>Ga0075012_10000017_pt1 | contig 146278 bp, 130 predicted proteins | sample All_14_2_FD_71474 | JGI IMG/M metagenome (GOLD analysis project Ga0075012, IMG submission 71474) | Freshwater microbial communities in response to fracking from Pennsylvania, USA - Allegheny Zone_MetaG_DW_15 | ecosystem: Environmental > Aquatic > Deep subsurface > Groundwater > Drilled... | reverse complement strand
ATCCCGACCATGGCCGATCTCAAGGTTGTAGCGCAGGTCGGCGCCGCGGAAGACGTTCGAGCGGCCGCCGCGGCCGCCGCCGAAGATGTCGCCGAAGATGTCGGAGAAGGCGTCGGAGAAGCCGCCCATGCCGTTGCCGCCGAAACCCGGTCCGCCGCCGCTGGACGGGTCGACGCCGGCATGGCCGAACTGGTCGTAGGCGGCACGCTTCTGCGTGTCCGACAGAATCTCGTAGGCTTCCTTCGCTTCTTTGAAGTGCTCTTCCGACTTCGGATTGTCCGGGTTGCGGTCGGGATGGTGCTTCATGGCCAGCCTGCGGTAGGCCTTCTTGACGTCCTCCGCGCTGGCGTCGCGGTTGACGCCGAGGATCTCGTAATAGTCGCGTTTAGCCATGTTCTCTAGCGGTCATTAGCATGAAAGACACGGAGCACACGGACGCTGTGCCGTGGTCTCCGTATCCCGAAAGGACGACAGGTTATTACTTCTTGCCGTCCTTGACCTCGGTGAATTCGGCATCGACCACGTCGGCTTCCTCCGCCTTGGCTTCGGCGCCGCCGGCCTGGGTGCCACCCGCCGCCTGTGCGCCGGCTGCCTGCTCCTGCTGCGTCTGGGCGTAGATCTTCTCGCCGAGCTTCTGCGAAGCGGCGCCAAGGGCCTGCGACTTGGCCTCGATCTGCGCCTTGTCGTCGCTCTTGATTGCCTCTTCGGCTTCCTTGATCGCCGTCTCGATGCTGGCCTTTTCGTCGGCATCGACTTTGTCGCCGTGCTCGGAGAGCGCCTTCTTGACCGAGTGGATCAGCGCATCGCACTGGTTGCGGGCGTCGATCAGTTCGTGCGCCTTGCGGTCTTCTTCCGCGTGCGCCTCGGCATCGCGCACCATGCGCTGGATCTCTTCCTCGTTCAGGCCGGAGTTGGCCTTGATGGTGATCTTGTTTTCCTTGCCCGTGCCCTTGTCGCGGGCCGACACGTGAAGAATGCCGTTGGCGTCGATGTCGAAGGTGACCTCGATCTGCGGCATGCCGCGCGGGGACGGCGGGATGTCGGTCAGGTTGAACTGGCCGAGGCTCTTGTTGCCGGCGGACATCTCTCGCTCGCCCTGCAGCACATGGATGGTCACGGCCGACTGGTTGTCGTCGGCGGTCGAGAACACCTGGCTGGTCTTGGTCGGGATGGTGGTGTTCTTCTGGATCAGCTTGGTCATGACGCCGCCGAGCGTCTCGATGCCCAGCGACAGCGGCGTGACGTCGAGCAGCAGCACGTCCTTGACCTCGCCCTGCAGCACGCCGCCCTGGATCGAGGCGCCGATGGCGACGGCCTCGTCGGGATTCACGTCCTTGCGCGGCTCCTTGCCGAAGACTTCCTTGACCTTCTCCTGAACCTTCGGCATGCGCGTCATGCCGCCGACGAGGATGACGTCGGCAATGTCCTCGACCTTGACGCCGGCATCCTTGATGGCCATGCGGCAGGGCGCGACGCAGCGCTCGATCAGCTCGTCGACCAGCGACTCGAACTTGGCGCGCGTGATCTTCATCGTCAGGTGCTTGGGACCCGAGGCGTCGGCCGTGATGTACGGCAGGTTGATCTCGGTCTGCTGGTTCGACGACAACTCGATCTTGGCCTTCTCGGCCGCTTCCTTCAGGCGCTGCAGGGCCAGCACGTCGTTCTTGAGGTCGACGCCCTGTTCCTTCTTGAACTCGGTGACGATGTAATCGATGATGCGCTGGTCGAAGTCCTCGCCGCCGAGGAAGGTGTCGCCGTTGGTCGACAGCACCTCGAACTGGTGCTCGCCCTCGATCTCGGCGATGTCGATGATCGATATGTCGAACGTGCCGCCGCCGAGGTCGAAGACCGCGATCTTGCGGTCGCCTTCCTGCTTGTCGAGGCCGAAGGAGATCGCGGCCGCGGTCGGCTCGTTGATGATGCGCTTGACCTCGAGGCCGGCGATGCGGCCGGCATCCTTGGTGGCCTGGCGCTGGCTGTCGTTGAAGTAGGCCGGGACCGTGATGACGGCCTCGGTGACTTCCTCGCCGAGATAGTCTTCGGCGGTTTTCTTCATCTTGCGCAGGACTTCGGCCGAAACCTGCGGTGGCGCCATCTTCTTGCCGCGCACTTCAACCCAGGCGTCACTGTTGTCGGCCTTGACGATCTTGTAGGGCATCAGGTCGATGTCCTTCTGTACTTCCTTCTCGTCGAAGCGGCGGCCGATCAGGCGCTTGACCGCGAACAGCGTGTTCTTGGCGTTGGTGACGGCCTGGCGCTTGGCCGAGGCGCCGCACAGCACTTCGCCGTCCTCGGTATAGGCGACGATGGACGGCGTCGTGCGAGCGCCTTCCGAATTTTCGATGACTTTGGGCTTGCCGCCTTCCATGATGGCGACGCAGCTGTTGGTGGTGCCCAGGTCGATGCCGATGATCTTGCCCATGTTGGTGTCCTTTGCAGAATGCTGAAATCTAGCCTGTCGGTGAAATGGGGGTATTCGTCGTCAGTTCAAGCGCTTTTCGCCTTGGAGACGACGACCAGCGCAGGGCGAATGATGCGTTCGTGCAGCGCATACCCCTTCTGAAGCACCGATATGACGCGGTTGGGCTCGCCGTCCGCCTCGACCTGGCTGATCGCCTGGTGCTTGTGCGGGTCGAACTTCTCCTCCAGCGGGTTGATCTCAGTCACGTTCGACTTCTCGAAGGCGCCGGCGAGTTGCCGCAGCGTTAATTCCACGCCGGCGCGCAGCGCCGCGGCGTCCTGGTTTTCGTTGGCGAGCGCCGCTTCGAGGCTGTCCTTGACGGCTAGGAGTTCGCCAGCAAACTTCTCGGCGGCAAACTTGCCGGCCTTGGCGATATCGTCCTGGGCGCGACGGCGGACGTTCTCGGTGTCGGCGCGCGCGCGCAGCCAGGCGTCGTGGTGCTCGGCGGCCTTGAGTTCAGCAGCCTTGAGCAGTTCCTCGAGGCTGGGCATGGTTTCGGGTTGGGCCGCGGCCTCCGGCGGCGCTATCCCGCCCGCGCCGGTTTCGGGCAAGGCTTCGGGTGCTTGGTTCGGTGCTTCATCCTGCATGACAACGTCCCCATCGATAAAACCTCCGCTACGATGGGGCTGGTACCGGCCATTTCAAGGGGCAAAGCGCAAAAAAAGCGCGTTGCTCGCGCCTGTCCTGCGCGCGGTTCCGTGAGACGGGTTCTCTCAGGTGCGGAAACGACCGACCGCGTTTTGCAGGTTATTGGCGAGATCTTCGAGTTGGCGGGCGGCGGCTGACGTCTGCTCGACCGCCTCGCTGTTCTCGCGCGCCATCGAGGCAATGGCCTCGATGTTGCCGGCGACGTCGCTGAACACGCGGCGCTGCTCCTCGGTCGCCGCCGCGATCGAGTCGAGGCCGTGACCAACCTCGGTCACTGAACTGCTGGCGGCGGCGAGGACTTCTGCGACGTTTTCGACCGACTTCTGGCTCGAGGTGATGTGGGTCAGGCCGTTGTCGATCGAGTGCTGGACGGCTTCGGACTGCTGCGAGAGGCTGCGGGTGATGGCGTCGATCTCGCTCGCCGAGGCGGCCGATTTCTCGGCCAGTTTGCGCACTTCGTCGGCCACGACCGCAAAGCCGCGGCCCTGCTCGCCGGCGCGTGCAGCCTCGATGGCGGCATTCAGCGCCAGCAGGTTGGTCTGGTCGGCGATGTCCTTGACTTCTCGCGTCATGTTGGTAATCGCGGCCGTGCTGGTCACGAACTGGGTCACGGCGTCGGCGATTTGCTTGACGGTGTTCTCGACCATGCCGACATCGCCGATCAGCTTGGAGAGGCTGTGGTTGCCCTCGGCGGAACGACGCTCGCTCTCGCGCGACTGCTCGTGGACGCGGTCGGTGCTCTGGGCGATATCTGTGATGCTGGAGACGACGCTCTCGACAGCTTCGGCGGCGGTGGCCGACATCTGGTCCTGACGGTGCGAGCCCTCGGTGACCTTGTTGGCGCCCTCCGACAGTTCATGGGCTGCAGACGAAACCTGGCTTGCCGACTCCCCGACGCGGCGTACGAGGTCGGCGAACTTGGCCATCATGTCGTTGAATACCGAGGAGGCCTCGCCGATCTCGTCCTTGCCCTTGATCTCGAGGCGGCGAGTCAGGTCGCCCTCGCCGGTCGCGATGCTGCGCAGTCCGGCAACCATGTGCTCGAGCGGCATCGTGACTACGTTGCGCACGAACAGCCAGATGAAAGCCAGTAGCGGGATGCTGACGAGGATCGCGGCGAGCAGGGACTTGATACGCTGCGCTGCGACGGCGGCGTTCACGTGGTCGAGCGATATCTTCATGCTCACCACGCCGAGGACGCTGCCTTCAGGAACCTGATGGCAGGACAGGCAGTCCTTGCCGAGATAGTTCTTCTGGCCGAGGGCCGGGCGCACTACGCGCAGGAATTCGCCCTTGTCGTCGGAGTGCACCTCGACGTATTCCTTGCCGTTGGTGAGCACCTGCTGCTCGATGGTGTCGGCGGCGCCCTCTTTTGCGTTGCCTGGGCCGAACGTCTTCGTCACCGCTTCCCCGCGCAGCACCTTGAGGTCGCGAATGATCGCGAGTTGCTTGATTTGATCGAGGAAGACGTCGCGTTGGCCGATGGTGCCGGTGATCATCATGCCCGTCAGGCCTGCGAGCGTCACCTCGTGCATCGACTGCGAGAAGGAGCGCGCCTGGTCGATGGCTGTCTGCCGGTTAACCGAACTTTCCCAGAAGATCATGCTGGTCCAGGCGACTACCAGCATTACCCAGATGGCAGCCGTCAGCCGCACCCAAATCTTCATGTCGGAAAAGCGCAGCATAAGGATACTTCCGTCCTAGATCAACGAAATTATTCTATCTCAACTTTTAGTTGAGGACGGAGCGCTGATCAGTGCGGCTTTTGTGCGCCTGCTCAGGCGGTAAGGTCGATTTCCTGCAGCGATCCCGCAGTCCCCGAATCCAGCAAGAACATGCCTGTGTCGCGGATTGCGCCGAGGTCTTCGTTGCCCGGTCCGCGCAGTTCGAAGGGCGTCGCAGCATGGCCCAGATAGAGGGCACCGACGGCTTTAGCCGCCAGGTTCGTCAGGGTTCCGGCGCCGGTCGCGTCGGGCGTCCAGATGCGCAGGCGCTGGAAGACGGCGTCGGCCTCGTCGATCCAGCCGTTGCCGTCGTCGTCGTGCTCAGCGAGCTCCGCGAAGCCGGATCCGCTCGCCGGGCCGAACAATTCCGCACCGGAGTCGATGCGACCGTTGGCGTTCAGGTCCAGCGCCAGATAGCCGCTGCCGCCGCCCAGCAGCGGCACGTCTTCGGCGCGGCCGTCGGCGTCGAGGTCGAAGCGAAAGCGCTGGTTCGAGAGCTGAGCCGCGTCGCCGGCGAAGTTGATGACGAGCGGATCCTTGCGGCGCGCGTCGCCGGCGCGCACGCTGACATTGGTCTCCTCGCGGTAGTGGCGCGACATGCTCACCGCGAGGCTGAAGTTGATCTCCTGGCCGTCGGCCGTGCGGATGACGCCTTCGGCACTGAACTCGGTGTGCTCGAACTCCTCGCGGACCGCGTGGTAGTCGTACTCGATGCCGAAGCCGGCCGGCACGTTCCCTTGCGCGGGCTGTGCCGGCGCGGACACGGTAGGGGCGATGTTCAGCCGTGACGCGTCGAAGACCACGACCGGTTCGCCGGTGAACCACTCGATCATCGTGCGCAGGAGCAGGATGAACGGATCGTTCTCGGCAGCGTTGCTCGCCTCGCCGGCCTCGGCCGCCCGAGCGGTCTCGGATATCTGCGCGGCATGGGCCGGCGGCGGGGCGCCTTCGGAGGCGGGCGGCCGATTGCCGCGCCAACTGACGAGCTTCTCGCTGGTTTCGTGGCGCACCGAGAGCGCATGACTGCTCTCCATGGCCACTGCGCTGCTGGCAATCTTCATGGTCTTCCCCAAGCGGCGCGTCACGGGGCGCCCTGTGGACCGGCTATCGGCCGCCCGCGGGAAGAGTTGAGCAGTGTTTTTCGGGTGCCGCGTCGAGGGCTAGGCAGAACAACGTCGTAGCTGGTTTAGCTCGCGTTGTTTCTGATCCAGCGTATCAGCGTTCCGGCGTCCATGGCGCCGGCCTGGCGGGCGATCTCGCGTCCACCGCGGAAGATGGCGACGGTCGGGATGCTGCGGATGCCGAAGCGCGCGGCGAGGCCCTGTTCCTCCTCGGTATTGACCTTCGCGAGGCGGATCTGGGGCTCGAGTTCGCGGGCTGCCTGCTCGAAGGCCGGCGTCATCATGCGGCAGGGGCCACACCAGGGAGCCCAGAAGTCGACCACCAGCGGCAGGTCCGAGCGTCCCGCGTGGACGTCGAAGCTGCGTGCGTCGAGTTCTACCGGACGGCCGGCGAACAGCGAATGCTTGCATTTGCCGCAGGTACCGCCGTCGACGAGGCGCTCCGCGGGAACGCGGTTGGGCGCGTGGCAATGGGGACACACAATGATGAGCGGGGCGGCCATGGCTGACTCCAAATATCAGTTCGCGCTGATATTTGGGCGGCTGCACCCGAATTCAAGCGAGGCGAGCGCGGGTAATGTCGGCCAGGGCGGCGATCCAGTCGGCGCGCTCGTTGAGGCAGGGGATGTAGTCGAATTCCTTGCCCCCGGCCGCCAGGAAGGCGTCGCGGCACTCCATGCCGATCTCCTCCAGCGTCTCGAGGCAGTCGCCGGTGAAGCCGGGACATACGACGTCGATGTGTTTGACGCCGTCGCGCGCGAGTTGCTCGAGGGTCGGCTGGGTGTAGGGTTGTAGCCACTCGGCGGCGCCAAAACGAGACTGGAAGGTCAGCAGCCACGCGTCGGCGGCGAGTCCGAGTTCGCTCGCAAGTAGCCCCGCCGTGCGGCGGCATTCGTCGGCATAGGGGTCGCCTTTTTCCACGGAACGCTTCGGGATGCCGTGGAAACTCATGACCAGCTTGTCCGGACGGCTCGCCCGGATCTCCCATCGTTCGCGGATCGAGGCGGCTAGTGCCTTGATGTAGCCCGGGTCATCCGCATAGCTGCGAACGTCGACGAAGGAGGGGCCTTGGGTCCGCCGCCCGCGCCAGGCGTCGACGGCGTCATAGACGCTGGCTGTCGTGCTGCCGGCGTACTGCGGGTACAGCGGCAGGACGAGGATGCGCGTCGCGCCCCCGGCAGCGAGCCGGTCGAGCTCCGAGGCGATCGACGGCTGGCCATAGCGCATCGCCCATGCGACGACCGTATTCTTGTCGCCGCGCTCGCCGAGCAGGCCGCGCAGCAACTTGGCCTGGCGCTCGGTGTGTACCTTCAGGGGCGAGCCCTCCGGTGTCCAGATCGACGCGTACTTGGCTGCGGACTTGGCTGGACGCGTGTTCAGGATGATGCCGTACAGGATCGGTAGCCAAAGCAGCCGCGGGAGGTCGACGACGCGGCGGTCGCCGAGAAATTCGGCGAGATAGCGGCGCAGCGCCGGTGCGGTCGGCGCTTCCGGGGTGCCGAGGTTGACGAGCAGGACGGCGGTCTGGCTCATTGGGGGCCGGAAAGCGCGCTGCTGAGGAGCTTGGCCGTGATGTCGACGATCGGGATGACGCGCTCGTAGGCCATGCGCGTCGGTCCGATGACGCCGATGGTGCCGACGAGTTCGCCGTCCACTTCGTAGGGCGCGGTGACGACGCTGCATTCGTCCAGCGTGGCGATGCCGGATTCGCCGCCGATGAACACCTGGACGCCGTCGGCTCCGTTGGACAGTTCCAGCAGTTGCACCAGCGACGTCCGCTGCTCGAAAAGCGCGAACAGCTCGCGCAGCCGGGCCATGTTGGACGACAGGTCGTCCACCTCGAGCAGGTTGCGCTCGCCACGCACAACGTATTGGGGCGCGGCACTGGACGAGGCCGTCTGGTTGCTGACCTCGAGGGCGGCGGACATCAGCTCGGACATGTCGGAAGAGAGCCGTTGCAGTTCCTCGCGCAGGCGGTGGCGAATCTGCTCGAAGTCGAGGCCGAGGCAGTTCTGGTTCAGGTAGTTGGCGGCTTCGACGAGTTCGCTCGGCGAGTAGGCGCGCTGGGTGAACAGGATGCGGTTCTGCACCTCGCCGTCGGCCGTGACGATGATCAGCAGAATGCGCTTGTCCGACAGGCTGACGAATTCGATCTGCCGGATGCGGGGCTGCGGCCGGCGTGGGGTGACGACGACGCCCGCGAAGCGGGTGAGCTCGGAAAGCAGCTGCGAGGCGTGGTCGATCACGCGCAGCGGCTGATCGGGCTGGATGGCTTCCTTGATCTCGGAAAGCTCGCTCTGTGCGAGCGGCCTGACAGTCAGCAGGGTATCGACGAACAGCCGGTAGCCGCGCGCCGTGGGGATGCGGCCGGCGGAGGTGTGCGGGCTGGCGATGAGGCCCATTTCCTCGAGGTCGGACATCACATTGCGGATCGTCGCTGGCGAGAGCTCGAGACCCGACTGCCGGGATAGCGTTCGCGACCCGATCGGCTGCCCCTCGGCGATGTAGTGCTCGATGAGGGTCTTCAGCAGCGTCTGAGCGCGTTTGTCCAGCATGCGCGGCATTGTAGTCAAATTGGGGGCCGGAAGAAGCTGGGGTCGTTTATGGTTTAATCAAGCGCATGTCCGCATATGGCCAGATCGCCACCGTCGCCCTGATCGGCAAGTATCGCAGCCCGGAGGTGGCGGAGTCCTTGCGCGTCCTGTCCGCTTTCCTCAAGGAGCGTGGCGTCGGGGTGCTGATCGAAGCGGGAACGGCGGAAGCGGTCGATTCTTGCGGATTCGAGTCGGCAGCCTACGAGCGCATCGGCGCCGAAGCCGACGTCGCGATCGTGCTCGGTGGCGACGGCACCATGCTGAATGCGGCGCGCCAGCTCGCCGCCTACGACGTACCGCTGGTCGGCGTCAATCAGGGCCGCCTCGGCTTCATGACGGACATCGCACGCAACGACATGGTTGCGGCGATCGTCCAGATGATCGAGGGGCGCTTCAAGGTCGAACGGCGCTTCCTGCTCGAGACGCGCGTGCTGCGCGGTGGGGAGGCCGTTTTCACGACACTTGCGCTCAATGACGTCGTCGTCAACAAGGGTGACATCGGTCGCATGATCGAGATGAAGGTCGAGGTCGACGGTGAGTTCCTTTACGTGTTGCGCGCCGACGGCATGATCGTTGCGACGCCGACCGGCTCGACCGCCTATGCGCTGTCGGCCAACGGCCCGATCCTGCAACCGGTCGTCGAAGGCATCGCCGTCGTGCCGCTGTGCCCCCACGCGCTCTCCTACCGGCCGATCACCATCAGCGACAAGAGCCGGGTCGACCTGACGCTGGTGCCGCCGCACGACGCCCGCGTGCACTTCGACGGTCAGGAGCGCTTCGACGCGCTGGCCGGAGACTGCGTCAGTATCTCCCGCTCCGACCGCTCCGTGACCCTGCTGCACCCGCCCGGCTACAGCTACTTCGCCATGCTGCGCGAGAAGCTGCACTGGAGCGCAACGCCGAAGCACTGAGCAGTTTTCAAAGACAACCTATGCTGCGTCGCCTGTTCATCCGCGATTTCGTCATCGTCGATCGGCTCGAGCTCGACTTCGCAGCCGGCTTCGGTGCGCTGACGGGCGAGACCGGCGCCGGCAAGTCGATCCTCGTCGATGCACTGTCGCTGGTCCTCGGCGAGCGCGCCGAGGCGTCGGTCGTGCGCGCCGGCTGCGAGCGGGCCGAAATCGCCGGGGAGTTCGACGCACCGGTGGGCGGGGCGCTGGCAAGCTGGCTGCGCGCCAACGATTTCGAGGCCGACGAGAGCCTGCTGCTGCGCCGCGTCGTCGATGCCGGCGGACGCTCGCGTGCCTACCTCAACGGCATGCCGGCGACGGTGGGTCAGCTGCGCGAGGCCGCGGGCTTCCTGGCCGATATCCATGGCCAGCATGCGCACCTTTCGCTGCTGCGGCCGGAGGCGCAGCGCCGGTTGGTCGACGCGACGGCCGGCCAGCTCGAAACAGCCAAGGCCGTGGCGGTACTGTTCCATGAGTGGCGGCAACTGCGCGACGCGCGCCTGCATGCGGCGCGCGATGCCGAGGCGGCCTTGCGCGAACGCGATCTGCTCGAGTTCCAGGTGCGCGAACTGGAAACACTGGCCTTCGATCCAGACGCATGGGCCGAGGAGAATTCCGAGCATCGGCGGCTCTCGCACGCTGTCGCGCTGATCGAGGGCGTCGAGGCGGCGCTGGCGCTGCTCGACGAATCCGACGCTGCTGCCGGCAGCCTCGTCGGCACGGCCGCCTCGAAACTGGGCCATCTCGTCGACCACGATCCGGCGCTTCAGGAGCCCCTCGAACTGCTCGACGGCGCCCGCATCCAGCTTTCCGAGGCCGTGCATGCGCTGTCGCGCTACCGCGAGCGGCTCGAGCTCGACCCGCAGCGCCTGTCGGAACTCGATGCCCGCATCGAGGCGGTGACGGGGGCGGCGCGCAAGCATCGCGTCGCGCCCGAGGAACTGCCCGACACGCTCGCGCGCCTGGGCGTACGCCTTGAGGAGTTGCGCCTGTCCGCGGACCCCGAAGCGCTCGCAGCGCGCGAGGCAGGGGCCCTTGATGCTTTCAAGGCGCAGGCGAAGAAGCTGACGGCGGCGCGGCGCAAGGCGGCGGCAGAACTGGGCCGTGCGGTCAGCGACGCCATGCAGCAGCTGGCGATGGGCGGCGGCCGCTTCGAGATTGCGCTAGAAACGCTCGCCGAGCCGGCCGCCTACGGCACGGAGAACGTCGAGTTCCTGGTCTCCGCCAACGCCGGCCAGCCGCCACGGCCGCTGGCGAAGGTGGCGTCGGGTGGCGAGCTGTCGCGCATCGGCCTCGCGATCCAGGTGATCGCGAGCAGCGCCGGCGAGGCACCGACGCTGGTATTCGACGAGGTCGACGTCGGCATCGGCGGCGGCGTTGCCGAAATCGTCGGCAAACTGCTGCGCCAGCTCGGCCGCGAGCGGCAGGTGCTCTGCGTGACCCATCTGCCGCAGGTCGCGGCGCAAGCCGACTGGCAGTGGTCGATCGCGAAGGAAACGGATGCCGGCGAGACGCTGTCTCGAGTGACGCCGCTCGACGCGCAGGGCCGCGTCGACGAGATCGCGCGCATGCTCGGCGGCGTACGCATCACGGCGACGACGCGCGAACACGCGCGCGAGATGCTGGGACTGTAGAGCGTCAGCCGGGCTGTTTCTTGTTCGGGCAGTTTTCCTTCAGGCAGTCGGCGTAAAGGTAGAGTTCATGCTCGACGACGGCGAAGCCGCGGTCGCGCGCGATCTTCACCTGCCGCTTCTCGATCTCGGCGTCGTAGAACTCCTCGACCTTGCCGCACTGGAGGCAGACGAGGTGGTCGTGGTGCCGGCCCTCGTTCAGCTCGAAGACGGACTTGCCTGTTTCGAAATGGTGCCGCACCAGCAGACCGGCTTGCTCGAACTGGGTCAGGACGCGGTAGACGGTCGCGAGTCCGATATCCTTGCCGTGCATGACGAGGTGGCGATAGACGTCCTCGGCGGTCATGTGGCGGATGCCTGATTCCGCCTGCACCTCATGGAAAAGCTCGAGGATCTTCAGCCGCGGCAGGGTGGCCTTGAGGCCGGAACTCTTGATCTCTTCAGACGTGGACATGGCGTTTCAAGTGGTTGTTCGCCCTATGATATAGTGCGCGCGGTCATTCTAAAGCACGCGGCGCCGCCCGGCGCCGGGCCTTTCCGGAACATGAAGAAGCTTGCCTTTATCGCTGCCGTTCCCCTGCTTGCGGCCTGCTCGAGCACACCCGACGGTTCGGGTCTTGCGCAGAGCGTTTCCAAGGCTTTCGACTTCACCGACCATCTGCATCCCTATCGGATCGACGTCCGCCAGGGCAACATGGTGACGCAGGATATGGTCGCGCAACTGCGCCCCGGCCAGACCAGGGATCAAGTGCGCTTCATCCTCGGCACCCCCCTGCTGACCGACATTTTCCACGCGGATCGATGGGATTACGTCTATCGCCTGCAGACCGGCAAGGGCGAAATCCAGCAGCGGCGCTTCATCGTCTACTTCGACGAGGGCAAGCTGGTTCGCGTCGGCGGCGACGTCGTCGGCGAGGACCCATCTGCGGCTGCTGCTGCACCCGTGGGCAAGCCGGCACCTCGCGTCATCGAGATCCAGCCCGACCAGGCCGAAATCAAGACCGAAGAGAAGAAGGCCGACGCGCCAGCCGCCGAAGCCAAGTAGGGGAATTCCATGGACAAGATTCGATTCGCCATCGCCGGCGCCGGCGGCCGCATGGGCCGCAACCTCATCGAGGCCGTCCTCAAGGCGCCGGATGCCGCGCTCGCGGCCGCGCTCGAAATGCCGGGCAGCGCGCTGCTCGGCAAGGATGCGGGCGAACTCGTCGGCTCGCCCTGTGGCGTCGCCGTCACCAGCGATGTGGATGCGGGCCTGTCGCAGGCCGACTGCCTGATCGACTTCACGCGTCCCGATGGCACGCTTGTCCACCTCGAGGCCTGCCGCAAGCACGGCGTGCACGCGGTGATCGGCACGACCGGCTTCAGCGCCGAGCAGAAACTTAAGATCGAGGCGGCTTCGCGCGACGTGCCGATCGTCTTCGCCCCCAACATGGCCGTCGGCGTGAATGCGGTGTTCAAGCTGCTCGACATGGCTGCGCGAATACTCAACGACGGCTACGACGTCGAAGTCGTCGAGGCGCATCACCGGCACAAGGTCGATGCCCCGTCGGGCACGGCGCTGCGCATGGGGGAGGTCGTCGCCGCGGCGCTGGGACGCAGCCTCGAGGAGTGCGCCGTATACGGTCGCGAGGGCCACACCGGCGAGCGGCCGGCGACGCAGATCGGCTTTGCCACGCTGCGCGGCGGCGACATCGTCGGCGACCACACGGTGCTTTTCGCGGGTACCGGCGAGCGCGTCGAGATTACTCACAAGGCCGCGAGCCGGATGCCCTATGCGCTGGGCTCGCTGCGTGCCGCGCGCTTCATGCGCAGCAAGGCCAACGGTCTTTTCGACATGCAGGACGTGCTCGGACTTAGGTGATCGGGTATAATTAGGCGGTTTGCCCGTAGCCGCGTAATACCTTGTCCAGGAGTCCGACCGTGCCCCAGTTTCCGCCCGCCATTCTTGCACTCGCAGACGGGACGGTGTTCCGGGGAGATGGCATCGGTGCCGCCGGCGCCAGCGTCGGCGAAGTGGTGTTCAACACCGCCATGACCGGCTACCAGGAGATCGTCACCGATCCTTCGTACTGCCGTCAGATCGTCACCCTGACTTATCCCCACATCGGCAACACCGGCGTCAATCGCGAGGATTGCGAAGCCGCGAAGATCTTCGTTTCCGGCCTCGTCATCCGCGATCTGCCGCTGCTGGCTTCCAACTTCCGCAGCGAGCAGACGCTGGACGCCTACCTCAAGGCTGGTCGTGTCGTCGCCATCGCCAATATCGACACACGCAAGCTGACCCGGATCCTGCGCGAAAAGGGTGCCCAGGCCGGGTGCCTGATGACTGCGGAGAACGCCGGCGACAAGCTTGATGCCGACGCTGCGATCGCCCAGGCGCGTGCGTTCCCCGGCCTCGCCGGCATGGACCTCGCAAAGGTGGTTAGCGTCGACAAGCCTTATGACTGGACCGAAGGCGAGTGGAAGCTCGGCAAGGGTCACGTGACGCCCGACAGCTTCAAGTACCACGTCGTCGCCTACGATTTCGGCGTCAAGACCAACATCCTGCGCATGCTTGCCAGCCGCGGCTGCAGGCTGACGGTGGTGCCGGCGCAGACGCCGGCCGCCGACGTGCTGAAGCTGAGCCCCGACGGCGTCTTCCTGTCGAACGGTCCCGGCGACCCGGAGCCCTGCGACTACGCGATCGCGGCGATCCGTGAGTTCCTCGATCGCAAGTTGCCCACCTTCGGCATTTGCCTCGGCCACCAGTTGATGGGCCTTGCCGCCGGCGGCAAGACGCTGAAGATGAAGTTCGGCCACCATGGCGCCAACCACCCGGTCAAGGATCTCGATACCGGCCAGGTGCTGATCACCAGCCAGAACCACGGCTTTGCCGTCGATCCGGCGACGCTGCCGGCGAACGTCAAGGTCACGCACGTGTCGTTGTTCGACGGCAGCCTGCAGGGCTTCGCGTGGACCGACCGTCCGGCGTTCTGCTTCCAGGGACACCCGGAGGCGAGCCCGGGTCCGCACGACCTCGCCTACCTGTTCGACCGATTCATCAAGCAGCTCGACGAGCGCAGCAAGGCGAAGGCGCACTAATGCCGAAGCGTACAGACATCCAGAGCATCCTCATCATCGGCGCCGGCCCGATCATCATCGGCCAGGCCTGCGAGTTCGATTATTCCGGCGCACAGGCCTGCAAGGCGCTCCGCGCCGAGGGCTACAAAGTCATCCTCGTCAATTCGAACCCGGCGACGATCATGACCGACCCGGAGACGGCCGACGTCACCTACATCGAGCCGATCACCTGGCAGGTGCTCGAGAACATCATCGCCAAGGAGCGTCCCGACGCCATCCTGCCGACGATGGGCGGCCAGACGGCGCTGAACTGCGCGCTCGACCTCGCCAAGCACGGCGTGCTCGAGAAGTACGACGTGGAGATGATCGGCGCCACCAAGGAAGCCATCGACAAGGCCGAGGACCGCGAGAAGTTCAAGCAGGCGATGACAAAGATCGGCCTCGGCAGCGCGCGCTCGGCGATCGCCCACAGCATGGAAGAGGCGCTCCAGGTTCAGGCGATGCTCGGCTATCCGTCGATCATCCGCCCGTCCTTCACCATGGGCGGCAGCGGCGGCGGCATCGCCTACAATCAGGAAGAGTTCATCGAGATCTGCAAGCGCGGCCTCGAGGCCTCGCCGACCAAGGAGCTCCTGATCGAGGAATCGCTTCTCGGCTGGAAAGAGTACGAGATGGAGGTGGTGCGCGACCGCAAGGACAATTGCATCATCGTCTGCTCGATCGAGAACCTCGATCCGATGGGAGTGCACACCGGCGACTCGATCACCGTCGCGCCGGCACAGACGCTGACGGACAAGGAATACCAGATCATGCGCGACGCCAGCATCGCGGTGCTGCGCGAGATCGGCGTCGATACCGGCGGCTCGAACGTCCAGTTCGCCATCAATCCCGAGGACGGTCGCATGATCGTCATCGAGATGAACCCGCGCGTGTCGCGCTCTTCGGCGCTGGCCTCGAAGGCGACCGGCTTCCCGATCGCCAAGATTGCCGCCAAGCTGGCCGTCGGCTTCACGCTCGACGAACTCAAGAACGACATCACCGGCGGCGCCACGCCGGCCTCGTTCGAGCCCTCGATCGACTATGTCGTCACCAAGGTGCCGCGCTTCGCCTTCGAGAAATTCCCGCAGGCCAACGACCGCCTGACGACGCAAATGAAGTCCGTCGGCGAAGTCATGGCCATGGGCCGCACGTTCCAGGAATCCATGCAGAAGGCGCTGCGCGGCCTGGAGGTCAGCGTCTACGGCTTCGACGAAATCGAGGCCGAGCGCGAGGAAATCGCCCACGAGCTCGCGACGCCGGGGCCTCAGCGCATCTGGTACGTCGGCCAGGCGTTCCGCGACGGCTTCACCTTCGACGAGATCTTCAGCCTGACGAAGATCGATCCATGGTTCCTGGTCCAGATCGAGGAACTCATCCGCATCGAAGGCCAGATTGCCGGCAAGCCGCTCGCCGGCTTCGACGCCGATGCCCTGCGCCGGCTCAAGCGCAAGGGTTTCTCCGACCGCCGCATCGCCAACCTCATTGGCGTCGGCGAGACCGAGGTGCGCCAGCACCGCCATAGCCTCGGCGTGCGCCCGGTTTTCAAGCGCGTTGACACGTGCGCCGCCGAATTCGCGACCTCGACCGCCTACATGTACTCGACTTATGAAGAAGAGTGCGAGTCGCGGCCGAGCGACAAGAAGAAGATCATGGTGCTCGGCGGCGGCCCGAACCGCATCGGCCAGGGCATCGAGTTCGACTACTGCTGCGTCCATGCCGCCCTCGCCATGCGCGAAGACGGCTACGAGACGATCATGGTCAACTGCAACCCGGAGACCGTGTCGACAGACTACGACACCTCGGACCGGCTCTATTTCGAGCCGCTGACGCTCGAGGACATCCTCGAGATCGTCGAGGTCGAGAAGCCGGCCGGCGTCATCGTCCAGTTCGGCGGTCAGACGCCGCTCAAGCGCGCGCGCGACCTCGAGGCCAACGGCGTGCCGATCATCGGCACGACGCCCGACATGATCGACGCCGCCGAAGATCGCGAGCGTTTCCAGAAGCTGCTGCACGACCTCAAGCTCAAGCAGCCGCCCAACCGTACGGCGCGCACTGAGGAAGACGCCATCCGTCTGGCCGCCGAGATCGGCTACCCGCTCGTCGTCCGCCCCTCTTACGTGCTCGGCGGCCGCGCGATGGAAATCGTCCACGAGCAGAAGGATCTCGAGCGCTACATGCGCGACGCGATCAAGGTCTCGAACGATTCCCCGGTGCTGCTCGACCGCTTCCTCAACGACGCGACCGAGGTGGACGTCGATGCGCTGTCGGACGGAAAGCAGGTGATCATCGGCGGCATCATGGAGCACATCGAACAGGCGGGCGTGCATTCGGGCGACTCGGCCTGCTCGCTGCCGCCCTTCACTCTGTCGCAGAAGCTGCAGGACGAGCTGCGCCGCCAGACGGAGATGATGGCGAAGGGTCTCAACGTTTGCGGCCTCATGAACGTGCAGTTCGCGATCCAGGGGCAGGGCGACGATGCCGTCGTGTACGTGCTCGAAGTCAATCCGCGCGCTTCACGGACCGTGCCGTTCGTTTCCAAGGCGACCGGCCTGCCGTTGGCGAAGATCGCTGCACGCTGCATGGCCGGCCGCTCATTGATGGACCAAGGGGTGACAAAGGAAGTCGTGCCGCCATACTTCTCGGTGAAGGAAGCGGTGTTCCCCTTTGTCAAGTTCCCGGGCGTCGACACGATCCTCGGACCAGAAATGAAGTCGACCGGCGAGGTGATGGGCGTCGGCCGCACGTTCGGCGAGGCTTTCGTCAAGTCGCAGGTCGCTTCGGGCACGCGGCTGCCGAAGGCCGGCAAGGCCTTCATCAGCGTCAAGCCGGCCGACAAGGCGAAGGCGGTACTGGTCGCGGCGGAACTCCACGCACTCGGCTTCGCCTTGCTGGCGACCAAGGGCACCGCTGCGTCGATCGCCGCCGCCGGCATCCCGGTGATGGCGGTCAACAAGGTCAATGAAGGCCGGCCGCACGTCGTCGACATGATCAAGAACAACGAGATCGTGCTGATCGTCAACACGGTCGAGGAAAAGCGCACGGCGATCGTCGATTCGCGTTCGATCCGCACCTCGGCGCTGGCGCAGAAGGTGACGCTGTTCACGACCGTCGAGGGCGCCAGCGCTGCCTGCGAAGGCATGCGCCATTCAGGGCTCGAGACCTACTCCCTGCAGGATCTGCACAAGGAGCTGGCATGAGCAAGGTGCCCATCACGCTGCGCGGTGCAGAGATGCTGCGCGAGGAGTTGAAGCGCCTGAAGACCGTCGAACGTCCTTCCGTCGTCGCAGCGATCGCCGAGGCGCGCTCGCACGGCGATCTCTCCGAGAATGCCGAATACGACGCCGCCAAGGAACGCCAGGGATTTGTCGAGGGCCGTATCGCGGAGGTCGAGGGCAAGCTCGGCAACGCCCAAATCATCGATCCGGCCTCGCTCGACGCCGATGGCCGCGTCGTGTTCGGCGCCACGGTCGAAATGGAAGACGTCGAGGGCGGCCAGACCGTCACCTACCAGATCGTCGGCGACGACGAGGCGGACCTCAAGCAGGGCAAGATTTCGCTGAATTCGCCGGTGGCGCGCGCGCTGATCGGCAAGTACGCTGGCGACGTCGCCGAGGTTCAGACTCCCGGCGGCAAGCGCGAGTACGAGATCCTCGACGTCAGGTACGAGTAGTCCGGCGGCGCGGCTTCTCGGCCGCGGCGGCGGCCTGCTTCTTGGTCATCGGCTTGGCGGAGCGCGTGCGCGGTGCAGGCTTGTCTTCCGCCGGCTTCGCTCGCCACAGTACGAGGATGTTCCCGATCTGCTGCACAGGGGCGCAACCGAGTCCGGCGCAGATCTCGTCGAGCAGGCCAGCACGGTCGTCGCGCTCGATGCCTTGGAGCTTGACCTTGATCAGCTCGTGGGCTTTCAGGCTGCGATCGATTTCCGCCATGACCGTCGGCGTCAGTCCGTTGCCGGCGATCGCGACAACGGGGTTCAGATGGTGTGCCGCAGCACGCAATTCGCGGCGGCGTTCCGGATTCAGTGTGTTTTCAGACATGGCAAGATTCTAACCCCATGACCATCAAGTCCCGCCGCCACAAGAAGAGCAAGGTCTGGATGAACGAGCACGTCAACGACCCGTGGGTCCAGCGTGCCCAGGCCGACGGCTGGCGCTCGCGCGCTGCCTTCAAGCTGCTCGAGATCGACGACAAGGCCCGTCTTCTGCGGCCGGGAATGACCGTGGTCGATCTCGGTTGTGCGCCGGGCAGTTGGTGCCAGGTCGCTGCCAAGCGCATCCAGCCCGGCGGACGCCTTATCGGCCTGGATCTGCTGCCGATGGAACCGATGCATGGCGTCGAGTTCATACAGGGGGACTTTCGCGAGGATGCGGTGCTGCGCCAGCTCGAGGAAACGCTGGATGGCCGTCCCGTAGACCTTGTTTTGTCGGACATGGCCCCCAATATCTCGGGCATTGCCGCATCGGATCAGGCACGGGTGATGCACCTTGCGGAACTGACCCTTGAATTTTGCCGGGATCACCTGAAACCCGGAGGCGACATGCTGGTCAAAGTTTTCCAGGGCAGCGGGTTCGTGGAACTGAGAAAAATGCTCGCGGAGGCCTTCGAGACGCTGCAGACGAAGAAGCCGTCCGCGTCGCGAGACCGTAGCGCCGAAACATACTTGCTGGGCCGCGGGAAGCGGTAGAAGCGGTATTGCAAGCTCATTGAAAGCGTCTAGAATGCCCGTTCGCCGGGCACTACGAGGAAAAAGGCCTTGAACAATCTTTTCAAAAACTTCGCCGTGTGGCTGGTTATCGGCATCGTGCTGATGACGGTGTTCAATCAGTTCAACGCCCGTCAGACCACCCAGAACACGATGGAGTACTCGCAGTTCCTCGAAGAGGTCAAGCTGGGACGCATCAACAAGGTCGTGATCCAGGGCCGCATCCTCGAGGCGACGACGCTCGAGGGCAAGAAGATCACGTCCTACGCGCCGCCGGACCTCTGGATGGTCTCCGATCTGCTGAAGAACAACGTCAAGATCGTTGCCAAGCCCGAGGAGGAGCAGTCCTTCCTCATGAGCATCTTCGTCTCGTGGTTCCCGATGCTGCTTCTGATCGGTGTATGGGTCTTCTTCATGCGCCAGATGCAGGGCGGCGGCAAGGGCGGTGCCTTCTCGTTCGGCAAGAGCAAGGCGCGCATGCTCGACGAGTCGACGAACAACATCACCTTCGCCGACGTTGCCGGTTGCGATGAGGCCAAGGAGGAAGTCTCCGAACTGGTGGAGTTCCTGCGCGACCCCTCCAAGTTCCAGAAACTCGGCGGCCGGATTCCGCGCGGCGTGCTGATGGTCGGCTCGCCCGGTACCGGCAAGACGCTGCTCGCCAAGGCGATTGCCGGCGAGGCCAAGGTGCCGTTCTTCTCGATCTCCGGTTCCGACTTCGTCGAGATGTTCGTCGGCGTCGGCGCCGCGCGCGTGCGCGACATGTTCGAGCAGGCCAAGAAGTCGGCGCCCTGCATCATCTTCATCGACGAAATCGACGCGGTCGGCCGCCAGCGCGGCGCCGGCCTCGGCGGCGGCAACGACGAACGCGAGCAGACGCTGAACCAGCTGCTGGTCGAGATGGACGGCTTCGAGGGTTCGGCCGGCGTCATCGTCATCGCCGCCACCAACCGTCCTGACGTGCTCGATCCTGCGCTACTGCGTCCGGGCCGCTTCGACCGCCAGGTGGTCGTGCCGTTGCCCGACATTCGTGGCCGCGAGCAGATCCTCAAGGTGCATATGCGCAAGGTGCCGCTGGCGCCGGACGTCGACGCCTCGATCCTGGCACGCGGTTGCCCGGGCTTTTCCGGCGCCGATCTTGCCAACCTCGTCAACGAGGCGGCGCTGTTCGCCGCGCGGTCCAACAAGCGCCTGGTGGACATGGAGGACTTCGAGCGTGCCAAGGACAAGATCATGATGGGCGCGGAGCGCCGCTCGATGATCATGCCCGAGGAGGAACGCCGGAACACCGCGTATCACGAGTCCGGCCACGCCATCGTCGCCAGGCTGTTGCCGAAGACCGACCCGGTCCACAAGGTGACCATCATTCCGCGCGGCCGCGCGCTGGGCCTGACCATGCAGTTGCCGACCGAGGATCGCTACAGCCAGGATCGGGTACGCCTGCTCAGCACCATCGCCGTGCTGTTCGGCGGCCGCATTGCCGAAGAGCTGTTCATGAACCAGATGACTACCGGCGCCTCGAACGACTTCCAGCGCGCAACGGACTTGGCGCGCCGCATGGTCACGCAGTGGGGCATGTCGGACGTGCTCGGTCCGATGGTCTACGGCGAGGAGGAAGGCGAGATTTTCCTCGGCCGCTCGGTTACGACGCACAAGAACATGTCCGAGGCGTCGCTGCAGAAGGTCGACAGCGAAATCCGCCGCATCATCGACGATCAGTACGGGCTTGCCCGCCGCCTGCTCGAGGAAAACCGCGACAAGGTCGAGGCCATGACCGCAGCACTGCTCGAATGGGAAACCATCGACGCCGACCAGATCAACGACATCATGGAAGGCAAGCCGCCGCGCGCACCGAAGCCATCGAGCGCTCCTCCCAGGTCGTCGGGCGACGATCCGAGCCCGGGGCCGGCACCCGCGGCACCCGCACCGGCCGCCTGATCCGCCAGTCCACAAAGGCCCCGCTGCGTCGGGGCCTTTGTCCTTTGGGTCTCCGGTAGAATCGCGGCCCCATGCACGTCTTTCGTTGCGGCCGTTTCCGCCTTTCCCTCGATCGCCCCATCGTCATGGGCATCGTGAACCTGACTCCCGATTCATTTTCGGGCGATGGCCTCGGGGCCGACGAGTCGGCGGCAATCGAGCATGCGCTGGCACAGGTCGAAGCCGGCGCCCACATTCTCGACCTCGGTGCCGAATCCTCGCGGCCCGGCGCGGCGCCGGTATCGGCAACGGAGGAATTGGCGCGCCTGCTGCCCGTGCTTCGCGTGCTGCGGGACGGGCCGATCCCGGTGTCGGTCGACACCTGCAAGGCCGAAGTGATGCGGGCGGCGCTCGACGAGGGTGCTGCGATGATCAATGACATCGCAGCGCTACAGGCGCCCGGCGCCATGGCGGCGGTGCGCCGGTACGATGCGGCCGTCTGTCTGATGCACATGCAGGGCGAGCCTGGGAACATGCAGCTCGATCCGGAATATGAAGACGTGGTCGGCGAGGTCAAGGCGTTCCTCGAACAGCGCGTGGCCGCCTGCGTGGCGGCCGGCATCGAGCGCGACCGCCTGATCGTCGATCCCGGCTTCGGCTTCGGGAAGACTGTGGGGCACAATCTCGCGCTGCTCGCGCATCTTGACCGCATGCAAGACATCGGCTTGCCGGTCATGGCCGGGCTGTCACGCAAGTCGATGCTGGGTGCGATTACCGGACAGCCGGTCACTGCCCGTCTCCATGCGAGCATCGCCGCCGCCGTGCTGGCTGCAGAGCGGGGTGCGGCGATCCTGAGAGTTCACGACGTGGCGGCGACGCGGGATGCGCTTGCCGTCCTGGAAGCGGTAAGGGGAACGGAATGAGCAGAAAGTACTTCGGCACCGACGGCGTGCGCGGTCGCGTGGGAAAGAGCCCGATCACGGCCGAATTCGTGTTGCGGCTCGGCTATGCTGCCGGAACGACGCTGGTCAGCCGCGAACATCTGCCCGCCGGCGAACGCCCGGCGGTCCTCATCGGCAAGGACACGCGGATCTCGGGTTACATGCTCGAGGCGGCGCTGGAATCCGGCTTCTCGGCCGCCGGCGTGGACGTCATGCTGTGCGGGCCCATGCCGACATCGGCGATTGCGTACCTGACCCGTGCGCTCAGGCTGCAAGCGGGCGTCGTCATATCGGCCTCCCACAATCCTTACGACGACAACGGCATCAAGTTCTTCTCGGCACTCGGCACCAAGCTGCCGGATACGGTCGAGGCGGAGATCGAGGCGCGGCTGGAACAGCCGATGGGATGCGCCGAGTCGGCGCACCTCGGCAAGGCGCGTCGTGTCGACGACGCCGCCGGCCGCTACATCGAGTTCTGCAAGAGCACTTTCCCGAACGAGCTCGACCTGCGCGGCCTGAGAATCGCCGTCGATTGCGCCCACGGGGCGGCTTACCACGTCGCCCCGGCTGTCTTTCACGAACTGGGGGCCGAGGTTGTGCCGGTCGGCGTTAGCCCGAACGGCCTCAACATCAACGAAGGGGTGGGCGCGACAGCGCCCGAGGCGCTGCGCCGCGCAGTGATCGAGCACAAGGCCGATCTGGGCATTGCGCTCGATGGCGACGCCGATCGGGTCCTCATGGTCGACGCCGAGGGGCGGCTCTTCGACGGCGACGAGTTGCTGTACGTGATCGCGCGCCAGCGCCACCGGCACGGCACCGTCGCGGGCGTAGCCGGCACCTTGATGACCAATCTGGGTCTCGAGCATGCGCTTGGCCGCCTGGGCATCGGCTTCGGCCGCGCCAAGGTCGGCGATCGCTACGTCCTTGAAATGCTTATGGAAAAAGGATGGCAGATCGGCGGCGAGAACTCCGGCCACATCCTCTGCCTCGACAAGCACACGACGGGCGACGGCATCATTTCGGCACTGCAGGTACTGGCCGCGTTGCGGAGCAGCGGGGAGACGCTGCCGCAGGCATGCGCCGACCTGTCCATGTACCCGCAGAAGCTCGTCAACGTTCGCCTGCAGGGAAGCTTCGACTGGAAGGCTGACGCCGGTATCAAGGCGGCGGTCGCCGACGTCGAGCGGGCGCTGGATGGGCAGGGGCGAGTCCTGTTGCGGCCGTCTGGAACCGAACCCCTGCTGCGCGTGATGGTCGAGGGGCCCGATTCCGAGCTCGTCGCTTCCCACGCTGGAACGATCGCTGACGCTATCAGGACGGCCATCGGTGCCTGACCGAGGCGCTTGGCCGGGCTTTGCGCGCAATAGAAGCGTTTATCACCGTATATGAGGAATCCGTGATACGACGGACTGGCGGGCTTTAATTCACCTTCACGCTCCGGTATAATCGCGCGTTTTTCGGGCTGTAGTCGGTTGTAGCCTTTTCCAACCTTCAGGGAAATAACCATGAGCTGTGACGAAAAAGTGGATTGCGGTCGGCGTCGGCTGATCGTGGCCACGGCGACCGTCGGCGGCGTGGCCGGTGTGGCTGCGGCCGTCCCGTTCCTCGCCAGTTTTGCGCCGTCCGAGCGCGCCAAGTCGGCCGGCGCTCCGGTCGAAGTGGATATCAGCAAGCTCGCCCCCGGTCAGATGATGACCGTCGAGTGGCGCGGCAAGCCGGTCTGGATCATCCATCGCACCAAGGAGATGCTCGATGGCATCACCAAGGTTAATGAGCAGATGGCGGATCCGGCGTCGGATCGTCCGATGCAGCCGGAGTACGCCAAGAACGAATTCCGCTCGATCAAGCCCGAATATCTGGTCGCCGTCGGCATCTGCACCCATCTGGGCTGCTCGCCGACCGAGAAGTTCAAGACCGGCGCCGAATCCGGCGTCGATCCCGAGTGGACCGGTGGTTTCCTGTGCCCTTGCCACGGTTCGACGTTCGACCTCGCCGGCCGCGTCTACAAGAGCAAGCCGGCACCGGACAACCTCGAGATCCCGCCGCACAAGTATCTGAGCGACGCCCGCATCATCATCGGCGAAGACAGCAAGGGAGCGTAAGCAATGGCCAGCGCAAGCGAAAAATACAAGAGCGACGGCAGTGTTGCCGGCAACCTGCTGGAGTGGGTCGATGCCCGCTTCCCGGCGATGGCCCTGTGGAACGACCACCTGGCCAAGTACTACGCGCCGAAGAACTTCAACTTCTGGTACTTCTTCGGATCCCTGGCCCTGTTGGTGCTGGTGAATCAGATCGTCACCGGCATCTTCCTGACCATGCACTTCAAGCCGGACGCGGCGCTGAACGCCTCCGGCGTTCCCGTCGCCTTCGCCAGCGTCGAATACATCATGCGCGACGTGCCTTGGGGCTGGCTGATTCGCTACATGCACTCCACCGGGGCCTCGGCGTTCTTCATCGTCGTCTACCTGCACATGTTCCGCGGCATGATCTACGGTTCCTATCGCAAGCCGCGCGAACTGGTCTGGATCTTCGGCGTGCTGATCTTCCTGTGCCTGATGGCGGAAGCTTTCTTCGGCTATCTGCTGCCATGGGGCCAGATGTCCTACTGGGGCGCCCAGGTGATCGTGAACCTGTTCTCGGCCATCCCGCTGATCGGTCCGGACCTCTCCGTGTTGATCCGCGGCGACTTCGTCGTCGGCGACGCGACGCTCAACCGCTTCTTCTCGTTCCACGTCATCGCCGTGCCGTTCGCACTGGCGGGCCTCGTCGTGGCGCACCTGATCGCGTTGCACGAAGTCGGTTCGAACAACCCGGACGGCGTCGAAATCAAGCGCCTCAAGGACGACAAGGGCATCCCGCTCGACGGCATTCCCTTCCATCCGTACTACACGGTGAAGGACATCGTCGGCGTCGTCGTCTTCCTGATGGCGTTCTCGGTGATCGTGTTCTTCATGCCCGAGGGCGGTGGCTACTTCCTGGAGTTCAACAACTTCTTCCCGGCCGACCCGCTGCAGACGCCGCCGCACATCGCCCCTGTCTGGTACTTCACGCCGTACTACTCGATCCTGCGCGCCAACACGGTCAACTTCTTCTGGCTCGACGCAAAGCTGTGGGGCGTGATCTTCATGGGCCTGGGGGTGATGGTGTTCTTCCTGCTGCCCTGGCTCGATCGCAGCCCGGTGAAGTCGATCCGCTATCGCGGTCCGATCTTCAAGGGCGCGCTGGCGATATTCCTCGTCTGCTTCTTCATCCTCGGCTATCTCGGCATGCTGGCGCCGACCCCCGGCCGGACGCTCGTGTCGCAGATCTGCACCATCATTTATTTCGCCTTTTTCGCGCTGATGCCGATTTACACCAAGCTCGACAAGTGCCAACCCGAACCGGATAGGGTGACGTTCAAATGAAGAAAATCCTGATCGCATTGCTGTCGGCCCCGCTGCTGGCCTTCGCCGCCGGTGCCGAACTGCACCTGGACAAGGCGCCCGACCATTCGCGCGACTTCGCCGCGCTCCAGCACGGCGCCAAGATCTTCGTGAACTACTGCCTGAACTGCCACTCGGCGTCCTACATGCGTTACAACCGCCTGACCGATCTCGGCCTGTCGGAAGCGCAGATCAAGGACAACCTGATGTTCGCGGCGGACAAGGTCGGCGAAACCATGACCATCGCCATGAAGCGCGCCGATGCCAAGGCCTGGTTCGGCGCCGCGCCGCCCGACCTGACGGTGATCGCCCGTGCCCGATCTTCCGAGTTCGGCAGCGGTTCCGACTGGCTCTACACCTACCTGCGTTCGTTCTACCGCGACGACGAGCGTCCGACCGGCTGGAACAACACCGTGTTCCCGAACGTGGGCATGCCGCATGCCCTTTGGGAACTCCAGGGCGATCAGGTGATGGGCGCCGACCACAAGCTGACGCTCGCCAAGCCGGGCATGCTCAAGCCGGAAGAGTATGACGCGATGGTTGGAAACCTGGTCGGCTACCTCGCCTACATGGGCGAGCCGATGGCGGAGTTTCGCAAGCAGCTGGGGGTCGTCGTGCTGATCGCACTGGCGGTTCTGTTCGTCTTCGCATTCGCGCTCAAGCGTGAATACTGGAAAGACATTCACTAAGTACTGGGGTTTGATCTACTTATGGGGCATCGAGAAATGAGTGCGCCGCCTGTCCGAAAGGTCGTGCGTGATGCCGATTATTCCTGGGGTACGAGTACCATGATGAACCTGTACTCGGGCACCACGTGCCCATTCAGCCATCGCTGCCGCATCGTCCTGTACGAGAAGCAGATGGACTTCCAGGTGATCGATGTCGACCTTTTTAACAAACCCGAAGATATCGCCGTCATCAATCCGTACAACCGGGTTCCGGTTCTTGTGGATCGTGACCTCGTGTTGTACGAGGCGAATATCATCAACGAGTACATCGACGAGCGCTTCCCTCATCCGCAGCTGATGCCGCCGGAGCCGCAGACCCGCGCCCGGGCGCGCCAGTTGCTGTTCACGATGGAGCATGAGCTGTTCGCGCACATCGATGCCCTCGAGAAGAACCTGAAGTCGGCCGAGAAGTCGCGCGCCCACGTGCGCGACCGGCTCACCGAACTTTCGGGGCTTTTCGCCAAGCAGAAGTACATGCTTGGCGACGAGTTCTCGATGCTCGACGTCGCCATCGCGCCGCTGCTGTGGCGCCTCGACCACTACGGCATCGAACTGCCGAAGGCCGCCGCGCCGTTGATGAAGTACGCGCAGCTGGTCTTTTCGCGCCAGGGTTTCATCGACGCACTGACGCCGTCCGAGAAGGTGATGCGCCGCTGATAGTCTTGCGGCGCATCGCATCTTCTCTCCCGCGATGATTTCGACCAAGCCCTACCTCGTGCGCGCCATTTTCGAGTGGTGCGTGGACCAGGGCTTTACCCCGTATCTGACCGCCACCGTCGACGCCAACACGCGCGTGCCGCGCGAGCACGTCCGCGACGGACAGATCACGCTGAACATCGGTGCCGAGGCCACGCATCAGTTGATCCTCGGTAACGACGAGATCACTTTTCAGGCCCGCTTCAACGGCGTTTCGTTCCCTGTCGTCGTGCCGATTGACGCGGTGGCGGCGATTTTTGCGCGCGAGAACGGACAGGGCATGGCCTTCGAGGTGATGCCCGCCGGCGCGGAATTGGCGGGGGATGAGCCGGTCGTCGAGATCGAAGACGACGACACGCCGCCCGACCCGCCGCCGGAAAAACCGCGGTCCCACCTTACGCGCGTCAAATAGCGCGCGTCGCGTCCTCGGGCGCTACTTCGACTCCATCACCCAAACGCCGTCCCAGTCATCGGCGACCGGATTCTCGGCCAGATGGCGACAGCGCTCTACGTAGAGCTTGGCCGCCTTGTCACCGGGGTTTAGTCCCAAGACCTCCTTGAAAGAGGCGACCGCTTCGTTCCACTTGCGCGCCCGGTACTTGACGAGGCCCGCCTTGAACAGGTGCAGGGCATCGATCAGGTGCGGATAGCTGTCCTCGGTGTGATAGTCGAGAACTTCGTAGATCGCGACCGGTTGCGTCTTTCCCTTGACGATGACGAAGTCCAGCTCGCGGCTGAAATACGTTCCCCGGAGTTGCTTGTAAGTGAACTCGCTGATCAGGATGTGGGCGCCGTACTGCTTGCAGGCCGATTCCAGGCGTGCGGCCAGATTCACGCCATCGCCGATGATCGTGTAGTCCATGCGCTTCTTCGAACCGATGTTGCCGGATACCACCAGATCTGTGTTGAGGCCGATGCCGATGTCGACGGGCAGCTTGCCTGCCGCCGTGCGGAGCGCATTCCATGCCGTCAGCTCGCACATCATGGCGATCGCCGTGCGCACGGCACGGTCGGCATCGTCATCGTGGCCAACCGGGATGCCGAAGGCCGCCATGATCGCGTCGCCGATGAACTTGTCCAGCATGCCCTCTTCGCGCTGAATGCAGTCAACCATCAGCGTGAAATACTCATTGAGCAGCGCCACCGTGCCCTGGGCACCGAGCTGCTCGGTGATCGTCGTGAAGCTGCGCACGTCGGAGAACAGCACGGTCGCGTTGACTGACTGCCCGCCGAGCGCCTCGGCGCCGCTGGCCAGCATCTTGTCGGCGATGCCGGGGTCCATGTAGCGCGACATCGTGGACTTCAGGCGCTTTTCGTTCGAGATGTCCTCGAGCATCAGCATCGAGCCGATGCGCCGCTTTTCGACCGACAGCAGCGGCAGGGCGGTGAGATTGATCGATAGCGTCTCGTCGTCCACACGCAACTCGGCGTCCATGGCGACATCGATGGCTTGCGTCTCGGCGACACCCTTCAACTTTTCCATCACCCACGGGTTGTCGTCGCCGAAGAAGTCGTGCGCCGGCCGGTTGAGGATCTGCTCCGGGCGCACGCGCAGGATGCGCAGGCCAGAGGCGTTGCAGGTAACGATGCGTTCCTGGTCATCGAGCGTGATCACACCGTTCGACATCGACTCGAGCATCGCCTCGTTGTAGTTGCGCATCGCCTGGACGTCGGCGAACAGCTTGGCGTTCTCGAGCGCGATCGATATCTGCGCGGTGAACGCGCGCAGCCGCGATTCGTCCTCGTTGCTGAACGGTCCTCCGCGCTTGTTGAGGACCTGGGTGACACCGATGGTCTTGCCGTTCTTGTTGACGATCGGAACGCACAGGATCGAGCGCGTGAAGAACCCTGTCTTCTTGTCGAAGGCCGGGTTGAAGCGCAGGTCGGCGTAGGCGTAGGGAATGTTGATCGACTTTCCCGAGCTGAAAACGGCGCCGGCGATGCCGACGTGGTTCGGCAGGCGGATCTGCATCGACTCGAGGCCTTGGCCGACCTCCGACCAGAGCTCGTTGGTCTTTTCGTCGTTGAGGAACAGCGTCGAGCGCTCGGCGTTGAGCAGGCGCGTCGCCTCGCCCATCACGCGCTGCAGCAGCGAGCCGAGCTTGATGTCCGCCGTCACTTCGGAGACGACCTCGATGAACTCCATTTCCTTGCGCCGGCTGGCCTGCATGCGCTCGATGAACTGTGCGCTCTGCAGCGCCAGCGTGCCCTGGCTCGTCATCGCCTGCAGCAGGTCGAGGTCCTTGCGGGTGAAGCGGCTGCCCCTCTTGTTCAGCGTTTGTGCGACGCCGATGATTTCGCCCCGGACGGTCTTGATTGGCACGCAGAGGATGTTGCGCGTCGTGAATCCGGTCTGCTCGTCGACCGAGCGGTTGAAGCGCGGATCCGAATAGGCGTCGTGGATGATTAGCGGTTCTCCGGAGGTGTACACATGGCCGGCGATGCCGCTGTTGTTCATCAGGCGGATCTCGCGCTGGAAATTGCCCTGCGCGACGCGGGAGTACAGCTCGTTGGTGTCGGGATCGTTCAGGAACAGCGAGCCGCGCTCGGCATTCAGCGCCGAGGTCGTCATCTCGACGAGGGCTTTCAGCACTTCGTCGAGCGTGTCGTAGGCTGCCATGCGGCGCGTTACTTCGAGCAAGAGCTCGGCATGGCGCAGCTTCCGTCGGTGATCGATGTCTCCGCGTCCCTGCACGGGCAGGGCGACGACTTTCTTGCGGTTCGCCGAGACTGCCTTGGAATCCATTAGCGGGATGCCTCGCCGGTTGCAGCTTCGAGGCGATCGCGCAGCGCCCGGATTGTGTCCTGGAACTGCATGCGCTCTTCGGCTTGTGCCTTCTTTTCCTGTTGCAATGCAATTTCCTTGTCGACTTGCGCCCGCTCGAGCGCCTCGCGCAAGGAACCGGCGGTTGCCCGCAACTGCGAGATCTCGCCTTGTGCAGCGGAAACCGCTTCTCTTACCGCGGCATCTGTGTCGTTGCGCGCTCTCTCAAGCTCGGATCGCAATGCAGAGGCCGTGTCGCGGAGTTGTTGAATCTCGCCGCGACTTGCCGCGTGAGCTTGCTGCAGCGCGATGTCGCGCTCACCGTTTGCGCGCTCAAGTTCCTCGCGCAGGGCGCCGACGGTGGCCTGCAATTGCCGGATGTCGGCGGCGGCTGTTGCCTGTGCATGTGCGAGCGCCTGTCCGGCTTCGTTGCGCGCCCGTTCGAGTTCCGCCCGCAAGGCGGACACGGCGCACTGCATGTCGCGCGCTTCCACAGCGCTGGTTTCAGGTGGACGGGGCCTAGATCCTGTCATGGCCTGGGATTATGCAATATGGCGCCCAAGACAGGAATCGAACCTGTGACCTACCGCTTAGGAGGCGGTCGCTCTATCCACTGAGCTACGAGGGCGTTCGTTGTTTTTACAGTGTTTTCTTCGGTTGTGCTATCTTTGCTGCGCAAAAAGTGCACCAAAAGTACACCACGCGGAGAAAACTGCCAGAATGGCTAAACCGGAAAAGATTCTACTCCGCAGCGGCGCCGTACGGTGGGCCGCGCGGGTGCATCGGCGCGGCGCTGTCACTGCAACAAAGCGGTTCAAGACGCAGGCTGAGGCAGAGGCATGGCAGCGCTCCGTCAACAACAAGGTTGACCGAGGCCATGTGCTTCCAGCGAAGACGACCAGTGCACTCACGGTTGCAGTGGTGGTCGACGACTACCTTAACGCGCATGAGATTCCCTCGAAGCAAACGGGCGCCTACACCACTGTAGCTCACGACCTCGGCGGATTCTCGGTTAAGGCGCTGACCAAGCAGCATGTACGCGTGTGGCTAAAGAAGCTCGCGGAGACTCCGGTGCCGAAGCTTGGCCCAAAGGGGCGTGGGCGTACGACGCCATACGCAGCCTCGACCAGGCGGAAGTATTTCTATGCCCTCAAGAATGCACTGGAGTGGCATGCGTCCGAGCACGGCTATGCACTGGCTCCGGGCATGTTTGTCGACCAGCCAGTTCCAGCCAGCTGGGACAATCCTGTCGAGCGCAGAATCACGAAACAAGAAGAATCTGACCTTCTCGAAGCGGCCGAGGGCTGGGGCGAGCAGTGGCCGCTGTTGATACGGCTCGACTTGGAAACTGCTGCGCGGCTCCAGGAGTTGGCATTGAACGGCTGGGAAAACGTTCACGCTGATGGCAAGTCGATTCACATCCCCAAACACCTATCTAAGACGCGGCGCGCGCGTAGCGGCAAAGACTTTGAATGTGACACGTAGAACCTAGCTAGCCATCCGGATACGCCGTCGTACTTCATTACCCTTCGGAGGACGCGTGTCCAGGTGCCGAATCCAAAGAGCTCTGCGGTGACATCCCGGACGCGCCACTTTATGAGGTCGCTACCGCATGCTCCTGCTCCGCTTGCGTTCTTGTCTATTTCAATTTCAACGAGCGGGCTTATGTCGATTTCTTTGCTATTTGGCATCGCAATGGTCGCGCTGGCGCGAGTAAGGCGCGAGAGGCTGTTGAGCACTGCTTGCCGCGCCAAATTCACCTGGCCCTGGAAGTTCAACTGAGTATCCTTGCTGCCATGGATGCGGAGGCCGGTGAATCAGAGAGCGTGGCTCTCAGCGTGATGCCCAGTGCTGCGCAGCCGGGAACCAATCCGACGCAACTGTTCTTCAAATATTTGCTCAAGGAGAGCGGCGTTTCTACGATTCAGGCCTTGGTCGAACACGAGCGCCTTCGGCCTCTGGAGCTGGAGTTGTCGACCCTCAAGCAATGGAGTGCGGGTAGGCACCACCCGGACCGGGTCTGGCTGCTGCCAATAGTCAAAGCCCTCTGGGGAGATGCCGACTACTCGCCGACGTGGAACCGCTATCGGGCGGCGAAGTATCTCAACTACATCGGCTACCTGGCGCAGACTGCTGCTACGCGAGCGCAAAAGTTCGTGGGAAGTGCCAATGAGTCATTGTTGTGGCCCTGGCCCGCTTACCCATTTGGTTCCGCATGCTTCGAGGACTGGGTAGCGGCGCGGTATCCGGTTTGGTTGCGTTACCACCGGCAGCGAGCGGCAGGTGGATAAGGGGCTGCGAGCGCAGCCCCTGACCACTACGCGCTACTTCCCTTTGGCCGGAGCAGCATTGCCGCGGCCGCCGCCCGAAATGTTGCCGGTCGTACTCGGCCAATTGCCGCCCGGAAAGCCGTTCGCGGGGTGTCCGCCGCTGCCGGCACCGCCTTTAGCGTTGCCGGCGCCAGTGTTGCTACCGCCCTTACCACCCGAACTCGAACCTTTGCTCATGACATTCTCCAACGTGAATTAACTCCCAGCTGGGAGGCCGGAGGATTCCGGTGACGCGAACTGTAGGCGTCGGCGGTGCGGATGTCGGTAGCAGGGTTTGGACAAACCGGGCGGAAGTCCCTTGCTTGATAACTCCAATTATCAGGTAAGGATTTTTGGTGGTTTTGCGGACCAGCAGAAACTTCGAGGCCCCGAGATGGCGCGTAGATGTCGGGAGGTAGGCGCTTTAGGGTCGCAAATTGCGACCTTAGACGTCGGGCGCGGCCAGTCGTCCAGTATCAGGACACTAGCGCCCTCGCGTCTTCAGCTTGGTCCGATATACTTTGCATAGGCACACTGGCAGGACGGTCCACTGCTTGCGCCTCTCTCGAGAGGTACGGTGTAAACCAGCCAGGTATTAGTGCCTACCCACAATTCGTGATTAACACTCCGCGCCGGCAACGCAAGCCCCGGCGTATCAGCCAGCTCGGAGGGTTAGTCATGTCTGTCGTTCCTATTGGCTTTGTTGAGTTATCGGTCCCGCCCGACGCAGCGGGACATGCGAAGACCCATGGAGCAATACGCGATGAACAAACGGGACTTTGGATAGCGCCAGAGCCGCTTAACGGCGAGCTTGAAAACTATCGAGTGGGGACGAAGGGGCAAAACGATTCCTTCTACGAGTATGTCCCTCGATGTCCTCGCTGTCGTCAAACCATGGTCAAGAACACCAATCGTGCGCACGACGCCTGGTGGGTGTGCCCCGAGTGCTCTTACCGCATGAGCTATGAGCAGTATCTCGATGGGTATGACAACAAGTCGCGCTTGCCGGCAAAGGGTGCTTCTGCCCGTAATCGTTCTGGAGAGACATCGGTTGCCGAGCGGAAACAAGAACGCATAGTTCGGATGGCGATAACAATGGCTTTCAATGGGAACAGCCGCACGGAAAACCGCTGGCGCGACGCCCCTAGCCACAAGTATTGGGGGGCGTCGCCGAACCAGCTCTTGGCCGAAGGCAATTACGCTGCCGTGCTTGACCTTCTAGATATCAATCTCAGGGCGCGTAGAACGTCCTAGCCATCAGTGGGGACAACCGAGGCAATCGCCGGGTTACCCCATGGAATTGACTTTTATGGGGTATGCGAGGATATTACCCCATGAAATAGAAAAATATGGGGTAACGAGCGATGTCCCAGGAGCTGTATCGGTCACACGAGCTTGCATTTCGGACGCAGTACGCCGAACTCAAGGAACGTACGCGAGCGGCGGGTGAGTTGTTACCCGGAACGCCAGGCTCGCTTGCGCTACGCAAGGGAACCGGTACCGGCTACTGGTACCGCGTGTATTACCCCGTTCCGGGTAAGCCGCATGACGCGTTGGTGTGCAAAGAGGGGGATGAAGATTCTCTTGCCGATATGCGCGAGCGGATTGCTTTCGGCGAGTGGGCGGCCAAGCAGGTTTCATCGCTGCGCAAGCTCGGCTTCCAGGTGGCCGATAAGGCGACCGCTCGCGTACTCGTTGAATTGCACAATCGAGGTGCCTTTGAGGCTGGGCTTACCCTAGTGGGGACCTTGGGCTACATGGCATGGCTCAACGAGCTGGGTGCAATCGCTGTTTCTGCAAGCACCATGGACCTCGATTTGGCGCGACGCCAGCGACTCAGACTCGCTGCACCGTTGCCGTTCCTCGAGACGATGAAGGCAACTGGACTCCCGTTTGTACCCGTCCCTGGGCTGCCATCGTCCGCACCGTCGACGTCGGTGAAGCTGCCGGGAGTGCAGGCTCTTCGTGTCGACATTCTCGCCCCCGGCGACGTCCTCGGCGCGGTGGTGAAAGTGCCCGAACTGGAATGGACAGCGCAGGCCATTCCGTACTACGACTACCTGCTCGCTGATGCCGAACCTGGGGCATTGCTCGCTGGCGGTCATTGCGTGCCGGTCCGACTCCCGCAAGCGGCTCGCCTTGTGTGGCATAAGCTGTACGCGAGCACGCAGCGACAGGGCTTCCCCGAGAAGGCCGCGAAAGACAGGCAACAAGCACTGGTCTTGGGCGCTGTGATTTCTGACAACGAGCCGCACGAGTTGCTTGAGGCCTTTCATCATGCGCCCAAGCAAATGGTTAGCCCCATTCGGAGTCTGTCAGGCAAGCTGCTCGAAGCTGCATCGGGCCACCCCGCGTGGGTCGAAACCTTACACAGTTGCCTGCGGAAGTAGGGGGGGGCATTACGTCGGCGCTGGGCGGCCTCCGTCACAGTCCAAGGAGCCCTAAGCGGTCGAACGTTGCGCCGCTTTCAGCTGCAGGCACGTGCAAGGGCTGGTCACCGTGTACAACTCAACGGCATAATGCCGCCTATGATTTACGACGACATTATGGTTGGCCGAATTGAGGAGACGCTCATACCCGGGCAGGACTCGTACGAGGCCCAGCTAGGGTGCGCGTTTGCCGATGACGTCTGGCATACCAGAGACTTCGCGGTGGGGCTGGGGTACGGACTCTCGTATTTCATGGACCTCCCGGACGGCTTCGATATCAACACCTCCATGCGTGACATGCTCGACGGCGAGCGGCCAGATGCCATTGCAGTCTCGTTTGACGGGCCAAGCCGACGATTCCATGCTCTCCATGTCGCACCCGACATGACCGTAACCGTGCTGGAGCTGCCGCTCCGCGCCCATCCGCTGCATTACGCGCATACCCTCGATGAAGCTATCGACATCATCGAACAGTGGCGCGACGAACTAGGCGACTTGGGGACCTCGGCGTTGCGGGCGATGCATCGTCAGCTAAAGCCAAAGGTCGCCGAGGACCCCGCGGTGGATTGCCTCTTTCCCGCGCGGAATCCGCTGCGGAGGGACCGCCAAGTCTTCCAAGAGGAAGTCATCGCCTATCTGGCGGCGTGCTAAGACCGAGACGGAGAATGACAAAGACAAAGGCCACCGTAAGGTGGCCTTCGCATGAGAGATTCTCTGTCGCAATCTGCGATTCCCACTCCAGGTGGGACTCCGTTCGGAGCGGCACTGCCTTATTTCACTCTCGGAGGCAGCCTTGCGGCAAGTATAGCCGTGCGACCGCCGGCTAACAACGCGTTATGCGAGCGGCTGTTGTGCAGCCCTGTGGTCCGCCATGTCTATCAGGCGAGCGACGTCACTCTCCAGCTTCGCTGCTTTGATGGCAGCCAGCGCCTTCGCAATCGGTTCGCTTGGCTTCCACTCCATGGCAATGGCCTCCCAGGCAGAGGCGGGGACGTCCTCGACATGCCTGAGCAGTTCCGCGAGCTTGGGGTCCCCACGATAGCTCATCACAAGCTGCTGCCCCGTCTTGGCCGGAACGAGGGCTTGAATCGATGCATCGATGACCTCAAGCCAAAATCCCTGCGGACCAAACCTGCTCAACACGGCGATACTGTTTCCGAGTGATGGTCGCCGCTGCCATGGGGCTGTTCCCTGATTGCTGCCGGCCGCAGCGCGCGCACTGGCATCCGCACGTTGTTGTCGAGCGGGCTTTCGTTTTCCGCTTTCTGGCGCCTGAGCTGCTACCGGTTCGGCGAGCCCGTCCAGCCATCGCGCAAGAGCCAAAATCGACACCACGCGCCGTCGACCTCGCGACCCCCACTTAATTGGCATGGACCCCAGACCTTTTTCTCCTCGCTCGCGCATATGCTCGACCGCTTTCGTCGAGCAGCCGAGAATGACTGCAACATCCTTTGCCTCGAGGACCATCTTGCCCGGGAACTGCGTGCGAATCAGGTCGAGATGGGAGATGCTCATTGGCTAGTCTGGGGCGAAAAAAAGTGCACCAAAAGTGCACCAGCGGTCCGTAATTCGTGGGGGTCTAAGAGGGCTTGGCGGGGTGCAATGCTTTGATTTTACGTATAAAATATATCTGCATGCACCCTGGATAACCGCTTAGGAGGCGGTCGCTCTATCCACTGAGCTACGAGGGCGCGGGCCGCTTATTGTAGCGGGTCGCACCATCGCTTAGCCGAGGAAGTTGCGCTGGTAGGCTGCGATTCCGCTCGCTGCCTGAGCGATGTTGGCGGTCTTCTGCTGCACCGTGCGCTGCGATGCTTCGATGGTCGCCTGTTGCGCGGCCTGTTCGGATTGGAGGCGACGGCTGCGCTCGTCCAGCGTCTGCACGGAGGAGCCGACGTTGCCGCTGCTGGCGAGTTCTTTGGTTGCAGTCTTCTCGACCTGTCGGGCGACCGCAGACACGGCTGCCACCGTTCCCGTCGGACTTTCCTTGAGCGCCTTGTCGAGCGCCTTTGCGTCCAGCGACAGGGATCCATCCTTGTTCTGCGTAATACCCGCCTTGTCCAGCTTTGCGAGGCTCTCGCCTTCGCTTGCGGAACGCCGCAGATCGTTGCCGGCTCCGCGCGCGCGGGCATCATTGGCGAGTGCGCCGGTTCCGTCTCGGTCATTGCGCGTTGCTCTCGCGACCGTGGCGTTCGCCTTGTTATAGGCGGAGACAAAATTCTCTATCGTCCTGCGCGCCTCGTCGGCGGTAGCCGTGTTGCGGGGCTCCGCGACGGCCTTGCTGGCCGACTGCAACTCGGAAACCGCGCCCTTGATCTGGCCGTAGGCAGAAAGCTGGACCTGCGAGGATTCGAGATTTGCCTCGGTGCGATCAGTTGCGCGCTTGGTCGCCTTGGCGGCTGCCGTGGTTCCGTCCTGACGCGCGGCCGGAACGGTGCCGGAGCCGACGCTGCCCGACTGCGAGCTTACGCTAGAGATGCTGGTGGTGAGTTGGGCGATGCTGGAGAGGTCCATGACGTCCTCCGGACGCAGCTGACGCCTGAACTATAGCACCGCGGATGCCGGCAGCAACGGCTTCAGGCGGACATTACCAGGGCGTAGGCCGCGCCGGTCAGGGCGGCGAAAAAGATCGCCAGATGTGCGATCGACCACCGGCGATAGCGCTTCGAAAGGGCGGCTGGCTGCAGGGTAGAGATCACGTAGAGCCGCCGGTCGTCGGGCAGGCGCATCACGTGCAACTCGGGCTGGAGCCGCGCTTCGCGGTGCTGTCGATCGATTTCGCGCCTTGCCTGGGCGCGGGCGAGCTCCCATTCGCGCAAGTCGAGTTCACCGTTGCCGTCGAGGTCGAAGCGGCGCAGCAATTCGCGAGGCTCGGTCTTCCAGTCGGCGAGCAGCGCCTTCATGTCGCCGTCACGATCCAGCTTCAGGTCCTGGCTGCCGAGGGTCTTGAACTGGCCGAGCGCATACAGCGGGTCGTTCTCGAGCAGCAGCCACTCGGTAAAGCGGCGGTCACCCTGCGTCCACCGGTCGCGGCGCGCCGGCACCACTTCGGCGCCCTCGGGATCGACGACGCACTGCCCGGTGCCGTCGTCGAGAATGAACGAGGCGTCCGATTCGCCGGACTCTTCGTGCTCCCACTTGTTGTCGCGACGGTGTTCGATTCGATAGCGGTACCAGAGGCACGGCAGCTGGCTCAATGCCGCCAGGAGCGGGGAGCCTGCAAGCGGCTTGCCGATGCCGAGCAGCTCCGTGTATCCCTGGGCTGCGGATGCGACTTTCGAGGTCGGCGTGTCGTCGAAAGCGCGGGCGCGGCGCCAGGTTGATGCCCATGCAATCAGGCTGATGATGGAAATCAGCCCGGCGCATGCGGCCCAGCCGGTCGGCGTATCGATTTCCGCGCCGACTGCGAGCAGCACCAGTTGGCCGCCGGAGGTGATGAAGCGGCCATACTCGCGCCGCAGGCGCAAGCGCATGGTTCTAGCTGAACAGCGCCTTCATGTCGGGGTCCGCCTTCTCTGCGAACGCAAACTCCAGCAGGGGCTTGGTATCGAAGCGGAACGCCTGGGCGACGATGAAGTCCGGAAACTGCTCGACGCGCACGTTGTTGATGTTGACGGCTTCATTGTAGAACTCGCGGCGGTCGGCGATCGCGTTCTCGAGTGCGGAAATGCGGTTTTGGAGCTGCATGAAGTTCTCGTTGGCCTTCAGCTCGGGATAGGCTTCGGCGACGGCGAAAATCTGGCCGAGGCCCATGCGCAGAACGCCCTCGGCGCGGCCGACGGCGGCCACGTCGCCTTGCTCGCGCGCGGTCTGGACGCGGGAGCGCGCCTCGATCACCTGCTGCAGCGTGGTCTGTTCGAACTGCTTATACTGCTTGCAGGTCTCGACGAGCTTGGGCAGTTCGTCGTGGCGCTGCTTGAGCAGGACGTCGATGTTCGCCCAAGCCCGCGCGACGGCATGCTTGAGTTGCACCAGGCCGTTGTACACCATTACGCCGTAGCCCAGCAGAACGGCGAGCGCACCGAGCAATACGATGGTTCCCACTCCCATGACTTCCTCCCAAGGCAAAGAAGGGCCTGCGCATGATACGACAAACGTCCGGCGCCCGAAGCGGCTCCTGGTCGTGATCGGGGCCGGTGCAGTGCTCCTGGCCGTACTTCTGGTGGTCCTGGTTTTCCTCGGCTACCGCCAGCCGGAACTGCTGCTGGAATTCGCCAACCTGCGCTACTGCGGTTAGCCGACGGCCGGCACGGCGCCTTCGGCGTCGTCTTCGGGAACGCCGATGCGCTTCTTCACCGTTTCCAGGTTCAGGTGCAGCAGTTCGCCGATCGCCTTGTAGTCGTCGGGCAGCGCCGCATCGTCCCAGCCGTTCGCCGAGTGGCGGGCCAGGTCGACCGCCAGCTTCACGTTGCGCACGCGCGGATGCTCGGCGTTCTCCGGATCCATCAGTGTCGTCAGCAATTCGGGCAGATGCCATTCCTGCGCCAGGGCCAGCTTGATTTCGTAAAGCGGCACCCTGTAGATCTCGCTCTGGATGGCGACCGAGCGCAGCGTGCGATCCCGCGCCTGGCGCTCCTTGACCTGCGTCGCCAGCGCGGGGGCGAAGGACCACATAAGGATTTCGGCGAAGTCGTGGAGCAGCGCCGCGACGATGACTTCGTCGACATTGAGGTCCTTGCGCAATGCCGCCCAATCCCGCGCCCAGAACACTGCCTTGCGCGAGCGTCCGATCACCTTGAGAAGGCCGAGCAGAGCCTTGGGATGCCCCTTGAGCTGGTCCTCGACCAGCGGCAGGTTCTGGAATGCATCGAAGAACGGTCCGACGCCGATCATCATCAGCGCACGTTCGATCGTCGTGATGTCGGTTTTCTGGCGGGCGCGGCGGTGTTCCTCAATGAAGGCGAGTACGCGCAGGGTCATCAGCGGATCATGGAGGATCACGTTGGAAAGCACGCGCCCGTTCACGTTTTCGGCGTTTTCGCGCAGTTCCTCGAGTTTGTGCGCCGTATGGCGTAGCACGGGCAGGTTCGCGCTGCGATAAAACTCCACCCACCCCGCGAGATCGGGGAAGGGCGTCTCGACGGTCGGCGGAGGCGCGGATTCGGGCATGTTGTCCATCGTCGCAGGCTAGCGCGGATCGCAAGCAGCCGGGCGGGGAAGAAGCCCATCAGTCGAGCGCTGCAATCCCTTGCTCTGGTTTGGCTGCCGCAGTAGAATACACGGTTTTCCACCTTGCCCTACCCGTAACGCATGCGGGAGGGTTGCCAAGCCAAAAGGAGATTGCATGCGACATTACGAAATCGTTTTCATCGTTCATCCGGACCAGTCGGAGCAGGTCCCGGCAATGATCGAGCGCTACAAGACGCTCGTCACCGCCAAGAACGGCGCCATCCACCGCCTCGAGGACTGGGGCCGCCGCCAGATGGCCTACCCGATCCAGAAGGTGCACAAGGCCCACTACGTGCTGATGAACATCGAGTGCGACGGCGAGACGCTGGCCGAGCTCGAGAACGCCTTCAAGTTCAACGACGCCGTGCTGCGCCACCTGACGGTCAAGATGACCAAGGCCGTGGCCACGCCCTCGCCGATGATGAAGGAAGAGAAGTCGCGCTCGCTCACGGCCGCCCCGGCTGCCGACGCGCCGGCCGGCGAAGCCAAGGCGGAAGCTGCCGCAGCCTGACGGACGCACGGCGCCGTAGTGATCCGCCCTGCAGCCAACCGGCTCGAACTGACCGGCACGCTGCTCGAACGAGGAGTCCTGCGCTACACGCCTGCCGGCCTGCCCGCCCTCGAACTCCGCCTCGGCCACGAGTCGGAACAGATCGAAGCGGAAAAGCCGCGCAAGGTCGAATGCGAAATGGCCTGCCTCGCACTGGGTCCCACCGCGCTGCTGCTCAAGGACGCCAAGCCCGGCGACATGCTGGCCCTGACGGGCTTCATCGCCGCCCGCAGCGTCAAGAGCAAGAGTCCCGTGCTGCATGTGACGAAACTGGAATTTCTGGAAGGAAACGAAAATGGCATTCAAACCCAAGAGTAAAACTGCCGGCAAGAAGAAGGACGACAAGGGCCGCAGCCTGTTCAAGCGCCGCAAGTTCTGCCGCTTCTCGGCCGAAAAGATCGAAGAAATCGACTACAAGGACGTCGACATCCTCAAGGATTTCATCGGCGAAAACGGCAAGATCATGCCGGCCCGCATCACCGGCACCAAGAGCGGCTACCAGCGACAGCTTTCCACGGCCATCAAGCGCGCGCGCTTCCTCGCGCTGATGCCCTACACCGACCTGCACAAGTAAGAGGAGACCACCATGCAAGTGATTCTGATGGAAAAGGTGGTGAACCTCGGCGGCCTCGGCGACGTGGTCAAGGTCAAGGACGGTTACGCCCGCAACTACCTCATCCCGCAAGGCAAGGCCAAGCGCGCCACCGAAGAGAACAAGAAGTTCTTCGAGGGCAAGCGCGCCGAGCTCGAAAAGGCCCAGGCCGAGAAGCTTGCCGCCGCGCAGGACAAGGCCGGCAAGCTGGAAGGCGTCACCGTGACGATCGCCCGCAAGGCCGGCGTCGATGGTCGCCTGTTCGGCTCGGTCAGCAACATCGACATCGCCGAGGCGCTGGGCGCCCAGGGCTTCGAGGTCGACAAGTCCGGCATCCGCATGCCGGCCGGCCCGATCAAGGCCATCGGCGAGAACGAGTTCGAAGTCGCGCTGCACACCGACGTGGTCGCCAAGATCACCGTTTCGGTCGTCGCCGAGCAGTAAGCGCGTCGTTCGCCGCAAAGAAGGCAGGGGCTTCCCCTGCCTTTTTTGTTCCGGCGTAACGCCTGCTTCGCTGGCATTTTCCTCCACGAAGTCCGGCATGCGCGGGACCTTGTTTCTGCTTGCCCAAAGCATGTTCGTCGCGTCACAATGTTCGCCATGAACTTGACTGACATCATCGAGGAACTGCAGCCGCGCATCGCCGCGTTGCGACGCGACCTGCATGCGCACCCCGAACTCGCGTTCGGCGAGAATCGGACTGCGGACGTGGTGGCCGCGCATCTCGAATCCATCGGCGTCGAGGTGCATCGCAACATCGCGCGCACCGGCGTCGTGGGGGTCTTGCGCGGCGGCGCGGGTAGCCGGGCGATCGGGCTGCGCGCCGACATGGATGCGTTGCCGCTCGACGAAGCCAACAGTTTCCCGCATCGCTCGCGCCACGCCGGATGCATGCACGCCTGCGGCCACGACGGCCACACGGCGATGCTGCTCGGTGCCGCCGAGGCGTTGGCGAAGACGCGCGATTTTGGCGGCACCGTCTACTTCATCTTCCAGCCCGCCGAGGAACACGAAGGCGGCGGCCGCCTGATGGTCGAAGAGGGCCTGTTCGAGCGCTTCCCCATGCAGATGGTGTTCGGGCTGCACAACTGGCCGGGGCTGCCCGTCGGCAGCATTGCCGTCATGGACGGTCCGGTCATGGCCGGCGCGGATCGCTTCGAGATCAGGATCATCGGCCGCGGCGGCCACGCGGCGATGCCGCATCAGGCCGTCGACACGGTGATGGCCGGCGCCGCGCTGGTTCAGGCGCTGCAGACGCTGGTGAGCCGCAACGCCGATCCGCAGGATGCCGTCGTCGTCAGCGTCACCCGCTTCCATGCCGGCCATGCCGACAACGTGTTGCCCGAAGAGGCGGTACTCGGCGGCACCGTGCGCTGCTTCCGTCCGGAGCTGCAGGACCAGCTCGAGGAAGGCATGCGTCGGATCTGCAACGGCATCGAGACCACGTATCGCGTCAAGATCGCGCTCGACTTCGAGCGCGGCTATCCGCCGACCGTCAACGCCGAGGAAGCGTCATTCCTTTGCCGCGAAGTCGCACGTCAGGTCGTCGCCCAGAGCAAGGACGGCGGGCAAGTGTTCACCCACCTCAAGCCGAGCATGGGCGCCGAGGACTTCGCCTACCTGTCGCGCGTCGTGCCGGGCTGCTACGCATGGATCGGCAACGGGCCGGGCGAAGGCGGTTGCATGCTGCACAGTCCGCACTACGACTTCAACGACGAAGTCATCGCCACCGGCGTCCGCTACTGGGTGCGCCTCGTCGAGCGCGTGCTGCCCAAAGGCTGAAACAAAAAAGCCCGCCACCGATCGGGAGGCGGGCTCTTCGAAGAAGAGAAGCAGGTCTTACTTCTTCTTCTTGCCGGCAACGGCCGTCTTGAATGCGGTACCCGCCGTGAACTTCGGTACGGTCGTCGCGGCGATCTTGATGGCTTCGCCGGTCTTCGGGTTCTTGCCGGTACGGGCCGCACGCTTGGCGGACTTGAAAGTACCGAAGCCGACCAGCGTCACGGTGTCGCCCTTCGAAACCGCCTTGGTGACGGCGGCGACCATGGCGTCGAGCGCCTTGTTGGCAGCGGCCTTGCTGAGGCCGGTTTCCTTGGCCGCGACTTCGATAAGTTCAGCTTTGTTCATCCAACGCCTCCGTAGTTTGAATATGTAGCAGCCATATGGCTGCGGCGGATTCTAGCGCGCCACAAAAGGGCGGACGGCCAATTTATTTTTATTGCTTAAGCAGGTTTGCTGGTATCAGTTAAGCCTGATCCGGCCCGGGCGCTCAGTGCAGCAGCTGCGACGGCGAGGGAAACAGCCGATCGAGGATGTCTGGCCCATAGCGGTATTCCTGGTTGCAGATGTCGTCGCGGACCAGGATCTCGCCCTGTTCTTCGAGCATTTCGGCGACCTCGTCACGGCCGAGCGTCGTCAGCATCGCCAGCACCTTTTCCTCGTCGCGCGGGCAGTGGTATTGCACGGGCCGCGGATCGTAGAGGCGCAGCGTTTCTTCGGCGAACAGGCGCATCAGCAGTGCATCGGCCGGCAGCGCGAGCTCGGCGGGCTTCACCGTCGACGCCAGTTGCACGATGCGATTCCAGCCGTCGGCGTCGCGCTCGTCGGCGCCCGGCAGCTTCTGCAGGAAGAGGCCGCAGGCATGAGTCTCGTCGGCGGCGAGCCACAGCCGCGTCGGCGTCTGCTCGGAGCGCTCGAGGTAGTTTTCAAAGACGCTCGCCAGCGTGTCGCCCTCGATCGGCACCATGCTCTGGTAAGGCCGCTCGGCGGCGACGTTGGTCTGCAGCGTGAGCATCAACTGTCCGTCGCCGACCAGCTGAGGCAGCGGCCCGGGGGCTACGACCGCCTCGCGCTTCTTCGCCATGCCGCGCAGGCGCAGCTGCTCGTCGCAGTCGACCACCAGCATGCGCACCGGGCCGTGGCCCTGAAGTTGGAAGGTCATGCGTCCCGGCAGCTTGAGGTTGCTGGCGATCAGCGTCGTCACGGCCGTGAGTTCGCCGAGCAGGTCGCGCTCGGCCGCGCCGTAGTCGCGGTCCGCCTGCATCTGGTGCCACGAGGCGCCCAGGCGCACGACGGCACCGCGGATGTCGAGGTCCTCGAGCAGGAAGCGTCGGATCGTGTCCATCATGAAACGAAGCTCGCGAACATCGCCGGGTCGAAGCCGACGAGGAGCTGGCCCGTCGCCGTCTCGACCACCGGGCGCTTGATGGCACTTGGAAATTCCATCATCAGCGCCACCGCCGCGCTTTGCGTTGCGATCTCCTGGCGCTCGGGCGGCAGCTTGCGGAAGGTCGTGCCCTTCGTATTGAGCAGCGTCTTCCATCCCGCCGCCTTGCACCAGGCGACGAGGTGGTCGCGCGGCACGCCCTGTTTCTTGTAGTCGTGGAATTCGTAGTCGACGCCGCGCTCGTCGCACCAGGCAAACGCCTTCTTCATCGTGTCGCAATTCTTGATGCCGTATATCTTCGTAACCACCATGTCACCGTTCTCGACTGTCTCCCCGCGGGAGCAAGGCCACAGTCTACGACGACGGCACATGCATGCCAAAGCGCGGGGTCGTCGCAGTCGTGCATCACTCAAGCGGGCAAGCCGCGTTCAGGTATCAGGTACCACCTATGGCAATGGCCTATGGACATATAAGGCCACGCTATCTACGATGTCTTTAGGAACATGAAATTCGCGTATCCGGTACCCGTCCTCGAATACGACGGCATCCGGCGGACCCGACGACACCGATGTCCAACACAGAGCGCCACCGCCTCATGCGCCTCTACGGCGCCACCATCTGGTGGATCGCCATAAGCGCGATCCTCATCCTGGGTGTCACGCTCGCCTGGTTCTCCCGCCACGAGCATGCCGAGACGATCGAGTCGGAGTACCGCTACATCGAGGCGCACGCGAAGATCGCGGAAAGCAACCTCGCCCTGCTCGTCCGCCACGTTGGCCAGGTGCTGGAGCGGGTTTCGAAAGAGTCGCCGCGCCTCACGGACCCTGCCCGCGCCGCTGCCTACGAGGCGGCGCTGTCGTCGAACGAGTCTCTGATCCCCGAGATTCGTGCGTTGGCCGTTACCGACCGGGCAGGGCGCATCCGCGTCGGCACCGCCGGGATCCCGAAGGACTTCGACGCGTCCGGACTCGAACGTTTCTGGAGCCATCGCGATGGCAGCACGGCGGCACCGCTGCATGTTACGCGTCCCGACGGGGTGTTCCAGGGCGAGCATGCGCTCGCGATTTCGATGCCGATCCGCGACCAGCGGGGGAACTTTGCGGGCATGGCCGTCGCCATCCTCGGCTTCGAGCGCCTGTCCGAATTCCTGGCTTCCGTCCGGCCCGCCGGGGCCGGAAGTGCCGTCGCGCTGTTCGACGACTCCGGGGATCTCCTGTTCCGTCTTCCCGATCCCGAGAAGTACATCGGCAGGAGCATCGCCACTGCAAGCCAGTTCAAGGCCTTTGTCGCGTCTGGCGGCATCTCCCGTAGCCGCGGGCTGGCGACGTTGGACGGCGTCGAACGGTTGCACGTCGTCCATGCGGTCGGCGGAACGGACCTCGGCGTCTCGGTGGCGCGGTCGGTCGACGACGCACTGCAGGGCTGGCGTGCGAGAACCGGACCCCGGCTAGCCACCTTCGTGCTCGGCACGCTGGCCGTGCTGCTCCTGGCGTGGATCGCCCATCGTCGCCACCGCGAGGGCATCGAGCGTCTGCTCAAGCAGGAGGAAGCGGAAAGGGCGCTGGCCGATCGCGAGATTCAGTACCGCACGATCGTCGAAACGGCCAGGGACGGCTTCTGGATGGTCGCACCGACGGGTGAACTCCTCGGCGTCAACGATGCCTACGTGGTCGCGTCGGGCTACCGTCGCGACGAACTGCTGAAGATGCGCGTCAGCGATCTCGAAGCCGTCGAATCCGCCGACGACGTCGGCCGCCACATCGAGAAGATCCAAGCCCACGGCGGCGACCTCTTCGAGACCCTGCACCGGCGCAAGGACGGAAGCCTGTGGCCGGTCGAGGTCAGCGTCAACCACTGTGCCGACGCCGGCGGCTGCCTGTTCGCCTTTCTGCGCGACATCACGGAACGCAAGTGGGCGGCCGACGCCCTGCGCCAGAGCGAGCTCCGCTTCCGCGCGACCTTCGAGCAGGCGGCGGTCGGCATCGCCCACGTATCGCCCGACGGGCGCTGGCTGCGTGTCAACGACCGGCTATGCGACATCCTCGGCTATGCGCGGGACAGCTTGATGACGCTGACGTTCAAGGACATCACCCACCCGGACGACCTGGGGCGCGACGTCGAGGCCCTGAACCAAATGCTCGCCGGGAGGATGTCCGTCTACCGGCGCGAGAAGCGTTACCTGCGGATGACGGGCGCCCCGGTCTGGGGCCACGTCACGGTCACGTTGGTCCGCCGCGCCGACAATTCGCCCGACTACTTCATCGCCGTGGTCGAGGACATCAATGAACGCAAGCGCGCCGAGTCCGCGCTGGCCGCGCTGCGCGACGAACTCGACAATCTGACCAAGTGGCAGATCGCCAGCCAGACCGTCGCGGCGCTGGCACACGAGCTGAACCAGCCGCTGTGCGCCATCTCGGCTTTCGCGGCCACGGCGCAGCGGATGATCGAGAAGGGAAACCCGCAGCCAGGGCAACTGAGCCGCATCGTCGGCGAGACCGCGAACCAGGCGCAGCGCGCCGGAGACGTGATCCATGAGCTGATGACCTTCCTGAACAAGGGCGAGGTCAATGCGCTGCCCGTCGACCTCGACGCACTGATCCGCAAGGTCGTGCAGCGCCTCGATCGCGGCGGACACGCCATCGCGGTCGACCTCCGCCTTCCGTCAGGCTTGCCGCCGGTCCGCGCGAACGGCCTGCAGATTGCGAAAGTGCTGACCAACCTGATGGAGAACGGCTGCGACGCCATGACGTCGGCGGGCGTGCCAAACCCCGCCTTGCGCGTCGCCGCGGTGCCCAGGGATGGCGACCACGTGGTCGAGATCGTGGTCGAGGACTGCGGTTGCGGCATGGATGAAGACACCAGGCTGCGCGTGTTCGAGCCCTTCTACACGACCAAGCAGCGCGGGCTCGGCATGGGGCTCGCCATCAGCCGTGCGATCGTCGAGGCGCACGGCGGGCAGATATGGGTGCAATCGGAACGCGGCGCGGGATCGCGCTTCCACGTGACGCTCCCGCTGGCATAAGCGCTGACCGTCGCCGCGTTTGGCGGATGCGCTCAGCGCGCCGCACCGGACTCCCCGCGCCGTGTGACCAGCGCCCACATCAGTCCGCCGCTGCCGAGCGTGCCGAAGGCCAATGCCCAAGCCATCGAACCGCCGCCGGCGGCGTCCAGCGTGGCGCCGAAGACCAGCGGCGCGACGAAGCCGGCGCCGAAGCCGAGCAGCGAATACAAGGCCATCGCCGCACCGCGCTGCGCCAGCGGCGTTGCCGCGACGAGGCCTGCCGTCAGCGCCGCCGAATCCGCCATCACCGTCGTGAAGTACAGGCCCAGCGCCGCCAGCATCAGCCACCACGGCCATGCGGAGGAAACGCCGGCGAGCCAGCAAAGCACGCCCGACGCGATCATCACGCCGGCGATCCAGCGCGAGCGGCCGACGCGTCCGGCCGCCTCGTTGCCGAGGATGCTCGCCGGCAGGCCGAGCAGGTTGATCGCCGCCGCGGCCTCGGTCGGGCCGATCGGCGGCGCCGCGCCCGACGCCGCGTAGGCGAAGGCGATGAAGGCGACGAGCCATGAGCGCAGGCCGAAGAGTTCCCAGCAATGCAGTGAATAGCCGACGATGTAGCGGCGCACCTCGCGCAGCGCCAGCACCGGCCCGAAGCGCGGCAGCCACGGCGCCTGGTGCGCGCCGTGCGGATGTTGCGGGCGCAGCGCACCGAGCACGATCGGCAGCGCCAGCAGCGGGCCGAGCGCCAGCAGCACGAAGGCCGTGCGCCAGGGCAGCGCATCGCCGAGCCAGCCCGCGGCGAGCAGCGACAGGCTGGTGCCGATGCCGAAGGTCGCGGTGTAGAACGCGATGTAGCGCGGCTGCCGCGGTCCGCCGACACGGTCGGTGAGCGCCTTGAGGCCGGGCATGTAGGTGCCGCCGAGTCCCGCGCCGGCGAGTGCCTGGAAGGCCGCGCCCGACATCATGCCGTCGGCGAACACGGCGAAGCCCGCCGTTCCGGCAGCCGCCAGCGCACAGGAGAAGGCGAACACGCCGCGCGCATCGAGCCGGTCGGTGACGCCCGAGAGGAAAGGCACGGCCAGCATGTAGCCGAAGAAGAAGGCGCCGCCGACGAAGCCTGCCTCGGCGCCGCTCATGTTCCAGGCGTCGCGCAGCGCCGGCAGGAAAGCCGGATAGGCGGCGAAGCCCGTCATGCTCAGCGCCTCGGCGAGGCACAGCAGGGCGACGATGCGCCCTTGGTTCGCGGCAGCGGGCGGTGCGGCGGTCATGCCGCGAGTTTAGCCGCCGCGCCGGGCAAGACGGTCAGGCGTCGCTCGTGACCCAGCGCTGGCCGTTGCCGACGACATCCACGCGGTCGCCGTCGAAGACGGTGCGCACGTCGTTGCGCATTCCCCCCGAGAATAGATTCGAATACTTCGCGACCACGGCCTGCGGGTCGTCGCTCGCCTGGTACTCGGCGCTGAACTCGAGGTGGCCCTGGGTGTGGATGGCGTGGGCGTGCGAGCTGATCGCGTTGAGGTCGCGCACGGCGCGCTCGAACTCCGGGTTCTCGGCCAGCAGCGATTCGATCTTGGCCTTGTCGGCGCGGTCGCCGCCGACATTGATCCGGCCGCCGCTGTCGGTGGTGAACTCGACCGCCGGCGTCGGCGGCACGTTGGCCTCGCGGAAAATCTTGCCGGCCAGGCGCGCGAGATCGGTCGCCAGTTGCCGCACCGTCACCGGGTTCGGCAGCATCACTTCGGGTAGCGACGCCAGCCCGCGTCCGGCTGCAGAGAGCGTGACGCGCGCGGAGCCGGTGTCCTCGACGGTCGCCGCGGCGCGTGCTGACGCGGCTTTGGCGGTCGGCGGCAGGATGGGGTTGGAGCCGGTCCGGCCGGAGGCGAGGTTCGAAATTTCGTTCATGCGGGGCGCTCCATGCTGCTTTGGTCTCCAGCCTTCAGCACGAACGATGCCAACGACCTTCCTGTCGGCCGCACGTAGGCACCGAACGCCTCGGGTATAGTCCGCGCCCATGATCCGCGAGCTCATCTTCACCTGCGCGCTGGCCTTCGCCGGCATCGCCGCCGCGGCGCCCCCCGTGGAAATCGTTGGCGCCGAGTTCGGCATCTTCGAGGAGGTCGCGCCGCGCGAACTGGCGTTCGAGCCGACGCGCGTCGTGCCCCACAAGGAGGGCCAGCGCTACGGCTGGGTGATCGAGGTGCGCACGACCAAGCGCCACCTCTCGGTGCGCGAGGAGTACCTGTTGCCGTCGCGTACGCTCGAAGCGTCGAAAGACGGCACGGTCGTCATCCCGCTCGACCGCCGCGCGCAGGTCAGCGAGCGTCAGCTAGCGCCCGTCGACGGCAGGATCTACGGCGAGTGGGCCGTCGGCCCCGGCGAGCCGGCCGGTCAGCGGCGTCTGGAGGTGATCGTCGAGGGACAGGCCGTCAGCTTCGAGTACGAGTTGCGGTAACGCCGAACTAAAGCCCCTGTTCCATTGACGTGGGTGGGCTCGGGCCGCCGGGGTGCTCTGCTGCGCTTCGTGTCCCCCGGATCGTGCTGCGCACGCTCCTCCTCCTAATACCTACGCGCAGCAGAGCACCCCACCGTCCCGAGCGGTGACGCCGTGCCTTTTGGGCGGCTGACAAACCACAGGCTTATCCGGCCGAGGATGGCGGGTGTCCGACTCCGTAAGTAGAGGGGGAGGACCGTGCGGCAGCACGGTCCGGAGGACATGGAGGAGTCGGACACCCGCCAGCCTTGGCGGGCGCCGCCGTCCGCTACAACAGAACCTACCGCTTCAACTTCGCAAACGCCGCCGCCATCGTCCCGCCTGTCGGCGGTGCCTCGCGCCGTGGCGCCTGCTGCGGCGCATTGCGGCGCGCCGCCGGGGCCCCGCCATGATCGCGCTTCGGTGCCACCTCGTCAGCGAGTCGCATCGTCAGCGCGATGCGCTTCCGTTGCACGTCCACCTCCAGCACCTTCACCTTCACCACGTCGCCCGCCTTGACCACGCTGTGCGGGTCCTTGACGAACTTGTTCGACAGCGCCGAGACATGGACGAGGCCGTCCTGATGCACGCCGATGTCGACGAAGGCGCCGAAGTTGGTGACGTTGGTGACGACGCCCTCGAGCTGCATGCCCGGCTCGAGGTCCTTCAGCTCTTCGACGCCTTCGCGGAATGACGCGGTCTTGAACTCGGGGCGCGGGTCGCGGCCGGGCTTCTCCAGTTCCTTGAGGATGTCCTGCACGGTCGGCAGGCCGAACTTCTCGTCGGTGTAGCGCGCGGCGTTGAGCGCACGCACCGTGCGGCCGTCGCCGATCAGCGTGCGCACGTCCTTGCCGACATCCTTGACGATGCGCTCGACGAGCGGGTAGGACTCCGGGTGCACGGCCGAGGCGTCGAGCGGATTGTCGCCGCCGTTCACGCGCAGGAAGCCGGCCGCCTGCTCGAAGGTCTTGTCGCCGAGGCGCGGCACCGCCTTCAACTGCTCGCGGCTCTTGAAGGCGCCGTTCTGGTCGCGCCAGCCGACGATGTTGGCGGCGAGCGTCGCGTTGAGGCCGGAGATTCGCGTCAAGAGCGGTACCGACGCGGTATTCACGTCCACGCCGACCGAGTTCACGCAATCCTCGACGACGGCGTCGAGCGACTTCGCCAGCTTGCTTTGGTTGACGTCGTGCTGGTACTGGCCGACGCCGATGCTCTTGGGATCGATCTTCACCAGCTCCGCGAGCGGGTCCTGCAGCCGGCGCGCGATCGACACGGCGCCGCGCAGCGAAACGTCGACGTTCGGGAATTCCTTCGATGCCAGTTCCGAGGCCGAGTACACCGAGGCACCCGCTTCGGAGACGACGATCTTCGACAGCTTCAATTCCGGATGGCCCTTGATCAGCTCGCCCGCCAGCTTGTCGGTCTCGCGGCTCGCCGTGCCGTTGCCGATGGCGATCAGCTGCACGCCGTGCTTCTGCGCCAGGTGGCGCAGCGTCGCCAGCGTGCCTTCCCAGTCGCGGCGGGGCTCGTGCGGATAAACCGTCGCCGTGTCGACGAGCTTGCCGGTCGCATCGACGACCGCGACCTTCACGCCCGTGCGCAGGCCGGGGTCGAGGCCGATGGTCACGCGCGGCCCGGCCGGCGCCGCCAGCAGCAGATCGTGCAGGTTGCGCGCGAAGACGTGGATCGCCTCTTCCTCGGCGCGCTCGCGCAACTGGTTCATGAGCTCGAGTTCGAGGTGCAGCGAGAGCTTGACCATCCAGGCCCAGCGCGCGCTGTCCAACAGCCACCTGTCGCCGGCGCGCCCCTTGTCCTCGATGCCGAAGTGCTTCGCCACGATGGCCTCGCACGGCGAGGCGCGCGGCGGGTCTTCCAGCTCGGGTTCCGTCTTCAGCGCCAGGCGCAGCACATCCTCGTTGCGGCCGCGGAACATCGCCAGCGCGCGGTGCGAGGGCACATCCTTCACCGCCTCGCGGAAGTCGAACCAATCGCGAAACTTCTCGCCCGCGGCTCCCTTGCCTTCGACGACCTTGCTCGTCAGCAGCGCATGGGCGTTCAGGTAGTCGCGCAGCTTCGCCAGCAGCCCGGCGTCCTCGGCAAAACGCTCCATCAGGATCTGGCGCGCGCCGTCGAGCGCGGCCTTGACGTCGGGCACGTGCTTCTCGGGCGGCTCGGGCGCGGTGTTCACGTACTTCGCCGCCTCGACGTCGGGGGACAGTGCCGGATCGGCCATCAGCGCGTCGGCCAGCGGCTCGAGCCCGGCCTCGCGCGCGATCTGCGCCTTGGTGCGGCGCTTCGGCTTGTAGGGCAGGTAGAGGTCTTCGAGGCGCTGCTTGGTCTCCGCATCCTCGATCTCGCCCCGCAGTTCCGGCGTCAGCTTGCCCTGCTCGTCGACGCTCTCCAGCACCGCGGCGCGGCGTTCCTCGAGTTCGCGCAGGTACACGAGCCGCTCGTCGAGGAGGCGCAGCTGGATGTCGTCGAGCTCGCCGGTGACTTCCTTGCGGTAGCGTGCGATGAAGGGCACGGTGGCGCCCTCGTCAAGGAGCTGGATGGTGGCAACGACCTGCTGCGGGCGAACGCCGAGTTCGTCGGCGATGCGTTGTTCGATCGAAGGAAGCATGGGAGGAGCGAGGGTGCAAAGGGGCGCGAACTGTACCGGCCCGCGCCCGGGCTTACAAGTCTTGACTTGGTCGGTGCGGCGGCTGTCCCTTTCGTCCAATGGTCGCGGAGATGACGCCGAATTAGCATCCTTGCATGCACCTCCTGGCCGCTGTCATCCTTTGCTTCATTCCATTCCACGTCCTGCCTTCGCAGGCGACCCTGGTCGATCCTTCGATCCTGGGCATGCCGTCCGGTCCCTGGCCACTGGTTAGAAATGGACGCAACGGTCCCGAGACCTTCCTCATCCCGGACCGGATAAAGGAAATCCGGCGGTTGTCGGAACCGGAACGCAGCGAGCTGCTGAAAGTCATCCGGGAACATGAAGCGAACCTGTCTTTCCTGCGGAAGACCACCTCCGCTTTCGTCGGCCGAATAAATTCGCAGAGATTTCGGGCTTCTCCCGAATACGCCCTGGATGCCGGCAGGGTACTGATGGCCGTCGATTTCGAAAACGCCGGGGATGACAATCCGCTGCGCGCTCACGAACCGGTCTTGCAGGCGTTGCCGTCCTACGCGCGGGTTGTCCTTCTGGCACCCAAGCTGGCGTTGTCCAAGGTCAGAGCGCGGATACAAGCGCTTGGCCTCGGCACGAAGGTACGGATCGTTGTCACGCACGACAGAAGCCGAATGTCGGCTTCTCGGCACGGCGTCACACGCTGGATACGGGACGTGCTGCTGACGACGCGAGAGGGACCGCAGACCGTTCTCCTTGCGTCCCTGGCGCATCGCGACTACGTAGACGTTTCGCACAACGACCTCGCCTACCTTGCCCGCATCAGCAAGCCGGAACATCAGGTTCTTCGGATGCCGATCTTTCTGCGCGGCGGTAACCTGGCCGTCGCACGGGCGGGCCGAACGGTCCTGTTCATCGGAAGCGAAGAACTCAAGATGAATCAACAGTGGTTTGTTGAAACCTTCGCCTTTTCCCCTCCACCCGGCGCGATTGCGAAGATTCTCAGGGCGGCCACGGGAGCGGACGAAGTCGCAGTACTTCCCAATAGTCGCAATTTGTACCATCTGGACATGTACGTCGTACCTATCCGGGACGGCGCAGTCGGTCTTTTATCCCCGGTCGTCCCTTCAGCCGTCGATCCCGTGGATGGAGAGGTTCTCTCGAAGGCCCGTGCATCCCTTGAGCGGCTCGGATTCCAAGTCGTGCCCATACCGACAACGGCCGAGCGGATAAGGAGCTTTCAGTCGCCCGTCAATATCGTGCCCTTCACGGATCGGACGACGGGAGCCCGGCGGGCGCTGGTCCCCGTCTTTCCGGAGCCCGAGGGCAACGGTGCTCGAAACAGCCTCAACGCAAAGGTCTTGGCGGCGTATCGAGCGGCCGGTCTCGAACCGGTTCCGGTCGTCGACTGGTTCCACCTGCGCGGGGGGAATCTCCACTGCGCCGTGGTGCCCTTGCAGTAGGAATCCAGCTTTCCTCCGGTGTTGCTCAGGGCACCTGGCGCTTGACGTATCCGGCGGAGGTCAATCGCCTGACTTGGTCACCGGCGGCGTCCCTGCCAGCAACGCTTCCCAGGACGAGTCGAACGCGACATCCGTATGCGGCTCGGGAAGCGGGGTCATGTCGGCCGCGGAGCGTGGCAAGGCGCAGGCCTGTTGCAGCGAGGAGTTGAGCGGATCGGCAAGACCGCAAAGTTCGTTCAACGAAACCATGATGACCTCCTTGGTCGGCAACTGGTTTCACGGTACAGAAGCCGACTAATGAAGTCAACTAATCGCGCGTAGCTAATTCAGCGTTCGTGCCAGCGCAACTCGGTACTCGCGCACCAGCTCGTCATGTTCGGCATGACCGCCGAGCAGGCTGAACAGCGTCAGCAGCGTCTTGCGGCCGGCCTGGTCGTTCCAGCCGCGGTCGCGGCGCACGATCTCGAGCAGGTGCTCGAAGGCCGGGCGGTAGTCGTGCTTCAGCGCCAGTGCGTTGGCGAACTGCAGGCGCGCGGCGAGGTCGGACGGGTCGGCCGCGAGCCGGCGCTCGAGTTCCGGCAGGTCGGCGCCGCCGCCGCTGGCGGCGAGCTGGAGCCGGGCTCCGAGCGCCTCGATGCGGGCGCGGTCGCGGGCGTTGTCGGCGCGGGCGTCAATGATGCCGCGCGCCTCGTCTATCGATCCCTCGTCGAGGAAGACCTCGGCGAGGTCGAGCTGCGCAGCCTCGTTGGCGGGATCGAAGGCGATCGCCTCGAGCAGCAGCTGGCGCGCGGCGGCGAGGTCGCCGGCGCGGCGCGCCTCGGCGGCGTCGAGGCGCATCGGCTCGGCCGGCGAGGGAATCAGCCGGTCGATGAACTCGCGCACCTTGGCCTCGGGCAGGGCGCCGGTGAATTCGTCCACCATCTCGCCGTTGAGGAAGGCCTTGACGGCCGGGATGCCGCGCACGCCGTAGCGCACGGCGAGCTCCTGGTTTTCGTCTGAATTCACCTTCGCCAGCTTGAAGCGGCCGCCGTACTCGGCGGCGAGCCTTTCAAGGATGGGCTTGAGGATGCGGCAGGGCTGGCACCAGTCGGCCCAGAAGTCGACGAGCACCGGCACTTCATGCGAGGCAGCGATCACCTTGTGTTCGAAGTCGGCGACGCTGGCGTCGCAGGCGTTTGCGGTCATGCGTTTGTTCTCCCTTGTGGACCACGGATATTTGCCGACGATTCGCCGGGAATCAAGCCTTCTTCTTCTGATAGGTGCCGATCAACTGTGCCTCGCCGATGACGTGGCCGGCCATCGCCTTCTCCAGCGCCGCCTTGGTCGGATGGCCGAGGTCGGGCAGCAGCACGTCGAGTGCATAGAGCTTGAAGAAGTAGCGGTGACGGCCGATCGGCGGACAAGGGGCGCCATAGCCGGTGCGCTGCCAGTCGTTGGTGCCCTCGCGCCCGCTGCCCGGCAGCGTCGCCACCGCCTCGGGCAGGTTCGTCGCCTCGGGCGGCAGGTTGTAGGCGACCCAATGCACGTAGACGCGCTTGGGCGCCGCCGGGTCCGGCGCATCGGGGTCGTCGACGATCAGCGCCAGGCTCTTCGTGCCGGGCGGTACGCCGGTCCAGGCGAGCGGCGGCGAGAGGTTCTCGCCCTCGCAGGTATGGCGTGACGGAATCTCGGACTGGTGGGCAAAAGCGCTCGAAGTCAGGGTCAGGGGCATGGCGTCTCTCCGGGCCGGGGATCAGGCCATGCTAGGCGCGCCGGGTTAGCCGCGCAAGCCGGGCGGGCGTGTGCCGGCAGGTATAATTCCGCCTTTCGCCGACCCCGGTTTTCCTCCCCGACCATGGCCCAGATTCTCAAGCTGCGCGGCGCCGCCGCCTTTTCCGCCCCCCGGCTCGCCCGCATCGTCGAACAGGCGCGCCTCGCGGTGCCGGCGCTGTCCGCGCTGGCGGCCGAGCACTGGTACTTCGTCGAGGTCGAGGCGGCGCCCGGCGAGGCGGACCTGGCACGGCTGAAGGACCTGCTCGGCATCCCCGCCGTCTTGCCCGCTGCGCCCGCCGGCGACATGCTGCTGGTCACGCCGCGGCTCGGCACGATCTCGCCGTGGTCGTCCAAGGCCACGGACATCGCCCGCAACTGCGGCTTTGCCGGCGTGCTGCGCATCGAGCGCGGCATTGCCTTCCACGCGCAAGGCAAGAACCTCGACAGCGCCGCGCTCGCCGCGCGCCTGCACGACCGCATGACCGAATCGGTGCTCGACGGCGTCGACGCCGCCGAGGCGCTGTTCCGCCACATCCCGCCGCAGCCGCTGACCACGGTCGACGTCCTCGTCGGCGGCCGCGCAGCGCTCGTTGCCGCCAACCGCGAGCTGGGCCTCGCGCTCTCCGACGACGAGATCGATTACCTCGTCGACAACTTCACGAAGGTCAGGCGCAACCCGACCGACGTCGAGCTGATGATGTTCGCGCAGGCGAATTCCGAGCACTGCCGCCACAAGATCTTCAATGCTTCGTGGACCGTCGACGGCGAAGAGCAACCGCTGTCGCTGTTCGGCATGATCCGCGAGACGCACAAGGCGCATCCCGAGGGCACGATCGTCGCCTATTCCGACAACGCCGCCGTCATCGAGGGCGCGCCGACCCGACGCCTCTACCCGGCGGCCGACGGCGGCTACCGCTACGTCGAGGAGACCACGCACATCCTCGCCAAGGTCGAGACGCACAACCACCCGACTGCGATCTCGCCGTTCCCCGGCGCCGCCACCGGCTCCGGCGGCGAGATTCGGGACGAGGGCGCCACCGGCCGCGGCTCCAAGCCGAAGGCGGGCCTCTGCGGCTTCTCGGTATCCGACCTCAACATCCCCGGCTACGCGCAGCCCTGGGAGTCGCAGTACGGCAAGCCCGACCGCATCGCCTCGGCGCTCGACATCATGATCGAGGGCCCGATCGGCGCCGCGGCCTTCAACAACGAATTCGGCCGGCCCAACCTCGCCGGCTACTTCCGCAGCTTCGAGCAGGAATTCGCCGGCGAGATGCGCGGCTACCACAAGCCGATCATGATCGCCGGCGGCGTCGGCAACATCACCGCCGAGCACTCGTTCAAGATCGAATTCAAGCCCGGCACTCTGCTGATCCAGCTCGGCGGCCCCGGCATGCTGATCGGGCTCGGCGGCGGCGCCGCCTCGTCGATGACCACCGGCACCAACACCGCCGACCTCGACTTCGCCTCCGTGCAGCGCGGCAACCCCGAGATGCAGCGCCGCGCGCAGGAAGTCATCGACCGCTGCTGGCAGATGGGCGACGCCAACCCGATCCTCGCCATCCACGACGTGGGTGCCGGCGGCATTTCCAACGCCATGCCCGAGCTTGCCCACGGCGCCGGCTGCGGCGCCGACTTCGACCTGCGCGCCGTGCCCTCCGAAGAGCCCGGCATGTCGCCGCGCGAGATCTGGTGCAACGAAGCGCAGGAGCGCTATACGCTGGCCATCGCCCCCGAGCGCCTCGCCGAATTCAAGGCGTTGTGCGAACGCGAGCGTTGCCCGTTCGCCGTCATCGGCACGGCCACCGCCGACGGCCAGTTGCGGGTGCGCGATGCCCACTTCGGCAACGACCCCGTCGACATGGACATGGAAGTGCTGCTCGGCAAGCCGCCGCGCATGCACCGCACGGCGACGCGCGTCTCGCGTTCGGCGCCGGCGCTCGACCTTTCGGCGATCGATCTGAAGGACGCGGCGCTGCGCGTGCTGCGCCTGCCCTCGGTGGCGTCCAAGAGCTTCCTCGTCACCATCGGCGACCGCACGGTCGGCGGCATGACGGCGCGCGACCAGATGGTCGGCCCGTGGCAGACGCCGGTAGCCGACGTCGCCGTGACGACCATGGGCTACGAGACGACGCTGGGCGAATGCTTCGCCATGGGCGAACGCACGCCGGTGGCGCTGCTCGACGCGCCGGCCTCGGGCCGCATGGCGGTCGGCGAGGCGCTGACCAACCTCGCGGCGGCGAGCGTGGCCTCGCTGTCGCAGGTCAAGCTGTCGGCCAACTGGATGGCGGCGGCCGGCCACGGCGCCGAAGATGCGGCGCTGTTCGACACCGTCAAGACCGTCGGCCTCGAGTTCTGCCCGGCGCTCGGCATTTCCATCCCGGTCGGCAAGGATTCGCTGTCGATGCGCACGCGCTGGGAAGAGCAGGGCGAACAGAAGCAGGTGACGGCGCCGCTGTCGCTGATCGTCACCGCCGTCGCGCCCTGCGCCGACGTGCGCCGCACGCTGACGCCGGAACTGCGCCGCGATGCCGACGTCGGCGAGACCGAACTGCTGCTGGTCGACCTCGGTGTGGGCAAGAACCGCCTCGGCGGCTCGGCATTGGCGCAGGTCTACGGGACCACCGGCAGCAAAGCGCCCGACGCCGATACGGAGCTGCTGGCCGCCTTCTTTGGCGCGATCCAGAAGCTCAACGCCGATGGCCGCATCCTCGCCTATCACGACCGCTCCGACGGCGGCCTGTTCGCCGCGATCTGCGAAATGAGCTTCGCCGGTCGCGTCGGCGTCTCGCTGAACCTCGACACGCTCTGCTACGACGAACTGATGAACGACGTCGACGGCATGGAGCGCAAGCCCGAACTCGTCAGCGGCCGCACCAGGGACAAGCTGATCGAGGTGCTGTTCAACGAAGAACTCGGCGCCTTGCTGCAGATTCGCCGCGACGATCGCACCGCCGTCATGCAGTCCCTGCGCGACGCCGGCCTCGGCGCCTGCTCGCACGTGGTGGGCACGCAGAACGACCGCGACGAGGTCCGCATCTGGCGCAACGCACGCATGGTGTTCGGCGCCAAGCGCGTTGACCTGCAGCGCGCCTGGGCCGAGACCAGTTTCCAGATCGCGCGCCTGCGCGACGACGCCACCTGCGCGCAGGAGGAATTCGACGCGCTGCTCGACGAGGCCGATCCGGGACTCTCCGCGCAACTGACGTTCGACCCCGCCGCGCCCTTCGTCGCCACGGGTGCCCGCCCCAAGATTGCGATATTGAGAGAGCAGGGCGTCAACGGCCAGGTCGAAATGGCGGCGGCCTTCGAGCGCGCCGGCTTCGCGCCCTTCGACGTGCACATGTCCGACCTTCAATCCGGGCGCGTGCATCTCGCCGATTTCAAGGGGCTGGCCGCCTGCGGCGGCTTCTCCTACGGCGACGTCCTCGGCGCCGGCCAGGGCTGGGCCAAGTCGATCCTCTTCAACGAGCGCCTGCGCGCGGAGTTCGCCGCCTTCTTCGGGCGTGGCGACACCTTCGCCCTCGGCGTCTGCAACGGCTGCCAGATGATGAGCAACCTCGCCGCCATCATCCCGGGCGCGGAAGACTGGCCGACCTTCCACCGCAACCGCTCCGAGCAGTTCGAGGCGCGCTTCGGCATGGTCGAGATTCCGCAATCGAAGTCGATCTTCCTGTCGGCGATGGCCGGATCGAAGCTGCCGATCGTCGTCTCGCACGGCGAGGGCCGCGCGGAGTTCGCCGACGACGCGCAGAAGTCGCGTGCCGCCGTCGCCCTGCGCTACGTCGACAACCGCGGCGCCGTGGCGACCCGATACCCGGCCAACCCGAACGGCTCGCCCGACGGCATCGCCGGCCTGACGACCGCCGACGGCCGCTTCACGATCATGATGCCGCACCCCGAGCGCATCTTCCGCACCGTCCAGATGTCCTGGCATCCGCAGGGCTGGGGCGAGGACGGACCGTGGACCACCATGTTCCGTAACGCGCGGAGGTGGGTCGGCTAGACCCGGAAGCGGTCTACCACCGCCTGGAGCGAGGCGGCCATGTTCGTCAGATCATGCGCCGCCTGCGCGGTCTCGCGCACCGCCGAGCTGTTCTCCTCCGTCATCTGGGCGATGTGCTCGATGCCGCGGGCGACGTCGCTGCTGGCGGCGGTCTGCTCGCGCAGCGATGCCGAAATGTCGCCCACCACCTCGACGACGCGGTCCGACTGGCCGTTGATGTCGCGGATGGCGGCGCCGGCCTGGGTGGCCAGCTCGACGCCGGCCATCGCCTGCGAAACCCCGGTTTCCATGCTCGCCACGGCGCTGCCCGTACCCTGCTGAATCTGCTCGATCATGGACGCGATCTCCTGGGTGGAGGTTGCCGTGCGTTCGGCGAGCTTGCGGACCTCGTCGGCGACGACGGCGAATCCGCGTCCCTGCTCTCCGGCGCGCGCGGCCTCGATGGCAGCGTTGAGCGCCAGCAGGTTGGTCTGGTCCGCAATCTCGCGGATCACGTTCACGATCGCGGTGATCTCGGCCGACTGCTGTTCGAGCGCGGAAATGATTTCGGCCGAGCCCTTCACCGAGGCTTCGATCGACTGCATTTCGCTTGCTGCGCTGTGGATGACGCCGGCCCCCTGGCGCGCGAGTTCGCCGGAATGGCTCGAGATGCCGGTCGCTTCCTCCGCCCGCGCCGAAACGTGACCGATGCTCACCGTCATCTCCTCGATGGCCGCCGCCATCGAAGCGGCGGCCTCGGCCTGTTCCTGCGAGCCCTGGGCGACCTGGTCCGACGACGTCGCCAGTTGTTCGGCCGTGGCGGCCACCCGCCGCGCCTCGTCCTGGAGCGCGGCGAGCACGCCGCGCAGGGTGACCTGCATGCCGTGGATCGAAGCCAGCATACTCTCGGTGTCGCCCGGCGCGACGCTCACGTCCTGCGTCAGGTCGCCGGCGGCGATGCGCTTCGCCACCTCCACGGCCGCCGCCGGCTCGCCGCCGATCTGGCCGAGGATGCCCCGGATCAACTTGAAGGCGATGGCGAGCGTCCCGGCGACGGCGGCGGCGGCGAGCGCGACGTAGGCGAGCATCATCCCGCGGGCTCCGCTGACGAGGGCGTCCGCAGCCGTGCCCAGGTCGGATGCCAGCCGGTCTTCCACCGCCTTCATCAGGTCGATGCGCTCGGTCGACTTGGCGAACCAGTTGCGCGCGTCGAGCCCGAGGCTCGGCTCCAGCATTCGCTCCATGGCGTCTTTCCTGATCTGCCGCACCTCATCCACTGCGCCTCCGCTCAGCTGCCTTTGCAGGAATTCGGCCTGCGCGGGGCTGGCGTAGAAGTCGAACGCCCGCAACCAGGTGTCCTGCGTCGCCGAGACGGCGACGAAGCGCCGCAAGATTTCCGGCGAGAAGCGATCCGCGCCGAAGGCGTTCGCCAGGATTGCGCGCTCCTGGCCGGCCGCCTCCTTGGCCTGGAGCATGCTGCTGTAGGCCGCCGCCATCTGCGAGATGCGCGCGTCGGACGAAAGGGTCGGCATCTCGCCGACGATGCCGAGCAGGCTGCGGATGGCGGCGCTGAACCTGTCGATCGCCTGCGATGCGGTGATCCCGAGCGCCGTCGACTGCTGGCGAACCTCCGCGAGCCGAGCGACCTCGCCAAGGGCGGCCGTCAGCTTCGGCTCGACCGGCGAGCCGGCAAGGCGCGCAAGCTGGGCGTCGAGCTCGGCTTTTCGCTTGTCGACGTCCTCGCGCTGTTTCGGCAACTGGTCGGCGAAGTTCGCGCCCTTGCTGCCGATGAACCCGGCAGTCATGCCGCGCTCGCGCTGGAGTTCGTGGACGACCGCACCGATGGAAGCCGACACGTCCACGAGTCGTTTCAACGAACTCGTCTCGCCGGCCTGGACGAACTTGTCCAGCGACACATTGACGGCAAGAAGGGTCATGCAGGCGAGCGGCACGGAAACCAGCGATAGAAGCTTGCCCTTGAGCGTCATTTCTTTTTGTTCTCCACTGAGCAGTTGGTCTTGCTCCGCCGCATTCCAGAGTCGTGCCGGCGGAGATGCCGTCAGCGTAAAGGGGGCATCCCAACGGAATCAACAGGCCAATTATGGAAATGCTTGATCCACGTCAATTCGATGGCATCGGAGAACGGAGTCGACGCTCGGCAGCCGACGCATGACGTATAGTTTGTGGCATCGGTTTCGCCAGGATCGCACTCCATGTCAGCCAGCCAGCCCGCCCTCGTCACGACCGGCCATCCGGAGATCGATCGCGAGCATGCGGTCCTGCTGGCACTCCTCAAGAAGCTGAGTTACGTCTGTCCGCTCGACGGACGCGCCGCCGGATGCCGGTCGTGTTCCACGCGGCAGAGGCGGACTTGCGAAACGTCGCTGGTCGTCGTCATGGGCGGCGTTCTCGGTTTCACCGTCGACCACTTCGCCTTCGAGGAGAAGGCGATGCGGGCAATGCCGGACGAGCCGGCAGCTGCGGCGCACATGGAGGCGCACATCCGGGACCACGAGACGATCACCCGCAACCTGCGCGAACTCGCGCTCTCGATCGGTTTCCGCGACGTGTTCCAGTCCGCCATCGAGATGCAGGCAGTGGTCCAGACATGGTTGGGGCGACACATCCTCGACTTCGACGTGCCCTTCGTCGCGATCTCGGGGCACGGCTTGCGCTGAAGTCCCGGCGCAGGCCCGGAGGCCTCGCAGCAACACCCTCTCTGCAGCGCTTCCGCCCTCCAACGGGAACATCGCTTGCCGCGCCGGCCTCCAGCCTTGCCGCCGGCGATCGGAGCGGCAGGGCACGCGGCGACGAACCCATGCGCCGCGGCAGCGCGGTGACATCCAATGCTCATGCGTCTGATCTGCCTCGTCGTGCTCGTCTGCCTGCCGCTGCAGGCGCGTTCGGCGCTGGTCGTCGCCGGCGAGCTTCGCGGGGCCGTGAGCCCGGCGAGCGCCGCCTATTTCGACCGGCTGCTCGACGAGGCGCGCGACCGCAAGGCGGACGCGGTGGTCTTCGCGATGGATACGCCCGGCGGGCTCGACACGGCGATGCGCCGCATGATCCAGCGCATCCTCGCTTCGCCGGTGCCGGTCGCGGTGTTCGTGCATCCGAGCGGTGCCCGCGCCGCCAGCGCCGGCATGTACCTCCTCTACGCGAGCCACGTCGCGGCCATGGCGCCGGGCACCAACCTCGGCGCGGCGACGCCCGTCGCGCTCGGCGGGCGCGGCAGCGAGGCGCCGGCAGGCGACGGCAAGGCCGGCGAGAAGCCCGCACAAACTCCCATGGCGGCAAAGGCCGTCCAGGATGCGGCGGCCTACGTGCGCAGCCTCGCCGAACTGCGCGGGCGCAACGCAGACTGGGCAGAAAAGGCGGTGCGTGACGCCGAAAGCGTTTCCGCGAGCGCTGCCCTGAAGCTCGGGGTCATCGACCTCATCGCCACCGACCTGCCTGACCTCCTGCGCCGCATCGACGGCCGCACCGTGGCCATGGACGGCGGCCGTACCCTGCGCCTGGCGCTGGCTGACGCCGAGGTCGTGCGCATCGAGCCGAACTGGAAGGAGGTGCTGCTGGCCCGCATCGCCGACCCCAACATCGCCCTGATCCTGCTGATGGCCGGCGTCTACGGCCTGCTGTTCGAGTTCTATTCGCCGGGGCTGGCGGTGCCCGGCGTGATCGGCGGCATCTGCCTGCTGCTGGCCTTCTACGGCCTGGCGCTGCTGCCGATCAACTGGATCGGCGTGGCGCTGGTGCTGCTCGGCGTCGCCCTCATGGTCAGCGAGGCCTTCGTGCCCAGCTTCGGCGTGCTGGGCATCGGCGGCATCGTCGCCTTTGCGGCCGGCGGGCTGATGCTCGTCGACCCCGGCGTCACCGGCGTCGCGGTGTCGTGGGAAGTCCTCGTGCCCTTTGTGCTGCTGAGCGGGCTCGCGGCGATTGCCGTCGGCGTGCTTGTCGTCCGAGCGCGGCAGGGGCTGCTGGTATCCGGCCGCGAGGCCATGGTCGGCGCCACCGGCAAGGCGATGGAAGACATCGACGGAGAAGGCTGGGTGTGGGCATTCGGCGAACGCTGGCAGGCGCGCAGCGCAACGCCGCTGAAGCGCGGGCAGCGGGTGCGCGTGGTCGTGCTCGACGGCCTGACGCTGGTCGTGGAACCCCTCGACGAAGGAGAAGCGAAATGATGTGGGAATTCGGCTGGACGGGTGTCGCCCTGTTGGTTCTGCTGCTGGTCGTCAGCAGCGTCCGCGTGCTGCGCGAGTACGAGCGCGGCGTGGTCTTCCTCATCGGCCGCTTCTGGCGCGTCAAGGGGCCGGGGCTGGTGATCGTCATCCCGGGCGTCCAGCAGATGGTGCGCGTGGACTTGCGCACGGTGGTCATGGACGTGCCGAGCCAGGACGTGATCTCGCGCGACAACGTCTCGGTGAAGGTCAACGCGGTGCTCTACTTCCGCGTCGTCGATCCGCAGAAGGCGATCATCCAGGTCGAGGCCTACTACGAGGCGACTTCGCAGCTGGCGCAGACGACCCTGCGCTCGGTGCTCGGCAAGCACGAGCTCGACGACATGCTGTCGGAGCGCGAGAAGCTCAACGCCGACATCCAGCAGATCCTCGACGCCGCCACCGACGCCTGGGGCATCAAGGTGGCGGTGGTCGAGATCAAGCACGTGGACATCGACGAATCGATGGTGCGCGCCATCGCCCGCCAGGCCGAGGCCGAGCGCGAGCGCCGCGCCAAGGTGATTCACGCCGAAGGCGAACTGCAGGCATCCGAGAAGCTGCTGCAGGCGGCGCGCGTCCTCTCCGGCACGCCGCAGGCCATGCAGTTGCGTTACCTGCAGACGCTCACCCAGGTCGCCGGCGACCGCTCGTCGACCATCGTCATTCCCTTGCCGATGGACATGATCGGCTCGCTGGTCGGCAGGACCGCCGCGCCGGGCGGCGCGGAGAAGCCCTGACGCAGACGCTACGGCCGGGAGCCGGGCGCGCCGGCTTCGTCCGCTTCCTCGGCCGGCAGCGGCGCGACGCTCGGCAGGCCCTGGTGCAGCGCCGCTTTCGCCAGCAGGTGCGCCGAGATCGGGGCGGTGATGACGAGGAACAGCGTCACCAGGATCTCGTGCAGGCTCAAGCCGTCGCCGGTGACGCTGAAGAAGATCGACGACGCCACCAGCAGGCAGCCGACGCCCAGCGTCGTCGCCTTGGTCGGGCCGTGCAGGCGCGTGTAGAAGTCGCTCAGGCGAACGAGCCCCAGCGAGCCGATGAAGGTGAAGGCCGCGCCGGCCAGCACCAGGAAGGACAGCAGGGCTTCTACGAGCGGATTCATTCGATGATGTCCCCGCGCAGCAGGAACTTGCACAGCGCCACCGTGCCGACGAAGCCCATCAGCGCGATCAGCAGCGCCGCCTCGAAGTACAGCGGGCTCGCCAGGTGGATGCCGAGCAGCACCAGCAGGGCGATGGCGTTGATGTAGAGCGTGTCGAGCGCGACGATGCGGTCGGGCGCGTGCGGCCCCGTCACCAGACGGAAGAAGCTCATCGCGAAGGCTGCGGTCACGAGCGCGAAGGCGACGGTCAGGGCGAGGTTCAGCATTCGAGGATCTCCTTCAGCGGCGCCTCCAGGCGCGTCTTGATGGTGGCGACCAGCGCCGCGGGATCGGCGCAGTCGAGCGCGTGCACCAGCAGCCGGCGGCGGTCGTCGGACAGGCGCGCCGACACCGTGCCCGGCGTCAGGCAGATGACGTTCGCCAGCACGCTGATGGCGAGGTCGTCGGTGACGTCCAGCGGCACGACCACGAAGACTGGCCGCAGCGGCCGCGGACCGGCGACGATCAGGCGCGCGACGACGAGGTTGGCGAGGATCACGTCGTGGAGGAAAACGCCGGCGAAGCGCAGCAGCAGGGCAGGGCGGCGAACGCGCACGCGCTCCGGCCAGAAGGCCAGCGCGAAGCGCGGGATCGCCCAGCCCAGCAGCAGCCCGAGCACGACCTGTCCCGGCGCGACGCTGTTGTTGAGCAGCAGCCAGATGGCGGCGAGCACCGGCGTCAGCAGCGGATGCGGCAGCCAGCGCTTCATCGCGCGCCTCCCAGCACCGCGGCGATGTAGGCGGCCGGGTCGGCGAGCTGCGCCGCCGCGGCCTGCGCGAAGGCCACCACCGGACCGGCGCCGACGGTGAGCGCGGCGACCACGCCCAAGAGGCCGCCGACGGCGGCGAGTTCGCGCGCCGCCGAATGCGGCTCGAGCAGGCCCTCCTCGGCGGCCGGATGTACGGCGGGATCGGCGCTCCTGGCGCTGAAGAACAGGCGGCTGCCGGCGCGGGCGAGTGCGATCAGGCAGGCCAGCGCGGAGAGCAGGAGCGTCGCCCACACCCAGGCATGTCCCGGCGCGGCGCGCAGGATGAGGAACTTGCCGATGAAGCCCGAGAGCGGCGGCAGACCGGCGGCGGCGACGGCGGCGACGAAGAACAGCCCGCCCCACAGCGCGTAGTGCGGCATGTCGGCGTCCGGCGCCAGGCTGTCGGCCGCCGCCGGACGCCGCCACCGGATCGCCTCGGCGAGCAGGAACAGCACGGCGACGGCGAACGTGCCGTGCGGCAGGTAGTAGAGGCCCGCGGCGATGCCTGCCGTGCCGAGCGAGAACGCCGTCAGCAGCGTGCCGGCCGAAACGATGACCAGGTACGCCGCCAGCCGGCCGAGGTTTTGCGCCGACAGCGCGCCGAACGTGGCGATGGCGAGCGTTGCCAGCGCCGCCGGCAGCAGCCAGGGATCGAACAGCCCCGCCAGCGCGCCGGCCGCGTCGCCGAACACCAGCGTGTCCACGCGCAGGATGGCGTAGAGGCCGACCTTGGTCATGATGGCGAACAGCGCCGCCACCGGCGCGGCGGTGCCGGCGTAGGCGGCGGGCAGCCACAGGTGCAAGGGCAGCAGGGCGGCCTTGAGCCCGAACACCGCCAGCAGCAGCAGGCCGCCGGCGCGCGCCAGGCCGAGGTTTTCCGGCGCCACGAGCGCGGCCTTGGCGGCGAGGTCGGCCAGGTTGAGCGTGCCGAGTGCGCCATAAAGCAGGCCGGCGGCGAACAGGAACACCGTCGAGCCGAGCAGGTTCAGCACCACATAGTGCAGCCCGGCGCGCGTGCGCGCGGCGCCGCCGCCATGCAGCAGCAGGCCGTAGGAGGCGATCAGCAGGATCTCGAAGAAGACGAACAGGTTGAACAGGTCGCCGGTGAGAAAGGCCCCGGCGAGGCCGAACAACTGCATCTGGAACAGCACGTGGAAATGCCGACCGCGGCGGTCCGTTCCGTCGCCGGCGTAAATCACGGCGAACAGCGCCAGCAGCGTCGTCGTCAGCACCATGCCGGCGGCGAGCCGGTCGGCGACCAGCACGATGCCCCAGGGCGCTGGCCAGTCGCCGAGCCGGTACACGAAGATGTCGCCGCCGGCGACGGCGGCGAGCAGGGCGATCGCGATGCCGATCTGCGCCGCCACGGCGAGCACCGCGAATGCGCGGCGCACGGCCATCGGCAGGTTGGGCAGCGCGAGCAGCAGCACGCCGGCGACGAACGGCGCCAGCAGCGGCGCGATGGCGAGGTGTGCGTTCATGGCGAGTCGCGCCCGTCGACGTGGTCGTTGCCGAGCTCGGCGCGCGCGCGCAAGGCGAGCATGATGACGAAGGCGGTCATGGCGAAGCCGATGACGATGGCCGTCAGCACCAGCGCCTGCGGCAGCGGGTCCGTCAGGCCGCTGCCCTGGCCGATCACCGGCGGGCGGCCGACGACCAGCCGCCCGGTGGCGAACAGGAACAGGTTCACGGCGTATGAGAGCAGGGTCAGGCCGAGCACCACGGCGAAGCTGCGCGCGCGCAGCACCAGGTAGACACCGCAGGCGACCAGCGTGCCGACGGCGAGCGCGATCAGGGCTTCCATTGCCGCGCCTCTTCGTCGTGGCTCGCCGAGTGGGCGAGGCCGAGGTTGATGAGGATCAGCAGCGTCGCGCCGACGACGACGAGGTACACGCCGAGGTCGAAGGCCAGTGCCGAGGCGAGTTCGAATTCCCCGACCAGCGGCAGCTCGAAATGGCCGAAGGCCGAGGTCAGGAAGGGGCGGCCGAACGCCCAGCTCGCCGCACCGGTGAACAGCGCCAGGATCAGCCCCGCGGCGATCAGCGGGTGCGTGCGCGCCGGCAGGCGCTCGTGGGTCCAGGCGACGCCGTTGGCGAGGTACTGCATGATCAGCGCGATCGCGGTAATCAGGCCGGCGATGAAGCCGCCGCCCGGCAGGTTGTGGCCGCGCAGGAAGACGAAGGCCGAGACCAGCAGCGCCAGCGGCAGCAGCAGGCGGGCGAAGGTCGCCATGATCACCGGATGGAGGTCGCGGTCCCAGGCGCGGCCGCGGGCGTCGCGCGCCGGGCCGGGCAGCCCCAGGTTCTCTAGCAGGGCGAAGATGCCGAGTGCGGCGATCGCCAGCACGGTGATCTCGCCGAAGGTATCGAAGCCGCGGAAGTCGACCAGGATCACGTTCACCACGTTGCTGCCGCCGCCTCCCGACACGCTGTTGTCGATGAAGAAGCCGGCGATCGACTCGGCCGGGCGCGTCAGCAACGCCCAGGTCACCGCGGCGACACCGCCGCCCGCGGCCAGCGCGATGCCGAAGTCGCGCCCGCGCCGGCCCGGCGACGACTCGACGGGAGTCGCCTGCGGCAGGAAGTAGAGCGCGAGCAGCAGCAGGACGATGGTGACGACCTCGACCGACAACTGCGTGAGCGCGAGGTCCGGCGCCGAGAACTTGACGAAGATCAGCGAGACGATCAGGCCGACGGCGCTGGTGAGGATCAGCGCGGTCAGGCGCTGCCGATGCAGGACGGCGGCGCCGAGGGCGGCAGCCACCAGCGCCAGCGCCGCCGTCAGGCTGACGCCGTCCACCGGCAGCGTGGGGCGAGTGCCGGTCAGCGGCGCGTCGACCGCCAGCATTCCGGTCGCGCCGAGCGCCAGCGCGGCGACGACGAACAGCGCCGCCTGGCGCTGCAGCGAGCCGGTGTCGAGCGCGGCGGTGACGCGGCGCGCGAAGCCCAGCGTGCCTTCGAGCAGGCGCTCGAAAATCGCGCGGGCATCGAGCTGGCCCTCGTAGCGGTCGTGCAGCGCGAACAGCGGCCGCCGGCCGAGGTAGAGCAGCCCGCCGCCGGCCAGCGCGATCACGCTCATCCACAGCGCCGGGCTGGCGCCGTGCCAGATCGCCAGGTCGTAGGCGGGCAGCGGCCCCTGCAGCACCGCTCGCGCCGCCACTGCGAGCAGCGGCTGCACCGTCTGCGCCGGGAAGATGCCGACCAGCAGGCACAGCGCCGCCAGGATCGCGACCGGCACCTTCATCCAGCGCGGCGGCTCGTGCGGCGAGCGCGGCAGGTCGACCGGTTCGCCGTTGAAGAACACGTCGTGGATGAAGCGCAGCGAATACGCCACGGCGAACACGCCGGCCACCGTCACCGCCGCCGGCAGCAGCCAGCCGTATTGCATGCGGCCGCCGGCGCCGACCGCTTCGGTGAAGAACATCTCCTTCGACAGGAAGCCGTTTGCCAGCGGCACGCCTGCCATGGCCGCGGCCGCTACCATCGCCAGCACCGCCGTCTGCGGCATGTATTTCCAGAGGCCGTTGACGCGCCGCATGTCGCGCGTGCCGCACTCGTGGTCGATGATGCCCGCGGCCATGAACAGGCCGGCCTTGAAGATGGCGTGGTTGATGACGTGGAAGACGCCGGCCACGGCGGCGAGCGGCGTGCCGATGCCGAACAGGGCGGTGATGAGGCCGAGATGGCTGATGGTCGAATAGGCGAGCAGGCCCTTGAGGTCGTGCTTGAACAGCGCGACGACGGCACCGAGCAGCAGCGTGGCGATGCCGACGCCGCCGACCCACAGCGTCCACTCCGGCGTGCCCGAGAGCACCGGGAACAGCCGCGCCAGCAGGAACACGCCGGCCTTCACCATGGTGGCGGAGTGCAGGTAGGCCGAGACCGGCGTTGGTGCCGCCATGGCGTGCGGCAGCCAGAAATGGAAGGGAAACTGCGCCGACTTGGTGAAGGCGCCGAGCAGGATCAGGAGCAACACCGGCAGGTAGAGCGCATGGGCGCGCACGGCGTCGCCCGCGGCCAGCACGACGGAGAGCTCGTAGCTGCCGACGATCTCGCCGAGCAGCAGCACGCCGGCCAGCAGGGCGAGACCGCCAGCGCCGGTGATCGCCAGCGACAGGCGGGCGCCGCGCCGCGCCGCCTCGCGGCGGCGCCAGTAGCCGATCAGCAGGAAGGACGACAGGCTGGTCAGCTCCCAGAAGATCAGCAGCTGGACCAGGTTCTCGGACAGCACGACGCCGAGCATCGAGCCCATGAACAGCAGCAGGTAGGCGTAGAGCCGGCCGAGGCTGTCGGCGTCGGAGAGATAGTAGTTGGCGTAGAGGATCACCAGCAGCCCGATGCCGAGGATCAGCAGCGCGAACAGCAGGCCGAGGCCGTCGAAACGGAAGGCCAGATCCAGCCCGGCGGCGGGAATCCAGGGCAGGCGCTGGATCGACATCTCGCCGGCGAAGACCGCCGGCACCAGCGGCGCGAGCCAGAGGCCGGCGAGCGTCGCGACCGCGCCGGCGCACCAGGCGGCCGCGGTGCGGCTGTGGCGGGCGACCCAGGCGACCAGTGCCGCGCCGAGGAAGGGCGTGGCGACGGCGAGCGCAAGCCAGGGCAGGCTCATGCCTGGAACGCCTGCGCGGCGATTGCATCGGCAGCGTCGCGGTTCGAACGAATCATGGGCCCTCCTCGGGTTCGGCCCCGCAGTTTAGCGAAGCTTCGGTCCCGAGCGACGGCCGGTCGGGTCAGTGAGGCTTCGGCGGGCCCTCTGCCATCGCGTGGCGCGAATGCAGATAAGTGGAGAGTTCGGACAGGATCTGCAGGAAACGGTCGTCGGCGCTGGCGCTCTCCCCCTCGAGCCAGTCCACGAGGGCGTCCTTGAGTCCTTCGAGCCGGCGGACGACTTCGACTTCGAGGCGTTCGGCCTCGACGACTTCGTGGCGCTCCAGCACGTGCTCCACGGCATGAAGCAGTTGCATGCGCTTCGCGCGCTTTTCGCTCACCCTGGTCCCCCCGGTGAAGTGTCGTCAGGGCTACAGGCTGACACGGCGGCCGCCGACGCTCGGTGCGGCCGCGCACGGCATCAGGACAAGGCGGAAACGCCGGTCAGCCGGCGAGGGTGAAGCTGAAGGTCGCGCCGCGGCCGGGCTCGGATTCCGCCCAGATGCGCCCGCCGTGGCGCTCGACGATGCGCTTGACGATGGCCAGCCCGGCGCCGGTACCCGGAAATTCCTTCTCGGTGTGCAGGCGCTGGAATACGCCGAACAGCTTGTTGGCGTAGGCCATCTCGAAGCCGGCGCCGTTGTCGCGGACGCGGAATACCGTCGCACCGTCGAGCACCTCGCTGTCGATCACGATCTCTGGGCGCTCGACGTGCGAAGAGAACTTCAGCGCGTTGCCGATCAGGTTGATCCAGAGCTGCCGCAGCATGGCGGCGTCGCCGCGAGCGGTCGGTAGTTCGCCGATCCGCAGTGTCGCGGCCGGGTAGTCCGCGCGCAGCTCTTCCGCCACCGCGCGCGCCAGCGCCGCCATGTCGGTTTCGACCCAGTTCATGTCGGCGCGGCCGACGCGAGAGAACTGGAGGATGTCGTCGATCAGCGTTGCCATGCGCTCCGAATTGGCCATGATGCGATCGAGCATCTCGCGGCCTTCGGGACGGAGTTGCGCTTCCTCTTCGAGCAGGATTCGGGCGTAGCCATCGAGCGCCCGCAGTGGTGCCCGCAGGTCGTGCGACACCGAGTAGCTGAAGCTCTCGAGGTCGGCGTTGGCGGCTTCGAGGCTGCGTGCGCGTGCGTGCACCTCGGAAGTCCGCTCGGCGACGATGCGCTCGAGGTTTTCCTTGCTGTCCTGAAGCTCGCGGTCGCGTGCCTGGATCTCTTCGCCCATGCGGTTGAACGAGCGCGCCAGCGCGCCGATCTCGTCGCTGCCGGCGACGGAACTGCGCGTGGCGTAGTCGCCGGCCGCGAGTTTGGCGGTGGCGGCACCGACCTCGGCGAGGCGACGGGTGACGACGCGGTTCAGGAAGAACACCAGCAGCGTCGCCAGCAGGCCGTAGCCGGCGAGCCGGGTCGCCATCTGGCCCAGCCAGGCGCCGAACTCGCGGTCTTCGAGCGGTTTGGTCGGCAGCTTGATGCTCATCACGCCGCGCAGGTCGCCGACGGCGTAACCCCAGGCAGTCGAGTAGCCACGGGCGATCGAGGGCGGAGCATCCTGGGGTGTGCCGTGGCATTCGAGGCAGTAGGGTTCGATCCAGATCGGCGCGGTGAAGTGGTAGTAATCCACGCCGTTGTCGCGGATCTCGACCAGCCGGTCCTCGGTCCCGGGGTTGGCGCGGAAGAAGTCCATCGCCGCGAGTTCGAACCGGTCCGCCTTGTTGTCCGGGTTGCGCGGCTTGTCCGTGACGTTGTTGAACGACAGCCCGCTCTTGCTCCAGTTCGGGAAGTCGCGCGAGATGCGCGAGAGCGAATGCGCCGGCAGGAAGCCGACGGTGGTCTCGTCGACTGCCAGGCCGCTGGCGAGGAACTGCTTGTGGTAGACGCGCCGCATGGCCATCAGCATGGCGCGAATGTCCTGGGCGTCGCGCGAGAGTTCCTGACGGATGCTGCCCTTGATTGCGCGCAGCCCGGTGGCGATGTCGACCGCCGTGATGAGGATGACGATCGCCGTCGTCAGCAAGAGGATCTTCTCGCGCAGCCGCGCACTGCAAAACATGGTGCTGCCGATCGCCAGGGCGATGACGAGGCTGCTGACGGCGCGCAGCGCTTCGGCAGAGATGCCGACGCCGGTCTCGAACGCCTCGGCATCGGGCCAGAACGGGGGCAGCAAGGGCGAGGGCTGGACCACCAGGCTGAGCAGGGCATAGGCGAGGAAAGCGCCGCCCGCGAGCCGAAGGGCGCCGTTCCCGGTCCGGCAGCCGCCGGAAGTCGCGGCGGCGAAGCGCAGGAAGCCGACGCCCGCGAGGGCGGCGGCCGTGGTCCGGACGAGGATCTGCGCAGCGGTGATTGCGTTGTCGGCGGCGTCGCCCGGCAGCATCGCGGCCGCGCCGACGGCGGCCAGCAGTGCGAGATGGATGCCCGGGCCGAGCAGGGGCGAGCGCAGCCCGGTCCCGAGCGCGAGCCGGCGGGCGAACTCGAGCAGCAGCAGGGTCGAGGCCAGCACCGAGGCGGAAACCGCTCCGAGCGGGACGACGTCCGCGGAGCGCACGACATTTATGGCCTGTATCCACTCGCCGGCTGCATGCACGAAGGCGAAGCCGGAGAGCCATGGCAGCGTCGCCGAAAGCAGGTCGCGGTCGTCGTCGCGGGAACCGAGGCGCACGGCGGCGGCAATGCCGAGGGCGAAGAACGAGAACCCGCAAACCAGAAGAAATATCGCCGTCGCCATGGGATCGATCGTACAACGGCGGGCGCATTCAAGCCACCACTCTGATCAAGGAAATACCCGGAGCCCCGTAGCCACGTTAGCGGGCGGCCGGTATTCGGCGACCTCGCACCGCAATATAGGATCGTCGCAAGCCCGGCCCACGTCCCTACATGACTTTCGCACCGCCACCCCCTTCCGCCGTACCGCTTCCCGAACTGCCGCGCGCCATCGCGCGCCTGGCGATCTTCGGCGGCGCCCTCGCGGCGGTGCTCATGCCCGTCGTGTTCTTCGCGCTCGGGTATCGGGCGGAAGCGACGCAGCTCGAGACGGCGCTTCGGGCCAGCGTTGCCACCGTTTCACAGCAGGTGATGGCGCATCCGGCCGCGCTGTCGCCCGGTCTTCACCCCGAGTTGGCCGCCTCGCTGCACTGGCTCGGCGACGACACCGCCGTGCGCATCGCCGGGGCGGGACGCCTGCACGAACTCGAACCCGTTCCGGCGAGTGCCTTGTCGATACGGCGCACGGCCTTCGTCGACCTCGACGAACGCGGCACCTGGCAGATCGACCTCAGCCGGCCTTTGCAGCCGGTACTGTTCGTCGCGCTCGGCCTGTTCGTGCCGGGACTGCTGCTCGGCTGGGCGACCTTCGTCGCGCTCAAGGACGTGCCGATGCGCGCCTTCCGCTTCGCGCTGCAGGAGCTTGCGGTGCGCAAGACCACCGAGGAGCGCCTGGCCAAGTCGCTGTCGATCTTCTCGGCGACGCTGGAATCGACCGGCGACGGCATTTTCGTCACCGACGTCCACGGCCGCGCCGTGGTCTCGAACCAGCGCTTCATCGACATGTGGAACCTGCCGAAGGCATGCTGCAGCGAGGGCGACGACCTGCGCACCGTGTCGGCGCTTGCCGACCAACTGCGCGACCCGGCCGGCTTCCTCGCCACGCAGAAGGACCTGACGCGGCACATCGAGCGCGACCACGGCGCGGTGCTCGACCTGCGCGACGGCCGCCTGTTCGAGTGGAACTCGCGCCCGCAGTACATCGACGGCGTCGTCGTCGGCCGCGTCTCGAGCTTCCGCGACATCAGCGAGCGCAAGCGTGCCGAGGCGCTGCTGACGGCGGAGAAGGAGGTGCTCGAGATGGTGGTCTGCGGCAGCCCGCTGAAGGCGGCGCTCGGCCTGCTCGCGCGCCACGTCGAGGTGCTGTCGGGACACATGTTCTGTGCCATCCTGTTCCGCGACGAAGGCACCGGCGGCACGCCGGTCTGCGCCACCGGGCCGAGCCTGCCGGCCGCCGTCTTCGACGGCCTCGTGCAGCGCAACCAGCCGGCCGTCGCGGCGCTGTTCGCCGATGCCGCCACGCGCAAGGAACGCCACGAGCACGGGCTGTCCGACGAATTCAGCGGCGTCATCGAGGACATCGCCGTCAACCCTGCCTGGGCGGAATACCGCGCGCTCGCCGCGACGCTGAACATCGCGACCTGCTTCGCCGTCTCGGTGATGTCGACCGCCGGCGAGCTGCAGGGGCTGATCGTCGCCCACTACCGCGCCCCGACCGACCAGAGCCCGCACGATCGCGAACTGATCTGGGTCGCCGCCCACCTGACCAGCATCGCCATCGAGCGCCGCCATGCCGAGACGCGGCTGCGCCTGCTGGCCCACTACGACACGTTGACGCTGCTGCCCAACCGCGACCTGTTCCGCGACCGCCTCAACCAGGCGCTCAGCCATGCCGAGCGGCACCGGAAGCTCGCCGGGCTGATGTTCCTCGACCTCGACCGCTTCAAGATGGTCAACGACACGCTCGGCCACGACGCCGGCGACCTGCTGCTGCGCGAGGTGTCTTCGCGCCTGCGCGCCTGCGTGCGCGAGGAGGATACGGTTGCGCGCCTCGGCGGCGACGAGTTCACCGTGGTGCTCGAGCAAATCGGCAAGCCCGGCGACGCCGCCGTCGTCGCCGCGAAGATCGTCGAGGCGCTGTCGCCGCCGGTGCTGCTGAACGGCCACGAGGCCTTCGTCACGCCGAGCATCGGCATCACCATCTATCCGAACGACAGCGGCAACGCCGAGGATCTGCTGAAGAACGCCGACACGGCCATGTATCACGCCAAGGAAGAGGGCGGCAACGGCTACCGCTTCTTCTCGCCCGAGATGAACGCGCTCGCCGCCGGCCGCCTGCAGATGGAAAGCGGCCTGCGGCGCGCGCTCGAACGCGAGGAGTTCGTCGTCTGGTACCAGGCCAAGCTCGACCTCGCCGGCGACCGCGTCGTCGGCGCCGAGGCCCTGCTGCGCTGGCAGCATCCGGAACGCGGCCTGGTCTCGCCGGCCGAGTTCATCCCCATCCTCGAGGAGACCGGCCTCATTGAACAGGTCGGGCTCTGGGTGATCAAGGACGTCTGCCGCCAGATGCTCGCCTGGCGCCAGGCGGGGCTGCCGCCGCTCAACGTCGCCGTCAACCTTTCCGGCCGCCAGCTTCAGCGCAACAACCTGGCTGAGACGATCGCCGGGATCCTCGCCGACAGCGGGCTGCCGCCCGAGCACCTCGAGCTCGAGGTCACGGAGAGCATGCTGATGCACGACCGCGAGTACGCGGCCGACATGCTGACGCGCATCCGTGCTGCCGGCGTCGCGCACATCAGCGTCGACGACTTCGGCACCGGCTATTCCTCGCTCAGCTACCTGAAGCGCTTCCCGATCGACGCACTCAAGCTCGACAAATCCTTCGTCGACGGCCTGCCGACCGACGACGACGACGTCGCCATCGCCCGCGGCGTGATCGCCCTCGCGCACAGCCTCAAGCTGCACGTGATCGCCGAGGGCGTGGAAACCGCGGAGCAGCTCGCCTTCCTGCACGAAAACGGCTGCGACGTCGTGCAGGGCTACTTCGTCAGCCGGCCGCTGCCGGCGGAAGACTTCGCCAGCTTCGTGCGCGCACGCGAACGGCGCGCGCCTGAGAGCCGCCTGCGCGCACGGTCGGCGGCCTGATCCGGTAGCCGCTTCAAGAGCGTCTGCGGTTCGCGCGGTAGCTCCCGACCCGGCAGGACGCGGACCAACGGTCGATTTCGATCATGCAATGGGCAAATGCTGACAGGCTACATCGGGTACTATGCCCGAGACGCCTCGTCCGCCCCATGAAAGAGTTTCGTGGCCGCCCCAAAGAAGTCGCGCAAGACCGATGCCCCGTCTACGCCCCCACGACCCACTCCGCCACACGACTTCCCGGTCGTCGGCATGGGGGCGTCGGCCGGCGGGCTGGAGGCGTTCGAGCAATTCTTCCGTCACGTTGCCGCCGATTGCGGCATCGCCTTCGTGCTGGTGCAGCATCTCGATCCGGATCATCCCAGCATCCTCGCCGAAATCCTGCAACGCGCCTCGGCCATGCCGGTGGTTGAGGCGCAGGACCAGATGAAGGTCGTGCCGGACCACGTCTACGTCGTTCCGCCCAATCGCGAGATGGCCATCTTTCACGGCGTCCTGCAATTGAGCACGCCGGAGCAGCCGCGCGGGCATCGCATGCCGATCGACGCATTCCTGCGCTCGCTGGCCGACGATCAGGGCGAGCGCGCGATCGGCATCATCCTGTCGGGGACGGGCACCGACGGCACCCTTGGCCTGCGCGCCATCCTGGGCGCCGGCGGGATCTCGCTGGTGCAGGAACCGGGCACTGCCAAGTTCGACGGCATGCCGGCCAGCGCCATCCATGCCGGCTACGCCACGCATGTCCTGCCGGTCGACGAGATGCCCGAGGCGCTGCGGTCGGGGATGCGGGCGCTGATGGAGCGCCCCGAAGCAGTGCCGCCGACTCAGCCGCGCGGCGGCATCAACCGCATCCTGATGCTGTTGCGCTCGGCCACCGGCCACGACTTCTCGCTCTACAAGAAGAGCACCATCGCGCGGCGCATCGAGCGGCGCATGTCGCAGCACGACATCGCCGACACCGAGGTCTACGCCCGCTATCTCGGCGAGTATCCGGCCGAGATCCAGGCCTTGTTCCGCGAACTCCTCATCAACGTCACGAGTTTCTTCCGCGACCCGGAGGCCTTCGTCACCCTGAAGCGGGACATCCTGCCGCACCTGTGTGCGGACAAGCCCGAGGGCTACGTCTTCCGGGTCTGGGTCGCCGGCTGCGCCAGCGGCGAGGAGGCGTATTCGATCGCCATCGTGCTGCGCGAATTCATGGACGAAATCCGGCAGGATTTCAAGGTGCAGATCTACGCCACGGACCTCGACGACGACGCCATCGCCGTGGCGCGTGCCGGCGCCTATCCGCCCAACATCGTCCAGGATGTCTCGACCGAGCGCCTGCGCCGCTTCTTCGTCAAGGACGACGCCGGCTACCACGTCAAGAAGAGCATCCGCGAAATGGTGGTGTTCGCGGTCCAGAATGTCATCAAGGACCCGCCCTTCACCAAGCTCGACCTGCTCAGCTGCCGCAACCTGATGATCTATCTGGAGCCGGACCTGCAGAACCGGCTGATTCCCTCGTTCCACTATGCGCTCAGGCCGGGCGGGGTGCTGTTCCTGTCGCCCTCGGAAAGCATCGGCAATCATCCCGGGCTGTTCGCGGCGCAGAACCGCAAGTGGAAGTTCTACCGCGCCGTCCATTCTCCGTCCTCTACGCGCGCGATGATGGCAGGCGGCATATCCTGGGCCGCGAACGGTCGCGACAAGGCACCCGACGTGACGATGCAGAAGGCCAAGGAGACCAACCTCGGGGAACTGGCGCGGCGAGCGCTGCTCCAGTCGTACGCGCCGGCCTCGGTAGTGACCGACGCCAATGGCAATATCCTTTATGTGCATGGCGACACCGGCCGCTTTCTGCGTCCGGCGCCGGGCCAGGCGAGCCTGAACGTAGTCGACATGGCGCGCGAAGGCATGCAGTTGGAGTTGCGCACTGCCGTGCTGGCTGCCTCAAAGAGCACGGTGCCCCTCGAGCGTGAGGTGGCCGTGAATGCCGACGACGTCCTGACCGTCCGCTTCAGCGTGCGTACCCTGTCCGACCCGGACGGCAAGGGGCTGCTGCTGGTGAGTTTCCAGGAGGCGGCGCGCGATTCCGGCAAGGCTCCCCCGGCCAAGCCCCGGCGCAGCAAGCACGCCGGTCCCCCGGAATGGCGGCGTATCGAGGAATTGGAGCGCGACCTCGTCTACACGAAGGAAAACCTCCAGGCGACGATCGAGGAGCAGCAGGCCTCGAACGAGGAATTGAAGTCGGCCAACGAGGAGATGCAGTCGACCAACGAGGAACTGCAGTCGACCAACGAGGAACTGGAAACTTCCAAGGAGGAGCTGCAATCGGTCAATGAGGAGCTGATCACGGTGAATACCGAGCTCCAGGCCAAGATCGAGCAGCTCGACGGCATGCAGAACGACATGAAGAACCTGCTCGACAACATCAGCGTCGGCACGGTCTTCCTGGACGAGCACTTGGTGATCCGCCGCTTCACGCGCGAAGCGGCGCGCATCTATCGCCTCGCTGGCTCGGACGTCGGCCGGCCCCTGATCGACATCAAGTCCGACATCGAAGGCGACGACCTGCTGGCCGAGGCCAGTGCCGTCCTCGACACGCTGGTGCCCTGGGAGCGCGAGGTGCGTACCCTCGCCGGCACGTGGTACCTGGCGCGCATCCAGCCCTACCGGACGATGGACAACGTCATCGAGGGCGTCGTGCTGACGTTCGCCGACATCAACGCGCGCGTCGCCGCCGAAATAGCGGTGCAGGCGGCGCGGGCGCTGGCCGAGGGCATCGTCGATACCGTGCGCGAACCGCTGCTGGTCCTCGACGATGGCTTGCGGGTCGTCAGCGCCAGCCGGGCGTTCTACCGCACCTTCCAGGTCAGCCCGGACGCGACCGTCGGGCGCGCGATCTACGAGCTGGGCAACCGGCAGTGGGATATTCCCCGCCTGCGGGAACTGCTGGAGAAGGTGCTGCCCCTCAACCAGACATTCGACGACTATGTCGTCGAGCACGACTTTCCCGGCATCGGCTGCCGGCGCATGGTGCTCAACGCACGGCGCATCGTCTCCCAGTCCGGCGATACGCGTCTGATCCTGCTGGCGATAGAGGCCATCCCATGAGCGCGAGGGCTGCCGTACGCGTCCGGCCGGGCGATGCGTCGGCCCCCGCAAGGGAGGGTACCCGCGATCCCGATCGGCTCCTGGAGAAGCTGCAGACCTATCAGGTCGAACTGGAGATGCAGAACGCGGCCCTGCGCGAGAGCCAGATCGCCCTCGAGGAATCCCGCGACCGCTATCTCGACCTCTACGACTTCTCGCCGATCGGCTACCTGACGCTGACGCGCACGGCGCTGATTGCCGAGATCAACCTGACCGGTGCCGCGATGCTCGGCAAGGATCGCAACAAGCTGCTGCAGGGACGCTTTGCGCCTTTCGTCGCTCCCGAGGAGCGTGCGCGCTGGGACCGGCAATTTCGCACTGCGATGCGCGGCGCGGAGCGCCAACGCCTGAACGTCGTCCTGCGCCGTGCCGACGCGACTCCCTTCCATGCCCAGCTCGATTGCCTGCGCATCGACACCCAGTCTGGCGAACCGCTGCTGCGCGTTGCGCTGACCGACGTCAGCGATTCGGTCGGGCAGCGGACGGAGCTGGATCGCGCCAGGACCGAAGCCCAACGGGCGCTGATCGCCGCCGAGCGGGCCAACGCCGCCAAGTCCACGTTCATGGCGGCGGCCAGCCACGACCTGCGCCAACCCCTGTCGGCGCTCGCCATCTACGTCAATCTGCTCAAGGACAAGCGTGCGCGAATCGACCGCGCGCTGGTGGCGAACATGCAGGAGTGCGTCGGCAGCCTGAGCGGCTTGCTCACCGACCTGCTGGATTTGAGCAAGCTGGAGGCCGGCGTCGTCAAGCCGAACGTCAGCGATTTCCAGGTGGCCGAGATGCTGGCCGCACTCGAGTCCATCCATGCTCCCGAGGCCCGACTCAAGGGATTGCAGCTGCGCAGCGTCAGGACGCGGCTCGTCGGGCGGACCGATCCGATCCTGTTCAAGCGCCTGCTCGGCAATCTCGTCGCCAACGCCGTTCGCTATACGCAACACGGCGGTGTTCGCGTCGGCTGCCGCCGAAGGCAGGGCAGGACGTGGGTCGAAGTGTGGGACAGCGGCGCCGGCATTCCCGCCGACAAGACCGCCGAGATCTTCGAGGAATTCAAGCAGCTCGACGATGCGCGCAACCGCGGCAGCGGCCTCGGGCTTGCCATTGTCGCCAAGACGGCCGCCCTGCTGGGCCTGGAAATTCGCGTGCGGTCGTGGCCGGGACGGGGATCCATGTTCGCCGTCGAGTGTCCGTACGGGCAGATGCAGGATGCATTGGCGCCGAGGCCGCGCAAGACAGTCGGCTGCCCGCTTTGCGTCGCCCTTGTCGAAGACAACGCCATGGTTCGTGCAGCCCTTGTCCAGGGGCTGAAAGGTGCCGGCCACGACGTGATTTCCGCAGCGACCGGCGATGCGTTGCGCGCCCAGCTCGGGAAACGTCCGCCGGACCTCATGGTTTCCGATTACAGGCTCGCCGAGGGCGAGACAGGGTTCGATGCGATCGCCAAGGTGAGAGCGGCGTTGGGGTGGGATCTGCCGGCGATCCTGATCACCGGCGACACGGACCCGGAGTTGATGCGCAGCATGGCCGATCGCGGCATCATCGTCCTCCACAAGCCGGTGGACATCGAAGTCCTGGCTTCGCACCTCGATGACCTGGCAGGCAAGGACCAGGAATCGGGGCCGTGACGTCGCGTACGCGGACAGGCCGGTAGAACTCCTGCTCTAGAATCCAACCCCATGGATGTCGTCACCCACGCCGTGCTGGGTGCAACGCTGGCGACAGCGCTTGCATCGATGCGCCGGTCGCCCGAGCCGCTCGCGCAACGTCGCATCGCCGCCGGCGCCGGCGCGGCCGCAGGGCTGCTTCCCGACGCCGACGCGCTGATCCAGAGCGGCGCCGACGCGCTGCTGGTGCTCGACTACCACCGGCATTTCACCCACGCGTTGGCATTCGTGCCCATCGGCGCGCTGATCGCGGCGATCCTGCTGTGGCCGCTGCTGCGCCGGCGCATCGGCTTCGGCGCGCTCTTTCTCTATACCTTCGCCGGCTACCTCGCGCATCCGCTGCTCGATGCGTGCACCAGTTACGGCACTCACCTGTGGCTGCCCTTCTCGCAGCGCAAGGAAGCGTGGAACCTGATCGCGGTGTTCGATCCGCTGTTCACGCTCCTGATCGCGGTGCCGCTGATCGTGCACCTCGTCCGGCCTCAAAGCACGGCGGCGGTGCGTTGGGCTCCGCTGCTCGGCGCCGCCTACCTCGGCATCGGCTTCGCGCAGCAGCAGCGCGTCGAAGCGGCCGCGCTGGAAACGGCAAGGAGTCGCGGCCACCAGCCCGCGCAGCTCTCGGTGAAGCCGACCATGGCGAACCTGCTGCTTTGGCGCGCGCTCTACGTGCATGACGGCAAGGTGCAGGTCGACGCCTTCCATGCCGGCCCGACGCTGCGCCACTATCCCGGCGCCTCGGCGCCGCTGCTCGACGCCGCCGCCGAGCAGGCGGTCGCCGCGGGCGAGGAGCGCCGCCTGCGGGACATCCGCCGCTTCCGCGTCTTCTCCGAAGGCTTCGTCGTCGTCGATCCCGCGCGCCCGGGTTTCGTCGGCGACGCCCGCTACGCGATGCAACCCACCGCCATCGCGCCGATCTGGGGCATCGAGTGGCAAGGGCCGGGCGCGGAAACGCAGTTCGTCAGCCGCCACGACTTCCCCCCGGCGATGCGTCGCGATTTCCTCGCCATGCTGGCGGGGCGGACTCTCTAGCGCGCCGGACCGCTAAGGCCCGACTTCCGGTCACCTCAGGTTGAAGGTTGTCTTCGCTTCGCTCCTGCCCGGTACCTGGACCGTCAGGGCCGCGCGCACGCCGACGCCCACCTTGAAGGCGCCTTTTGCCACCATGCGGTTTTCTCCCGCCGGCTCCAGCGCCACCACGGTCTTGTTGTTGCCGCCGTAGAGGGTCACTTGCGCCTTCCCACCCGCTGTCGGCACCGGCTTGCCGTGGTCGGAAACGAACAGCGTCAGGGTGTCCGGCCTGGCGACCAGTTCGTAGCTCAGCGTGCCGACTTCGCGCACCACGCCGCCATGCCTGGGGCCGTGGTCATGGCCGGCACCGGCATGGGCGGCCGTCGCCACCAGATTGATCGCGCACAGAAGGACAACCAGTTTTCTCTTCATGTGAAATTCCTTGTCGTTGAATCCTTCGAGGGACGGTTGGCGTCGGATGTCTTCACGCTTCCTCGCCTTCACGGCGCACCCTGCCGCCGTGGTCGATCACCCGGCCCACGGCGCCGAAGCGCAGATACAGCGCCGGCACGACGATCATGTTGAGCAGCGTCGAACTGGCGAGTCCGAACAGGATGACGATGGCCATCGGCGACTGGATCTCGCTGCCGGGCTGGCCGGCGGCCAGCGCCAGCGGCACCAGCGCGAGGCCGGCGGCCAGCGCCGTCATCAGGATCGGCACCAGGCGTTCCTCGGCACCGCGCCTGACGGCTTCGTGGGCGTCGGCAACGCCCTCGTGCTCGACGAGGTGGTGGATGTGGGAAATCATCATCACGCCGTTGCGCGTGGCGATGCCGAACAGCGTGATGAAGCCGATGATCGAGGCGACCGACAGCACGCCGCCGGCGGCGAAGACGCCGACCACGCCGCCGATGATCGCCAGCGGCAGGTTGAGCATCACCAGCAGCGCATCGCGCACCGTGCGAAAGGCGATGAACAGCAGCAGGAAGATGCCGATCGTCACCAGCGTGCCGAGCAGCAGCAGTACCTGCGCGGCTTCCTCGGCGCTCTCGAACTGGCCGCCGTATTCGATGTGGTAGCCCGCCGGCAATTGAACTTCGGCGCCGACCCTGGCGCGAATGTCGGCGACCACGCCGGCGAGGTCGCGGCCCGCCACGTTCGCCATCACCACCATCTTGCGCTGCACGTTTTCGCGGCTGATGGAATAGGGCGCGCGGTCGTTGCGGATGTCGGCCAGCGCCGACAGCGGCAGGCGCGCGCCGGTCGCCGTCGTCACCAGCGTGGCGCGGATGGCGTCGACGTTGGCGCGCGTCGCCGGGTCGAAGCGTACCGTCAGGTCGTAGGTGGCCTGCCCTTGCTGGATGCGAGTGGCGGTGACGCCCGAGAAAGCGGCCTCGACGGTTTCTGCCACCTCGCGGACGGAAAGGCCATGGCGGGCCAGCGCGTCGCGCTTGAAGCGCAGGGTCAGGAAGGGGATGTCCCTCTGCTGCTCGTCGCTGACGTCGACGGCACCCGCCACGCCCTGCACCACGGCCTTGACCTCGCCGGTGAGCCGGCGCAATTCGCCGAGGTCGGGGCCGAAGATTTTCACCGCGATGTTGGAGCGGCTGCCCGACAGCATGTGGTCGATGCGATGCGAGATCGGCTGGCCGACGACGATCTGGGTGCCGGGGACGCTGGCCAGGTCGGCACGCAGCGCGGCGAGGAAGTCCTCCTTGCTGCGTTCGCCCATTTGCAGCGTCACTTCCACTTCCGACGCCGACACGTCCATGGCGTGCGGATCACCCACGGCACGGCCGGTACGCCGCCCCGTGGCCTTGACTTCGGGGTGCGACAGCAGGATCTGCTCGACCATCTGCCCGAGCCGGTCGGATTCTTCGAGGCTGGTGCCCGGCAGCGTGGCGGTGCCGACGGTCAGCGTGCCTTCGTTGAAATCGGGGAGGAAGGAACGCCCGGCGAATGCCAGGGCGAGAAGCGAAAACGCAAGCGCAACGGCGCTGACCGCGGCGACGGCCTGCCAGCGCGTCACCGTTGCCGCGAGCAGGCGGCGATAGGCAGCCTTCAGCGCATGGACGAAGCGCGGCTCGACGTTCTGGCGGACGATCTTCGAATAGGGGAGGAACAGCGCGGACAACACCGGCGTCACGGTGACGGCGACCGCGAGCGAAGCGGCCAGCGAGACGACGTAGGCCAAGCCTAGCGGCACCATCAGCCGGCCCTCGACGCCGGAGAGGAAGAACAGCGGCAGGAACACCAGCATGATGATCAGCGTGGCGAAGACGATCGAGCCCTGGATTTCGCGGGTTGCCTCGTACACCACGTGCATCGTGTGTGCCGGGCCGATGTTCTGGCTGCGGCCGTCCGCTGTCGCGGACTTAACGTTCGCTTCGCTCACGTTAGCCTGCGCCGAAACATTGTTCGCCGCCCGCAGGCGGCGAACAATGTTTTCAACGACGATGATCGCGTCGTCCACCAACGCGCCCAGCGCGATGGCCATGCCGCCCAGGGTCATGGTGTTGATGGTGACGCCGAGCGCCTTCATCGCCAGGATGGCGGCTACCAGCGACAGCGGGATCGCCAGCAGCGTGATGGCAGTGGCCCGCGCCGACAACAGGAAGGCGAAGACGATGGCGATCACCAGGATCGCGCCCTCGAAGAGCGCGGTCAGCAGGTTGTCGATGGAAATGCGGATGAAGTCGGCCTGGCGAAAGATGTGGCTTTCGATCTTCATCCCCGCCGGCAGGCCGGCCTGGATTTCCGCCAGCGTGCGGTCGAGCCGGTCGGTGAGTTCCAGCGTATTGGCGCCGGGCTGCTTCTGGATGCCAAGCACCACCGCCGGCTTGCCGTTGTGGGAGCCGACGCCGCGCTTGGGTGCGGCGCCCATGCCGACATCCGCCACATGGCGGATCAACACCGGCTGGCCGGCGCGCAGCGCGACGGCCGTCTCGGCGATGTCGTCGAGCACCGTGATGCGGCCCTGGCCCTGGATCAGATATTCCTGTCCCGACTCGACATGGAAGCCGGCCGTGACGTTCTCGTTGGAATCGCGCAGCGCCTGCACCACTTCGTCCACGGTCAGGTTGTAGGCCGCGAGGCGTTCCGGCTTCAGCGTCACCTGGAACTGCTGGGTGTCGCCGCCGATCGGCAACACTTCGGCGACGCCGGGTACGGCAAGAATCCGCCGCTTCAGCACCTGCTCGGCGACGTTCTTGAGTTCCATGCCGTTGTGCTTGTCGGAGGCCAGGGCGATGAACATGATCTCGCCCATGATCGAGGCCGCCGGCGTCATGGCCGGGGCGGGAATGTCCGGCGGCAAGGTCGCCCGCGCCAGTTGCAGGCGCTCGGCCACCACCTGGCGCGCGAGATAGAGGTCGGTGCCCCACGCGAATTCGACGATGACGACCGAGAGGCCGATCTTGGTCGAAGAGCGCACGCGGCGCACGCCCGGCGCGCCGTTGAGCGCCGTCTCGATGGGGAAGGTGACCAGGCTCTCGACGTCCGTCGGCGCCATGCCATGGGCTTCGGTGACCACGGTGACCGAGGGCGCGGTCAGGTCGGGGAAGACGTCCACCGGCGTCTTCGTCGCCTGCCAGCCGCCCCAGGCCAGCAGCAGCACGCCGGCGAGGACGACGAAGAGCTTGTTCCTGAGCGACCAGGAGATGATGTGTCCGATCATGTCGCCTCCCGAAGGGCCGTCCCAAGGGAGGCAGCGCCCCCCGTGGGGGCAGCGAACGAAGTGAGCGTGGGGGCCATAGCTTGTTTCCTAGTGTGCGTGGCCGTGGCCGATCTGGCCGGTGTTGGTCGCCGCCAGCTTGACCAGATAGGCGCCGCGCGAGACCACGCGCTGCCCCGGCTCCACGCCTTCAACCACCTCGACCCAGTCGCCGTCGCGGACGCCGAGGCGCACCGGTCGGCGCTCGAACGATTCGCCGCCCGTCATGACGAAGACCACGGCGATGCCGTTCTCGTCGAGGACCGCCGAGGCGGGGACGGCGACCGCCTCGCGCGGACTGCCGACGAATACCTGCGCCTTGACCGCCATGCCGACGCGCAGGCGCTCGTCGGGCTTCTCGAATTCGAACAGCACCGGCACGCTGCGCGTCGCGGCGTCCACCGCGCCGCCGACGGCGATCAGGTGGCCGTTCCTGCCGGCGACGATGTCGAAACCCCGCTCGATGCCCTCGACATGGAACGATGCGCCACTGGGCGACACCAGCCGCACCACGTCGGACTCGGGCACGCGCAGTTCCAGCCACAGCGCACGGCGGTCGACGATGTGGAACAGGGTCGCACCTTCCGCCGCGAAGGCACCCGGCGATACGCGCACGTCGGCCAGCAGACCGCCCACTGGCGCGCGGATCGGCACGCCGCCGCTGCCGCCGTACTGGCCGAGTCGCCGGCTCGCGGCGTCATGTTCGGCACGCGCCGACGTCTCGGCGGCGCGCGCGGCGAACAGGCGCTTTTCCGGCACCGCTTCCTCATTGAACAGGCTTTCCATGCGGGCACGCTCGCGCTCGGCCTGCTCGAGTTCAACCTTGGCTTTGCGCGCCGATGCCTGCAGCGAGGCGAAGTCGGTTTCCCCGCCGAGGCGCGGCGAAAGGTAGGCGAGGAGGTCGCCCTTGCGCACCACCTGCCCGAGTTGCGGGAACTTCCCGGCGGGATTCACCTGGCCCGCCACCGGCGCCGTCAACAGCGCCTCGCCGTCGGGACGGGCGCGCAGCACGCCCGTGGCGGGGACGGCCGGGCGCAGCGGGCGCTTCGTCACCTCTGCGGTGGCGAAGTCGACCTTCCATTGCTGCTCCTTGGTGAAGCCGATGCTGCCTTCGTCGTCGTGCTCGCCGGCGGCGGCGTCAGCGGCCTTGCGGTCGGCAAACACCGTCACCGGTCCGAGCTCGTGGCGCACGGTGAACTCGGGCGTGGCGACCTCGATGGCGAGCTCGCGTTCGCCGGCCTGCCGCGGCAAGGCTTCGGGGCGGAAGATGCCGGGTTGGCTCGGCGCATCGACGGCGAACTGTTCGTCGGGCTGGCCGCCGCCCGACAGAATGACGCGCACCTTGCCGGCGGTGAGTGCGCGGAAGTCGGCCAGTTTAGTGAGGTGGGCGGCGAAGGCGGATTTCTCGCCGACCACCAGGCGCGGGAACTCGACGAAGAGTTCGGTGCGGTCGGTGAAATGGGTGATCTTTTCGCCGCCGGCGCCATGGCCGTGGCCGTGCTCGGCTTCGGCGGCCGGCTTGACGCCGCCGTCAGGGCCGGCAGTCGAGGACTTGTCGCCGCAGGCACTCAGGAACAGTGCAGCGGAAAACGCAACGGCCAGCGCCGCCATCAGGGTCTTGTTCATTCGGTAATGCTCCCGGTGAGCAGGTCATGGTCGATGCGCGCTTCGCGGGCTCTCGCTTCCAGATCGAGCGCCGTGATCTCGGTCTCCAGCGCGCCGCGATAGGCGTCGAGCAGTTCGAGCAGGGTGGATTCGCCGCCCTGATAGGCGGCCTCGGCGATGCGCAGCAGGTCGGGGGATGCCGCCGCGGCGCGGCTGCGGAAGTCGATGGCGGCCGCCATCAGTCCCGCTGCCTGACGATGCAGTCCCCGCAGTTCGCCCTCGGCGCGGCTCCTGGCCAGGCCGTATTCGGCACGGGCGTTCAAGGCATCGGCGGCCGCGCGTTTCTCTTCCGCCTGCCGGCGGTCGAACACCGGCAGGGGCATCGAGAGCGTGACGATGGCGCCGTTGTCACGAACGATGCCGTTGTCGCTGTGCTTCGTGCCCAGCCCGACCGTCACGTCCGGCGCCCAGCCGCGGGCGGCGGCACGGCCTTCGAGGTCGGCCGCTTCGGCACGCCGGGCCAGCATCTGCAAGTCGGGCCGGCGCTCCAGCGTCGCCAGCGAAGCTTCGAGCGCCGGCAGCGGTCCCGGCAGCAACTGGCCGACGACGTTCGCGTGACTCCCCGGCTTGCCGAGCAAGGCTGCAAGCCGTTCGCGGCTGCGCTCGAGCGCGGCCCGCTCGGTCGCCAGCTTGGCCTGTGCCGTCTGCCGCTCGCGGCCGAGACGGCGCAGGTCATAGCCCGACGCCTCGCCGGCAGCGGTCAGTTTGCCGACGGTCGCTTCGACGCGGGCAAACCGTTGCCCCCAGGTCTCGGTAACTTGAACGGTCTGCTGTCCGCGCAGCACCTCATGGAAGCGGCGGCGTATCTCGCCGGCAAGTTCGGCGCGCCGCGCGGCATTGCCGGCGGCAGCGGCGTCGACGCGGCGTCCGGCGGCTTCCTGCCGCAAACCGCGACGACCCGAGAAATCGAAGGTCTGGGCAAGCTGCCAGGTCTCGTCGGTCGCACCGCCGACGCCGCGCATGCGCTCGCGGCTGTAGCCCAGCGTGGGATTGGGCATCAGGCCCGCTGCCTCGGCGTCGGCTTCGGCTGCCCCGACGGTGGCACGCTCCAGGTCGGACAACTCGACGCGGGACAGGCCGAGACGAAGCGCCTCGGCTTCCGTCAAGGGCGCGGTTTGCGCCCAGGCAGCCAGCGGCAGCGCGAGCATGAAAGCAACAAGAAGGGGTCGCATCGGATTCCTCGTGACAACGCAATGGGATCGAAGTCAGCGGCAGACGATGCGACTCGACCGCCGCACGAATGCAGCGGAGGATCAGGGCAGGCCTGCCGGTTCAGCCGCGAACCAGCGGAGGCCGATCGAACAGCGGGGGGCTGTGGGACGTAAAGGCTGCGGGATGCGACGCTGGTGGCGGAACCGGCGAATCGTCGGTCAGGTGGACACCAGAACTGGGCGGGATCCCGGTGAACGCCGAATGGACATGGTTTCCGTGGGGTCCGTTGTCACCATGCTCCGGAGAGTCGGCGCCCATCGCGCTGGCATCGGCGCTCCAATCCCCATGACCGGCGCCGTCGTGATCGTGGCCATGGTCATGGCCATGGGCATGAGCATATGTTCCTGCTGATGCCAAGTGATCGCCATGAAAGGAATGTCCGACCGACCAGGCAGACTGGAGCGGGACAAGCAACATCAGCAAGACCACGAGGAGCGGGCGCATGGCTGCATGTTATCCGATGCTTTCGGACGGCGGCGTGTTCGCGTGCCTCGTGGTTTCGCGAGGCCACGATTTGTCAGACCCTTACGGGAAGCTTGTCGGTCGTGGGGCGGCGTGACACATGCGTGCCATTCGGGGACAATACGCCCCGATCCAGACACGGAAAGGAAATCGCGGAGTCGATGACTCCGCGCTATGCATAGTCGTAGAACAACCGCAGCCTCGTCGTCGACATTCCGCGCAACGTGGAATGACACAGCTTGAACGGGCACCGCGCCATCTTTCCGATGCCGATCACGCCTGCCGTTCCGCACTCGGTCCCAGCGAGTCCTCCCGTCGTCCTGCACTCACGCGGGTCGGCAGCCGCCGCTCGTGCCTCGCAGTCCTCAGCTTCATCTGAACCATCCAAGGTCGCGCCATGGAAATCCTTTTCCTGATTGCCCTCATCCTGCTCAATGGCGCTTTCGCCATGTCGGAAATCGCACTGGTTGCCGCCAAGCGGGCGCGCCTTGCACGGCTGGCGGAAGACGGCGACAACGCCGCCGCCATCGCGATCAAGCTCCATGACGAGCCGACGCGATTCCTGTCCACCGTCCAGATCGGCATTACCTCGATCGGCATCCTCAACGGCATTGTCGGCGAGTCCGTGCTGGCCGCGCCGCTTGCCATCGTGATGCAGTCCTGGGGAATGGACCCGGAGGCAAGCAGCATCCTTTCCACTGCATTGGTCGTCGTCGTCATCACCTACGTCTCCATCGTGGTCGGCGAACTGGTGCCGAAGCGCATCGGGCAGTTCAATCCCGAGGGCATTGCCCGAATGGTCGCGCGTCCGATGCAGTTCCTCTCGCTGCTCACGCGTCCCTTCGTGCGCTTGCTCACCATGTCCACCGACACGCTTCTGCGTCTCATGGGCCAGAGCAAACACGAGGGGCAATGCGTCACGGAAGAGGAAATCCACGCCATGCTGGAAGAAGGGTCCGAGGCGGGGATCATCGAGCAGCAGGAGCACGACATGGTGCGCAATGTCTTCCGGCTGGACGATCGCCAGATCGGCTCGCTGATGATCCCGCGCGCCGACATCACGTATCTCGACGTTGCCTTGCCGCTCGAAGAGAACTTGCAGTTGCTTGCCGATTCCGAGCATTCGCGCTTTCCGGTTTGCCGCGGCGGACTGGACGAGGTGCTCGGCATCGTCAACGCCAAGCAGTTGCTCGGTCAGACGCTGAAGGGCAGCCTGACCGATCTGGGCGCACATTTGCAGCCGGCCGTGTTCATTCCCGAAACCCTGACGGGCATGGACCTGCTGGAGCACTTCCGCGCCTCGGGCAGCCAGATGGCGATCGCTGTCGACGAATACGGCGAGGTGCAGGGCCTCGTCACCCTGCAGGACGTGCTCGAAGCGGTGACCGGGGAGTTCAAGCCCCGCAATCAGGAGGACTCCTCGGCGGTGCAGCGCGAAGACGGCTCATGGCTGCTCGACGGCCTGATTCCCGTGCCCGAACTCAAGGACCGGCTGGAACTCAAGTCCGTGCCCGAGGAAGACAAGGGGCGCTACCACACGCTGAGCGGCCTCATGATGTGGGTGCTGGGGCGTCTGCCGCAAACCGGCGACAAAGCCACCTGGGAGGGCTGGGAACTGGAAGTGGTCGATCTCGACGGCAAGCGCGTCGACAAGGTGCTGGCAAGCCGGCTTCCGGACGCCACCGACGAGACCAGGCCCGACGTCGAGCCGCCGTCAGGCGAAGCGACGCACTAGCGCTAGGCGTCGATCGATGAGAACGACCTTGTTTGCCATTGCCGGCTTGCTATGCCTTGGCGGGTGCGCGACGACGGCAAAGGACGCCGCGACGATCGCAAGCATTCATCAACCGGACGGGCTCATAGAAGGCAGGCTGCATCCGGATGACGACCGCAGCGACGAACATCGGCTTGCGCTCGCGCCCCACCTGTCGAACCTGCCCGAGATCGAACCCGATGCCGTGATCACCCTCGATCCGGGGTCCGGCGCCCTCGCTCCCGACATGGATGCCCAGTTGGCCGTCATCGCGGACGAGATGGACAGGGACGATCGCCTGCTGGTTCGGCTCGAAAGCTACGTTCCCGGCGGCGGGAGCCCCGCGTTGGACCTCGGTATCGCCGACAGGGCGCTGCGCAAGGTTCGGGAGCACCTCGTGGCGCAAGGGGTTTCGCCGCGCCGGATGCTGCTTGGCAGCTTCGGCGGAGAGCACAGCGTCGAGCGGCATTCGCGTCGGCATTGGGTGGAGTTGTACCTGGTGCGCAGGGGCTATTCGTCAGACGAGCCGTGACGTTCGGGGTGTCCGGCTGATTCGGCATTGATCGAGGCAGCAACCGACCGCCAGGGTGTCCGCCGGGGGCTCACTGCAGGACTTGCGTAAAGAAGAAGATAGTCGCCTTGAAGAGGGCAAAGACGACCCCGGACACCACGACCATTGAAACCACCGCCATGACGAGGCCGGCGCCGATCCATACGCCGTCCCGCTCGAGCAGGCCCAGCGCCATCAGGCTGATCGCCAGCGCCGGCAACATGTTGCCCAGGGGGATGGGGAGTACCAACACCAAGGCCAGCAGGAGGCAGATCAGCCCCACCAGGTATTCCATCGGCGGCAGGGCCAGCGCACTGGCGCGCGGCTTGAGCAGTCTCTCGGCGCGTTCAAGCCAGGGAGCGATGCGACTGATCAGCGCATGGAAATCTTCCCGAGACATCGAACGATCCGAAACGATGGCCGGCAACCACGGTCTGCGGCCAAACGTGAGCTGCGTCGCGAGAAAGACCAGGGGCGCGCCCAGGACTGTCGATGTCCCCGGCGGCGTCGGCAGTACATTGGGAATCGCGAAGACGAACATCAATGCGCCCAGTGCCCGGTCTCCCAAGGCCGCGAGCAGATCACCGACAGAGATGCGTTCGCGATTCAAGTCTCCAGAGAGAATCCGCAGGACAACGGAAAGGGGAAGCCTTCCGGGAGCTTGCGTGCGCTGGACGTTTTCCGTCACGTGCTGGCGGGCTTCGCCGTCGTTTCGCCGTCGTTCTTCCGCAAGCCGCCGAGTTCCTCGCGCAGCTTGCGCATTTCCTCTCGCATGGCGCGGAATTCGGCATGCATCTCCGCCTCGATGTGCGCCCGCGCCTGGTCGGACGCCTGCGTTGCGACCGAGCGCTCCTCTTCGCTGTAGCTTTGCATTGCGTTGACGATGATGGCGATGAAGAGATTCAGCATGGTGAAGGTCGCGACCAGAATGAACACGACGAAGAATATCCATGCATAGGGCCAGTGCTCCATGACCGGCCGGGCAATGCCCATCGACCAGCTTTCGAGGGTCATGATCTGGAACAAGGTGTACAGCGAGCGGCCGATGCTGCCGAACCAGTCGGGATGGCTGGCCGCGAAGAGGTTGGTCGCGATGACGGCGAAGACGTAATAGATGATGGCCAGCACCACGCCGATCGAGCTCAAGCCGGGAATGGCTGCCAGCAAGGCGCCGATGACCCGGCGCATCGAAGGCACCATGGTCAGCAGGCGCAGCACCCGCAAGACGCGCAGCGCGCGCAGTACCGTGAACGGGCCACTCGCCGGAATCAGGGCGATGGCAACGACCGCGAAATCGAACACGCTCCACGGATCGCGCCAGAAAGCGGCCCGATGCACGAAAAGGCGTATCGCGATTTCGACGACGAACATGGCCAGTATGGCGCGGTCGAGCCCGACAACGAGCGGACCGGCGGCCGCCATCACGGACGGAGATGTCTCCAGCCCCAGCAGGATGGCGTTGACCAGAATCAGTGCGATGACGAGATTCTGTACGCGGTCGTTCTCTATCCAGCGGCGTGCGTGCGCACGCACGGGGCTGGAACGCCTGTCAGCAGTCGGGTTGCCCATCGTCCTAGCGATATGCGAGAAAACCCACGACGAGAAGCGCCACCGTTGCCCAGCCCAGGCGATCAACGTGGCGGTGAAGTGCCGCCTCCATTTTTGCGCCGCCCCAGGCCATCAAGGCTGCCACCAGGAAAAAGCGGGCACCACGCCCCACGAACGAAGCAATCGCGAAGGGCAGCAGCGCCATGGAAAGGGCTCCGGCGGCAATGGTGAATACCTTGTACGGGATCGGCGAAAAACCGGCGATGAACACCGCCCAGAAACCCCATTGCTCGAACCACGCCACCGCCGTTTCGTAGGCCGGCCAATGACGGCTGGCCTGCAGCCATGGCAGCAATGCGTCGATGGCGTAGTGGCCGATGGCATATCCGAGAAGCCCGCCGGCTACTGAGGCGAGTGTCGTCAACAGGGCAAGACGCCATGCACGCTGTGGTTGAGCCAGGCACATCGGCGCAAGCATCACGTCCGGCGGCACCGGGAAGAACGAGGATTCCACGAAACTCAATCCGCCCAGGTACCAGGGTGCATGCCGGTGACGAGCCCAGACCATGGCCCGGCGATAGAGCGGAGAGAAGAGCCTCATCGTCCGCTACGACCCAGCGCCGCTGCGAGAGGCAACGACACGACAAAGAGTGAATTCATGGATGACCCTTGCATATGAATGAAGCCGGTCGGCCGAGGGGGCAAAGTTAGCGCACTACCAGCACTGCGACAGGACTGGACTGAATCACCTTGTAGGCTACCGAGCCGATGAGCAGATTTTCCACCGCGCCGAGTCCCCGGCTGCCGATCACGATGCCATGGCACCCCAGGCTGCCGGCGAGCGCCACGATGCTGTCCGCCGCCTCGCCCATGACGACATGCAGGCACCAAGGCAGCTCCTCTTTGTCCAGCAGGGCCCGGGCAGCATCCGTTGCCGCCAGTCCTTGATTCATCAGATCCGCTTCCGCGGCCTCCTTGCTCATCCAGTGCTGGACATTGACCACGTGCAGGGTGCAGTCCTTCATGCTGGCGGCGAGGCGAACCGCCTCGGCGACGGCCCTCCGACTATGGTCGGAACCGTCGACAGCCACGAGCCATGCGTTGTTGCTCGTGGACGCGGCGCCCAGGCCGCAGTCGATCGTCAGGCCGACGAGGCGTCCATCCGGATCCCGGGTGGTGTTTATCGGGGGCTGAACGGGCCTTTGGCGTCGCGAATTCATGGTGCCTCCTTCCGGGGAAGCTTCGTGTTCCGGGTGATGATCAGGCTCAGGATCACGGACAGCAGGATGATGCTGCCGACGATGGTGAGCGACCACTGGATCGGGACGTGGAACCAGGGCACGGCCAGCATCTTGCCGCCGATGAATACCAACACGATCGCCAGACCATACTTGAGCAGGTGGAATCGATCCGCCATGTCGGCGAGCAGGAAGTAGAGCGCGCGCAAGCCCATGATGGCGAAGATGTTGGAGGTAAAGACGATGAACGGGTCGGTCGTCACCGCGAAGATGGCAGGAATGCTGTCCACCGCAAACACCACGTCGCTGGCCTCGATGAGCGCCAGCACGAGGAACATCGGCGTTGCCCAGAGAATGCCGTTCTGGCGGACGAAGAACCTCTCGCCATGGAATGCCGGCGTGATGCGCAGATGCCGGCGCAGCCAGCGCAGCAGGGGGTTCCTTTCCAGATCGGGCTCGGCCTCGGCGAAGACCAGCATCTTGATGCCGGTGACGACGAGGAAGGCGCCGAACACGTAGAGGACCCAGGCGAACTGCTGCACCAGCCAGACGCCGGCGAGGATCATGCCGGCGCGCATCACGATCGCGCCGAGCACGCCGTAGAGCAGCACGCGACGCTGCAACTCCGGCGGCACGGCGAAGTAGCTGAAGATCATGACGAAGACGAACATGTTGTCCACGGACAACGATTGTTCGATCAGGTAGCCGGCGAGGAACTCCAGCGTCTTCGTGCGCGCCACCTCGGCGCCCTGGGTGTCGTTGAGATACCACCAGAGCAGGCCGGCGAAAGCGAGCGCGAGGCTCACCCAGACGGCGACCCAGGCAGCCGCTTCCCTGACATGAACGCGATGCGCCTTGCGCCCGCCGAAGACGAAAAGGTCGAGCGCCAGCATGGCCAGCACGAAGGCGATGAAGCCGGCCCACATCGGGCCGGTGGCGAATGATTCAATCGTCGAGTTCATTTCCTGCCGGCCGCGCAAGCGGCATGCCCGGCTTCAGGCACAAGGGGTTTCAAGGACGGGGAAACGTCACTGGGCCTGCCGGCGCAGGGCTTCGATGCGCTCCTCGAGCGGAGGATGCGTCATGAACAGGCGCTTGAGACCGCCGGCGCCGCCGCCCGCGATTCCGAATGCGGCCATCTTCTCCGGCAGCGGTTGCGGGTGCAGGCTGTTCAGTCGTTCCAGTGCAGCGATCATGTTCGGGCGGCCGGCAAGATTGGCTCCCCCGATGTCGGCGCGGAACTCGCGCTGGCGCGAGAAGTACATGACGATGGTCGAGGCCAGGATGCCCAGCACCAGTTCGGCGACGATCATGGTCACGAAGAAGGCCGGCCCCTGACCGCGCTCGGTCTTGAACACCACACGGTCGACGAGGTGGCCGATGATCCGTGACAGGAACATCACGAAGGTGTTCACCACGCCCTGTATCAGGGCCAGCGTCACCATGTCGCCATTGGCGGCGTGCGCCACTTCATGGCCGAGCACCGCCTCGGCTTCCGGCCGGGTCATCCGTTGCAGGAGGCCGGTGGAAACGGCGATCAGCGAACTGTTCTTGCTCATGCCCGTGGCGAACGCGTTGACGTCCGGCGAATCGTAAATGCCGACTTCCGGCATCCTGATGCCGGCCTTCTCGGAATACGTGCGGACGGTCTCGGTCAGCCAGAATTCGGTCGAGTTGGCGGGGGTCTCGATGACGCGCACCCCCATCGCCTTCTTGGCCGACCATTTCGAGATGGCCAGCGAGATCAGCGATCCGCCGAAACCCATCACTGCCGCGAAGACCAGCAGAGCGGACAGGTTGAGCCCGTTGGCGTTGAGATACGGCTCGACGCCGAGCACGCGCATGGTGACCGACAACACCAGCACGATGGCCATGTTCGTGGCCAGGAAGAGAAATATGCGCTTCATGAGGAGGATCTCCTGTTGTTTGTGCTTTACACCGGCCATGCGGATGGGCCTCGCCATCCGTCAGACTGGCGAATGGTAGGGGTCGTCCATACATCCGACCAATCGAATGTAACGAGTTAATACATCGTATTTGTCGATGTGCGGGCGGAGTATACGAAACGCAGTTCGATACACGGCCGCTGCCGCGTCCGGCGCTACCGGGCAGACCCGTCGAAGGGGCTCCACGGGGCATGCTGTCGAGTCGCCACAAGCGCCACTGTAGAATGTGGCCGTGCGCGCCGCAGTCCGGCGCAGTCCGGTAATTCCCATCCTTCCCATGGTTTCCGTCGTTCATGCCCTTCCCGACTCCGGCGTCGATGAAAATGCGCTGCCGCGGCTGAGCATCGGCCTTGTGCCCGAGGGTGCGGCCAAGGTGGCGCGGGCCTTCGAACTGGCGCGGGGACTCTACGGCGAGCGTACGCTCGGCACCGGCGAGAGCGCCTTCAACCACGCCGTCGGCACGGCGCTGATCGTCACGTCGCTCGGGCTCGACCTCGATGCGCGCATCGCCGCGCTGCTGTTCGCCGCCTACGACAGCCTCGACGAGGCGAAGGAGAAGCTCGCCGCCGAGTTCGGCGAACCGGTGGCCAACCTCGTGCACGGGCTTTATCGGCTCGGCACGCTGCGGCCGCTGACGCGCGCCGCGGCGCTGGGCGTGGCGGAAGTGAAGACGCAGGCCGAGACGCTGCGCAAGATGCTGTTGGCGATGTCCGAGGACATCCGCGTCGTGCTGCTGCGGCTCGCCTCGCGCACGCAGACGCTGCGCTGGATGACCGACCACCCGAGCGATGCGCGCGTCGACACGGCGCGCGAGAGCCTCGAGATCTACGCGCCGCTCGCCAACCGGCTCGGCGTCTGGCAGGTCAAGTGGGAGATCGAGGATCTGTCGCTGCGCTTCACCGAGCCGGACGTCTACAAGCGCATCGCCAAGATGCTCGACGAGAAGCGTGCCGAGCGCGAGGCCTTCATCACCACGGCGGTGGCGAAGCTGCGCGACGAACTGGCGAAGTCCGGCGTGCCGGCGGCCGAGGTGTACGGCCGGCCGAAGCACATCTACAGCATCCGCAACAAGATGCGCGGCAAGGACATCGACTTCGACAAGGTCTACGACGTGCGCGCGCTGCGCATCATCGTGCCCGAGGTGAAGGACTGCTACACCGCGCTGGGCATCGTGCATGCGTTGTGGCAGCCGATCCACGGCGAGTTCGACGACTACATCTCGCACCCGAAGGGCAACTTCTATCGCTCCCTGCACACGGCGGTGATCGCCGACGACGGCCGCTCGCTCGAGGTGCAGATCCGCACGCCCGAGATGCACCACCATGCCGAGCTCGGCGTCGCCGCGCACTGGCGCTACAAGGAGGCCGGCGCGCCGGCGCGTGCCGACGGCGCCTACGACGACAAGATCGCCTGGCTGCGCCAGCTGTTGTCGTGGCGCGACGAGATCACCGATTCCGAGGCCTGGGTCGAGCAGTTCAAGCGCGCCTCTCTCGACGACACGATCTACGTCATGACGCCGCAGGGCCGCGTCATCGACCTCGCCAAGGGCGCGACGCCGATCGACTTCGCCTACCGCCTGCATACCGATCTCGGGCACCGCTGTCGCGGCGCGCGCGTCGACGGCCATCAGGTGCCGCTGAACACGCCGCTCGCCAACGGCCAGCGCGTCGAGATCGTCGCCGCCAAGAGCGGCGGTCCGTCGCGCGACTGGCTGACGGCGCCCGGCTATCTCGCCACCTCGCGCGCGCGCCAGAAGGTCAAGGCCTGGTTCGCGGCGCAGCAGGAAGAGGCCATGCTCGCCGAGGGCCGCGCCTTCGTCGCCGGCCAGCTGCAGCGCGAGGGGGCCTCGCAGGCGAACCACGACGAACTGGCGCAGAAGCTCGGCTTCAAGAACGCCGATGCGCTGTTCCTTGCCGCTGCGAGAGGCGAGGTCGGCGGGCGCGCCATCCAGGTGGCGCTGCGCGGCGAGCCGGCGGAGGCGCCCGAGCCCGAGTTCCAGCCGCGCCGCTCGAAGGTCGGCGAGTCGAAGATCCTCGTCGTCGGCGTGGACAAGCTGCTGACGCAGCTCGGCCGCTGCTGCAAGCCGGTGCCGCCGGATGCGGTGGCCGGCTTCGTTACGCGCGGACGCGGCGTGTCGGTGCATCGCGTCGATTGCATGAACTTCCGCAACATGGCGGCGCGCAACCCCGAACGCGTCATCGACGCGCAGTGGGGCGGGCAGGAATCGCTCTACGCCACCGACCTCGTCGTCGAGGCGCACGACCGGCAGGGCCTGCTGCGCGACATCTCCGAGGTGCTGTCGAAGGAGAAGATCAACGTCACCGCCGTGAAGACGCTGACGAAGGGCGGCGTCGCGCGCATGTCCTTCACCGTCGAACTGCCGGGCCTGGGGCCGCTGCAGCGCGTGCTCGCCCTCGTCGGCGAGGTCGCGGGCGTATCGAGCGTGCGTCGCGGCTAGGCGTCGGGCCCCTTGTCCTTGAGCCGCCTGCCGATGGCGTAGAGCATGCCGAGGCCGGCGAGCATCAGGGCGTAGGTGTCGGGTTCGGGGATCGCGCTCGTGTGGCCGTAGGCATTGCCGTACGGCGGGCCGCCCAGGGCTTGCCATTCCGGCCGGTGCGACTGGAAGTCCGGTCCGCCCGCAGGGGAGTCCGCCTGGCCCGGCGGCTCGCCTTCAAGGAAGGCGTCGATGAGCGGGCCGAGCGCCTGTTCGGCGGCTGGCGGCATTGCGGGCGGACCCGCATGGGGATTGTCCTTCGCGTATGAACTGCTGATTGCGCCGGCGAGGATCAGCGCGGCGAGCATCGGTCGGGCTTTCATGGTCGTTCCTTTCCTGGTAGTTGGCGTACTGCCAGGACCAGCGTACGAGACGCCGCGTGGGGTCGCATCGGACGATTGTCCCGCCGCGACATGACAAATCGCCGTGCGAAAAACCTTGATTGCGGAGGCTTGACCGGCATCGGCGCTTGCCGTCCAATCGACAGGTACCAACGCAAGGAGCGGAGATGAAACCTGGATCGTATCTCGCGTCGGCCGCGCTGCTGCTGGCGGGTGGAACGGCGGCGGCGGCCGAAACCGTGTCGTGTCCCGATCTCGCGTCGGCCGTGCAGGTGATGCCGTGTCCGCCGGACGAGGAGTTGCGCTACACCTACACGGCCTACTGCGCCGACAACGCGCGCATGTACGGCAAGTCCGCCGAGAATTGCGCGGACTTCGCCGCCTATCGGCGCGTCAAGAACCTCGCGCTCTGGGAAGCGGGCGAAGGCAAGTTCGACGGCTATGTTTCCTGCGAACCTCCGATACCGGATCCGAAGGCAGCGAAGCCCGCGCAGATGACGGTGACACGCAAGGGCACGGTGACGCATGTCGTCTGCAACTACGGCGAGGGACTGCGCTTCACGTATCGCACGAAGGCGCAGTGCAAGGTGGCCGAGCCATGTGCTGGCTCGGAGTGCAAGGCTAGCTGCGAGTAGCGGTCCTTGCGCCAAGGAGGGCGGGTATCCGCCTCCCTCCGTGTCACCCGGATCGGGCTGGCGCCCGCTCCTCCTTCTTTACCTACGGGAGGCGGACACCCGCCCTCCTTGTGGATACGCCGGTGGTTTTGAGCGCAAAAGAGGCAGGGCGTCACCGCTCGGGACGGTGGGGGGCTCTGCTGCGCGTAGGTATTAGGAGGAGGCGGCGGCCGAAGGCCGGCGACGGGGGACACGAAGCGCAGCAGAGCCCCCCGGCGGCCCGAGTCCACCCACCTCACCACCGGCCGGTGTTCAGCACATCAGTCCGCCGTAAAGAACCCGATCCCCACCAGCACCAGCAGCGTCAGGCCAAAACCCAGCAGCACCAGCCCGAGAATGATCGACCCGACCGTCATCGGGCGCGAAGGTGCCGCGACGAGGTGCTTCTCCAGTTCGCCGCTGTCGACCAGGCGCTGGTACTGGGCCGGGTGGTCGTGGCGGAATTCCTCGATCGATTGCGTGCCGGTGAACATCACGATGTCCGGCGGCGGCAGCTTGTCGGGGCGGAAGTGGTTGTTGAAGAAATGCACGGTGAACAGGAACACCGCGGCGAGGAAGGCCTCGTCGCCGTGCACCAGCGTGCCGACGTTGAATACCCAGCCGGGCAGGAACTCGCCGGTGACGTGCGGGAAGGCGAGCATGATGCCGCTGGTGCCGATGACGGTTACGCCCCAGAACACCGCCCAGTAGTCGAACTTCTCGTAGTAGGCCCAGCGCTCGAAGCGCGGGCGCGGGCCCTTGCCGACGAACCACTTGAACATCGCCGCGACGTCGGCGAAGTCCTTCCAGTTCGGGATCAGCGAATCGGGGCCGAACCAGCGGAAGGACTTGTCGCGCAGCAGCTTCTGCATGACGTAGACGAAGTGCACGAGGAAGATGCCCAGGAACAGCGCGGCGGCGATGCGGTGGATCAAGGCCAGGCCCTGTGCGCCGCCGAGCGCGCGCGCGACGGCCGGGGCCCAGTCGGTGTGCGAGAACAGCGCCGCCGTGCCGGTGAGCACCAGCGCCATGGTGACGAGCGCGAACAGCAGGTGGCCGATGCGCCAGCCGAGGCCGAAGCGCTGGAACTGGAGACCCTCGGGCAACAGCGACGCCGTGCGGATGTACGTGACCGTGTGTCCCAGCTTGCGCTCCTGCCACTCGCGGTAGTACCAGAGCAGCGAGTGCGCCCAGAAGAAGGCGAAGACGCCGAGCAGCAGCCCGCCCATGAGCCTGGCAGCGATCCACATCTGCGGGTACTTCTCGAAGTCGCCGGCATGGGCGTGCGGGCCGAAGGTGGCGAAGCCGGCGGTCGCCAGCGGGCGTTTCTTGCCGTCGTGGCAGGTGCGGCAGGTCTTGAGCCGGTTGTCGGGGTGGACCGTGGACTCCGGGTGTTCGGGCGGCAGGATTTCGTGGCTGCCGTGGCAGTCGTAGCACTTCGCCGTCTCGGCATAGCCGAGCTTGGTGACCTGGCCGTGGTAGGTGTCGCGGTAGGTGCGCAGGTTCTCCATGTGGCAGTTGCCGCACTCTTCGTTGTTCAGCAGCTTGAAGCTGACCAGCGAGGTGTTGGTGATCTCGTGCGTGGTGTGGCAGCTCGTGCACACGGCCGACTTGGCGTTGCCCGCGAGCAGTTCCTTGGCGTGCACGGAGCTGTCGAAGGATTCGAGCTGCTCCTCGTGGCAGCTCTCGCCGCAGAGCTTGGGAATGCCCGCGCGCCAAGCGGCGTACGCGGGGCTTTGCTTGTCGGCGGGCACGTTGAATGTGTGTGTGTCGTGGCACTGGGTGCAGGAGGCCTTGGGTTGCGAGGGATTGTCGGCATCGGGGCGCGCATGGAATGAGCGCTTGTAGGCGGCGATGTTCTTCGCCACGACGTCGAGGCGCGGATTCTCCGAGCCGGCGGCGCCGAGCTGCGCGTTGGCGCCGAGCGCCTCGTGGCAGGCGGCGCAGTCCGGCGGCGGCGCCGACGTCTTGCGATGCGGGCTGGCAGCGTCGGCGATCTCGACATGGCAGTCGACGCAGGCCATGCTCCCGTGCACGCTGCCCGCGTAGCGGTCCGGCGGAACGCTACGCAGGACCTGCTGTTCCTCCTCTTCGTCTTCTTCGTCCGTCGCGTCGGCGGCCGCCGGGGGCTTGATCGGCCCCTTGCGGCCGTCGTGGCACTCGAGACAGGCGGCGTTGTCGAGCCGCGCCCGTTTCGCGTCGCGGCCCTCCTGGGCACTGGCCGCCCCGGCGGCCAGCAGTAGGGCGAGTCCGGCCGCGAGTAGAAGCGCGGGGCGCTTTGGCATGGTCGGCGGACGCTCTACTGGAAACGGTAGATGTAGCGGGCGCCGATGAAGTTCGAGGTCTCGCGCAGCGGCGGGTTCGTCACCGTGCCGTCGACCGTCGTGCCGTAGACGAACGGCGAGCCGTCGGCGAAGCGCCAGGTCCATTCGTCGCCGCGCCAGCGCTCGTGGACGAAGTCGACGCGGACGTCGCTGTTCTTGTTGAGTGCGTACTGGCCGAAAAGCTTGAGCCGAACGGTGCGGTTGTGGATGTCGGGTAGCGGCACGAGCGTTACGCCGCCGCTGGTGGGGAACACGGCGCCGGCGTCCAGCAACGTGATGTCCTGCGGGTGCTTGCTGACGGTCCGTTGCCATTCGAGGTTGCCGCCCACGCTCAGCCGGTTCGTCGCCGTACCCCGCACGCCGAGGCCGATGGTGTCGCCGGTCTCGCGCAGGCGCGCGTCCTTCTGTGCGTTCGCGGCGCCCGAGCCGGACTCGCGGTAGCCGAGGATGTGGAGTTCGTTCTCGTCGCGCGTGTACCAGGCGTTCACCTGCCATCTGTCGCTGTAGGTATAGGTGCCGTCGACGGAGAACAGGCGCGCCTTGCCGTCCTTGACGCCTTGCGGCTGGGCGCCGGAGGCGTAGTCGTCGCGCGCGTCCTCGAAGGCGAATTGGAACGACAGCTGCCGGTGCGGCGCCCAATCGACAGCGGCGCGCCACTTGTCGCGCTCGCGGTCGGCGATGTGCACCGGGGCGAGGGCATCCTGCTGGGGGTCGTTGGTGTTGGTGAGCGTGTAGGCCGAGCCGCCGCGGTCGCTGTGGGCGTACGCGAGGTAGCCGCTGAGCGACTCGGTCATCGCGCGCCGCAGGCGCAGGCGCCAGGTGGTCTCGTCGATCTCGGGGCGGAAGAGCACCCACGTGCTGCCGGCCGTCGGCACCGAACGCTCCTGCTCGCGATACTCGACGCCGCCGGTGACGCTGTAGTTCTGCGGCAGCCGGTAGGTGGCCTCGAGCCGGCCGGACTTCGTCTTGATGCTGTGCGGCGTGTTGAACACGGTGGGGGCGGGCGCCGGCGGCCCGATGAACTGCGCCAGCGGTGTCTTGTCCTTGGCGTCGTGGTAGCGCAGGCTGCCGACCACGGACAGCCGTGGCATCGGCTGCGCGGTGATCGTGCCTTCGACGAGCGTGGTGTCGATGCGTCCGTCGAGGTGCGAGGGCGCAGACGCGAAGCGGTCATTGGGCGCCGCCAGGTCCCAGGTCGGCAGCTGTTCGTCCTGGGTGGCGCGTCCATACGAGATCTTGAAGCTGCCGCGCATCGTCGGCGTAAAGCTGTAGCCGCCGTTGAGGTAGACCTGGTGCGCCTGGTTGTCGAGCGGCAGCGTCAGCGGCGTCGGGTTCGGCGACTGCGTCGTGCCGGGCTGCGCGGCGCCGTTGACGAGGCCCCAGACCAGCGAGTTGGCGTTGTCGTACCAGCTGCCGCTGTAGCCGCCCGAGAGCTGAAGGCGGTCGCTGCCGTAATCGAGCGTCACGTCGAGCAGCCGCGTCGTGCTGTCGATGGGCTCAGTCAGGAAGTAGGCTTGGCTGCCGAGGCCCCAGTGGCGCTCGCCGTCCTTCTCCTCGTTGCGGAAGTTCACCTTCAGCTCGAGGTTGCGCTGCAGGCGCTTGTAGAGGCCGAACTGGGTGCTGTCGCGCGTCGTGCCGAGTTCGACGTCGCGGAGCGGGAACGCGTCGGCGCCGGCGCCGCTGATGGTCTGGAAGGTGGTGCCGATGCCCTGCAGCCCGGTGCTGAAGACGATGGGGTTGTCGCGCGGCGTGCGGCTGTATTCGAACGACGCGCCGACGTCGCCCTGGCGCAGCCACTCGGCGCGGAGTTCGCGCGTGTCGAGGCCGAGGTAGTTGCCGCTGAAGGTCGTCCAGGTTGCGGTAGCGTCGTCGCGCTTCACGTAGTCGAAGTCGAGCAGGCCGTAGGTCTTGCCTTCGCGCATGCCGTCGTAGCCGCCGAGCTTGCGGCGGTCGGATGACCAGTGGCCGATGCCGCCGGAAACGGTGCTTTCGGGTTTCGCCAGCTCTTCTACGGTGGCATCCTGGGCTGCCGCACCCGCTGCCCAGGCCGAAGCGGCGGCGATGACGGAGAGGCGCAGGCGGATGCGCGTCGTGACGGACATGTTCGTCTCCTGTGGAAATCTAGCGCCGGAAGCGTCCGGCCGTTGCCCGGTTGATGGTGCTGTTGCTGCCGTGGATGTTGACGTGGCAGTTCGTGCAGCCGCGGGCGACGGTACCGAGCAGCGAGGGGCTCGTCGTGCGCCCGGTCGGCAGGCCGGCCGGCTGCTGCGGATGGCCGCCCGAGGCATGGCATTCCTGGCACAGGAAGGGCATGCGCACCTTCAGCAGGCTCTCGCTCGTCGTGCCGTGCGGGTTGTGGCAGATGCCGCAGTCCTCGGTGACGGGCTGGTGGTTGTGCACGAAGGGCCCGCGCTTCTCGGCGTGGCAGGTGTAGCAGATGTCGTTGAGGCTCGTGCGCAGGAGCATCTTCGGGTTGTCGCCATGCACGTTGTGGCAGGACGAGCAGCTCATCTTCCCTTCCGGTACCGGATGGTGCACCGGTCGCGCCATCTGGGCGCGCTGCTCGGCGTGGCAGCCATAGCAGGTCTGCGCCTGCGTGGTCTTGTCGCGCACCGCATCGCGGGCGGCGTGCACCTGGTGGCAGGAGGAACAGGTGACGTCGTTGGCGGCGTGCCCGCCCGACTGCCAGGCGACGCGGTTGCCCGTCTGGTGGCAGGACAGGCAGGCCTCGTTGCGGGCGCCCGGCGGCGTCGCGCTGTGCTTGCCGAAAGTGAGATCCGGCTTCGGCGGCTTGTCCTTGCCCTTGTGGTCGACGTGCGCATTGCTCTCGCCGTGGCAGTCGCTGCAGCTCGGGGTGCGGTTGTCGGCCATCGCGCCGTGACGCGTCTTGCCGATTGCCATGACGCTGGGCTTGAGTTGCAGCATCGACGGGCCGGCGTCGTCGGCCTCGTCGTGGCAGGCCGTGCAACGGGCGTCGCCGCGCAGGATCAGGTCCTTGGTGCCGGCCTTTTCCTCGTCTTGCGCCGCAGCTGGCGCGGATCCAAGTACGGCGCCCAGCGCCAGAGCGAACACCAGTTCTCGCCACAACCTCATCGTTCGTTCCTCCTTGTCGGAGGCGCGCGCCCTCACCTCGGAGGCGCGAGCCTCGGGGCTACTGGGCCAGGATCCACTGCACGAGGTTGTGCAGTTCCGCCGGATTCTTGGTGTCGATTTCCTTGTGCTCTTCCTCGGTGCCGTCTTCGAGCTTGACCATGGGCGAGCTCGTCAGGTGCTTGACCAGCTTGGCCTCGACGTCCGCCTTGCCGCGGTTTTCCTTGGCGATCTTCTTGTAGGAGGGGCCCTTCTTGGTCTTGGCCAGGGCGTGGCACTTGCCGCAGTCGTTGCGCTTGATCAGCGCCTTGGCGGCTTCGGCATCGTGGGCCGTTGCGGGCGCGGAAAGCAGGGCGGCGGCGGCTGCGATCGCGATGGTGGCGCCGATGTGGCGGTGCGCGGACTTCATGGGTTCTCCTCGATGACGGACACGAAGGTGACGCGTCGATCGTAGGAGTTGGCGCTCCCGCCGCATATCCGCCAGGTGCGGTATTTGCGCTACCGCATGCGGCGTAGGCGCGCTCTCAGCGGTGGCGCGGTGCCAGCATCGATTCGGGCTTCACCCAGCGGTCGAAGTCGGCGGCGTCGACGTAGCCGAGGGCGAGCGCCGCCGCCCGCAACGTCGTGCCCTCGGCGTGCGCCAGCTTGGCGATCTCGGCAGCGCGGTCGTAGCCGATGTGCGGCGCGAGCGCGGTGACGAGCATCAGGGAGCGCTCGACCAGCTCGGCGATGCGCTCGCGGTTGGCCTCGATGCCGCGCGCGCAATGGCGCTCGAAGCTCGCCATGCCGTCGGCGAGCAGGCGCAGGCTCTGGAGGAAGGCGTGGGCGACGAGGGGCTTGTACACGTTGAGCTCGAAGTTGCCGGCCGCTCCGGCGAAGCCGACGGCGACGTCGTTCGCCATCACCTGCAAGCAGAGCATGGCCAGCGCTTCGCTCTGCGTCGGGTTGACCTTGCCGGGCATGATCGAACTGCCGGGTTCGTTCGCGGGAATCGTGATCTCGCCGAGACCCGAGCGCGGGCCGGAGGCCAGCCAGCGGACGTCGTTGGCGACCTTCGTCAGCGCCGCAGCGAGCGTCTTCAGCGCGCCGTGCGTGGCGACCAGCGGCTCGTGGCCGGCGAGGGCGGCGAACTTGTTGTCGGCGCCGCGGAAGGGCAGGCCGCTGGTGCGGGCGAGCTCATCGGCGACGCGCGCGCCGAACTCGGGGTGGGTATTCAGGCCGGTGCCGACGGCGGTGCCGCCGATCGCGAGCGCGCGCAGCGCCGGCAGCGTGGCGGCGATCGCGGCCTCGGCGATGTCGAGCTGGGCAACGTAGCCGGAGAACTCTTGGCCCAGCGTCAGCGGAGTCGCGTCCTGGAGGTGCGTGCGGCCGATTTTCACGATGTCGGCGAACGCCGAGGATTTCGCCGCCAGTGTCGTCCGCAGCGTGCGCAGGGCCGGCAGCAGGCGCGTCTCGATGCCGATGACCGCGGCCACGTGCATCGCCGTCGGGAAGACGTCGTTCGACGACTGGCCGAGGTTGACGTCGTCGTTCGGATGCACGCTTCGTGCTTCGCCGCGCGCGCCGCCGAGCAGCTCGGAGGCGCGGTTGGCGAGGACCTCGTTGGCGTTCATGTTGGTCTGGGTGCCCGAGCCGGTCTGCCAGACCGAGAGCGGGAATTCGGCCGGGTGCCGGCCGGCGAGGACTTCTTCCGCCGCGGCGACGATGGCGGCGGCCTTGTCGGCGGTCAACAGGCCGAGCGTTCCGTTGACTGCGGCAGCAGCGGCTTTGACCCGGACGAGGGCATGGACGAGTTCGTCGGGCATGCGCTCGGTCGAGATCGCGAAGTGCTCGAGCGAGCGCTGCGTCTGCGCGCCCCAGAGCCGTTCGGCCGGCACCTCGACGGTGCCGAAGGAATCGCGTTCGTGCCGGGTTTCGCTCATTCGCTGCGGCCTCGCATGTCGATTGCCCAGGGTTCCCATCATAGTCGCATGGGCGAAGGGCTCCGTGCGGTGATCTATGCTGTCCTGACAGGCGGGGAAAAATGCGATGAGCGCTGCACCTTTCGACGCGTTGCGCCAAATCACGCTCGGCTCGAGCCGCCGGCGCTATTTCTCGTTGCCGGCGCTCGAGGACGCGGGCCTGGGCCGCATCGGGCGACTGCCGGTCAGCCTGCGCATCGTGCTCGAATCGGTGCTGCGCAACTGCGACGGCCGCAAGGTCACCGAAGGCCATGTACGGCAGCTCGCCGCCTGGCAGGCGAAGGCAGAGCGGCGCGAGGAGATTCCGTTCGTCGTCGGCCGCGTGCTGCTGCAGGACTTCACCGGCGTGCCGCTGTTGTGCGACCTCGCAGCCATGCGCGGCGCGGCGCAGCGTACCGGCTGCGACCCGGGCATCGTCGAGCCGCTGGTTCCGGTGGATCTCGTCGCCGACCATTCGGTGCAGGTCGATCACTACCGGGTGTTCAATGCGCTCGACCTGAACATGCGCCTCGAGTTCAAGCGCAATGCCGAGCGCTACCGCTTCATCAAGTGGGGCACCCAGGCCTTCGAGAACTTCAAGGTCGTGCCGCCGGACCTCGGCATCGTGCACCAGGTGAACCTCGAGTACTTGGCACGCTGCGTGATGGAGAGGGACGGCATCCTCTATCCCGACACCCTGGTGGGTACGGATTCGCACACGACGATGGTGAACGCGCTCGGCGTCGTCGGCTGGGGCGTCGGCGGCATCGAGGGCGAGGCGGCGATGCTCGGACAGCCGCTGTACTTCCTGACGCCCGACGTCGTCGGCTTCCATTTCCACGGTCGCCTGCCGGAGGGCACGACGGGCACCGACCTCGTGCTCCACGTCACCGAGCGTTTGCGCGAGGCGCGCGTCGTCGGCAAGTTCGTCGAATTCTTCGGCGCCGGCGCTGCATCGCTGACCGTGCCCGACCGTGCCACGATCGCCAACATGGCGCCGGAATACGGGGCCACGATGGGCTACTTCCCGGTCGACGAGCGCACGCTCGATTACCTGGCGTCGACCGGCCGCAGCGACGAGCACGTCGCCATGGTGCGTGCCTACTACGAGGCGCAGGACCTGTTCGGCATCCCGGAGGCGGGCGAGGTCGAGTACAGCAAGGTGATCGAGTTCGACCTCGCCACCGTGCGGCCCAGCGTCGCGGGGCCGCGCCGGCCGCAGGATCGCATCGAGCTGCCTGAGCTCGGCCGCGCATTCGCGGACATCTTCGTGCGGCCGGTGCGCGAGAACGGCTACGCCAAGCGGGCAGAAGACCTCGCGCGGCGTTATCCGCTGCCGTCCGCGGATGAGGAGTGCGATCCCTGCGAGCCGGAGCAGCCCGAGAACGCGCAGCGCGGCCGGAACGAGACCGAAATGGTCGACCACGACATGACCAGCGCCGTGTCGGCGCCCATCCCGATGCCGCCGCAAGACGTCGGCCACGGCGACGTGCTCATCGCGGCGATCACGTCCTGCACCAACACTTCGAACCCGGCGTTGATGCTGACCGCCGGCCTGCTGGCACGTAAAGCGGTGGCGCTGGGGCTGACGGTTTCGCCGCGCGTCAAGACCTCGCTGGCGCCGGGTTCGCGCGTGGTCACCGAGTACCTGGCCCGTTCGGGGCTGATCGGCGACCTGGAGAAACTCGGCTTCGGCGTCGTCGCTTACGGCTGCACGACCTGCATCGGCAACTCGGGGCCTCTGCCGGCCTCGATCGAGGAAGCGGTCGTCCGCCATGACCTCGTCTGCGCCGCGGTGCTCTCGGGCAACCGCAACTTCGAGGCGCGCATCCATGCGGCGATCAAGGCGAATTTCCTTGCCAGCCCGCCGCTGGTGGTGGCCTTCGCCATCGCGGGCCGCGTGAACATCGACCTGACGCGAGATCCGCTCGGCCATGCGCGCGACGGCAGGCCGGTACTGCTGAAGGACATCTGGCCGCGGCGCGAGGAGGTCGAGGCGCTGCTGCACTACGGCACCGACGCGCGCACCTACCGCGCACTCTATGCCGACCTCGGGCGCGTGAATCCGCTATGGAACGAGATTCCCACCGACAGCGGCAAGGTCTACTCCTGGACGAAGTCGACCTACATCGCCGAGCCGCCCTTCTTCGAGGACTTCGCGTTGCAGCCGGCGCCGATCACGGCGATCGCCCGGGCGCGCGCGCTCGCGATCTTCGGCGACTCGGTGACGACCGACCACATCAGCCCGGCGGGGTCGATCAAGTCCGGGTCGCCGGCCGGCGACTACCTCGTCGCGCAGGGCGTCGACGCGGAGGACTTCAACAGCTACGGCTCGCGCCGCGGCAACCACGAAGTCATGATGCGCGGCACCTTCGCCAACGTGCGCATCCGCAACCTGATGCTGAAGCCGGACGACACCGGCAAGCGCATCGAGGGCGGCTTCACGCTCTGCCAGCCGGAGGGGGAGCTGATGTCGATCTTCGGCGCGGCTTCGCGCTACCGCAACCGCGGCGTGCCGACGCTGATCTTCGCCGGCGAGGAATACGGCACCGGATCGAGCCGCGACTGGGCGGCCAAGGGGCCGCTGCTGCTCGGTGTGCGCGCGGTGGTGGCGCGGAGCTTCGAACGCATTCACCGCTCCAACCTCGTCGGCATGGGCATCGTGCCGCTGCAGTTCAAGGGGGCGGACAGCGTCGCCACGCTGGGCATCCGCGGCGACGAGGAGTTCGACCTCGTCGGGCTGGAAGGCAAGTTGCGACCCGGGCAGGAAGTGACGTTGTCGATCCGCCGTCCGGACGGCTCGCGGCAGGACGTTTCTCTGCTGCTTCGCCTCGACACGCCGACCGAGGTCGACTACCTGCGCCACGGCGGCATCCTGCCGTACGTGCTGCGCCAGCTGATCGCGGCCGCGCCGCGCGAAGCTCAGGAGGAAACGGGAGGAGCCGCAGCCATCTCGGCGAGCAGCGCCTCCTGAACGCAGTTGCGCGTCGCCCGCTTGCTTCGCGGCAGGTGGTACTGCCCGTCGCTTTGCATGACCCAGGCCTGGCAATTGTCGCCGAGGTAGGAACGCAGGCCTTCCTTGATGACGCGCGCCTTCAGCTTCTTGTCGAGCACCGGAAAGGCGATCTCGATGCGACGGAAAAAGTTGCGCTCCATCCAGTCGGCGGACGACAGGTAGAGCGTTTCGGCGCCGTCGGCGAGGAAATAGAAGATGCGGTGGTGCTCGAGGAAGCGGCCGACCAGCGAGCGCACGCGGATGTTTTCCGACAGGCCCTTGACGCCGGGCCGCAGCCCGCAGACGCCGCGGACGATCAGGTCGATCTCGACGCCAGCCTGCGAAGCGTCGTAGAGCGCCTCGATGATTTCCGGCTCGAGCAGGGAGTTCATCTTGGCGATCATCTGGCCCTTGCGGCCGTTCTTCGCCGCGGCGGTTTCGGCCTGGATGGCGGCGAGCAGGTTCGAGTGCAGGGTCAGCGGCGCGCGCCAGAGGTGCTTGAGCTCGGCGGCCCTGCCGAGGCCGGTGATCTGCTTGAAGACTTCGTGCACGTCGGCGCAGATCTCCTCGTGGCAGGTGAGCAGTCCGAAGTCGGTATAGAAGCGCGTGGTGCGCGGATGGTAGTTGCCGGTGCCCAGGTGCACGTAGCGACGGTAGCCGCTTTCCTCGCGGCGCAGCACCATCAGCATCTTGGCGTGCGTCTTGTAGCCGAAGACGCCGTAGACGACGTGGGCGCCGACCTCCTCGAGCTGCTGCGCGATCGAGAGGTTGGCTTCCTCGTCGAAGCGCGCCATCAGTTCGACGATGACCGTGACTTCCTTGCCCTTGCGGGCGGCAAGCAGCAGGTGCTCGAGCAACACCGAGTCGGTGCCGGTGCGATAGACGGTCATCTTGATGGCGACGACCGTCGGGTCGTCGGCAGCCTGTTGCAGCAGCTGGACGACCGGGCTGAACGACTGGAACGGATGATGGACGAGGATGTCCTGCTTGCGGATGCTCGAGAACACGTCCGAGCGCTTGGTCAGGACCTTGGGCAAGCCCGCCTGGAACTCGGCGTACTTGAGGTCGGGGCGCTCGACGCGGTCGGGCACCGACATCAGGCGCACGAGGTTGACGATCCCGGGCACGCGATAGACGTCGACGTCGTCGAGGCCGAACTGCTGCTGCAGGAAGCTGCCGATCGACGGCGAGCAGCTATCGGGAATCTCGAGGCGCACGGCGTCGCCGAGGTGGCGCTGCGGCAGTTCGCCCTGGAGGGCGGTGCGCAGGTTCTTCACTTCCTCCTCGTCGACGAAGAGGTCGGAGTTGCGCGTGACGCGGAACTGGTGGCAGCCCTTGATCTCCATGCCGGGGAAGACCTCATGCACATGGCGGTGCATGACCGAGGAAAGGAAAACGAAGGCATGACCGTAGCTGCTGAGGTTCCTCGGCAGTTCGATCACGCGCGGCAGGGCGCGCGGCGCCTGCACGATGGCGGCGCCGCCGACGCGGCCGAAGTCGTCGCGGCCCTCGAGCTCGACGGCGAAGTTGAGGCTTTTGTTGAGCACGCGCGGGAAGGGGTGGGCGGGATCGAGTCCGATCGGCGTCAGCAGCGGCATCACCTCGCGCAGGAAATAGGCGGCTACCCACTCCTGGACTTCACTGGTCCATTCGCTGCGGCGCAGGAAGGCGATGCCCTCGGCGCGCAGCTTGGGCAGCATGACTTCGTTTAGCAGCGCGTACTGCTCCGCGATCAGCGCGTGCGCTTCGAACGCGACGCGCCGGTAGACCTCGGCCGGTAGCAGGCCGTCGGCGGAGGGCGTGTGGCTGCCGAGCTTGAGCTGCTCCTTGAGGCCGGCGACGCGGATCTCGAAGAATTCGTCCATGTTGGACGAGACGATGCAGAGGAAACGCAGCCGCTCGAGCAGCGGCACGCGCTCGTCGGCGGCCTGCGCCAGCACGCGGCGGTTGAATGCGAGCAGCGAGAGCTCGCGGTTGATGAAGTGTTCGGGGGGGAAGCGGCGGGTGTTCGGCATGGTCTATGTCTGCGGTCGTCCTGCGTCGGGGCGGCCGAGTCTCCCTTTGTAGTGTGGCAAGGATATGACAGTCTGCGGCGACGCGCCAGCATCGGCGGGTCGATGAATTAGAATCGGCCGAAACGAGGATTTTCCGCCTTGGCCTACGATCTCATCGCCGCCGTCGATCTCGGCTCCAACAGCTTCCGCCTTCAGGTCGGCCGCGTCGTCGGCAACCAGATCTATCCCCTCGACGGCCTCAAGGAATCCGTGCGGCTCGCCTCGGGCCTCACCAAGGAAAAGGTGCTCGACGCCGCCGCGCAGGCACGCGGGCTGGAGGCGCTGGCGCGCTTCGGCGAGATGCTGCGCGGCTTCGCGCCCGGCGCCGTGCGCGCCGTCGCCACCAACACGCTGCGCGTGGCCAAGAACGCGCCGCAGTTCCTCGCCCTCGGCGAAGCCGCGCTCGGCTTCCCGATCGAGGTCATCGCCGGCCGCGAGGAGGCGCGCCTGATCTACCTCGGCGTCGCGCATACGCTGCCCAACCCCAAGACGCAGCAACTCGTCGTCGACATCGGCGGCGGGTCTACGGAATTCATCGTCGGCCGCGCCCTCAAGCCGCGCCTGCTCGAATCGCTCTACATGGGCTGCGTCAGCTTCAGCCTGCGTTACTTCCCCGGCGGCAGCATCGGACGCAAGGGCATGCGCGAAGCCGAGCTGGCTGCACGCAAGGAACTGCAGGCGATCGCGCACGCCTATACGGCCGCCGGCTGGGAGGAGGCCGTCGGGTCATCCGGCACGGCCAAGGCGATCGTCGACCTGCTGGAAATGAACGGGCTCAATACGCGCGGGTTGCCCGGCATCACGCGCGAAGGCCTCGAGCGCCTGCGCGGCCTGCTGCTCGACGCGGGCGACACGGCGAAGCTGAAGCTCGCCGGCCTGCGCCCCGACCGCCTGCCGGTGCTGCCCGGTGGCGTCGCCATCATGTCGGCGGTGTTCCGCGAATTCGGCCTCGAGCACATGACGTTCTCCGAGGGCGCCTTGCGCCTCGGCGTGCTCTACGACCTGCTCGGGCGCTACCACCACGAGGACCTGCGCGAAGCGACGGTCGGCCAGTTCATGCAGCGCTACGAGGTGGACCACCGCCAGGCCGAGCGCGTTTCTGCGACGGCGCTGCGCCTTTTCGACGAACTCATGGCCGGCAAGCTGGTCGCCGACGCGGGTGACGCGCAGTTCCTGTCGTGGGCCGCGCGACTGCACGAGATCGGCATCTCGGTCGCCCATTCGAGCTATCACAAGCACAGCGCCTACGTACTCGAAAACGCAGACATGCCCGGCTTTTCCAAGCGCGACCAGCAGCGCCTCGCGCGCATCGTGCTCGCCCATCGCGGCAAGCTCGAGCGGGTGCAGTCGGCAACGCGCAGCGCCGCCGACTGGATGCTGATCTTCGCGCTGCGCATCGCCGCGCTGCTGCATCGCTCGCGCGACGACGGCGTCGATGCGCCGGTCGCGGCCGGCATCACGCCGAAGGGGTTCCAGCTCACTGTCGACGCCGACTGGCTGGAGGCCTCGCCGCTGACGGCGGCGGCGCTCGCCGACGAGTCCACCCAGTGGGCGGCGCTCGGGTCCGACCTGCGCGTGCGCGCCAGCCGCGCCATGCTCGTCGCGCGCTGAAACGGACGGGTCGCGAGGCGATGGCCGAGGCAACGCTGATCGTCGCGAGCCAGGCCGACGGCGGCGCGAGGGTCGCCATCAGCGGCCGCTGGACGCTGGCTGCCATCGCCGACGATGCGGCTGCCCTGGCCGAGCGTCTCGCTGCGCAGGCGCGGCCAGAAACGGCCTGGGACGGCCTCGGCATCGAGGCGCTCGACAGCGCGGGGGCGATGCTGCTCTGGCGCGCCTGGGGGCGCCGCCTGCCCGCGTTACTGCTGCTGCGGCCCGACCACCTGCAGGTCTTCGAACGCATTGCCAAGGCCGACCGGCTGCCGCAGCCGGGCTCGGCGCCGACGTCGCCGTTCGCCTGGCTCATGGCGACGGGGGCGCTGGCGTTGACGGTGCGGCGCCAGACCGCGGACTTCGTCGTCCTCATCGGCAGCATCGCGCTCGACCTGCTGCGCCTGCTGCGGGCGCCGGGCGAACTGCCGCGGCGCGAAATCTCGGCCAACCTCTACAAGGGCGGGGTGCGGGCGATGCCGGTGACGGCGCTGGTCGGCTTCCTGATCGGCGTGGTTCTGTCCTATCTTTCGGCGCTCCAGTTGCGACAGTTCGGCGCCGACATCTTCATCGTGAACATCCTCGGCATGGGCATCGTGCGCGAGCTCGGCCCGGTGCTGGTCGCCGTGCTCGTCGCCGGCCGCTCGGGCTCGGCGATGACGGCGCAGCTCGGCGTCATGCGCGTCACGGAGGAGATCGACGCGCTGGCGACGATGGGCGTCTCGCGCAGCCTGCGCCTGGTGCTGCCGAAGGTCGTCGCGCTGGCGATCGCGATGCCGCTGCTGGTGCTCTGGACGACGGCGATCGCGCTCGTCGGCGGCATGGTCGCCGCCAACATCCAGCTCGACATCGGCTTCGGCTTCTTCCTGCACACCCTGCCGCGCGCGGTGCCGGTGGCCAACCTCTACATCGGCCTCGCCAAGGGCTTCGTCTTCGGCATCTTCATCGCGCTCGTGGCCTGCCATTTCGGCTTGCGCGTGCGGCCGAACACCGAGAGCCTGTCGGCGAATACGACGGCCTCAGTGGTGACCGCGATTACCGTCGTGATCCTGCTCGACGCCGTGTTCGCGATCTTCACGCGCGAGATCGGGCTGCCCAGGCTATGAGTGCCGCCGTCTCGATCCGCGGCCTGGCGACGCGCTTCGACGAGCACTGGGTGCATCGCGACCTCGACCTGGAAATCGAGGCCGGCGAACTGGTGTCGCTGGTCGGGGGCTCGGGCAGCGGCAAGACGACGCTGCTGCGCCAGATGGTCGGCCTGCTGCTGCCCACGCGCGGCGAGATCCGCGTGCTCGGCGAACCGTTGTTCGGCGGTGGCCCCGAGCGCGAGCGCGCGCTGCGGCGGCGCTTCGGCGTGCTGTTCCAGCAGGGAGCGCTGTTCTCGGCCTTCAGCGTCTTCGACAACATCGCCTTTCCGCTGCGCGAGCTCAAGCGCCTCGACGAGGCGACGATCCGCGACCTGGTGATGCTCAAGCTCGACATGGTCGAGCTGCTGCCGCGCCATGCGTACCTGATGCCGGCCGAGCTGTCGGGCGGCATGATCAAGCGCGTGGCGCTGGCTCGTTCGCTGGCGCTGGAGCCGGAGCTGCTGCTGCTGGACGAGCCGACGGCCGGCCTCGACCCGGACCGCTCCGACAGCTTCGTGCGCCTCATCCGCACCCTCGGCCGCGAACTCGGCCTGACGGTGGTGCTGGTGACGCACGACCTCGACACGCTGGCCGGGCTGTCGACGCGCGTCGCCGTGCTCGCCGAACACCGCATCCTTGCCTACGACACGATCGATGCGGTCCTGCGCATCGATCACCCCTTCATCCGCAACTTTTTTCTTTCCGAGCGCAGCGTGCGCGCGCTCGAGAGCGCCAAGCGCCTGGGAGACTGACCCGATGGAAAACCGCTCGCATGCATTCGCCGCCGGACTCTTCGTCCTGCTGCTCGGCCTCGGCCTCGGACTTGCCGTCTGGTATTTCGGCGGCAAGCGCGAGGACACGAACATCTATCTCCTGGAGACGCGCAAGAACGTGAGCGGCCTCAACGTCCAGGCTCAGGTGCGCTATCGCGGCATCCGCGCCGGCAAGGTCGAGAGCATCGAGCAGGATGCGCAGGATCCGCGCCTGATCGTCGTGCGCATCAGCCTCGACGGCCGCTACCGGCTGACCAAGGGAACGCGCGCGCGGCTCGGCTACCAGGGCGTCACCGGACTCGCCTACGTGCAGCTCGAGGACAGCGGCGAGAGCCGTGAGTACCTCGATACGGAGGGCGCGACGCCGCCGCGCATCGCCCTCGATCCGACGCTGATGGACGTGCTCGGCGAAAAGGCCGGCGACATCGCCGCCCAGCTGTCCGAGCTCGCCGCGCGCCTGAACCGGCTGCTCGACGACAAGAACGCGCGCAACCTCGCACGCACGCTGGAGAACGTCGCCGAAGCGTCCGAAGGGCTCAGGCAGGCGCCCGAGGTGCTCGCCGCAATGCGTTCGGCCCTGTCCAAGGCGAATCTTGAACGCTTCGCCGCGATTCTCGCGCACCTCGAAAGGACGGCCGGCGAAGCGGCGCCGCTGACGGCGGAGGCACGCGAGATGGTGAAGGCGATGACCGGACTGTCGCAGCGCCTGGACCGTTTCGTCGAGACGACCGGCGGCGAGGTCGGCGCGACGACGCTGCCGCAGCTCAACGCGCTGATGCGCGAGCTCGGGTCCAACTCGCGCCAGCTCGGCCGCATCCTCGAGACGCTCGACGAGACGCCGCAGGCGCTGATCTTCGGCAAGCCGGCGCCGCGTCCCGGCCCCGGCGAATCCGGGTTCTCGGCGCCGGCGGCGAAGGAGCCGTGACCATGCGCAAGCCGATTTCCTTCCTCATCGCCCTCGCGCTGGCCGCCTGCGGCGGCAACGTGCGCCAGCAGGAGCGCGCGGTGTTCGACCTCGGGCCGACGTCGATCGTCTGGCGGACCGACGCGCTGCCGGTGCAGCGCGTCGAGGTCGCCGCGCCGCCGTGGCTGGCGACGAGCGCGATCCATTACCGGTTGCTCTACGCCGAGCCGGAGCGGCGCCTCGCCTACGCCGATAGCCGCTGGGCGGCGCCGCCCGCGGAACTCGCCGAGCGAGCGTTGAACCGCCAGCCGGGGGCCGTCAGCGCATGCCGCCTGCGTCTGGACATCGACGAGTGGTCGCAGGCTTTCGACAGCGCCGAGCGCAGCCGCGTCGTGCTCGAACTGCGTGCCGCGCTGCTGCCGGTGCGCGGCGACGCGGTGCTGGTGCGCAAGGCGTTCGCAGCGGTCCAGGCGGCGCCCAGCCCCGACGCGCGCGGCGGCGTCCAGGCCAGCGCCGCGGCGCTGCGCACGGCGGCCGGCGAGATCGGCGCGTGGCTGGCGGCGACGGCGAGCACCCAGCCGGAGCTGGCGAAGCGCTGTGCCGCGAAATGACGGCCGGCCCGCGGCGCGAGGCCCGGTGCCGCGGGTGATTCACGCGGTGCGCGACGCCTCGTTCGCGAGCAGGTGGCGCAGGAAGGCCTCGGCGACGCTGGACAGGTGCTTGCCCGCCGGATAGGCGACGTACCACTTGCGCTGCAGCGGGAAGCCCTTGACGTCCAGGGGCTGCAGCAGGCCGTCCTCGCCGTCGAGCACGAGCGTGTGGCGCGAAAGGACGGATACGCCGAGGCCGCCGGCGATCGCCTGCTTGATGGCCTCGTTGCTGCCGAGTTCCATGCGTACCTTCAGGGCGAGGCCATGCTCGCGGAAAAGGCGTTCGGTCGCCAGGCGCGTGCCCGACCCGGGTTCGCGCACCAGGAAGGGTTCGTCGGCGATGCGGCTCAGCGGAATCCGCTTGCGCCGCGCCAGCGGATGATCCTTGCGGGCGATGACGATGAGCGGGTTGTCGGCGATCGGCCGTGCCACCACGTCCATGCCCTCGGGCGGCGCGCCGAGGATGGCGAGGTCGTCCTCGTTGGCGGCAAGGCGTGCGAGCAGCTTCTCGCGGTTGGTGACCGTCAGCGATGCGTCGATGCCGGGATAGCGCACGCAGAACTCCGCGAGGAGCCGCGGCACGAGGTACTTCGCCGTCGTCACGATCGCCACGCGCAGGCGGCCGCGCTTGAGTCCCTGCAGGTCGGCGAGGCGCATTTCCAGCCGCTCGATGGCGCCGAGCGTTTCGCGCGCGGCGGCGAGTACCTCGCGCCCTCCCTCCGTCAGGTGGATCTGCTTGCCGGTGCGCTCGACCAGGGGCAGGCCGACGCTTTCCTCGAGTTGCTTGACCTGCGAGAACACGGCGGGCTGGGTCAGGTGCAGCTCCTCGGCGGCGCGCGTGTAGCTGCGGTGGCGCGAAACCGCCTCGAAGATGTGCAGTTGCCGGAGACTGAAGCGCATGCTCCAAATAATAAAGGAATCTGAATAGATGAACTAAAAAGTAATCAGTTTTCTGAATTCATCGCCGTGGCCATACTGCCTCCATCCCGAGTCGATCGGGTGTGCTGACAAACCCACACAGGAGACAGGCATGGCCGCAAAGAAATACGACGCCGGCGTCAAGGAGTACCGCACGATGTACTGGCAGCCGGACTACCAGGTGAAGGATTCCGACATCCTCGCCTGCTTCAAGGTGATTCCGCAGGCGGGCGTGTCCCGCGAGGAGGCCGCCGCCGCCGTGGCCGCGGAGTCCTCGACGGCGACCTGGACGACCGTCTGGACCGACCTGCTGACCGACCTCGAGTACTACAAGGGCCGCGCCTATGCGATCGAGGACGTCCCGGGCAACGACGAGGCCTTCTACGCCTTCATCGCCTACCCGATGGACCTGTTCGAGGAAGGCTCGGTGGTCAACGTGTTCACTTCCCTGGTCGGCAACGTGTTCGGCTTCAAGGCCGTGCGCTCGCTGCGGCTCGAGGACGTGCGCTTCCCGCTGTGGTTCGTCACCACCTGCCCCGGACCTCCCCACGGCATCCAGGTCGAGCGCGACAAGATGGACAAGTACGGCCGCCCGATGCTCGGCTGCACGATCAAGCCCAAGCTGGGCCTCTCGGCCAAGAACTACGGCCGCGCCGTCTATGAGTGCCTGCGCGGCGGGCTGGACTTCACCAAGGACGACGAGAACGTCAACTCGCAGCCCTTCATGCGCTGGCGCGACCGCTTCCAGTTCTGCCAGGAGGCCATCGAGAAGGCCGAGGCCGAGACCGGCGAGCGCAAGGGCCACTACCTGAACGTCACCGCCGCGACCTACGAGGAGATGATGGAGCGCGCCGAGTACGCCAAGGAAATCGGCTCGCCGATCGTCATGTCCGACTACCTGACGGTCGGCTGGGCGGCGCACACCTCGCTGTCGAAGTGGTGCCGCAAGAACGGCATGCTGCTGCACGTGCACCGCGCCATGCACGGCGTCATCGACCGCAACCCGAACCACGGCATCAACTTCCGCGTCCTGACCAAGATGCTGCGCCTGATGGGCGGCGACCACCTGCACTCGGGCACCGTCGTCGGCAAGCTCGAGGGCGACCGCGAGGCGACCATTGGCTGGGTCAACATCATGCGCGACCGCTACATCAAGGCCGACCGCTCGAAGGGCATCTTCTTCGACCAGGACTGGGGCCCGATGCCCGGCGTGCTGCCGGTCGCGTCCGGCGGCATCCACGTCTGGCACATGCCGGCGCTGGTCAACATCTTCGGCAACGACTCGGTGCTTCAGTTCGGCGGCGGCACGCTCGGCCACCCGTGGGGCAACGCCGCCGGCGCCGCGGCCAACCGCGTCGCGCTGGAAGCCTGCGTGCAGGCGCGCAACGAAGGCCGCCAGCTCGAGAAGGAAGGCAAGGACATCCTCACCAACGCGGCGAAGTCCAGCCCCGAGCTCAAGGTGGCGATGGAGACCTGGAAGGAAATCAAGTTCGAGTTCGACGTCGTCGACAAGCTCGACGTCCAGCACCGCTGATCCGAACCGACCCAATCAAGAAAGGACATTTCAATGAGCGACGTACAAGACTACGCATCCCGCCTGTCGAATCCGGCCAGCCGCAAGATGGGCACCTTCTCCTACCTGCCGCCGATGGATGCCGGCCAGATCCGCAAGCAGATCGAATGGATCGTCAAGAACGGCTGGAATCCGGCCATCGAGCACACCGAGCCGCAGCACTCGATGTCCAACTACTGGTACATGTGGAAGCTGCCGATGTTCGGCGAGACCGACGTCGACCGCATCCTCGCCGAGCTCGAGGCCTGCCACAAGGCCAATCCCGACAACCACGTGCGCCTGCTCGGCTACGACAACTTCAAGCAGAGCCAGGGCGCGAACATGGTCGTCTATCGCGGCAACGCGGTCTGAGCGCCGATTACGCAAGCGGCGGCCCCGCCGAACGATGCCGTATCCGGCGGCGGGGCCTGTTTTCCCGGAGCACGACATGAATGACCTGATCGAACAGCACCGCATCGCCGAGGAACCCTACTATCGCGCAGTCGCCGACGAGGTCGAACTGTTCGAGGCCAGCTACGCGGCGAAGATGCCGATGATGCTGAAGGGACCGACCGGCTGCGGCAAGACGCGTTTCGTCGAGCACATGGCCTGGAAGCTGAGGAAGCCCCTCGTCACGGTGGCCTGCAACGAGGACATGACCGCCTCGGACCTCGTCGGCCGCTTCCTGCTCGACGCCTCGGGCACGCGCTGGCAGGACGGGCCGCTGGCCGTCGCCGCCCGCCACGGCGCGATCTGCTACCTCGACGAAGTCGTCGAGGCGCGCCAGGACACCACCGTGGTGATCCACCCGCTGACCGACAACCGCCGCGTGCTGCCGCTCGAGAAAAAGGGCGAGCTGCTGCGCGCGCACCCCGATTTCCATCTGGTGATCTCCTACAACCCGGGCTACCAGAGCCTGATGAAGGACTTGAAGCAGTCGACCAAGCAGCGCTTCGGCGCGCTCGACTTCAATTACCCGGAGCACGGCGCCGAAGTCGAGATCGTCACCCACGAGGCGAAGGTGGCGGCCGACGTCGCCGACAAGCTGGTCTCCATCGCCGAGCGCGCCCGCAACCTCAAGGGCCACGGCCTCGACGAGGGGATCTCGACGCGCATGCTGATCCATGCCGGCGAGCTCATTGCGCGCGGCGTGCAGCCGATTGCCGCCTGCCGCGTCGCCCTCGTGCGGCCGATCACCGACGATCCGGACATGCGCGACGCGCTCGACGCCGCCGTTTCCACCTTCTTCTGAAGCCGGGAAGAGGCCCCGCGTGAACCTCGCCGACTGCGCCGAGCTGATCGAGGACCTGCCGGAGAACCACCGGCAGCTGCTCGAAGCCGAATGGCACGAGGCGGCGCGCGTGCTGTCCCCGCGCGGCCTCGACAACTGGCTGAAGAGCGCGCTGGCGTTGCATCGCATGGGCCGCCGCGGCGACATCGTCGCCGCCTGGATCGAGGAAGTGCCGGCCGTGGCGCGCGAGGTCGGCGAGGACGTGATCCCGGACTTCGCCCAGCAGTGCCTGCAGTTCGCCTCGCGCACCTCGGGCGCCGTCATCGAGCTGGTGATCGCCACGGCGCCGACGGCGGCGAAGCGCCTCGGCGACCCCGAACTGTTCCGCGCCTACCTGCAGCTCCTCAACGTCCTGCTCGGGCAGGCGGCGCGCGGCCTGCGGCCGATGCTGGAGCACCTCGACCAGCTGCTCGGCGTGCTCACGCTCGGCGGCCTGCGGCGCTGGGCGCTCTGGGGTGCGCAGGCGCACCGCACGAATTTCGACGAGCAGGTGCGCTACTTCGGCCTCGCCTCCGAGGAGTCGAAGGCGATGCTGCAGAAGGAACGCAAGGGCACGCTGTTCGTCGACGTCCACCGGCGCATCGGCATGTACCTGCGCGCGCTGTGGGGCCGCGACTTCTTCATGCGTCCGACGGCCGGCGACTTCGATTCGCGCGAGGGCTTCAAGCCGTTCATCGCCGACTTCTTCCTGCACCTGCCGGACGCCTACGACGACTGGCAGGGCGTCCCCGGGTCCGACCTCTACCGCGCCGCCGCCGCCCACTGCGCCGCGCACGTCATGGCGACGACGGCGCGCATCGATGCCGACCGGCTGTCGGCGCTGCAGCAGGCCTGCGTCGGGCTGTTCGAGGACGCGCGCGTCGAGGCGCTGGCGATCCGCCGCTTTCCGCGCCTGCGCGAATTCTGGGCGCGCTTCCACGTTGCCGAGCCGAAGGGCGAGGGCGTCGGCGACTACCTGAACCGCATCGCGCGCGCGTTGCTCGATCCGTCGCACGTCGACGCCGATCCGCTGGTGGCGTGGGCGCGAGCGGGCTTTGCGGCCGCCGATCCCGACGGCAATGCCCTGTCCCTCGACCTCGGACTGGCGCTGGCGGAGGAATTCCAGAAGCGCCGGCTGCCGTACTCGCCCTACCGCGACGTGCAGGCGGCGCCCTACCGCGACGACAACCGCTACCTGTGGGAATACGAGGAGTATTCGTACGAGCAGGCCATCGCCGCCGGCTACAGCCAGGAGCAGCAGGTCCGCAGGTACGTCAGCGTCTCGGAGATGGTCAACGAGGTCGAGGTCGAAACGGCCGGCGACGACGCACAGGAGATCTGGGTCTGCGCGACCGAGTTCTTCGACGACGACGGCCTCTCGTTCAACCAGAAGGAAGGCAAGGAGCCGGTCGCCGAGCCGCGCCACTACGACGAATTCGACTACCACATCCAGCTGAACCGTCCGGCCTGGGCGACGGTGCTCGAGAAGCGGCCCAAGTTCGGCGACCTCGCCGTCGTCGACAGGATCATCGACGACAACCGCAAGGTGACGCAGCGCCTCAAGCACCTGCTCGATGCCATGCAGCCGCAGGGCGTGCAGCGCATCCGCAAGCTGGAGGAGGGCGACGAGGTCGACATCAACGCGGCGATCCGCTCGCTGGTCGACGTCCGCCTCGGCAGCCATCCCGACCCGCGCGTGATGATGCGCTCGGTGAGGAAGACGCGCGACATCGCCGTGCTGGTGCTGCTCGACCTCTCGGAGTCCACCAACGACGCCGTCGCCGGCCAGGACTACACGGTGCTCGAACTCACGCGCGCCGCGACCGTGCTGCTCGGCGAGGCGATCCACACGGTCGGCGACGCCTTCGCCGTGCACGGCTTCTACTCGGACGGCCGCCACAACGTCTTCTACCAGCGCTACAAGGACTTCGAGCAACCCTGGAACGACATCCCGAAGGCGCGGCTCGCCGGCATGGAAGGGCGCTTCTCGACGCGCATGGGCGCGGCCATCCGCCACGCCGGCCACCACCTCTCGCAGGTGCGGGCGGCGAAGAAGCTGCTGATCGTCGTCACCGACGGCGAGCCGGCCGACATCGACGTGCGCGACCCGCAGTACCTGCGCTTCGACGCCAAGAAGGCTGTCGAGGACGTGGGCCGCCTCGGCGTCACGCCCTTCTGCCTGACGCTGGACCCGCGCGCCGACCAGTACGTGGCGCGCATCTTCGGCCAGCGCAACTACCTGATCCTCGACCACGTCGAGCGTTTGCCCGAGCGCCTGCCGCAGCTCTACGCCGGACTGACGCGATGACGCCGGAGGCGGTGATCTTCGACGTGGACGGCACGCTCGCCGACACGGAGGAGGCGCATCGCCAGGCGTTCAACGCGACGTTCAGGGAGTTCGGCCTGCACTGGCACTGGGACGCCGAACGCTACGTCGCCCTGACGGCCGACGCCTTCGAGGTCATCGGCGCCGGCGAACAGGCGGCGGCGAAGAAGTTGGCACCCGACGTCTACCTCTGGGTGCTGCAGGAACTGAAATTGCCGGGGCAGGACTGCCTCGCTGTCGAGGATTCGTCCAACGGCGTGCGCGCCGCGCTCGGTGCCGGCATCCCGGTGCTGGCCGCCGTCAATCGCTGGACGCGCGGCGACGACTTCACCGGCGCGAGCGCCGTGCTCGACGACCTTTCTGCGGCCGATCTGGCCGCGCTGGAGCGCTGGCAGGCGGGAGACCGGCAATGCCCCTCTTGAATCTCAAGGACGTTCGGCTCCGCGAATCTGTCGGCGCGGTGCAGGAGGGATCGGCCCGTGTACTCGCGGCTGGCTGATTTCCCGGTCCTGGACGAGTATCCGTCGCGCATCCCGCCTGCGACCTGGAACGCATGGCGGCGGGCGATCCGCCGCTCGCCGCGCCAGATCGTCGTCGAACTGCCGGGACTGGCGCCGATGGAAATGGTGTTCGAGGATCGGTTCTGGGTTTGCGTGGATTCGACGCTGCTCGGTGCGCCGACGCTCGCCTGGGTGCGCTTCCAGGATGTCGGCCGCGACGATCTGTCCGCCCCCGTTCCCTGTACCGTGCTGCATTACCACTTCGGTGCCAGCAAGATTCGCGACCGCGCCCTGGCGCTGGCGACTGCGGAGCTCGAAAAACAACGGCTGCGCTGACAAGCGCGACGGCGCCGGTTTAGGCGCAGCCCTGGCCGGCGATCGTCGGCAGTTGGTTGACGGGGTGCCTGCACTTACCGTGAGGCCGGCAATCGCAATACCGGTTTCCGTGTATAGGAGGCAACGCGCCCGCTCGCTAAGATCGCGGCAGCGCTATGACGTGGGTGTATGGCGAATGGGAGTTCGCAGGCGCGGGAGCTGGCGGAGAAGGAGGGATTCGAACCCTCGATCCAGGTTTTGCCCAGATGCACCCTTAGCAGGGGTGTGCCTTCGACCACTCGGCCACTTCTCCGTTCCTCGTCGCATGCGGTGAGGAAAACGAGGCGGATTATACCCGACGGCGTTCGTGGTTCGAGCAAGTTTGTGCCGACGTCCCGATGGGATTCGGCCTATTGCATGCGACATATTTACACGGCCGGGCGCATCCGTAGAATCGCGCTACTTGCCGCGGCCCGCTAACCCGCCGGCAGCTTTTTGGCAGCACCAGCTCCCGAAAAACGAGTGAACGGAGAAGCAGCATGTTCGGCACGACGAGATTGAAGCAGCAGATTGCGGAACTCGAGGAACGACTGGCCCAGGCACATGCCGGCTTCGAGGCCGAGAAGGTCCAGTGGGACGAGCAGAGGGCCGATCTCGAGCGCGCGCTCGGCGAGGAGCGACAGCGAACCGAGTTTCATGCCGGACTGTTCCGCAACGAGATAGCCTTTAGCCAGACCCTGGCCGAATCGCAGAAATCGATGATCTCGCTGTCCGCCGCAATGAAGCGCGAGGCCGAGGATGCCGACAAGGCGCTCGCGACCACGAGCGAGAACAGGTCGTCGCTCGACATCGTCGTCGCCAACGTGCACGACATGGCGCACCGCACGAAGGCCGTGGCCGAGACCGTCGAGACGCTCAACGAGCAGGCCAGCCGCATCGGCGGCATCGTCAACCTGATCAAGGAAGTCGCCGACCAGACCAACCTGCTGGCGCTCAACGCGGCCATCGAGGCGGCGCGCGCGGGCGAGCAGGGACGCGGCTTCGCGGTCGTCGCCGACGAGGTGCGCAAACTCGCTGAACGCACCACCGCCGCGACCACCGAAATCGGCACGCTGGTCAACGCGATCCGCCAGGAAGCGGCCAACGCCAGGACGACGACCGAGGTGAGTCCCGAGCAGTCGGCAAAATACGAAGCCGACGCCGAACTGGCCCACAGCAAGATGGAAGGCATGCAGGTCATCTCGGAGCAGGCCCGCAACACGATACGCGGCACGGCGTTGCGGACCTTCGTCGAACTGGCGAAGCTCGACCACCTGATCTTCAAGAAGGAAGTGCACAAGGTGCTGATGGGCGTGTCGGAGAAAGCCGCCGGCGACTTCGCCAGCCACACGGCCTGCCGCCTCGGCAAGTGGTTGACCGAGGGTGACGGCCGCGAGTGCTTCTCGGCGCTGCCGGCCTTCGCGAGCATCGAGTCGCCGCACAAGGACGTGCATGCGAACGGCAAGACAGCCGTCGAGCGCTATCGTTCGGGGGAGTTCGGCGCCGCCGTCGAGGCGCTCGAGCGCATGGAAGAGGCGAGCGCTCGCGTCCTCGATCATCTGGAGGCGCTGGCACGCCAGGGCGAAAGCCAACAATGCGTCGTCTGACCCGGGCGGCGCCGCTGGTCGCGCTGCTTGCCTGCGGGCCTGCGTGGTCGGTCACTACGCTGAACGACGCCGCTGCCATTCCGCACGTACCGGAAGGCGGGCGCGAGGACTTCCACCAGTTCGCCGCCAGTCCGATGCATCGCGCCTTCGCCATCGCGCCGGGCGGCGGTTGGGGATGGACGAGCGGCAAGGTGAACGAGGAAGAAGCGTCCGCCGCCGCGCTCGACGCCTGTCAGGGGCAACAGCCGCAAGCCTGCGCCCTCTATGCGGTCGACGACCGCGTCGTTTTCGACGCCAAGGCATGGGCGCGCCTCTGGGGACCCTACACGACGGCAGCGCAGGCCGAGCGCCAGCCGGTCGGCACGCGGCGCGGCGAGCGCTTTCCCAATCTCGCCTTCCGCGACGCGGACGGACGTCGCCGCACGGTGACCGACCTGCGCGGCAAGGTTTCCGTGGTTCACTTCTGGGGTTCGTGGTGCGGTCCGTGCCGACGCGAGATGCCCGAGATCGAAAGGCTGCGCGCTTCGCTCGCCGCCTTCAAGGACATCGGCTTCACGCTGCTGCAGGTGCGCGAGACCATCGACGTATCGACGAAGTGGGCGGCGGCGCAGAAGATCGGCCTGCCGCTGTGCGACTCGGGCTCGGCCGGCGAGAGCGACCCGAACCTGCTGCTTGCGGGCGGCGCCAAGGTGGGCGACCGCGAGATCGCCAAGGTGTTCCCGACCACCTATGTGCTCGACAAGCACGGCCTGGTGCTGTTCTCCCACGTCGGACCGGTGCGCGACTGGAGCCAGTACCGCGAGTTTCTGATCGACGCGGCGAAGCGGTCCGGCAAGTGACGGTACAAACCAGCGGCTGACTGCCAGCCGCCCCAGGCAAATAAAAAAAGGCACGACCGGAGCAGCAGCCGTGCCTATCTGCCTTCGCAGGCAGGGGGAGGAGCAAGCCTACTTCGTGGCGGTGGCTTCCTCTTCGTCGCCGACTTCTTCCCAGCCGGTGATCATCGCCTTGATGTGTGCCGTCGGCGTGTGTCCGGCCGTCGTCAGATAGACGTGGGCGATGAAGAACGCCAGCATCATGAATGCCGCCGCCGTATGGAAGAACGCCACCCACTCGAGCGAGACCCAGGCCTCGAGGCCGAGCTCGCGCCACTCACCGTAAAACAGGTAGAGCCCGCCCGACACCCAGATCATCGGCCCGATGAACAGCAGCACGCCGAGGTAGGCGAGGCGCTGCAGCGGGTTGTGCTTCTTCAGTGTAGTGGCGCGGAAGGGATGCGGTGCGTGGGTGAAGATGCCGGTCAGGTAGTACTTGACCATCGCGTCCACCTTCTGCAGCGTCGGGATGTACTGCTTCCATTCGCCGGTGGCGAAGTGCCAGAAGATGGCGAAGACCCAAAGCGTGATCAGCGACCAGGCCGCGAGCGTGTGGTAGACGACGGCCTTCTGGAAGCCGAACCACGCGTAGCTGCCGTGGATCTCGAAGCCGGTGAGCATCATGAAGATGATCAGGCCGGCCTGCGACCAGTGCCAGAAGCGTTCGAAGCGCTTGAAGACGTAGATCTTGGTGGCGGACATGTTCTCAACCTGCCTTTCTTGCCAAGTAGATGCGCAGGGCGCCGTGGAGCAGGACGCCGACCAGCGTGCCGAGCGCGACGAGCCAGCCGATGGTGTCGAGCCAGGGCTTGCCGTCGCGTCCCGGCATGTAGATGCCAGCGACCTTCTGCAGGCGTCCGCTCTTGCTGTGGCATTGCGTGCAGGTGAGCGCGTCTTCCTTGGGCGCGACCATGTGGGTGATCGGCCAGGTCATCTCGGTGGCGACGAAGTCGAACTTGCCGGCGAACGGACGGCCGGCGGCCTCGGCACCGGCCTTCAGCGCGCCTTCCCACTTGAAGTTCTGCCAGAACGCGGTGTCGTCCTTCTCGCCGTAGCCGGTGGCGGTGTGCGGTACCAGCAGCGACTTCGTCTCGAGGTCGTAGGGCTGCTTGCCGCGGAACACCTTCACCGGCCAGATGCGCGACTGCTTGTCTTCCGCCGAGCCCTCGAAGTCGTTGATCTTGGTCACGCCGCCGGCATTCACCGGATCGCCGAGCAGCGTGTACTTCACCTTGCCGTTGATCCACTGGTACTCGGGCACGACGTCGGACTCGTACGTGAAGTCGCCCTTCTTGCTGTCATAGCGGTCATGGCGTCCGGAACTGTCCTTGATGGTGATCGGCTTGCCCTCGGGCGAGAGCTTGCCGGCCGTCGACCAGTCCCAGCTCATCTTGGTGGCCTGCGCACGCGCGTATTGCGGGATGTGGCAGGTCTGGCAGGCGATCTTGTCGGTGTGCTCGTTGAGCTTGGCCCGCAGCACGTCGGTGACGCCCGCGACCTTGTGCGGCTTCTGGTCGTGGCAGGACTGGCAGGTCGCGGGGGCGGCCTGGTCCTCGGTCCTGCCGCGCATGAAGGCGTGCCCGGTTTCCTTGCCGGTCGGCGTGTAGCGGCTGCCAGGAATGTTGTGGCCCGAGGTCGCGTGGCAGGTGCCGCAGGTGAAGTTCAGGCCCTTGGCGTCCATGTGCACGTCGAGGTAGCGCTGCGGCGTCTTCAGCGAGGTGTCGAGGTCGCCGTGCTTCACCGCATCGCCGCCGCCGCCGAGGAAGTGGCAGGTACCGCAGGTGGCGCGCGTCGTCGGACGCACGCTCTGCGCCACCTTCGCCAGGTCCACCGGCTTCACCATCTTGCCGGACTTCGGCGGGAACTCCATTTCCTTGTACGCCGGGTGGCCGGCGAGGCCGGGGAGCTTGCGGTAGGTGCCGGTGGTCTCGTGGCAGACCAGGCAGTCGACGTTGGTCTCCTTGGTGAAGTCGAACTTGTCGTCTTCCCAGCCGTAGCCGGCGTGGCAGGCGGTGCAGAACTTGTAGTTCGAGGGCACGGCGGTGCAGAAGTTGTTGATCACATTCTTCTTGCCGAGCCGCTGCTGGTTTTCCGGGTTCAGCCACTCCCAGGTCCAGTGCTTGGTCTTCATCACCTGCTTGGCCGCTTCCGTGTGGCACGAGAGGCAGGCCTTGGTGACCTCGGGACCGCTCTTGAACGCCTGCTGGAGTTCCTTGAACTTGCTGTGGTCGGCCGTCGAGTCCGAGGTCTTCGGGGCAGGCGCGGGGGCCGCCGCGGCGGGGCTCGGCGCCGGGGCGGCAAGGGCCGCACCGGCGAGGAACAACGCCGTTATCGCGAGTCTCTTGAGCATGGTCGCCTCCCTCAGCAGCCGCTGCCGCCGCCCGAACCGCCGCCAGCGCCGGCTTCGCCGCCCGCCTTGGGCAGGATCATCTGCGGTGCCGGCTTGTTCGGGTCCATGACCAGGAACTTCTTCTGGTCCTCGGCGACCTGGGTCATGATCTCGCCGACCAGCGGCCCGAACATGTGGCCCATGAGGCCGGCGTTCATGTTGCCGATGTAGACCTTGCCGTCGTTCTTCTTGTAGACGCTGATCTTGCAGGGCATGAGGATCGACAGGAAGCGCACCGAATCCTCCTTGAGGATCGGGCCCGAGTACTTGGTGCTGCAGGCCTCGATCATCATGACGGGCAGCACGTTGCCGCCGTCGCTCTTGACTGCGTTTGCGGGATTGCGCAGGCCGGAGAGCGCCCAGCCCTTGCCCGTGTCCTGAATGTTGTGCTGGATGCGCGCGACCGTTTCCTCGAGGCCGAAGGGGCTGGCCTGCTCCTGGAACATCAGGCTGCCCGCCATGCTCCATGCCAGGACCACCGTCAGGACGATCCCTCCGACGATGCCGCCGATAATTTTCAACATGGTGCTCTCCCCGCTTGTTGTTGGAATACGCTTATTTTCTAATACTCCGGGGTGGCGGCGTCAACATTTGACGATCGTCAAAAGAAAGGCCGGCATTGCGCCGGCCTCTGCAGAACGCTGTGGGCCGCCCCGCGACGGTCAGGCGGCGGCCTGGTCGAGATCGAATGCCTTGTGCAGCACGCGCACGGCGAGTTCGAGGTACTTCTCGTCGACGACGACCGAGATCTTGATCTCGGAGGTCGAGATCATCTGGATGTTGATGCCTTCCTCGGCCAACACGCGGAACATCTTGCTGGCGACGCCCGGGTGCGAGCGCATGCCGACGCCGACGGCCGAGACCTTGCAGATGCGCGGATCGCCCTCAATGGCGCGTGCGCCGACGTGCGGCTTGACCTGCTCCTCGAGGATCTTCTTGGCGCGCTCGTATTCGCCGCGCGGCACGGTGAAGGAGAAATCGGTGGTGCCGTCATGGCCGACGTTCTGGATGATCATGTCCACGTCGATGTTGGCCTCGGCGATGGCGCCGAGGATCTGGTAGGCGATGCCTGGGCGGTCGGGAACGCCGAGGACGGTGAGCTTGGCTTCGTCGCGGTTGAAGGCGATGCCGGAAATGATCGGTTGTTCCATCTTGCTGTCTTCCTCGAAAGTGATGAGCGTGCCCATCGTCTCCTTGCCTTCTTCCTCGAAGCTGGAGAGCACGCGCAGTTTGACCTTGTACTTGCCGGCGAATTCAACCGAGCGGATCTGCAGCACCTTTGAGCCCAGGCTGGCCAGTTCCAGCATCTCCTCGAAGGTGATGCGTTCGAGCTTGCGCGCCTCGGGCACGATGCGCGGGTCGGTCGTGTAGACGCCGTCCACATCCGTGTAGATCTGGCACTCGTCGGCTTTCAGTGCCGCGGCCAGCGCGACGCCGGAGGTATCGGAACCGCCGCGGCCGAGTGTCGTGATGTTGCCGTTCTCGTCCACGCCCTGGAAGCCGGCGACGATGACGACGGTGTCGTTGTCGAGGTCGCGGCGTACGTTAGCGTCCTCGATATCGAGAATGCGTGCCTTGTTGAAGGTGCTGTCGGTCAGCACCTTGACCTGTCCACCCGTGTAGCTCCGCGCCTTGAGGCCAAGATCCTTGAGCGCCATCGCCAGCAGGGCGATGGTTACCTGCTCGCCGGTGGCGATCATGACGTCGAGTTCGCGCGCGTCGGGCCGCGGCGAGACGTCCTTGGCCAGGGCGATCAGGCGGTTGGTCTCGCCGGACATCGCCGAGACGACGACCACGAGTTGGTGGCCCTGCGCCTTCCAGCGCGCCACGCGTTTGGCGACGTTGCGAATGCGCTCGGGCGAGCCCATCGACGTGCCGCCGTACTTTTGAACGATCAGTGCCATGTTGCGGTCTGCCTTTTTGAGAGCGGCGGATTTTAGCGCATATGCCCCTTCTCGCGAGGCGGCCGGATCCGCCCGCCGCCGCTCCGCGGTCAATACCCACGAATATCCAGCGGTTGTATGGCATGGAGATATCTGATATGGTTCCAGACGTATTGCTTCGGTAATAGAGACATCGACCCCGTCATAACCTTAAACAACGTCAGAAAGCCCCCTGAAAATGAAGACTACCGACAAAGTTGACGCCCGAGAAATCCGCCGCAAACTTGGCATGAACCAGCAACAGTTCTGGTCCAAGCTGGGCGTCACGCAGAGCGGCGGCTCGCGTTACGAGAGTGGTCGCAACATGCCCCGCCCCGTCCAGCACCTGCTGCGCCTGGTCCATGTCGAGCAGATCGACATCGGCAAGGTCAAGAAGGAAGACTTCGAGGTCGTCGAATATCTCAAGGCGCACGAGCCCGAGATGTTCAAGAACCTCAAGAAGCAGGCCAAGGCCGCCAAGAAGGGCTGATGCCCTCCGGCATTACGGGCTGACCTTGACGGTCGGCCCGAGCGCGCGGATGCGTGCGGCAAGCTCGTCGAGCCACTCGGGCGGCAGGCGCGCCAGGCGCGGCGCCTCCGGCTGCTGTGACGGACGGGCAAGGCTGTAGAGATGGACCCCGGCGATGCGGCCGGCGGCCTCGCGCAGCAATGCCAGGTACCCCTCCATGGAGGCCTCGTCGGGCGGCATGCCGTCGAGCGCGAAGAAGCAGCTCTGCACCCAGGTTTCGCACAATGCGGCGCACGCCAGCAGGCGTCGCAGCACGGCGTCCGGCTGCTGGCGCGTGCCGTTGATCCGCATCCAGCCGGCCGGGGTCGCGGCGTCGAGCTTGAACCATGTCTCGCCGTGCGCACGGCCGAGCGCGGCGATGCCCCCGCGCACCGCCGCGCGGTCGAGCAGGCTGCCATTGGTGATCAGGCGCAGCTTGACGCTCGCGGCCAGCTCCATTTCCTGCAATATTTCAGCGGCCAGCTCTACCGCCTGAGGGAACTCCGCCGCACTCGTCGGCTCGCCGTTACCCGAGAAGGCGACGTCGATCAGGCGGCGCGCCTCGGCCGGGACGCGTGCCGCCATGAAGTCGCCGCCGACGATGTCGGCGAGCAGGCGCCGCAGCTCGTCGCCGAGCAGCGCTAGGTCGATCGGCGGCGGCCCGCCGCGCTTCAGGTCCGGCACCTGGCAGTAGATGCAGCGCCAGTTGCAGGCGTTGTTCGGGTTGAGGTTGATGCCGACGGAGATGCCGCCGGCCCGGCGCGAGACGACCGGGTAGACGTAGCGCATTCCCGCCGCATCGCGGCGGTGGTCTTCGATGGTCAGCGGTGCTGCGGGGGAGGGCAAGGCCGGGCTGCTACAATTCGCGGCCTTCCAGCTTATCACCGATCCAATGCAGATCACGCGCCGCCTCGAGTTCGACGCCGGGCACCGCATCCCTAATCACCAGAGCCAGTGCCGTCACATGCACGGCCATCGCTATGCGATCGAGATCACGCTGTCGGGCGAGACCATCGAGGCCCTGGAAGATCCGGCAAACGGCATGGTGATGGACTTCTCCGAGGTCAAGGCGCTCGCCATGCGCCACGTCGTCGACCTGTGGGATCACGCATTCCTCGCCTGGCGCGAGGATCGCGCCGTGGTGGCGTTCCTTGCCACGCTGCCGAATCACAAGACCGTGGTGCTCGACCGCGTACCGACGGCGGAAAACCTTGCGCGCATTGCCTTCGAGACGCTCGATTCCGTGTATCGCGATACCTATGGCAACCATCTTCGTCTCGAATGCGTGCGCATTTTCGAGACGCCCAATTGCTGGGCCGACGCGCACCGCGACGATCGCCCGGGCTGACGGTCAATCCCGGCTGCGGGAGGCGACGCCCCTTCCCGGTCGTGTCCTCGCCGTGATGCGGGTTATGACATAAGATGAATGCGTAAGAGGGAGGAATCGTGGCCCCGTCGACGCGCACTTCATCAGGCAGCGCCCTGGGACCGCCGTACGGACACCGCGCAAGCTCGTTGCGCTCGATGCTCGTCTGGTTGGTGCTCGGCGCCTTGCTGCCCGGCGCGCTGGGGTCGGCTGTGGTCCTGTATGTCAGCTACCGCAGCGAGCGCGACCAACTCGAACGCAACACCATCCAGACGGCGCGGGCGCTGATACAGGCGGTCGATGCCGAGTTCCAGGCGGCGCGTGCGAGCGCGCAGACGCTGGCCAAGGCGCCCCTCTACGCATCGAAGGATTTCGCCGCTTTCTACGAGAGCGCACACGATGTGATCGCGTCCACCGGCGTCGGAAGCAACTTCGTCCTCAGCGATGCGACCGGTCAGCAGCTCGTCAATACGGTGAGGCCCTTCGCGAGTCCGCTGCCGCGCCATGGGAATCCGGCGCAACTCGAACGTGTCTTCGCCACCGGGAAACCGGTGATTTCCGATGTCTACATCGGCGGCGCGCTGCGGCGGCCGGTGATCAGCATAGACGTGCCCGTCATCGTCGGCGGCAAGGTCGGGTACGACCTTAGCATCGGCGTCTTCCCCGAGCGGCTGGTCGAGGTGGTGAGCAGCGCACGCTTGCCGCCGGGGTGGATCGTGGGCGTGTTCGACACCCAGGGCGTCATCGCCGCACGCACCCATGGCGCCGATCGCCTCGTCGGCCAGAAGGCCACGCCGGCGCTCATCGACGCCCTGAAGCACGCCGAAGAGGGTGTTGTCCGGACCGTGGTCGCCGAAGGCACCGAGGTATCGGCGGTCTTCAGCCGTTCCAGGGTAACGGGCTGGAGCGTCGCCGTCGGCATTCCGACAGCCGAGCATTTCGGTGCCTTGCGGCATCGTTCCATGCTTCTCGTTGTTGCGGTGTTGGTTCTCGCCGCAATCGGCGTCGGCCTCGCCACACTGTTTGCCGAACGCATCGCCCGCTCCGTGCGCGCGCTGCGCAAACCCGCCTTGGCGCTCGGCGCCGGTCGTGCCGTGATCGTGCCCGAAGTCGATGTGCGCGAGGTGGCGGAGGTGGCGAACGCCATCGGCACGGCTTCCGAACTGCTTGCCCACCGCACGGCCGAGCTCGAGAACGCCAACCACGAAGTCCAGGAGTTCTCCTACGCCATGTCCCATGATCTGCGGGCGCCGCTGCGGGCGATCGCCGGGTACGCACAGATCGTCGCGGACGAGCACGGCGAGCGCCTCGACGACGAGGCCCGGCGGTTGCTGTCGCGGATCCCGAAGAACATCCAGCACATGAGCCAGGTCATCGATGCGCTGGTCGACTTCATGCACATCTCGCGTTGCCCGATGCATTACGAGCACGTCGACATGCGGCAACTGGCACGCGAAGTCTTCGATGCCCAGCAAGCCATGACGCAGGCTCGCAGGAAGCTCGATTTCGAAGTCGGCGAACTTCCGGCGGCCTGGGGGGACCGTGTGCTCCTGCGGCGCGTGCTGGAGAACCTGCTGTCGAATGCCGCCAAATTCATGTCGGGTGCGGAGGGCAGGATACGGCTGACTGCCGAGCGCGTCGGCGGAGAGTGCATCTACCACCTCGCCGACAACGGCGTCGGTTTCGACATGCGCTATGCCGTCAAGCTTTTCGACGTCTTCCAGCGCCTTCACGCGCCCGGCGAGTTCGAGGGCGTCGGCATCGGGCTGGCCGTCGTGAAACGCATCGTTGGCCGCCATGGCGGCCGCATCTGGGCCGAAGGACAACCGGGCGTCGGCGCCACCTTCCACCTGGCGCTGTCCGCCGAGCCGCCAGCACTCGAGGTGGAGTCCTGAAAAGCAAGGAGCCCGCACGCGGCGGGCTCCTTGCACACATGCTCTACCGAATTACTTCTTCTTGGCGGCCTTCTTGCCCGCGACGGCGGCCTTGAAGCCGGCACCGGCGGTGAAGCGCGGCACGGTGGTCGCGGCGATCTTGATTTCCTTGCCGGTCTGCGGGTTGCGACCGGTGCGCGCGGCGCGCTTCGAGGACTTGAAGGTGCCGAAGCCGATCAGCGAAACGGTATCGCCCTTGGACACGGCCTTGACGACAGCGGCGGTGAAGGCGTCAAGCGCGTTGCCGGCAGCAGCCTTGCTCAGGTCGGCATCCTTGGCGATGGCTTCGATGAGTTCGGTTTTATTCATGTGTTGATCTCCTGAAGAAAAAGGGTGGCGAACGAAGAGCCGAGGCGATTCTAGCCACAGTATCCGGGTTGTCATAGGGGTTCGAGAAAAAAGTATCCCCTGCAAGGCCCTGTTTTGCGGCAAAGACACACTCTGGTTGACGCCGCATCGGCATCCTTTGGAGGTTGCCTGTCTGTGTGTTTTCTCACATAGTGCGCACCAAAGTTGGTGTGTGCGTTATCTCGCCTATGTCCTTCGATCTAGGCGTCAGGAGAGCGCCGGACATGGCCGAAAGCCTTTGAAAGCAAGCAGATGCGATCGTTCCTCAAATCAGCCGCCCAAGTCGCCGTTGCCGTGGCTGCGCTGGCCGGTGCCGGCGGTGCCACCGCCGCTCCCTACCCCGACGAACCCCAGATGCGCGCCGCGATCGCGCAGGCCGCCGATCTGGTCCGCGCCGAGGGCCTTGAAGTCCAGGCCCTCGACGCGATCAAGGAAGGCGTTCGCCAGCCGCTCATGGCCGCAGGCATCCACCTCGCCAGCGGCGTTTGCCGGATCTACTTCAATACGCGGCCCGAGGACGGCCTGACGCAATTCTTCGCCAGCCTCGACGAAAGCGACATGCCCGTCTGGCTCGCGGCCATCGCCGTGCACGAGGCATCCCATTGCATCGAGCAGCGCGAGGCATACGTGCGCCTGCGCTTCGAGAAGGTGCTGCCTGCACACATCATGCGCGGCGACATGAACGTGCAGGGCTATTCGTCGGTGGTGAAGAGCGGCGCCGTCGAGACCTGGGGGGAAGCGCTTGCCGACATCGCCTCCGTCCTCTACCTCAAGAAGGTCCAGCCCGAGCGCTGGACGCATTTTGCCCACGGCATCGCCACGATGCGCGAGAACCTCGCGCGCAAATGGCCGCAGCACGACACCTCCGCCTGGCTGCGCAACATGATCGCCGCCAATCCGGACATCGGCGGCGAGAGCGTGTTCGAGGCGGCCTTCGAACTGCGCCGCCGTTTCCGTCCTCAATAGGCCATGAGGAAGGCACTCACGTGCCGGAAGCGGCGCCAGCCGGCGCCGTCGCCACGTCGGTGGTGGCAGGCGACAGACTTTTCAATGCAGCCAAGCGTTCGTTCCTCGGCAGGTCGGCAAGTTCGGCGACACGCCGGTAGAAGCGCGGCAGATCGCGTCCCTCCTGCTCCAGCAAGGCCTCGAAAGCGGGCGTCAGCTGCGTGTAAATGCCGAGCGAAGCGATCTTCGCGTTGTTGAGTCCCTCCGCGAACCACCTGTCGTACCCCGCGTAGCCGCCCCAGGACGCCTTGAGGGCCGCGTAGTCCTGCCGCAGTTCGTCGTAGGTCCTGGTTTTTGCCTGGAGTGCCTCGTCGCCGCCCGTCAGGCGCGCGAACTGCTCCCCGAGCTTGCGGCGGTAACGGTTCACCAACTCGCCGAATTGCGTCTTGCGCCTCTGCTGATCGCGGAAGGCGTCGTACTGCGCCGGGTTGGCGCGCCACGCGAACCAGCGCCGCAGGCCCTCGCTCTCGACCGCGGTGGCGAAAGACTCGTTGAACACCGTGTCGTCGCTGACGAAGACGACCTGATGCGCCAGTTCGTGGAAAATCGTGCGGGCCGTCTCGGTTTCGCCGTGGCTCAGGAAGGTGTTGAGCACCGGGTCCTTGAAATAGCCGAGCGTCGAGTAGGCCGGCACGCCGCCGACGTAGGTATCGAAACCGCGCGCCTGCAGCTCGGACGCATGGCGTTCCGCATCCTCGCGGGCATAGTAGCCGCGGTAGCTGACGCAGCCGACGAACGGCATGCACCAGTGTTCGGGCTGCACCGAGAGTGCAGGTGCGGCGAAGACATTCCAGACCACGAAGGGGCGCCCGAGATCGGCGTACGAGCGATAGCTGTCGTTGTCCGGGAGCCCGAGCTCCCGACTGGCGAAGTCGCGCGCGACGCGCACGTCGTCGAGCCGCTGCCGCAAAGCGGCGTCGGCCGCAGGGTCGCCCAGCACTTCGGGAATCGGCCGCGCGGCGTTCATCACCGAAAGGTGGCCGCCGACCGCCTGCGCGTAATAGCCGAGGTTCGAGCAGCTGGCGAGCAGTGCGGCGGGAGCGAGCACGAGGGCCGCGCGCGCGAATGTGATGCGTCTAGTCATGCAGGAATCGTCCGTGGAGGAGGAAGTTCGCCACTTCGCGCGCGCAGCGGGCGGAGAGCAGCATCTGTGAATGGGTGACAGGCAGGCACACGGCATCGCGCGCCCCGGGGAGCCGTGTTTCTGCGACCGCAACGACGCCGTCGTTCGGGCGCGGCAGGTCGGGAAGCAAGCGTCCGATCCCGAATGGCACGCTGCCCGAAATCACGCCGATCTCGGTCGCCGCCGGCACGGCGGTCGGCGCCTCGAACCAGTCGGGCAGCGATCGCCCGACCAGCGGGCGCAGCGCCGGGATCCGCTGCGCCACGCTCGCGCTGTGGCAGCCCGCGGTCGGCGAGCCCATGAGAACGGCTCGGTCGGCACGGCCGCGGAGCAACGGCAGCGCGGCCAGGACGACGAGCCCGCCGAGGCTGTGGCCGACGAGCCGGGCGCGGCCAAGCGCCGCGACGCGCCGCGCCAGCGCGCGCGCGTTCGCCTCGAGGGGCGCACGCAGCGAAGCGTAGCCGAAGCGCGTGACGGAAAAACCGCTGCGTTCCAGACGGCGCTGCAGCGGCCACATCACGAGCGCAGGCATCCACAGGCCGTGCACGACCACTACTGCCGGCTCACCGGCCATTCGACATCACGGCCTGGTATTCCTGCAGGCTGCGGCGCGTGTCTTCGGTCAGGCAGTATTCGGTCATGCGGTGGTCGCGGGCATTGGTTCGGCGCTGGATGGCGTTGGAGCGTATCAGACGGTTGAGCATGCGGCGCAACGACGTCGCGGGCGCGATGTCGAGCAGCACCATCTGCTTGAACCCCAGCGGCTTGGTGTCCTCCGCGTTGCCGATGGCGATCAGCGCCTCGAGGTCGGCGAACGACTCCATGAACGGCAGGCGCCTGCGACGGAAAACTTCCACTTCTTCTAGCAACTCGAAGGACATGGTTCGATCGAGGTCCGGCTGCGCGGCATCGGGGAATTGGTTCGTCTGACACGCGCGCGGTGCATTTGTTCCGGTTGCCTACCGGGAACACGGTAGCCGGAATACACGGGCGACCGTATTCGCCGGCTCCCCTGGGTTCCCGATAATCGCTGCATGGATCCGGGAGCGACGATCATGGGCACGGCAAGCGGCGGACGCCAGTCGGCATGCCTCCGTGCGGCGGAGCGCCTGATGCAGCTCTCCATCGACCACGGCCTTGATGTGTCGGTGCTGCTGGCAACGCTGGCGCGCGATCTCGCAGACATCGAGGCGCGCCAACGCGAACTTCCGTGCGTCGATGACTGCGAGCGTCTGCGCCTGCGCGCCGAACATGCACGGCGCATTACCGCGCGGCTGGTCGCCGCGGCCGCCGGGATGGCGGCGCTCGGCACCGCGATGCGCGCCGGCTTCTCGCGCCTGCTCACGGAGCAGCTCGCCTCAGGCAACCATGGGCCCATGGACGCCTTCCAGGACTTCTTCGCGGTGCTTCCGGAACAGGACTTCGACTTTCAGCGCCTGCTCGACCTCGCTATCGGTCGAACCGAGGGCGCACTCGCCGAAATCGCCGCCCTGCTGGCGAAGCTCGCGGACGCGGAGACGAAGCCGGCGGCGTCGAGGCGGAAATCGCGATTGGCCGCGCGCCCGGGACCTGCGGCGGCGCCGGTGGAACCTGCCGCGGCAACCGGCTGACCGGCGCTAAGCGACCGCGCACACGGACGCGTGCCGCGCGCCGTGTTTGAATTCGCGCGAAGTTCCGTTGAGGAAAGCCGTGCCGAAATGTCTCCGGCCGTTCGCGTGAAGCAGTGCCCGACGTTCGCGCGTCGTCCTGATGCGGCGAGGTGAGGTTGCGTCCCGAGCGGCTCCGTCTGCCCGTTCAGGTGTTGCAGCAGCCGGACGAGGTTACCTGCGGACCAACCTGCCTTCAGTCCATCTACCGCTACTGGGGCGTCGAGGAGCCGCTGGCGGACGTGATCTGCCGCACGCGGCGGCTCGAGCGCGGCGGCACGGTGGCCGTGTTCCTCGCCTGCGACGCCCTGCGGCGCGGCTATCGGGCCACGATCTATACGTACAACCTCAAGGTCTTCGATCCGACATGGTTCGTGCCCGGCGTCGACATCGCAGAGCGCCTGCAGCGCCAACTCGAAGCGAAGTACGACCCGCGCCTCAAGCTCGACCACGTCACCGAGGGCTATCTCGAGTTCCTGGCGCTGGGCGGGCGCCTGCGGCTCGTGGATCTGTCGCGCTACCTGATCTGGAAGCTCCTGCGCCGCAAGCTGCCGATCCTCACGGGCCTCAGTTCGACCTATCTCTATCGCGCGCCGCGCGAATACGGGCCCGAGGACCTGCCCGACGACATCCGCGGGGTGCCCGGCGGGCACTTCGTGGTGATCGCAGGTTACGACCGCAAGGAGCGCACCGTGCTGGTCGCTGATCCCTACGGCCCGCACCCGTACGGCCCGTTGCGCGAATACTGGATCAACATCGATCGCGTGCTGGCCGCCGTGCTGCTGGGCATCGTCACCCACGACGCCAACCTGCTGCTGATCCGGCCGTCGCGGGAACTGCGCCGCGCTCGTGACGGTTGAAGGCATGGACGTCCTCATCGTCGTTGACGATCCCGTCGACTGGCCGCTCGAAATCCCGGGAATCCAGGTCGTCGCCGCGCGCTCCTACCTCACCGATCCGAGCTTCGGCAACGACCGCGTGCTGCGCGTGTTCAATCTCTGCAAGTCCTGTCGCTACCAGAGCCTCGGCTACTACGTCTCGCTGCTGGCCGAGGCGCGCGGACACAAGCCGCTGCCGCGCGCCAACACCATCGAGGACCTGCAGTCGCAGAACCTCGTGCGCCTGCTGACCGAGGACATCGACGAACTGATCCAGCGATCGCTGTCGGTGATCCGCTCCGACGAGTTCACGCTGAGCATCTATTTCGGCCGTAACCTCACCAGCCGCTACGACACCCTGAGCCGCCAGCTCTTCGAGCTGCTGCAAGCGCCGCTGCTGCGCGCCCACTTCGAGCGCGTCGGCGACCGCTGGCGCATCCGCGACGTGCGTCCTATCGACCTCGACGAGATTCCTGATTCGCACCGCGACTTCGTCGTCCAGGCGGCGTCTTCGTTCTTCCAGTTGCCGCGGCGGTCGAGGAAGCGCAGCGTGCCGCGCTACAGCCTCGCCATCCTGCACGACCGCGACTGCGCCGAGCCGGCCTCGAACGACAAGGCGATCCAGAAGTTCGAGAAGGCGGCGGACAGCCTGTCGATGCAGGTCGAGGTCATCGGCCGCGACGACTTCGGGCGGCTCTCCGAATTCGACGCGCTGTTCATCCGCGACAACACCTTCGTCAACCATTACACCTACCGCTTCTCGCGTCGCGCCGCCGCCGAGGGCCTCGTGGTCATCGACGAGCCGGATTCGATCCTCAAGTGCAACAACAAGGTCTACCTTGCCGAACTCCTGACGCGTCACAACCTGCCGGCGCCGAAGACCCTGATCGTGTACCGCGACAACCTCGACCAGGTCGTGCCGGCGCTGGGCCTGCCCTGCGTGCTCAAGGAGCCGGACAGCGCGTTGTCGCTCGGTGTCGCCAAGGTCGAGAGCGAGGCCGAGTTGATGCGCCGCGCCGGCGAGCTGCTGGCGAAGTCCGACCTGGTCATCGCGCAGGAATGGCTGGCGACGGACTTCGACTGGCGCGTCGGCGTGCTCGACCGCCGCGTGCTGTTCGTCGCCAAGTACATGTTTCCGCGCGGGCACTGGCAGGTGATCCAGCGCGACGAGCACAGCCGCAAGCTGGCCGAGGGAGCGACGCAGGCGATGTCGGTCAGCGAGGCGCCGGAGGAACTGCTGCGCATCGCCCTCAAGGCCGCCAACCTGATCGGCGACGGTTTCTACGGCGTCGATCTCAAGCAGGTCGGCAGCCGCTACTACGTCATCGAGGTCAACGACAACCCGAACGTCGATGCCGGCAACGAGGACGGCGTGCTGAAGGACGCCCTCTACCGCGAGGTGCTCGGCGTCTTCGCGCGCCGCATCGAGGAGCGCCGCCAGCGCGGAGCGCCGCGGTGACGCCCGACGGCCTGCACGCCTTCGGCGGCTACGGCATCGAACTCGAGTACATGATCGTCGATGCGGAGAGCCTCTCCGTGCTGCCGATCGCCGACCGGTTGCTGCAATCCGATGGCGAGGTCGTGCCCGAAGTGCGGCGCGGCGCCATGGGCTGGTCGAACGAGCTGGTGCTGCACCTGTTCGAGGTCAAGAATCGTGTCCCGCTGCCGCGCATCGAGACGCTGGTTTCCGCCTTCCGCAACGAGATCGCCGAAATCGGTGCGCGCCTCGCCGCCGAAGGCGCACGCCTGATGCCGACGGCGATGCACCCGTGGATGGATCCTGTCGTCGAGAGGCAGCTTTGGCCCCACGCCGGCGCGCCGATCTACCTCGGCTACGACCGCATCTTCAACACCCGCAGCCACGGCTGGGCGAATCTGCAGAGCATGCACCTGAACCTGCCGTTCGCCGGCGACGCCGAGTTCGCGCGCCTGCACGCGGCGGCACGCGCGGTCATCCCCTTGCTGCCGGCGCTGGCCGCCAGCTCGCCCGTCGCCGAGGGGCTGGAGACCGGCTTCGTCGATACGCGCATGGAGGAGTACCGGACGCACACGGCGCGCGTACCGGCTGTCGCCGGCGCCATCGTCCCCGACACCACATGGAGCCGCGCGGCCTACGAAGCGGATGTGCTCGAACCGATATACCGCGAGATCGCACGCTGGGATCCGCGGGCCGTGCTGCAGGAGGAGTGGCTGAATGCGCGCGGGCTGATCCCGCGTTTCGACCGCAGCGCGGTCGAGATCCGCGTCATCGACACGCAGGAGTGCCCCGAGAACGACCTTGCGATCGCCGCGCTCGCTTCGGCCGTGGTCCAGGCCCTCTATGAAAGCCGCTGGGCGCCGCTCGCGGAGCAACAACTGCTATCGACGCCGCAACTGGCGGAAACGCTCTGGCGCTGCGTGCGCGACGGCGACCTGGCGGTGCTCGACGACCGCGACCTGCTGGGCTGCTTCGGCTTTCCCGGCACGCACTGCGAGGCGCGCGAACTCTGGCAGCACCTGGCGGCCGCCACCTTGCCGGAAGACCCCCCGTTCCTGCCGGCGCTGCGCCGGATCCTCGACGAGGGGCCGTTGGCGCGCCGCATTTTGCGCGCGCTCGACGGCGACCTGCGGCGGTCGCATCTGCGCGAGGTGTACCGCGAACTCTGCGACTGCCTCGCCGCCGGCCGCATGTTCGAGGCGGGCCGATGACGGGCGCGCGCGGGCCGGCGAGTTCCGGCATCCGTTTCCTGGTGAGTTGCGAACATGCGAGCAACGCGATCCCGGCACCCTATGAGGAGGCCTTCGCCGCCGTTCGTCCCCTGCTCGACAGCCATGAGGGCTACGACGCCGGGGCGCTGCAAATGGGCCACGAACTGGCGCGCGCACTCGGCGCGCCGCTCTTCGCCGGCAAGGCGAGTCGCCTGCTGATCGACCTCAATCGCTCGCCGGACAACGCCGGCCTCTATTCGGCGGCCAGCCGCGCGCTCGACGACGCGGCGCGCCGGCGCATCCGCGACGAACACTACCTGCCGTACCGGCAAGGCGTCCAGAACACCGTCGAGCGCTGGCTGGCGGCCGGCGAGCGGGTGATCCACCTGTCGTCGCACAGCTTCACCCCCGAACTCGACGGCGTGGTGCGCGAAGCCGACCTCGGACTGCTCTACGACCCGGCGCGCGAGGGCGAGGTCACGCTCTGCCGCGCCTGGCAGGAGGCGCTCGCCGAGATTGCGCCGACGCTGCGCGTGCGCAGCAACTATCCCTACACCGGAACCTCCGACGGCCTGACGACGGCTTTGCGCCGTCTGTTTCCCGGCGACCGCTACCTCGGCATCGAGATCGAGCTCAACCAGGCGCTGGTATTCGCAGGGCGACGCCATTGGCAGGGTGTCCGTCGTGGCGTCATCGATGCGCTGCTGGCGGCGTTCGCACGCCACACGGGAGGCTGAAGCCGCTCAGGGGCGCGAGGGAAACTTGCTACAATCGCGGCCTCGAAACCGGCGCCTGCACCGGCGACCGCTTCGCTCCGACGCCAACCAACAGAAACCGCACCCAACACAGCCGTCATGAGAATCCTGCTCAGCAACGACGACGGCTACTTTGCGCCCGGCATCGAGGCGCTCGACAAGGCGCTCGCCGGACTCGGCGACATCGTCGTCGTCGCCCCCGAGCGCGACCGCAGCGGCGCCAGCAACTCGCTGACCCTCGATCGGCCGCTGCACCTGCGCCGGGCCGCCAACGGCTACCACTTCGTCAACGGCACGCCGACCGACTGCGTGCACCTTGCCGTCACCGGCATGCTGGAGTCGATGCCGGACATGGTCGTCTCGGGCATCAACCTCGGCGCCAACATGGGCGACGACACGATCTACTCCGGAACCGTCGCTGCCGCCACCGAAGGCTACCTGCTGGGCATGCCGTCGATCGCCGTCTCGCTGGCGAGCAAGCGCGGCGAGCACTTCGAGACGGCCGGCCGCATCGCCCGCGACCTCGTCGGGCGTTTCCAGGCCCGCGCCTTCGGCGCGCCGGTGCTGCTCAACGTGAACGTGCCCGACGTCGCCTACGACCAGGTGCGCGGCATTCGCGTCACGCGCCTCGGGCGTCGCCACAAGGCCGAGGGCGTGGTGCGCCAGACGACGCCGCGCAACGAGACCGTCTACTGGGTAGGTGCCGCCGGCGAAGCCGCCGATGCCGGCGAAGGCACGGATTTCCATGCCGTCGCCAACGGCTACGTGTCGGTGACGCCGCTCCAGATCGACCTCACGCACAACGGCCAGATCGCGGCGGTCGACCGCTGGCTTTCCGCATGAATTCGCTCAACGGCATCGGCATGACCTCGCAGCGCACGCGCACGCGCATGGTCGAGCGCCTGCGCGAGCAGGGCATCCGCGACGAGCGCGTGCTGACGGCCATGGCGTCGGTGCCGCGCCACATCTTCGTAGGCGAGGCGCTCGCGCACCGCGCCTACGAGGACACCGCGCTGCCGCTGATCCTCGGCCAGACGATTTCGCAGCCCTATGTCGTCGCGCGCATGACCGAACTGCTGCTCGCCGGCCGCGCCGGCCTCGGCAAGACGCTCGAGATCGGCACCGGCTGCGGCTACCAGGCGGCGGTGCTGGCGATGCTGACGAAGCAGACGTACTCGATCGAGCGCCTGGCACCGCTGCTGGCGCAGGCGCGCGAGAATCTGAAGCAGCTGAACCTCGGCTACGTGCGCCTCAAGCACGGCGACGGCATGGCGGGGCTGCCCGAGGCGGCGCCTTTTGATAGCATCACCGTCGCCGCGGGGGCCGCGAGCGCGCCGCCTGCCTTGCTGAACCAGCTCGCGCCGGGCGGACGGCTGGTGATACCGCTGGGCGGCATCGACCAGGCGCTGTGCCTGTATGAACGTGGGCCGGACGGCATCGTCGAAACGCGCTTCGACGGCGTTCGCTTCGTGCCCTTGTTGCCGGGAGTCGCATGATCAGATTCGCCAGCGTCATCGCCGTCCTCGCCGTAGCCGGTTGCGCGAGCCATGCGCCGGCGCCGGTGATCGAGCGCACGCCGGGCCCCGACACGTCGCCGGTGACGCGGGCCGCCGGCGCACAGTCGACCGCCCCGACGCGCGGCATGTACACCGTCAAGCGCGGCGACACGCTCTACAGCATCGCGCTCGAGCACGGCCAGGATTACAAGGACGTCTCGACCTGGAACAACCTCGACGACCCCCATCGAATTCGCATCGGCCAGCAGTTGCGCGTCGCACCGGCCGAAGACGAGGCGCCGGTCGCGGTCGTCAAGCCGGTGACGAGTCCTGCACCGGTCGAGAGCAACTCGGTCGTCGCCGCCGACAACGGGTTCTTCAAGCGCGAGCCCAAGGGCGGCAAGCTGCCGTGGTCCGAGCAGGCGCTTGCCAGGCTGCGCGAGTCGGCGCCGGCGCCGCAGCAGGTGCAGGCGCAGCCGGCCGAGAAACCCGTCGAGAGGCCCGCGGAGCCCGTCGCTGCTGCGGTCGGCGACGACGCCATCGACTGGGCCTGGCCGACGCCGGGCAAGCCGCTCGCGGGCTTCAGCGAAGGACCGGGCGGGAACAAGGGCGTCGACATCGCCGGCAAGTCGGGCGAGTCGGTCGGGGCCGCTGCCGACGGCAAGGTGGTGTACGTCGGCAGCGGCCTGCGTGGCTACGGCAACCTCGTCATCGTGCGCCACAATGCCACCTACCTGTCGGCCTACGGGCACAACAGCCGCATCGTCGTGAAGGAAGGACAGGCCGTCACCAAGGGCCAGAAGATCGCCGAAGTCGGCAGCTCGGACGCGGACCAGACGAAGCTGCACTTCGAGATCCGTCGGCAAGGCAAGCCGATCGATCCCCTGAAATACCTGCCGCCCCGCTGACGCGGCGCCGACTCCGAGAATGGCCGAAGAAGACGAATTCCGCGCAGCCTTCGAGAACGTCGACCTCGCCGACAGCGGCGATGGCGGCGAGGTGGACTTCCTCGACGACGTCACCCAGCTCTACCTGAACGAGATCGGTGCGACGGCGCTGCTCAAGCCCGACGAGGAGCTGCGCCTGTCGCGCGCCGCCCGCGACGGCGATTTCGGCGCGCGCCAGCACATGATCGAGGCCAACCTGCGCCTCGTCGTCAGCATCGCCAAGCACTACCAGAACCGCGGCATTCCATTCGACGACCTGATCGAGGAGGGCAACCTCGGCCTGATCCACGCGCTGGAGAAGTTCGATCCCGAGCGCGGCTTCCGCTTCTCGACCTACGCCACCTGGTGGATACGCCAGAACATCGAGCGCGCGATCATGAACCAGTCGCGCACCATCCGCCTGCCGGTGCACGTGGTCAAGGAACTCAACCTCGTGCTGCGGGCGCTGCGCAAGCTCGAGGCGGCCGACGGCAACGACGCGCAACCGCATGCCGAGCTCGAGGCCGTCGCCAGCCTGCTCGACAAGCCGGTCGAGGAAATCCGCCATGTCCTGCGCCTCAACGAACGTACCGCATCGCTCGATGCGCCGCTCGACATCGATCCGGACCTCTCGGTCGGCGACGCCATCGCCGACGAGCAGTCGGTCGACCCTGAACTGCGGCTCGAGCAGTCGGACATCGAGCGTCACGTCGCCGACTGGGTCGGCCAGCTTTCGCACAAGCAGCGCCTCGTCGTCGAGCGCCGCTACGGGCTCAACGGCTACGAGGTGAGCACGCTCGAGCACCTCGCCGAGGAACTGGGCGTCACCCGCGAACGCGTGCGCCAGATCCAGATCGAGGCGCTGGCGCAGCTACGGCGTCGCATGTCGCGCGACGGGGTCGATCGTGACGCCGTTCTCTGAGCGGAGCGCTTCCGCGAGCTGGTACACGGCCATCGCGTAGAAGCTGCTGCGGTTGTAGCGCGTGAGGACGTAGAAGTTCCGGTAGCCGAGCCAGTACTCGGTCTCTTCTTCAGGCGTCATCAGGTCGATCAGCGCCGCGGGCTGCTGCGGCACGTTGCCCGGCGCGATGGCCGGCATCTCGTCCGGCAACCGCTGCGGCTTGATGCCCTCGGCGATCAGCGGCGCCGGGTCGCCGACCAGGCGCACCGGTGCGGCCACCGGGCCGTCCTTTTCCCATCCGTGTGCGGCGAGGAAGTTTGCGACGCTGCCGATGGCGTCGTCGACGCTCGCCGACAGGTCGACGTGACCGTCGCCGTCCCAGTCGGTGCCCCACGCGCGCTGGCTGCTGGGAAGGAACTGCGGCAGTCCGATGGCGCCGGCGAACGACCCCGTGTAAGAGAGCGGGCTGCGGTCCTGTTCGCGGGCGAGCAGCAGCAGGGCTTCGAGCTCGCGGCGGAACAGGCTTGCGCGCGGCGGATAGTCGAAGGCCAGCGTCGTCAGGGCGCCGAAGGCGTTGAAGCGTCCGGTGTTGCGGCCATAGACGGTCTCGACGCCGATGATGGCGACGATGACCTCGGCCGGCACGCCGAAGCGCGCTTCGGCGCGCGCGAGCGACGCGCGGTGCTCGTCGCGGAAGCGTAGACCGGCGGCGATGCGCCTCGGCTCGACGAAGCGGCCGCGATAGCGTGCCCAGGAACGCACCGACGGATCTTTCGGCGGC
>Ga0075012_10000013_pt1 | contig 166123 bp, 131 predicted proteins | sample All_14_2_FD_71474 | JGI IMG/M metagenome (GOLD analysis project Ga0075012, IMG submission 71474) | Freshwater microbial communities in response to fracking from Pennsylvania, USA - Allegheny Zone_MetaG_DW_15 | ecosystem: Environmental > Aquatic > Deep subsurface > Groundwater > Drilled... | reverse complement strand
GTTGGGGGTGATTCGTCCGCCCAGGGATCGCTCATGCCCACGCCGGAGCGTGTGACATCGGAGGCGATGACGCGGCGTTTTTCCACGGTGAGGTGGACTCCGCACTTTTTGCAAAATGTGGAAACAACGAGGCGCGGCTCATACTGAGCCGCGCCACAAGAAGGGCACACCACTTCGATTTGATTCTTAGGTGGCGTGGGAAGGATGCTGGTCTTCGTGCCGAAGAACCGTCCGAACACTCAGGTGAGGCAGGTTAAGGTTGTGGTTTGACACCACCGAAGGCGGGCTTGCTGTCCGCTTTCTTGCCGACCTGGGACTGGCCCATGAAGGTGGCGCCTTCTTCGATGGCAAGGGTGCCTGCGGCGATGTCACCGACGAGGATCGCGTTGCTCTTGAGCTCGCAGCGCTCGGCGACGGTGATGTTGCCTTCGACTTTGCCGAAAATGATGACGGAGCGGGTTTTGACCTCGCCTTTGATGAGGGCGTTTTCACCGACGGTGAGGCTGCCGTCGGAGATGACTTCACCTTCGATCTTGCCGTCGATGATGAGGTCGTGTGAAAATTTGATGGAGCCTTTGATTTCGACGTCGTTGGCGAGAACGTTTTTACTGGAAGTCATGACGGGAGCTGAGTGTGAGCGTTGGGGTTGTGCAGCGGGAGCGGTGGAGAGAATGGGGGCACGTTCGGCTGCAGGAGCCGGTGCGTGTACCTCAGAACGCCTGTCTTCCTTTTGCCCTTCGGGTTGTCCAATGATTTGCCTTAACATGAGGTGTAAAATATAGCTGGTTATTAAGTTGAGTGTCAATCTTCGGCTTGCTTATTTTTTGTCAGTTTGGCGTAAAGGTGATGCTGAGATGGGTTGCGCGGGGGTGGTTTTGGGGCTGTATCGTATCATGATGGAAAATGTGTTCATCACAGCCGTGGAGACGGCCTGTGTTTTAGGTTTGCGGACGGAGGACTGCCTGGATGCGCTGCGCGAGCGGCGCGGGGGGCTGACCCCGTACCCTGGCCTGCCTGGCGCGGGTGATGGACCGCTGGCTGCGGGGGCGCTGCCTTCACGAGAGCTGGTGAAAGGCCGGCGCCATGGCGCAGCCAGCAATGCAGCCGTGAAAACAGCCGCCGCAGCGGTGCGCCGCGCAGGCTGGTCTGCGGAGGAGATCCGCAGCGCATGGCTGTATGGCGCCAGCAGCCGTGGAAACGCGGGTGAGATACTGGGGGTGAATGCATGGCGCAGGCCCTTACGCAAGTTCAGTGCCAGCAACACGATGCACTGTGAAATACCGGCGGCCGTGAGCATTGAGCTGGGGATTCGCGGCCCCTGGCAGATGATTTCCAACGGCTGCTCCTCGGGGCTGGATGCGCTGGGCATGGCGTGGATGGCGGTGGGCAGCGGCGTGGCACCGCGTGCGATCGTGGTGGCGGTGGATCTCCCGCTGATCGAGGCCGTGCTGCAGGATTTTAAAGATACCGGCCTGCTTTCCAGCAATGGAGTGAATGATCCCTTTGCCATCGATTCGGAGCGCGCCACCAGCGGCTTCTTCCCGGCCGAAGCGGCGGTGGCGCTGACCGTGGAGCGGGATGGCGGAGGACGCCCCAGGCTGTGCCGGGTGGAGCATTACAACGCCAACAGCGACGCCTACGACACGCTGATGATTCCTGCCGATGGTGGCGGGATCGAGGACTGCGTGCGTGCTGCTTTGCAGGCGGGCGATCTGCAAAAAGTGGTGGCCCTTTGCCCGCATGCCACGGGCACGCTGAACCATGCGCGAGTGGAACCGCCCGCGCTGCTGCGTGCGCTGGACGGCAGAAAGGTGCCGCTGCTGCCGCTGAAGCCCCAGACCGGCCACACCCTGGGCGCCAGCGGCCTGCTGGATGTGGCCCTGCTGGCCGGCTGCATGGCGGAGCGCTGGCTGCCTGCGTGTCTCCCCGGCCTCACGCCGCCTGCCTGCGGGCTGCCTTTGAATGAGGCGCCGCTCGCGCTTGCCGCCGGGGATCGCGTGGTGAAGCTCGCCTCCGGGATGGGCGGGCACAATGCGGCGGTTTCCCTGGCAGTCGTTTGATTCCGTGCTTGGCACCGGCGGAGGATTCGCGAAAGTCGCGCAACGCATGACCCGCCTGCCGCTTTCGATTTCCATCATCTCCATGAACGAGGAGGCCAATCTGCGCCGCTGCCTGGCCAGTGTGGGAGACCTGGCGCAGGAGATCGTGATCGTGGATTCGGGATCGAAAGACCGCACGGCGGAAATCGCTGCGGAATTCGGCGCGAAGTTTGTCCATCAGGACTGGCTGGGTTACACGGCGCAGAAGAATCACTGCCTGGCGCTTTGCAGTTATGAATGGGTGCTGGCGCTGGATTGTGATGAGGAGCTCACGCCTGAGCTGCGGAATTCGATCCTGGGATTCTTCGCGCGTGGTGACGACCAGCGTTTTGACGGCGCGTGGATGTCGCGCCTTGTGTGGTTCATGGGGCGGTGGATTCATCACGGCGACTGGTATCCGGACCGCAAGGTACGGCTGTTTCGGCGTGCGAAAAGCCAGTGGGCGGCAGACGGTGGCGGGCAGGTGCATGAGCGGCTGGACGTGGACGGGCCCTGCACGACGCTGCAAGGGGACCTGCTGCATTACTCTTTTCGAAACATCGAGCATTACCTGGTGAAGCACGTGCAGTACTCGAACGTCTTCCTGCAGACCCAGGCGAGCAAGGGCAGGCGGTGGTCGCTGCTGCACACGCTGTTCCGCCCGTGGTGGCGCTTCACGCGCGCCTATGTGCTGAAGCTGGGTTTTTTGGATGGCTTTCCGGGATTGTGGATCGCGGCGGCCACGGCGTTTTTCACCTTTGACCGCTACAGCCGGATGTATGAAAAGGCAGCAGAGGGCAGGGGGGGCAAGGGATGAAGCTGGCGCTGATCCATCCGCAGATCATTCGCGGCTCCGGTGTGGAGAACTTCCTCATCGAGTTTGCCAAACGGCTCGTGGCTGCAGGCCATGAGCTGACTTACATCACCTCGCTGACGACGCCGGAGATCGGTGCGCTGCTGCCGGGCCGCTGGGAGCTGCTGCCGCGCCTGAAGGGATCTGCCGCAGTGCGGATGTGGCATTTCGACCGCGTGGCCCCGCGCGCGGCGCTGGCGGCGGGCGTGGATTTGAGCATTGGCTTTGGGCGGACGTGCGTGCAGGACGTGCATCGCAACGGCACCGGCTGCCACCGGCTTTACGGCAATCTGCTGCCGCTGTGGCAGAGGTACAGCGTGAAGCATCTGTATGAGCTGCACCTGGAGCGGAGGCTCTACGCGGGCCGCGAGACGCCGAAGTTTGTGACCAGCTCCGCACGCGTGGCGGCGCAATTGCAGGGTGTCTATGGGGCGGATGGCGAGCGCTTCCGCATCCTTTTCCCGCCGGTGGAATCCCAGCTCTTCCGCCCGGCGGAGAATCGAGCCAACACGCGCGAGCTGTACTGCCGCAAGCTGCAGACAGATGCTGCGAAGCCGGTGCTGCTGTTTGTCTCGCTGAGCCACCGCCGACGCGGACTGGAGCCCCTGCTGGAGGCGATGAAACAGAATGACGCGACGCTCTGGATCGTGGGCAGGAACCTGACTCCTGCGATGCGCGACAAAATCAAACGCCTGGGCATTGGGTCACGCGTCCGCATCGTGCCGGTGACGAGCAATCTGGTTGAGCTTTATCAGTCGGCGGACTGGTTTGTGCATCCCACGCAGTATGACGCCTTTTCCAACACGGTGCTGCAGAGCATGGCGTGCGGGCTGCCCGGGCTGATCTCGGTGATGGACGGCGCCGTGGATCACATCCGCAATGAAGAGAACGGGCTGATGATTTACCATCCGCAGCAGCCGCGCGAGCTGGCCGCGCGCATCCAGGAGGCTCTGGCATATGATGCCACGAGCTGGCAGGCGCATTCCACCGCCGCGCGGGAGACGGTGCTGGCGCAGACCTGGGAGAGGCACATGCGGGAGTGGATGGAAGTGCTGGAGGAGTGAGGGGGCGCAGTGCTCAGTGCGAGGTAAGGACATGGGTTATACCACAATCAGTTGAAAACAGGTCTATACCTCACGGAGTCTAAGCTATCGCGGAGCGATACCAGCTTGTAGCGAGGGGTTGAGCGCAGCGACACCCCTCGAAATAAGCCCCACGTTCAGCCATGGAGGCGCGCATCACGGAGTGATGCCAGCAGGCCTGCGACACGGCAAGGCAGAGGCTGGCATCGCTCCGCGATGCGACCTGGGGTTCAAGGATTGATGTGATGGATACGAGGGGTGTCGCTTCGCTCAACCCCTCGCTACAAGCTTTGATGGCTACGCCATCTGGGAGGCCAACAGAACCCGTTTTCAATGGCTGGTAGTATTATACCATGATCTATTGAAAACGGGTCTTTGTTCCTGCTGGCACATGAATCATAAACATCCATTGAAGCCCGAAGGATTTGGGCGGGAAGAGAGCCACAGCGAGTCGGAATGGCGTCAAGACGCTGCTGGAGGGCGCGGCGCGCGAAGAATGCGCTGGGTTTGCTTACCTGGTCGTGCGTTGCCATACCCAGGGTCGCCTCGCCTCGGCTGACCCTGGGCTTAGTTACGCAGCCCCTTTGGGGATGGTGAGCAGCGGGATGGCCAGGCCAAAAGAGAACAGACCTGTTTTCAACGGTCCGCGATATTACACATGCCGTGATTTGGGTGGCGGATGAGGTTGGCGGATGAGCTTTGGATGATTCGGTGGGCTGGGTGCAGGCGGAGGATTTCCGGAACGAGCTAAAGCTCGGGAGTACTTTCCTGAGCGTGCTGAAGCTCGGGGGGATTTCCCGGGCTTCAGGTGGAGCTTTCCAGAGCGAGCGGAGGCTACTTCTTCTTCAAGATGACGTCGCCGAGGCTGAACATGGGGCCGTAGATGGCGTAGATGAGGAAGCCGACCATGACGCCGAGGATGAGCATGGTGAGGGGCTCGATCATCTTGTCGAGAGTGGCGGCGAGGTTGTCGAGATCCTCTTCGTAGTCGTCGGCGATTTCGGAGAGCATTTCGGTGCCTGAGCCGGTTTCGGAGGCGAGTTCGATGAGACCGCAGAGGTTGCGGGCATCCGGCCCGAGCCAGTGGGACTCCATGAGGAAGGCTTCGTGGAGCGTGCGGCCCACGGCGATGTGCTCACGCAGGCGGACGAAGAGCTCCTTGTAATGATAGTGCCAGCTTGCCTGGGCGGTGATGTCGAGCGCGCTGCTGAGGCGGACGTTGGATTCCGTGAGCATGGCCAGGGTGCGGAAGCCGGTGGCGGCGGCGGATTTGCGAACGAGGACGCCGACGACGGGGATCTTGAGGAAGAGGTCCTGCATGGGGCGCAGGGCGGAGATCTTGCCCCAGTTGGAGAAAAAGAAGTACAGGCCAACGAAGGGCAGGATGGCCATGTACGGCCGGTGAATGAAGAGATCCGAGAGTGCAATGAGCACCTTGGTGCCCATGGGGAGCTCCGTCTTGAAGGAGGAGAATAGCTTGGCCATGGCGGGCACGAGCGTGAAGCTCATGACGATGACGACGCCCACGCCGAGCACGATGACGACGGCGGGATAGATGAGGCCGCCCTTGAGCTTCTTGATGACCTTCGAGGACTTCTTCTGGGAGGCGGCGATGCGTTTGCAAACTTTGGCTAGCTGGCCGGCCTCTTCACCCGCGAGGATGAGGGAGAGCATGTCATCGGGGAAGAGCTTGGGGAACTTGGAGATGGCGTCGCTGAACTTGTCGCCCACGGAGATGGCGTGGACGACCTCCGCGATCATGCCTTTGTAGGTGGCGGACTTGACGCGGTTGGTCTGGAGGAGGAGGGATTTGGTGAGCGAGATGTTGCGCTCAAGACAGCGGCCGAGGCCTGAGAAAAAGGCGGCGCTGTCATCGGTGTCACCCTTCGGGCTGGTGAGGCGGTGCAGCTTTTCATCCACACCGGTGATGGTCTGAATGGTGGTGGTTTCGTTCTGCGCGACTCCCGCGCCGATGAGGGCTTTTTCATCGGTGTCCGTGTCCACGAGGGCCTCGGTGGACTTGCCGGAGTGAACGTTGGTGATTTTTACTTTTTTAAGCATGGCGCGGGAAGGCTGAGGGAATACGGCTTTGATGCGGCAAAGCTCATGGCGGGGCGGTGCGGAGGTCTGTGACGAGGCGCGGGCGGTAGGCGGTGAGCGTGAAGGAGGCGCCGGCGGCCTTGGTGGCGGGATTCTGCGAGATGTTCACGATGGCGGTGCAGAGGGCGGTCTCCATGACGACGCCATTGACGGTGGTGAGGCCGTTTTCGATGAGCACGGGACTGTTGAACATGGCCTGACTCAGAACGGCGTTCTGGGCCAGAGAGGGCATGAGCGCGGTGATCTGCACGGAGGAGAGGCCGAGCTGCCAGAGGCGCACGGTGTTTTCCTGATAATTGCGCGTGACGGCGACCCGGTTGGCGAGCTCCTCCTGAAGCATGAGCGTGGAGGAGAGGCTGACCATGGCGGTGGTGCCGATGGAGATGATGCAGCCGGCGGCGAGGACCTCGATGAGGGTGTAGCCGAGCGCGCTGCGGGCGGTTGAGCGTCGCTGAGGGCGCGGCGCGCCGTTGACGGTGGTTGACGGTGGTTTGCCAAACCACTGCAAACAACGGTCGACCATTGCCAGCATTCGGGAACTGTTCTGCAGCCGGGTGTTCTTCATGGCGGTGCGACAGGGAGGAAGTAGGATTCGAGCCAGGCATCGCGCGGCAGAAAGGTGGCGAAGGCTGGGCCGCCATTGGTGGCGGCGGGGACGGCGGGATCACTGTCGCTGGTGAAGAGCAGCCGGCTGGGATTGATGCCACCGGCGGCACGGCGTTTGACGGTCCAGTTGGTCATGACACCACCGATCCAGCGCACGCTCTGAGTCATGTTGGAGGGCATGTTGAACATGATGCTCTGGTATTCGTTCACGAGGACGCAGCGCCAGCGGAACTCGGTGCCGCTGATGGGATTGCTGACCCAGGAGAGCTCCACGGGGCGGCCGTTGTCATCCTGAAAAGCGAGGACGTGGCGGCGGTTGTTTTCGCGCTCGAAGCGGATGTCGCGCACCCAGCGGCCTTTGGAGCCGTTGGGCATGATGGTGATGATGACGGGCTTGAGGGCGGCGGCGTTGGCGAAGGCGTTGGCGTTGCTCTGGCCGACGAAGATGATCTGATCGACGACGCCGTAGATGCGCATGTTTTTGAGATACTGGCTGTCGAGCTTGATGAAGAGCACCTTGAGCTTGGTGTCATAGCCGGAAGGCCAGCCGGGCGGGGTGTAGGTGGGAGTGGCCTGCTCGGCGATCCAGTAGGCCTCGGTGCCGGAATTGAAGACGCTTTCCACATCAATGGTGATGGTGGGGGTGCGGCCGGCGGCGGCTTCGCGGTCCTGAAAGTGCCAGAGGGAGTTGTCGGGGTTGTCGTCATTGCGGACGACATCGAGGTAGCCGAGATAATTGCTGGCGCCGCTGGAGTCGATGGGGCCGGTGGTGCTGGGAACCACGGGCATGTTGGAAGGCAGCAGGGCCTTGCCATTCAGATCGGTGCCGTAAACGGGGTAGGGAATGGAGGGGGGCTCGACGGTGGAGTGTGACTGGATGTAGAGAGACTTGGTGAGAAAGGGAAGCTGCAGAGGGCTGGGGGTGGTGCGGACGAAGAGGGATGGCGGATGATGAAGGACGGTGCGGCCCTGGACGGTCCAGTTGGCATTGTGCCCGGCGCCGCCGGAGCCGGCGTTTGCGTAAACGTCGAGCTCGGTGGTGACGCCCTCGGGCTTGCGATAGATGCAGAAGACATCGCCATTGAGCACAGGGGGCATGGTTTTGAGAAACTCCCAGGCGTTGTAGTCATCGATGTTGCCGGAGAGGCCGGAGGACGGGCGGGTGAACTGCTCGACATTGATGTAGGTGGCGCCGGGGCGCAGGCCGGTGTGGTTGAAAGGGAAGACGGTGGTCATGCCGCCTGCAGTGCTGCTGGAGGTGTAGACATTGAGGTTGTCCCAGCCGTTGTGGGTGTTGATGCCGCCGATGTCGCTGCCGAGTACGGTGTTCTGACTGGCGGGGAGAGTGTTGTTGGGGTCAAAGGCCTTGGTGGTGATGCACTGCCAGGCGAGGAGGCGGGAGCTTTCCACGCCGATGTGGCGTCTGCAGACGTCTTCCAGATAACTGACCTGGGAGGCGCGGGTGCTCATGAGGGTGACCCAGGAGGTGACGAAAATGCCGCCGACGACCATGAGCATGAGGGCAGCCGCCATGAGGGCGCCGCGTCTGCTGTGATGATTCTGGCGTGGGATGCGCATGAGGTGAGAATTCAGAGCGCCGGAAACATGGGCACGGTGAACATGAAGGAACTGCGCCCCGCCATCTGATTGTAGGCCTGGCGTGGATCGGTGGAGGAAAAGGTGTTGGCGATGGGACCGAGGTGACGCGCGGCAGGGTCCGGCCACCAGATGAAGTAGAAGGGGCGCTCGTAGGCCCGCTTGAAGCGGTCGATGGTGGTGGGTGATTCGCGCAGGGCGAGGCGGGATGCGCGCTCAAAGGTGACGAACAGCGGGGCGAAGCCATCCGTGGACCACTGGGCGGTGCTGGTGGGGCTGGGGACGGAGGGCGGGTAAAAGACATCATAGCCGCCCATGTAGGACAGGGAGGACGGAGTCAGGCTGGAGGTGGCGTCCGCGTAACGTTTGACGGAGGCATGGGTGCCGTTGGGCTCCTTGCTGCCGGTGAAGCGGATGAGGTCGATGTCGTAGATGGCGTTGACCTTGAGATAGCCGGAGTACTTGCTGTAACCGAGCACGAAGATGCTGGCGTTCTGGGGGATGGCGGTGCCGTCGTTGAGAGGATTGCGGTAGTCGCGATAGAGGGAGGCGGAAACACCGGCATGCGCGATGATGTGGGCGCGGAACTTCTGCGGCGTGTCGAGCTCGTCGTCGGTGCTGGTGTTGTAGGCGATGACCGACGGGCGCCAGGTGTTCATGCCATCACGGGGCAGGCAGTAAACGGCGGTGGCGCTGAGGGTGTCCGCGATGAACTGCTCACGCAGCTCTTCGGCGAGGGCGAGGGCGCCGTATTGCGGGGCCATGCCGACATCTACCGTGGCGCTGAGGGTGCCGTAAAAATTTTGCGAACGGGTGGCGCCCAGCGGCACGGCCACCATGGAGGAGACACTGGGCTGGCTGCGCACCAGAGTGCCATAGGAGACGACAGCGCCGCCAAGAATCACGGCGGAAAGCGCGAGCACCAGCAGGAGTTCCACGGAGGTGAACCCCCCTGGCTGATGGACGCGGCGGTTCATTTGGGTGCAGGCGTGGGATTGCCAAACAGCATGCGCACGACGGACTCAACGGCGGGCGAAGCGGGAGCCGGGAGCGGTGGCGCGGCGTCCTGCGGGGCAGGGGGCAGGGGCTTTTCGGGCGTGGCGGTCAGCGCCTGTGCCGGGGCTGGCGCTGGTGATAGTGATGGGGACGGTGCCGGAGGAGCGGCAGGAGGCGGCTCGACGAGGCGTGGGGGAGAAAACGGCAGCGGATCATCCGCGACGACCTGCGCACGCGGCGGTGCGGGATCGGGAGCCACCATGGGCGGCGGGGAATCTGCGGGAGCGGGAGCGGGAGCGGCTGCGGTGTTGGCTTCGGTGTCTTCCCGCGGCGCGATGTTCATGGTGGCATTGGCGCCCTTGTGTTCTTTGGCCTCGGCTTCGGTCTGCCCAAACATCTGGTAGCGGACGCGGGGGGAGATGTTGATGGGGATGGTCATGAGCTTGGGAGGAAGGCCGGTGAGGCGCTTCTCCTGCCAGGCGAGCTCGATGTACTCAGGGGTGATGTTTTTGACCTTCAGCTCGACCATCTGGTCCGGCAGCACGGGGGGGACATCGCAGCCGGTTTCCAGAATGATGTCTCCCAGCAGCACGCGCATGCGGCCATTGGTGCGGCGCGCGCCGACGACGGGGAGCTTGAGGAGTTTTTCACGGACGCGGTTTTCCTCCGTGTCCCCGGTGGACTGGCGGCTGAGGACATCGCTGATGGATTCAAACGGATTGCGCTCCTCAGGCTTCACATTTTCCGGGGTCTTTTCCTCCGGCAGCACGAGCTGGTATTGCACGCGTTTGTCCCCGTCCTCTTCGACGGCTTCCTGGGCATGGCTGGAGAGGGCCATGAGGGCGAGCATCATGACCGGCAGCAGCGATCTGTGGGCAAAGTTCATGGGTCAGGACTTGGTGGCTTTGGCCTTGGGCTTGGGCGCGGCCTTTTTCTTGTCCGCATCCGCGGCGGCGAGATCAAAGATGGGGGTTTCAAAGGAGACATCCATTTTGAGCTGGGTGATGGTGCTGCCGCCGGTGATCTGCACCACCTTCATGCGCGCGGTGGGCAGCCGGCGCTCGATGTCGCCGAGCCAGTTGAGCACCTTGGCGAATTCCTCCTCAATGGTGAGGGTGGTGATGACGGACCTGGGGATGAGCTTGTTGCCGACCGATGTTTTGGACTCGGTTTTGCGTGAGCGAACGAGGTTGATGCCGCGTTCGCGCAGGCTGAGCTCGATGTTCTGCTCGGCCTCCTGCTGGGTCTGCACATGCTCGATGGCCGGGAGCCAGGAACGGAGGAAGCGGCGCAGGTCTTCTGTGTTTGACTTGAAGACGGTGGTTTCGATCTCGGCGGTGGAGCGTTCGTTTTCCGCCGTGACGGCGGCGGTTTCGGCGTCCTCGGCCTCGGCGCGGGTGGTGGCCACCTTCTTGTGGATGATCTGCGCCGTGTAGGTCATGGTGCCGATGACCATGAGCAGGATGATGCAAGCGAGCTGCTTGGGATTCATGGAGTCAAAAAGGTGAAGGGGTTAATCCGCCTGGCGGACGAGCGTGGAATGGTATTCGACGACGTCTCCGTTCTTGGTCTGCTGCGGAGAGTAGGAGCGGTAGAGGAGCTGGCCGAGGGCGGCCTCGATGGCGGCGAGTTCGGTGGAGACCTGGGAGCCGTTCAAATGGAGGGTGAGGGCGATGTTGGCGGGCACCTGCTCGCTGCGCTCAAGCGCCATCTGGGTGATGCGGGTGTCTGTCTGCACGGCACGCGCGATCTTGACGGCGATGGGCTGGATGTTGCGGGCGCCTTCCATCCATTTGGCGACCTGGTCCGCCTTGTTGGCCTCGGCTTCGAGATCCGCCTTTTCATTTTTGAAGGCGTCGCGCTGGGTTTCGCTGAGCGCCTGGCGTTCCTCGGCATCCACCTTCTGCTTGAGCGCCTTCTTGTAGTTGAAGTAGTCCATGGTCATCACGTAGGCGCTGCCGGCGAGCGCGAGATAAAAGATGACGGGGATGGCGCGGAAGGAGGAGGGCAGCCGGCGCGAGGTGTCGATGCGCGGCGTCTTGAAGTCATGGCAGAGATATTCGTTCATGGTATGGGCGGCTTAGTGTTCCCCGATGATGGTCCAGAGCAGGTCATCCTGCGTGAGATCGGCGGCGCCGACCTTTTCCAGGTGAAGCATCAGCTCCGTGCGGAATTTGCTGTCATGGCCGTCGCCGACAAAATAGACGGGGCTGCCCTGGGGGACTTTGGCAAGCAGGGGGCTGATGATCTGCAGGGCGGTTTCCACCGCCTCGGGGCCGAGACCGCTGCGGCAGCGGATGTCCCGCCACTGGCCTTCCTGCTGGACGAGAACGGCGAGGGAGCCTTCACATGCGGCGATGAGGACGAAGTCCGACGGGGTGCCCCCGGCGCTGGCGCGGAAGATGCTGAGAATCGCATGCTCGAGCATGGCAAAGAGGCCGCAGCAGACGCGCCCGGGCTTGAGATGGACGGTTTTGAGCACGTCCTCGGTGACTTTCACCAGAGACTCCTCCACGGCAAGGAGGAGGCTGGCGGTGGTCTCCGGGTGGTGGCAGATGGCGTAGCGTTTGCCACGGTCATACTTGGGGCCGAGCACGGCGCGGGGATTGGTGCGCAGGAGGCTCGCGCAGTTGTCACCGCGCATGAGGTTGTTTTCGAGGCTGATGATGAAGCGGTGATTGACGGAGACGGAGCACCAGCCGCCATCGGCCATGCCGCGCCATTCCTCGCCTTTGAGCGGGGCGGCGTCCTGGAGCTCCCCCTCCTGGGTGCCGCCTTCCTCAAAGCGCCCGCGCTTGTTGAGGGAACGCCAGCTCACGGAGCCGCGGCTGACATTGATGAGAAGAGATTTGCGCGATTCAAAACGCTTGGCCCAGGGGACTGCGGAGTCGTCTGGGTCGGCTTTGAAAGCGGCGAAGCTCAGGACAGATTTGATTTCATCCAACAGCATAAATAGAGGTCAGTTGTTCTTTGGAAAGGAAGTCGTACACCTCATGCTCGGTGTAGCCGGTCTTGCGGGCGGTGGAGGGCTTCCAGCCATCCGCCATGCGCATGTTGAGGCAGCGTTCGAAGCTGACCATGCCGCGGGTGAAGCCGGCCTCGAGCTCCTGGTCGAGGTTCTTGAACTCACCGCGGCGGATCATGCCGCAGACGGAGTCATAGGGCAGCAGCAGCTCGTGGATGGGGAAGCGCTTGCCCTTGGCCTCGTCAAACAGCAGGCGCTGGCACAAAATGCCACGAATGGAGTCGGCGAAGGAGAGCATGGCGTTTTCCATGCGGTCGCTCGGGATGAGCTTGAGATAGCGCTGGACGGTCTGCGCGGCGGAGGAGGTGTGCAGGGTGGCCACGACGACGTGGCCGGTTTCAGCGGCCTGGAGGGCGATCTCCGCCGTCTCGCCGTCACGAATTTCTCCCACGAGAATGACGTCGGGCGCCTGACGGAGGGCGGCGCGGAGGGACTTGTTGAAGTCCAGCTCGTCCGTGCCGATCTCACGCTGGGAGACCAGGGACGGGATGCCGGAAGGATAGACGAATTCGATGGGGTCTTCGAAGGTGAGGACGTGCTCCTGGCGGCGTTTGGCGCGCTCAAGGATCATGGAGGCAATGGTCGTTGACTTACCTGAGCCGGTGGCGCCGCAGACGAGGAAGAGGCCGTTCTTGGCCTCCAGGAAGGCCTTGATGGCGGGCGGGGGGACCATCAGCTTGCTGATGTCCGGAATGCTTTCGGGAAGGAGACGCAGGACCCAGCGGGGGCGCCCGCGGGTGACCATGCGGTTGACACGATAACGGCGCGGGCCGAGCTGGAGGGCGTAGTCAATGCAGCCTGCGGTGAACTCCAGCGGGCGCTCCGGCTGGTAGATGAAGGAGTCGTAGAAAAGCTTGCCGTTGCGCTTGTAGGTCAGCGCCTCCCAGGGGGTGACATAGAAGTCGCTGACGCCGGAATCCTTCGAGAGGTGAAGCATGCGGTAACCAAGCTGACTGCGTTCGTGAATGTCTTCCATGGTGTTTAGAAATTGCTGGTGAAGCGGGCGCGCAGTTCCACTGCGGCGTTGGCGCCTTCATAGACGAGGAGGTTGTTGCCCTGGACGAGGCTGGAGGCCGGGTCCTTGGACACCCATTCGAGCTCCAGGCGATACTGGACGCCGTCGATGGTGATGGTGAAATCCGTGGTGGGATTGAGGAGCTGAACGATGTCTGCGCTGGCGAGACGATCGCTGGTGTTGGAGGTGCTGACGAGGCCCAGATTGATGTAGGTGGTGACGCTGATGGAGGGCTGCGTGAGGGTGAGATTGACCGTGAGGGTGACGCCCGTGGCCTCGCTGTTGTAGAAGGTGGTGCCGTTGAGGATCATCAGGGCCCCGAAGTCGAACCAGGTGTTCGGGGTGATCTTGTCGAAGGTCGCGGGGGTGAAGCTCAGGGAATTCTCCACGCCTGCATCGAGGTAGGTGCCGTTGCCGAGATCGAGCTTGGTGTTGCCGGACTTGAAGGTGGAGGTGGTGCCGCTGTTTTGAATGCTGGTGACGAGATTGGAGCCGCCGAGCGCATTCCCCCAGCTCCCTTCTGCGGAGCCGCTGAAGCCGCTGGTGAGGCGGTAGTAGCTCTGCGTGTTGGTGTAGCTGGTGGCGTATTCGGCAGGCCGCGTGCTTTCATTGCGCGCCTGCAGGTTCATGGCCGGAATGAGAGGGATGCTGGTGCCGGTGTACTCCTGCCAGGCGCCGCCATTGATGCTGTACATCAGCTTGGCGACGTCTGCCGGGGCGCCGGAGGTGATGGAGACGGAAGTCGGAAAACTCGTGAAGCCGAAGGTGCCGCCCACGGGTGAGATGACGGGGATGGGCAGGAGGGCAAGCGTAGGCTGGGCCGGAGCGCCGCCACCACCACCTCCTTCACCGCCGCCGCTGCCCCCGCCCGAATCGGTGGGAGGGGTGGCTGAAGGGTCCGCTGCCTCCGAGGGATCAAAACCCGAGCCTGACGAGGGCGGTGTGAACGGCTGGGGATCGAGGTAATCGGCTGCGGGGTTTGCCACCGCAGTGCCCCAGACCCAGCCGCTGTTGCTCGAATTGAAGGAGACGACGGATTTGGTGCGTCTCTCGGTGCCGAAGTCAGCGCCCGCGAGGGTTTCATCCAGATAAAAGTCAGAGACGGCAGTGCCGGCTGCTCTCTTGAGGATGAAGCGCTGCTTGGTGCGGTCCCAGAAGGCACGGGGATTGTCGGAGCTGTCCTGCTGGCTGGTGACCTGGGCGCGCAGCCGAACGTCTGTCAACCTGCCTGAAACGACACCGACGTGCTGCTGCCACTCTGACTGCGGGCGGGTGCGTTTCATTTTATCGAGCACTGACTGGGGTGAGGTCAGACCCGCAAGGCTGCCGCCATCAGCCACATAGAGGGCCACCATTTGATTGAGGGTGGCGACGTCCGAGGAAAGCTTGGCGATGCGGGCGGAGTCCGAATCATCCGAAAGGAGGGAGGCACCGATGCCGGCGAGCACCCCAATGAGAGCGATGGTGATGACGAGTTCGAGCAATGAGAAACCGGCACGACAGTCGGGACTGCGTACACCGGAGCGCAAAGCTGTGACTCTAGCGGCTATCATTGATGAACAACTAAATAGTTAAAAAGCCCTAAATTCAAGGGAAAGATATGGAAAATATAATAAGTGTGGTGGAAAATGTTCAGAAGGGTGAATATTTGGCGTAAATCATAAAATCAATACACTCGACTGATAAATGGTATTTGATTTGTTTTTTCATTGAAGTTATAATTCCCATAATTATGCGCCATTTTACAGCACGGTTCCAGCTCAATTTCCTGGTCTGCCTCGTCCTGACGAGCCTGTCGGGCACGGCATTGCGCGCTCAGTTCAACCAGAGCAATCTGCACGTGATGTCTGCCGAGCATGAGATGGAAGCGAACCGGCTGCGCTCGGCCGCGCCGCAGCAATATGACTTTTCCAAGGCAATGCTCAGCGATGTGCTGCGATTTCTGGCGACGGATGCGGGGATTTCGTTCTTTTCACTGCCGGATGACAGCGCGGACGGCGCACGCCTGATCACGTTTTCCATCAAGGCGAGCCCGTTTCAGGTGCTGGAGACGCTGTGCAAAGCCAACGGGCTGGCGATCATTCCGGACAATGGGATCTGGTACATCCGCCCGGCAGATGACCGTGAACTGATCGGCAAAGAGTATCACATCAAGAACAATGCGGTCGAGCTGGTGGAGCGCGTCGCGTCCGGCACCTCCTCCTCATCCACGCGCTCCGGCACCATGAGCGGTGCGGCCGTGGGGATGGACCTGCAGGGGACGAGCCAGACGTTTTCGGTGAAGCGGAGTGAAATCATCAATGACATCCGCACGCTGCTGGGGCTGCCCCCTGAGGAAATGGATGGAACCCAGGCGCCCACGGCGCTGGGTGGCATCGGGGGAGCCGGAACGGACGAAAATGCCGCGAGGGCGATGAATTCCAATGAGATGAGCTCGGTGCGGAAACCGAAGGTGATCTGGAAATCAGACTCCAACACGCTATACATCGTGGCCACGCGGCTGCAGCACCTGTGGGTGGAGGGCTACATCTCGGCGGCGGACAAGCCGCAGACCATGATCGCCGTGGAGGTGAAATTCATCGAGACTTCGCGTGACCCGTCCCGTGAGTTTGGCATCGACTGGACGGGCACGCTGGAGACCGGCAACTTCCGCCAGGTGCAGGATGTCACGAACACGACGGACTCCACCACTGGACTGACGACCGCGACGGTGAAGTACAACAACGTGCCGACCACGGGAGGCTACCGCACGGACCTGGCCAATTTGCTGACCGCCGGGGATCTCAACAACGTGGGAGCCACGCTGGGCTTTCCGGCCACCAGCATTTTGAGCGCGCAGGATGTGAACGTGAAGCTGCGCGCGATGATGCGCGACCAGGAGACCAATACCACGTCCTACCCTCGAATGGTGACGCTGAGCAATCGTGAGGTGGCGATCCGGGCGGTGGTGAACCAGCCGGTGCTGGACGCGAGCTCCACGGCGAGCTCCGGATCGGTGGGGGCGACCACGACGACGAAGGTGGCCTATCTGCCGATCGGAACGGTGCTGAACATCCTGCCCAAGCACATGCAGGGGGACAAGGTGCTGCTGAACATGGCGGTGACCGTTTCGAGCATCATCGGCACGCAGGTCATTTCGGGGAATCCCTATCCCATTGCCTCCTCGCGTGTGTACAGCGCGCCGGTGGAAATTGACTCTGGCTACACCGTGGCGGTGGGAGGACTGGACGAGGCCACTGAGAAAGAAGCGGAGGCCGGCGTGCCTTTCCTGAGCAAGATCCCGGGGCTGAAGTGGCTCTTCGATTACAAGAGCCGCAGCAAGAACCACAAGAGCCTGATGCTTTTCATCACACCGACGATCATCGACGGACGCAACGGAGGACTTCCCGCCGAGCCGCAGTCGGTGGTGCCTCAGCGGCCGCACATGGCCGGCAAGCCGAAGGTGGATTCCGCCAGCGGGGCGCTGATCGGCGGCAGTGCGGCGCTGCCGAAGACGGTGGAGTACCTCTCGCGTGAAGCGGAGATTCTCGGCAACACGATCAAGGAAAGCCGGATCACCCCCGAGGTGAGGCAGAAGCTGAAGGAACTCAAAATTGCCGTGGAGCAGGTCGAGGAGCAGTGTGATACGATGAAGCTTTCAGAGCCCGCGAAATTTGCGATGATTGATCAGCAGCAGCAGATGCTGCGGACGGTCCTCAGGCGTCTGGAGTCCTTTGCGACGATTCTGTTCAAGAAGGAGCACTTCTGATCAGCGGGTCGCGACCCGCTGAAACACGCGGGGTGTTTCAATGGCGGCGGCCTTCTTCGGCTTGGGCGCGGGCTTGGGGTCAAGATTCTGAGTCAGAGCTTCGGGCGTGACGGTGGATGCGACGCCGTCTGCGGGAACTTCGACCTTGGAGACCCAGAGCAGGGCGTTGAGCACCGTTTTGCGCACGTTGTCGTTGCCCCAGTTGGCGTGGAAGTGGCCGCCGGTGAAGCCAAAGCCGCGACCGCCGTCGGCGCGTTCGATGGTCCACATCGTGGTCTCAGGGCTGCCGCGTTCTGCCTGGATGTGGGGGTAGGGGCCTTTCGGTGCCACATAGGGGCCGTTGCGCGTGGCTTCGCTGGGCACGGCCACAAGGATGGGGGCAAACTTCACCGCGCCTTCTGACAGAGGAGCCACGCCATGACCGAAGGCCGGGCGGAAACGCATGTGAATGTACCATTCGTCCTTGGTGGCGAAGGGCTGCACGCCATTGGTGACGGGGTGCTTGGGCAGCAGGGTGTAGCTGGCCTCCCAGATGGGATTGCAGGAATAGGCGTTCTCATAGTAGCCGCCGATCCACTCCTGAAACTCTTTGCCCGCCTGGCCGGCGACCACTTCGACGCCGTAGTGCATGCAGCCAAAGCCGACGCCTTTGGCCATGAGTTTGCGCAGGGTTTCGAGATGGCCGTCCACCACGGCAGGGTGCTTGCCACCGCCGTCTGCGTAGATGACCACGGCATCCGCGTCATCAAAGGTCTTTTCATCGCTGACCCAGCCCATTTCGTGGCGGTCCACGACGAGATTGGGGACGCTCTTGAGGCACTGCTCCAGCAGCATGGTGCCAGCGCGGAACTCATGCATGCCGGGCGGATGCGAGGGCTTGCCTGCGATTAAAACGAGCTTCTGTTTTCCATCCGGCGTGACGGCCTGGAGTGAAACAGCAGTGGCGAAGAGGAGGGTGAGCAGATGTGCAGGCTTCATAGGATGGTGGAATGCGCTGCATCATTCGCATGCTGCGCCTCAAATCAAGAACGGAAGCCTTGGCTGAGTCCAGTTCATAATGGGCGGATGGCCTAGCGGACGACCTGAAATTCCGGCAGCATGCAGACGGCCCAGAGCAGATCTTCCAGCGACTGCTGCGTGGGTTTGTCTCCGACCAATGCCTGGGCGGTGGCGAGTTCGCTGGGGGAAGGGGCGCGGCAGAGCGCCTGGTGATACAATGCGGTGACCAAGTCGGAGGGCGAAGGGGCGTGGGAGTCCAGCAAACGGCGCGCGCCTTTGGCGATGGCGTCTGAGAGGATGCTGCCATTGGCGAGATCGATGGCCTCCAGGGTGGTCAGGTCATTGGGGCGGGCGGTGACAATCTGGTCACGATTGGGGCGGCCGAGCGTGCGCATGAGGAAGTCTGATTTCATGAGCGAGGCGCGGATCATGTGGTGCGAGGCGCTCGCACCCTGTGCCAGGAGAGAAGGTGCCTGGGTGTTGATGGCCTGCTGCCATGCGCCGAGCGCTTTGACGACGGTGACGGGCTGCCAGTCTTTGGGATCAAAAGCGGCGATGCGGCCTTCCTTGGCAGGCGGAGCTTTGGCGGACCATTCCCAGGTGGCATCGCTGCTGATCGCGGCTTCTTTGCCTGCGGCATCGCGCACGCGGGCATCGAAGAAGAAGCCGGCGGCGTTGGGGCCTTTGCCCGCGTTGGTGGCGATGACGAGGATGGAGTTGGGACCTTTGCGCAGGGCGGTTTGCAGCGGCACGGCGGCGAGCTTCGTCCAGTCATCCCCGGCGCTGACCTTGCGATTGTTGACAAACAGCGTGTAGCCGTTGTCGCAGGTGACGACGGCGCTGGCGCTGGCGGGATCGGAGTCGAGCTTGAAGGACTTGCGCAGGGTGATGGCTTCGCCGGAGGGCGGTGTGCTGCCGGGGTTGGCGCTGTGGCCCCAGATCCACTGGCCCTGGATCTTGATCTGCTTGGCGAGTTCGGGATCGACTTTGCCACGCAGGACTCCGGCATCCATCTTGGTGGGGGCTGCGCCGGTGAGCTGCCAGATGGCATCGACAAACTGCTCGGCCGTGAGGCGTTTGGCGCGCGGGCCTGCGTAGGTGTAGCCGTGATCGTCGATGCCTTTGGTGACGACCTGGGAGTGCGACTGGTAGGCTTGTGAGGAGGCGATGAGGACCAGGGTGTGCTTGAGGTCGTAATGATGCTCCGCGAAGTCGGCAGCGAGGTAGTCGAGCAGGTCCGCATTCCAGGGCTCCGTCTGCATGGCATCGACCGGGTGCACGATACCACGACCCATCAGGCGCTGCCAGAGTCGGTTGACGATGGTGCGGGTGGTGCGGCCGTTTTGCGGGTGGGTCATCAAGGCGGCGAGCTGTTTGAGGCGCTCGGGCTGGGCTGCCTTGGGGTCCACCTGGCCGATTTCTGGAAACAACCAGGAGGCCACGGCCTGCTGGCCGATGGGTTTGTCACAGCGATTGATCTCCAGCGGGCGGCTGGAATAGATGGCGGCCAGCCCGTAGGCCTCGCTGAGTTTCCAGCGGTCGATGAAGCTGTCATGGCAGGAGGCGCACTTCATGTTGATGCCGAGGAAGCTCTGCGAGACGCTCTGCGCGAACTGGATTTCCACGGTCTGCCCGGCGCTGACATCGCCTCGCCATTTGATGCCGTCGATGTAGCCGCGGCTCTCATCGTTTGGCGGCGCGATGAGCTCGCGGACAAACTGGTCGAAGGGCATGTTGGTGATCAGCGCGTGGTAGAGCCAGTTGCTGATCTGCTTGCGCCCGCCGGTGATGAAGCCGGTGCCGCCGTAGTCGTTGCGCAGCAGGTCGTTCCAAAAGGTGAGCCAGTGCTCGGTGTAGTCCATGTCTCGCTTGAGCAGGGAGTCGATCAGGCGCGCGCGTTTGTCGGCGGCGGTGTCTTTGGCAAAGCTCTCCAGTTCCTGGGGCGAGGGCAGCAGGCCGATGAGATCGAGATACGCACGGCGGACGAAGGTGGCATCGTCGATGGCCGCAGGGCGGGGGAGCTTTTGGGCGGTGAGATACGCATCGAGAATGCGGTCGATGGGATTGCTCCGCCCGTCCACCGCAGCGGGAAGCACGGGCGTGCGCGGCTTGAGCGGAGGCTCATACGCGGGCTTTTTGAAGGCGAAACCTTCCTCCCATGCGAGGCCTTCATCAATCCACTGCTTCAGCAGCGCGATCTGCTCCGGAGGTACGCGTTTGCCCTTGGGCGGCATCTGCTCATCGGGATCGGTGGAGAGCATCAGCCGGATCATCGCGCTATCCGCGCTTTTTCCGCTGACCACCACCGCGCCGTCTTCACCGCCATCCATCAGGGACTCGCGTTCATTGAAGGAAAAGCCGCCCTTCTTTTTGTCTCCCGCATGGCAGTCCGCGCAGTGCTCCCGCAGGATCGGCACGATCTGGTGGGAGAAATCGACGGCGGCCGCTGCGGGGAGGCTGGAGAGGAGCAGGAGGGAAATCGGGAGACGCATTCAGAGATCACGAACGTAACGTCGCGGGGCAATCTCGCGGAGGCTTTTCACAAGTTGAGCCGCCTCAGTGGCGTGATACAATCGGGCATGTCCCATGGCTTTCGCTCCTTGCTGACGTGGCCGAAAAGCCTTGGGCTGCTCTGCTGCCTGCTGGTTCTGGCGGGGCTTGCGCTGACAAAGCAAAAGTCTTCTGTTGATCCCAAGGTGGCTGAGATCCTGACCTCGATGATCCAGGACGTTTTGGAAGGAGATGCCAACCGGGAGGCGCGGGAGTTTTATGGAACCAAGGGGGATAAAACGGTGATCCTGCTCGATGGCCATGAGTATGGTGGGAGGCCTGTGGAATGGCCGCCCGGGTTTGTGCCGTCCGTGGCGGGATATACATTTCTCCTGGGGCATCAGGAATGCCTGCATCCCGAGACGGAAAATCGCAGGCTCGCGATCCGGCTTGACCGCTGTGTCATTGATACACCGGACAAGCCAGAGAATGAGAAGCACGAGCTCTGGGATAAAAGTCCAATACGGATCAGCATTCAAAATGGCGGGGGCTCGGAAAACGGGGCAGTAATGGGCGGGCGCGACATCTGGTATGCCTTTGTCAGGAAGAATGGTCGATGGGTGGCAGTACAAGAAGGATATTTTGCTTCATGAACCTGGTGTTCCGCAGGGGGGCAGAGCAGTTGGACGTCATCATCCCCGGCACCTCCACTCACCTACTTCCGGCCGGCGCTGTTAGCATGGCGGATGAGGACGATGCTAGCGCTGGCTGCTGCTGAGCACGGCGTTAAGCGCAAAGAGCAGGGCGAGCAGCCAGAAGATCAACTGGCAGAAACTGGAGCCACGGCGATAACCCCGAATGAGGCGCAGCAGCAGTCCGGCCCCGAGCGCCAGAAACGGCAGGCAAACAATGAGCACCTTCAAGCTGTCGAGATACGTGTGAACGAGAACGTCCAAAACGGGCTTCAGCGTTCTGGGATGGTAGGTGAGAACCTGCAAGGCCGAGAGAGCGGAGGGAACGAGCGCCGCCAGAGGCGCCAGGCACAGCGTGCCGAAAAGGATGTCGCCGACACCGGGCGGATCCCCGTCCGGCGGGCAGGTTTCCATCGGGATGTCTTCGGCAGGCGGTTCATCGGTGAAGCCGGTGCGCAACACGCTCTCCGCCTCCTCCATCTCCTCCTCGGGCACGATCACCACGCAGTCGAGCATGGGGGTGCCGCCATAGATTTGATCGGCGATGTCTCCGGTGACTGCGGCAGTGACACCGTTTGAAGTGAGCACACCCGCAAGAATGTGAGCCTGTGACGAAGACAGGTGATGGCGGAATACGCAGCTCATGACCCGGGATTGAAGCCGAAGCGCCGGGGGAGTGTCAAGCCTCGTGAGGGGCAGCAGAGGATTCACCCTGCCTCACGCTGTCCGCTCGGGGCATATGTCCTCAGGACTTGGTATCGACCTGAACAGTGTCAAAAATGCTTTCGACGGTCTGGGGGCCGCTCTTGGTCTTGCCGCTGTAACCGACGATGATCATCCACATCTGGTCATTGTGATAAAGGATGAGGCTCTCGGCAAAGATTTCCCCGCCAAAGCGCTTGGCCGACATGGAGGTGCGTTTGCCAGGCAAATTCGACACCGTCACGTCCCGCGACTGCTGCTTGACGTTGGACATGCCGTCGAGGCTGGTCATGGCTTTGAGCGAACCTGTGGCGGCGGCGTCCAGATCAACCGCGGTTCCTTTGGCATAGCGGATGGATGAAACCGCCACCTCCAGCTCGTCGGAGCGCTTGCCTTCAAGGCCTTTGATTTCGATGATGGCCGGGATGGAGGACCGCTGCTGTTTTTCCGCCAGAGTCATCGGGCTTTTCAGCGTGAGGCCCGAAAGGGTGGTCGCGGGCATGATGAGGTCCAGTTCTGCTGCCAGGGCGGCCTTGAGCAGGCTGTCGTTTCCGACATCCAGGCGCTCCAACAGGTCCATGGGAAGCTGGGAGAATGGCACGGAGCCGATGCCGTCCAGATGGGTGAATGAAATCTGGCCGGGCTCGATCTTGCGCAGCTTGGCATCCTTCAAGACTTTGCCGTCCTGCAGCTTGAGCTCAGGGATCACCTGCTCTGCCGCTGCGGACTGGACCTTGTCCACGGCGGCGCGCGCGGCTGCAGCGAGCTTTTTCAATTCTTCCGTGGAATTCGCGACTTTTTCTTCGAGCTCCATCTTCTTCTGCTGGAGCGCGGCGGTCTTTGCGGCGGTCTGTGCCAAGGCGATCTGGGTGGGCTCAAATTCCAACCAGGGGGTTTTGCAGAGGTCTCGCGTGTCGCGCTCCGTGAGGAGTTCGGCCTTCAGCTTTAGCACGGCCCGCTGGGTCTTTTCGTACTGGTAGGCGAAATAAGCACCCACCGCGACTGCGATAAGGGCGAGCGTCTTCAAAAAGGAGCTGAAATTCATGATGAGCGAAGAGGGAAGGTGAGGGGCGAGGCGGGCAGATCAGGGGTGTTTGGCCTTGTAGGCATCCAGCTTGGCACGGAGCCTCACGAGTGTGGCGTCGAGCTTGTCAGCCTTGCTGCTGAGGTCGCTGATTTCCTGATTCAGAGCCGCCTGTGTTTTGGCGGCCGCCTGAATCTGACCCTGCGCATTGTACTGGGCGGTGTACACGGGCTGATTGATGCTGGCGATCTTCTTTTCGTAAAACACCGCCTCCTGCTTGGTTTGCACGATCTCGGCCTCCAGGGCGGTTTTTTCCGCATTGAGGGCTTCAAACCGGTCGCAGGAGCAGAGCAGAAGCGACGAGGCAAGCAGGAGGCTGGGCAAAGGGCGCGGGAGGATCGACGAGTTCATATCACGCGCGCTTCTAAGTTAATTCCCAAATCCAAGCAAGCACTCAGTGCCGGACGCTGAAAAAACATAGTAAAGCAGGAGCGGGGGAGATAGGCATGCGGCATAGGCGCAGCTGAGCACGGCGTGCCGGGAGCACATTTCGAGATTCCGCCTGCACAGGCTGCAAGATGTCCGGTGCGTGACTCGTTCGGCTTGGTCCTCCATGAAATTCCTCCCGTCTGCCACCGCCCTTCTGCTTCTCCTTGTGCCAGCCCTGCATGCCGCCCCGCAGGATGACCAGTATGTCCTTGGGCCGGATTCGCAGGTGAAGGAAGACGTGCCGCATGGCGAGGTGACGCAGATGCCTGCGTGGAAAGACTCCAAAATCTATCCGGGCACGACGCGTGACTGGTGGATCTATGTGCCAGCGCAGTACAAGCCGGAGACTCCGGCGAATGTGATGGTGTTCTGCGATGGCGGCGGTTTTGTGAAGCCGGACGGCCAGTTCCGCGTGCCGGTGGTGTTCGACAATCTCATCGCCAAAGGCGAGATGCCGGTGACCATCGGCATTTTCATCAATCCGGGCGTGTTTCCCACGACCAACCCGAAGGAGAAGCCGCGCAGCAACCGCAGCTTTGAATACGATTCCCTCGGCGATCTGCATGCGCGCTTTCTGATTGAAGAAATCCTGCCAGAAGTGTCGAAGAGCTACAAGCTGACGGACGACCCCGAAGGCCGTGGCATTTGCGGCAACAGCAGCGGCGGCATCTGCGCCTTCACCGTGGCCTGGGAGCGGCCTGACGCCTTCCGCAAGGTGATCAGCCACATCGGTTCCTTCACCAACATCCGTGGCGGCTATGTCTATCCGGCGCTGATCCGCAAGGCGGAGAAAAAGCCGATCAAGGTCTTCCTGCAGGACGGCAGCAATGATCTGGACAACCAGTTCGGCAACTGGCCGCTGGCGAATCAGGACATGGCGGCCTCGCTGAAGTTTGCGGGGTACGATTACCAGTTTGTGCTGGGTGAAGGAACGCACAACGGCAAGCACGGCGGCGCCCTGCTGCCGGACACGCTGCGCTGGCTGTGGAAGAAGTGAGAGCAGGTGCTCATCATCGAACTTTGATTTCTGCCCAACCATGAAACGCACTCTTCTTTCCCTCTGCCTCCTCTCTTCCTCGCTGTTCGCCCAGGACACCTCGCTGCATGACTACCTCATCGAGGGCGAGCCTTGGCGGGAAGTCGCGAGTGGTTATGTCTTTACGGATGGCCTGTGCTGCGATGTGGCGGGCAATCTGTTCTTCACCGATGTGAAGGGCGGGAAGGGGATCTACAAGCTGGATGCGGCGACGGGGAAGGTGGATCTGTTTCTCGACAACCTGCCGGGCATCAGCGGGCTGCAGATTGGGCCGGATGGGCGTTTTTATGCCTGCCACAACAAGGAGGGGCGTATCATCGCCATCACGATGAAGGGTGAAGTGGAGGTGCTGCTCACGGATGTGAAGTGCAACGACCTCGTGGTGAGCAAATCGGGGAACTTGTATTTCACGGAGACACCGACGCAGCGCATCCATCTCATCACCAAGGACAAGAAGCATGTGGTCGCGGATGAGGGGCATGTGCTGAAGCCGAACGGCATCACGATCTCCACGGACGAGCGCACGCTGGCGGTGTCTGAATACGGCGGCAAGCATGTGTGGACGTGGCGCATCGAGGACGATGGCAGCCTGACGGGCGGCGCGCCCTACATGACGATGTGGCTGCCCGTGGGCAAAGAATCCGCCTCGGGTGATGGATCGACCACGGAGGCGAACGGGCGCACCTTTGTCACGACCGAACTGGGCGTGCAGATTTTTGACACGGCCGGGCGTCTGTCGGGAATCATCGCCAAGCCGGATGCGAATGGCAAGGTGGTCAGTGTGGAGTTTGCCGGCAAGGACCACGACATTCTGTATGTGGCCGGTGGCGAGAAGATCTACGGGCGCAAGGTGAAGGTGAAGGGGTATTTCGGGAAGTAGGAAGGTGATGCGGGCACTCCTGCCCGCAATGGATGCCTTGGGATGCTCGATTTGCAGGCAGGAGTGCCCGCATCACTGAACACGGCATGATCGAGGACGAATCCATGTCCGCCTCTTGCCCAGTCGCGAGCACGCGCTAGCTTTCGGGCATGTCCTTCGACACCATCCACTCCCTCATTCATTCCGAATCCGAACGCCCGGGCATCATCGCACGCGGGTGGGTTCGTACGAAGCGCGATTCGAAAGCCTGCTCCTTCCTGGAGATCAGCGACGGCTCCTGCTTCAAGGGCCTGCAAGTGGTGGTGGATGCGGCGCTGCCCACGGCGGAGCTGCTGCCGCGTATTTTGACGGGGGCGTCTGTGGAGGTGGTGGGGGATCTGATTGCTTCACCTGCCGCCGGGCAGAAGTGGGAGATGCAGGCGAAGGAACTGCGCCTTCTTGGCGAAGCGGATGCGACGTATCCTTTGCAGAAGAAGGGCCACACGCCGGAGTTTCTGCGCACGATCGCGCATCTGCGGCCGCGCACAAATTTGTTTGGCAGCGTCTTTCGCGTGCGCAGCAAGATGGCCTTCGCCGTGCATCGCTTTTTTCAGGAGCGCGGGTTCTTTTATGTGCACACGCCGATCATCACCAGCAGTGACTGTGAAGGGGCGGGGGAGATGTTTCAGGTGACGACGCTGAAGCCCAACACGCCGACGAAGCCGGAGCAGGATTTCTTTGGCCGGCCCACCTATCTGACGGTGAGCGGTCAGCTCCAGGGCGAGGCCTTCGCCTGCGCGCTGGGCAACATCTATACTTTTGGCCCCACCTTCCGCGCGGAGAACAGCAACACGACTCGGCATGCGGCGGAGTTCTGGATGATCGAGCCGGAGATGGCCTTTTATGATCTTACCGCAGACATGACGCTGGCGGAGGAGCAGGTGCGCTACCTGGTGCAGGCGATGTTTGACGAATGCCCGGACGAGCTGGAGTTCTTCAACAAGTTCATCGACAAAGGCCTCATCGACCGCCTCAAGCAGACGCTGGCCAAGCCGTTTGAGCGCATCAGCTACACGGATGCGGTGGAGATTCTGCTCAAGAGCGGGCGCAGCTTTGAAAATCCCGTGGTGTGGGGTGAAGGGCTGCAGACGGAGCATGAGCGTTACCTTGCTGAAGAGCACGTGAAAGGCCCGGTGACGATCTTCAACTACCCGAAGGACATCAAGCCCTTCTACATGCGCCAGAATGACGATGGCAAAACGGCGGCGGCCATGGATCTGCTGGTGCCCGGCATCGGCGAGATCGTGGGCGGCAGCCAGCGCGAGGAGCGGCTGGATGTGCTGGAGGCGCTGATGGCGAAGCAGGGGCTCGATCCCGAGAACTACGCCTGGTATGCGGACCTGCGCCGCTACGGCAGCGTGCCGCACGCCGGCTACGGGCTTGGATTTGAGCGCCTCCTCATGTTTGTCACAGGCGTACCCAATATCCGCGATGTCATTCCCTTTGCGAGAACGCCGGGGCATGCCGCATACTAGGAGCGCGGACTTCAGTCCGCAGCCCTCCGCCAACACTCAAACCGCCGCTTATCCCACAATGACGAATGCAGAATGTCGAATGACGAATGGTCCGAGCCGCCTGTGGCTGCTGGCTGTGGTTTTGTTTTCGTCCTTCGTCGTCCAGCATTCGGCAATGGCTCAGGAAGGCCTTAAAATTCAACTGGTGTCGGAGCAAACAGCCATTGTGCCCGGCCAGCCTCTCACCGTGGGACTCTGGCTGGAGCATGATCGCGGCTGCCACACCTACTGGCGTTTTCCGGGCATCGTCGGAGTGCCCACGCAGATGAAGTGGAATCTGCCGCGCGGCTGGAAGGCGGGTGAACTCATTTATCCCGAGCCGGAGCGCACGATGATGTTTCAGATCAAGGCGCAGGGGTTTGATCGCGATGTGATGCTCCGCACGGAAATCACGCCGCCGGCGAATTTGAAGGCGGGTGAATCTGTTACCTTCAGCGGCACCGCCTCGTGGATGTGCTGCGGAAAATCCTGCCATCCCGGCTCCATGGAGCTGAGCCTCACGCTGCCCGTGGCCGCCACGGCGGAAGTGAATGAGAAGTGGCACAAGCTGCTCGATGCTGAACGTGCACGCGCTGAGCGGACGAGCGATGCGTGGAGCGCCACCGCCAGCGAAAATGGGGATGCCATCACGCTGGTGGTCCGGCCCGCCACGACCCAGGCGCGTGTGTCCAAAAATCAGCGCGAGGCGGACAAGATCATCGCCTTCACCGAAGACGGCTGGTTTGACAGTGACAAGCCGCAGACGATTCAGCGCCATGAGGATGGCAGTTTGACCATCGGGCTGATCAAGGCGGATTCTTATCTGGGCGACCACCCGCCGAAGACGCTGCGGGTGATCTTGCGGAATGACGAGGGCTGGCTGCATGGCGGCGAGCTGCGGTGTTTGCAGATGGCACCGAGGATTGAGCGATAGCTCATGCCATGCACGGTTGCGCGGAACCCCGGGCTTGTCTGTATTGCGCGGCGAATGGCGGGGGGCGTTCGCAAAAAAGATAACAAACCCTTTTGATCATCGAGAGTGCCAATGCCCACATCGCAAATGGCCGCCTGACTGGTTGCCCTTTTTTCGGTATCAAGGGGTATATTTTCAGCGCGTGGTTTAAGCCTTGCCGCATTTTGACGGACAGATATTCTGGGGGCTCATGCGTGACAAAATCTCGGCTCGCAACAACGTCAAAATCTTCGGAGATGGCGCCCGGACCATGCTCTTTGCGCACGGCTTCGGCTGTGACCAGAGCATGTGGCGTTTCATCACTCCAGCCTTTGCGAGCGAGTATCGGGTCATCCTTTTTGACTACGTCGGCTGTGGGAGGTCTGACATGGAAGCCTACGATCCCGAACGCTACAGCACCTTGGAGGGCTATGCGAAGGACATCCTGGAAGTTTGCGAGGCGCTGGACCTCAACGGCGTGATCTTTGTGGGGCATTCCGTCAGCAGCATGGCGGGTGTGCTGGCCGCCAATCTGGATCCTGAGCGTTTTGCACAACTCATCATGCTGGGGCCGTCCCCCTGCTATGTGAATGACGGCGACTATGTGGGCGGTTTTGAGCGGGAGGACATCGAGGGCCTGCTGGACACGATGGAGCGCAATTTCCTGGGATGGGCGCAGTTTCTGGCGCCGATGGCGATGAAGAACGACGAGCGGCCCGGGCTGGCGCAGGAGCTGGAGGAGAGCATCTGCTCCACGGACCCGGACATCATGCGCCGCTTTGCGGAGGCCACGTTCTTTGCGGACAATCGTGCCGATCTGCCCAAGGTGAGCGTGCCGTGTCTGATCCTGCAATGTTCCGATGACGCCATCGCCCCGCTGAGCGTGGGGACCTACCTTCATCAAAACCTCCGCGGCAGCACGCTGCGCGTCATGGATGCCACCGGCCACTGCCCGCATATGAGCCACCCGGAGGAGACCGTGCGGCTGATGAAGGAATACCTGGAGGCCGAAATCTCCGCCGCTGCAGGAGGCGGCGTCACCACCACCCTGTAAGTGATGAATGATCTGTGGAACCATCTGCCCTGTGGCATTGCAAGCCTCGCTGCGGACAGCGAGATCCTCAGGGTGAATGACACGCTGCTGGACATGCTGGGCATGGAACGTGGCGCGGTGGAGGGGCAGCCGTTTCACAACCTGCTTTCCAAAGGCGGGCGCATCTTTTACCAGACGCACCTTTTCCCGCTGCTGCGCATGCGCGGGGAGGTGGAGGAGATCTACCTCTCCATGCTGGCGTCCGGCGGCGATGAGATGCCCATGCTGATGAATGCACGCACGCGGGTGGCGGAAGACGGCGGCACGGTGCATGAGGTGGTCCTGGTGCGCGTGCGGCAGCGGGCGCAGTTTGAGAGCGCCCTGCTCAATGAACGGAAAAAGGTGCAGCAGGCCAGCAAGGCCAAGGATGAATTTCTCGCCGCCCTGAGTCATGAGCTGCGCACGCCGCTGAACCCCATGCTGATGCTTTCCACCGAGATGGAGCTGGACCAGACGCTGCCGCTGCCCGTACGCCTGCAGGCCGGCATCATCCGCAGCAATGCAGAGCTGGAGGCGCGGCTCATTGATGATCTGCTGGACCTCACCCGCATCGCGCATGGAAAGCTCAATCTGGTGCCTTCAATCGTGAGCCTGCACGATCTGCTCAAGCTGACGGAAGACATCGCCCGCAGCGACAGCCGGTCGAAGGCTGTGGCGCTGCGCTTCAGCAAGGAGGCGGCGGAGCACCACGTCCGCTGCGACACCGCGCGCATGCAGCAGGTGTTTTGGAATCTGGTCAAAAACGCCATCAAGTTCACCCCGGCGGAGGGAACGGTGCAGGTGCGCACGTGGAATCCCGCGCCCGGCAGGATCGCCGTCTCCGTCACGGACACCGGCATGGGGATCGAGGCGGAAGCGCTGCCCCACATCTTCGCGGCGTTTGAGCAGGGCAGCATCTCCAAGCAGCAGTTCGGCGGCCTGGGTCTCGGGCTTGCCATCACGAAGTCCATCGTGGCGCTGCACCAGGGCACCATCCATGCCGAAAGCCCCGGGCTGGGGAAGGGGGCCACCTTCACGGTGGAATTCAACACCTGCCCGCCGTCAGCGCCGCAGGCCGTCGCCCGGCCCACCGCGCAGGGCAGCCGCGCCCTGCGCCTGCTGCTGGTGGAGGATCACGACTCCACGCGCGAAGTCCTCTCCCGCATCCTGCGCCGCTCCGGCCATGAGGTGCACACAGCACGCACGGGTGCCGAGGCGCTGATTCTGGGACAAACCGTGGAAGATCTGGATGCGGTGATCAGCGACATCGGTCTGCCCGACAAGAGCGGCCTGGATATCATGCGCCAGCTCAGGGCCCTGCAGCCCGATCTGCCCGGCATCGCACTCAGCGGTTATGGGATGGAGAAAGACCTCAAAGAGGCTCGTGCCGCAGGCTTCGCCGCTCATCTGGTGAAACCCGTGGCGCTGGACCAGCTTCGTTCGTTTCTGGAGCAGGTCGCGGAAGGGAAGCTGGGGTGAGAAGCGGCCGGAGGTCAGGCGTCTCGCCTGACGGAGGATCGAGGCGTCCCGCCTCTGTCTGATTCCGGAGAAAGGCGGGACGCCTCGATCCGCTGACAGCCGGGACGGCTATCCTCCTGAAAATGCCCCTGAAGCATCCATCCTTGATTGACAGCGAGGACAACCAACCACCAGAATGAATGATGAGTTTTCGTGAGGGGCCGCCTGATTTTGAGCCGCTGGACAGCACGCGGCCCATTGTCAAATATCGGCGCAAGCTGCCGCACTGGATTCAGGATGGAGCCACGTACTTCATCACGTTTCGGCTGGCAGATTCGCTGCCTGTGGAAAAGCTGCACGAGCTGGAGCGCTTTCGGGAGGCGTGGTTGCTGGCGCATGGCGATGCGCGACCGGATGAGGTGTGGCAGGAACTTCACCGTGCCTGCATGCGTCGTGTGGATGAATGGCTGGATGCAGGCAGCGGAGCGTGCTGGCTGCGAGATCCGGCGTGCGCGGGCATCGTCAGTCGTGCTTTGCATCACTTTCATGAGCAGAGATGCTTTCTCTCCAGCTACTGCATCATGCCGAATCATGTACACGTGCTGGTGCGGCCGTTTGTGGGCATGAGCCTGGCGGATCTGCTGCATTCGTGGAAAAGCTTCACGGCGAAGGAGATCAACAAGCGCCTGGGGCGATCAGGAGATGTCTGGGAGGCCGAGAGCTATGACACGCTGATTCGTGATTCCGAGCATCTCTGGAAAGCGCTGCGCTACATCGGCCAAAACCCGTCGAAAGCAGGAATGCCGGAAGCGCAGTGGGTGCGGTATGTCCATCCCGCTTGGGAGAAAGCGGGCTGGGGTTTCGTGAGGTGAGGGCGGGTGTGATGGAGGTCAGGCGTCTCGCCTGACGGGGGATCGAGGCGTCCCGCCTCTGTCTGATTCCGTACAAAGGCGGGACGCCTCGATCCGCTGACAGGCCGGAGGCCTATCCTCCGTGGACAGCCGGGACGGCTGTCCTACTTCTTCTGGAGCCCCTTATACACGCCGAAGTCGTTGAAGAAAAACTTCTTCGCGAGCCAGTACATCCAGTGCTTTTCGGGGATCTCTTCGCCTTCGCGCCATTGGCTGGTGCGCGGGGTCATGGATTCGATTTCGGCCATGGCGGTCTGGCGGATGGTGGAGTCTTTGGCGGTGTGCTTGGTGACGACGGCTTTGACGAGATCGGGGCGCTCGAGGACGATGCAGCCGCGGGTGTTGGAGGAGGCGATGTTGCGGAAGTCGCGGAGGAATTCGGACTTGGTGAAGACGTCAAAGAGGTCGTCATTCGTGCGGACACTTTCTTTGGCGAACTGGATGATGGGGCAGGGCTCGATGGCGCCGGTGGGGCTGATGTGATGGCTGATGCCGTTGGCCATGGGGCAGAGGGCCTGGCCGTTGTGATCGTAGTAGGCGTCCACGATGGCGATGGGCATCTTGGCGCGCATGTTGACGACGAATTTGCGCACCTGGGTGATCTGCTCGGGCGTGAGAGCGAGGTCGGCGCTGATCTTGGGGCCGACGGGGCGGTAGGTGTGATACCAGGCGTAGTGCACGCCCATGTCGATGAGGCGGCGCAGCCATTTCTCGGTGAGGAGGTCGTCGATGTTGGTTTTGCAGAGGCTGGTGGCGACGCCGGTGAGGACGCGGGCGTCGAGGCAGTTTTGCAGGCCGCGCAGGGTGCGGGTGAGCACGTCCTTGTTGCCACGGCGTTCATTGCTGACGATCTCGGTGCCTTCGATGCTGACGAGGGGCGTGATGTTGCCGAGCTTGCGCATCGTTTCGGCGGCCTTGGCGGTGATCATCTGGCCGTTGGTGAAGACCTGGAAGAAGGCGTCCGGGTGCATCGAGAGGAAATCGAAGAGCTCGGGATGCATGAAGGGCTCGCCGCCGAGGATGCCGAAGAAGGCATTGCCGCGCCGTTTGGCGTCGTTCACGATTTTGTTGAGCTCGTCGAGGTTGAGTGACTCGCGCGGTTTGTCCACGTCCACCCAGCAGCCCTGGCAGCGGAGGTTGCAGGAGTTCAGGATGGAGATGTAGAAAAAGGGCGGGAAATACTGGCCCTGCTTCATGCGCTGCTTGTGCAGCATGACGGACCGCGCGCCTTTGTAGCCGAAGTTCCAGCCAATCTTGGCGAGGCAGAGGGGATCGACGGTGCTGAGGATGCGCGAAGTGAGGGAAAGAAGCATGCAGAGAGAGTGTTCAGAGGTGAACGCTGAAAGTCCAGCCCCGGTAGCAAGGATTCGGTGGTTTTCGTGAAATTTACCCAGCCCCGCCGCGCAGGAAATGCGTGGCTGCTCAGCGCCGACGGCGGCGCAGGAGGAGCAGGAGGCTGCCGAGGCCGAGGAGCAGGAAGCGACCGGGCTCGGGAACGACAACGACGATGGTGCCTCCGGTATAGAGATCGCTGTAATCCCACGCGAAGCCGGAGCTGGTGAGATCGGGCAGGGCGACATCAAAGGTGCCTGTGATCGTGCCGACATTGGTCCAGTCAAACAAGCGCCAGCGGTCGCCGACCGCCCAGCCGGTGAGGCTGTTGGGATTGCTGACGGTGAGGGCCACGCCGGTGCCGATGGTGAGATTTCCCGAGATGCTCAGGATGTCTGCAGCGGCGGCGTTGCCGCTTTGATCTCCAGAGCCTGCTCCGCTGATGAGGGAGAGATTGAGCGAGGAGCCGTTTTCAAAGGTGACGCCGCCGGTGCCGGCTGCGGTGAATTCAAGGCGTCCAGCCGTGGTGGCAGCCTGGGTGGGGCCGACATCAACGGTGCCGCTGATGTCAAAGGAGGCATTGGTGGCGAGGGTGATCTGGCCGCTGCCGCCGAGGGTGGCTCCGGAGGCAACGGTGTAGTCGCTGCCGCCGGTGTGGCTGCCGGTGACGAGGAGGGCTCCCGTATTGACGGTGGTGATGCCCTGGTAGGTGTTGTCGCCGGAGAGATAAAGGGTGCTGTTGCCTTCCTTGATGATGCCGCCATTGGTGATGACGGTTTCGATCATCGCATCGGAGTCCGGCATGGAATAGAGGTGGGAGGCGGTGATGGTGCGTGTGCCGCCGCCGAGATCGAGCGTGCCGCTGTTGGGGGCGGCGGTGCTGACGGTGCCGCTGCCGGTGATGAGCACATGGCGGGGGCTGTTGCCCGTGGCACCGCGATTGTTGCGCAGAATGATGTCTCCATTGACGATGAGGGTGCCGCCTGTGCCGGTCGCGACGGTGGTGCCACCATTGGTGGTGGTCTGCATGTCGAGGGAGCCGATGGTCTGTGTGTGGCCGTTGAGGTTTAGCTGGGAGTTGAGGCCGCCTTCTGCATACGTGACGATGGCGACATCCTGGCGGAGCTGCTGATCGGCATCCAGGCGCAGCATGCTGGTGAAGCCGACAGCGGAGGAAGTGGCGATGCGGATGTTTGCGGAGCCAATGGCCACAACGTTGCCGGGTTTGGCGAGAGCGAGTATTCCGCCGCGCACCAGCGTGTCGCCGGTGAAGGTGTTGGCGGTGCTGCCATTCAGCGTGAACGTGCCGCTTCCTGTTTTAGTGAGGCCGACGGTGCTGGTGCCGTCTTGAATCAATCCGCTGAAGCTTCCCGTGGCGTTCGCCGTGCCGATGGTCATTGTGGCCTGCGTCGGGCCGCTGTTGGTGACGAGCCCGGTGCCCAGAAGCATGTTGAAAGATTCGGTGCCGCCATAGAGATCGAGCACGCCGCTGGAATTGAGGGTCACCTGCGTGATGGCGGACAACTGGTCGCTGCCGACGAGGCGCACGGTGTCCGTGCCGCTGCCGTCGCCGATGACAAGGTCTTCCGCGATGGCGGCGACGCCATCAGCCTTCTGCAGCACCAGCGTGCCTTCGTTGACGTAAACGGTGCCGCCCATGGTGTTGGCGGCGGCACCGGCCAGGGTCAGCGTGCCAGTGCCGGTCTTGGTGAAGGCATTGCCGGAAAGGAGGCCGTCAATGGTGAGGCCGCCGATGTTGTCCACCTGAATGACCACGCCTGAGCTGGAGAGGGCGACCTGGGTGTCCAGCGTGACCGCGCCCGCAGTGCTGCCGATGGTGATGGCGGCGGCCTTGTTGATGGTGAGCATGCTGCCGGGGTCATCGACGAGGATGGACGGGGTGCTGTCCGTGATGGTGAGGGAGCCGATGCTCATGTCCGCACCGAGCACCATGACGGCCTGGTTGGTGGCACCTGCGGCGGAGAAAATGACATCCGTGCCGGAGCCAGGAACGAGGCCGGTGCCGTTGAGCCCGGCGGCATCCGTGGTCCAGTTGCTCTGCGTGCTGCCGTTGCTGATGGCCCACACGTTGGCGCCGCCACTGTAGCCGCCTTTCCAGTAGGCTGTGGTCAGCTCCGAGGTGGTGGTGATGTTGACAAACACGGACGTGGTGTCCACGCCGACGCTGTTCACGGTGAAGTTGGTGATGTTGTAATAGTTGCCAATGGCGTAGCTGGCGGCATCGAGCCCGCCGGCTGCGGCAGTCACCAGATCATACCTGCCGTTGCTGTAGGAGTAACCGGCGATCCCATAGACATCCACGCTGATGGTGCCGGTGGCGGAAGCTGCGGAGTTGACCACAATGCCGCCGCCACCCACCTCCGCACCGATGCTGGAGCCGCTGGCCAGGCTGAGGCTGTCGATGTAAAGCGTGCCGCCGTAGCCATCCGCAAAATGAAACGCACCACCCGAGGCGACGCTGACGGAGTTGCTGAAGCTGAGCGCGGTGGCCTCCGTGACCCGCAGCGTTCCTGCATTCACGCTGACGCCGCCGGTGAAGGTGTTTGTGCCGCTGAGAAGCAGGGTGCCCGTGCTGGTCTTGACGAGCCCGGCCCCGCCGTTGATCTCGGCCACATTGCGCAGCACGCCGCTTTGGAAACTGAGGCTGTCGATGTGATTGGTGGCGTTGCCGATGGTGTTGCCTTGAAGATCAAGCGTGCCTCCATTCAGCGTAAGCGTGGTGGTGGCGGCACCGCCGCCGTCGAGAATGCTGGAGCTGGAGATGACCTTGCCGCCGGTGATGGTCAGCGTTCCCTGTGCGGTCCCTGCGGTCGCCTGGCTGCCGAGGGTGAAGCCGCCTGTCCCGACGACGAAACTGCCGCCGCCGATTTGCAGCAGCGCGGTGGCCGTGCCCGTGCCGGTGCTGGTTTTGGCGGCCATGCTGATGCTGTTGGCGGTGAAGCTGCCGCTGTCGAAAAAGATCTCGCCCTGGGCGCTGCCGTTGAGGCTGCCATCGCGGCGGCCGATGACCACGGCATCTGCACGCACCTGGGAGTCATGGCCGCGCAGATCCAGCGTGCCGTAGGGCGTGGCCGCAGTCCCTGTGCCGGCGGTGGAACCCACATTGATGTCGATCTCCCCGCCATTGCGGCCGGTGAGCAGCAGCGTGCCGGAGCTGCCGGGCGAATTCGAGGCAAAGTCCAAAATGCCGCGCACCTTGGAAAGGCCGACATCCAGCGTGTTTGCCTGGATGATGTTGATGCCAGCGCCGAGCTGCATGGTGCCGGTGTAGCCGTTGATGCCCGCAGAGTTGCCGACTTCGATGGTGTTGGCGGTGATGTAGTTGGCGGTGTCTGAAAGGATGACGTCCGAGGCAATGTTGGAGCCGTAACCGGCGCTGAACTGGTTCACATCCGCCGTGAAGGAGCCGAGACCCGAGAAGTCGAGGTCGGTGTTGTTGTTGGGGGTGGATCCAGCGGGGCTGGTGCCGAAGCCTGCCTGCAGATTCTGGCCGGGTGTGGCGATGACGAGACTTCCACCGCCGGAGAAAGTGGCGCGGGAGTCGATGCCCACGGTGTTTGCCAGGCCAAGCTGCAGGCCGCCGCCATTGAGCGTGAGCGTCTGGCCGGCACCGATGATGACGTGATTGACCGCGCTGGTGCTGCTTTGCACGAGAAGGCTGTCCAGCGTCTGGCTGGCATTGGTGAGATCCAGCGTGCCGGTTTGCGTACCTGCGCCAAGAATCACCACAGCGCCCGTGGGCAGGGCGTCATCCGCACCGATGGCGAGCGTGCCGCCGGTAATGACCACGTTGCCGGTGAAGGTGCTGGCCGTGGAGTTCACGGTGACGGTGCCGGAGGTGGTTTTGAGAATGCCAACGGACCCGCCGAGGCTGGCATTGACGGTGCCGGACTGGAAATCGAAATCCGTGCTGCTGGAGAGCAGGGAGCCTGCGCCGCCATTCAGCGTGCCGCCGTTTTGCAGCGTGACGTGGTTCACGGTGTCAGTATGGCCGGTGCCAAGATCAAAGACGGCGGTGGCACCGCTGACAAGGAGATCCCCGGAAAGGACATTGCTGGCTCCGAGGGCGAGAGTGCCTGCGCTGACAGTCGTGAGCCCGGTGTAGGTCTGGGGTGCGGCCAGGGTCTGGGTGCCGCTGCCGGTTTTGACGAGGTTCAAAGTGCCTGCGCCATCTTCGATCGTTCCGGCAAAGCTGCCGCTCGTGCCTCCGGCTCCCAGGGTGAGCGTGATGCTGCCCGCAGTGCTGCTGGTCACCAAGCCGCTGCCGCTGAGGGCTCCCAGGGACTCATCATGGCCGTTGAGATCGAGAACCCCGCCCGTGTTCAGCGTGACGGTGCTGCTGTCGCTGATCTGGTCGGCATTGATGAGCCGCACGGTGTCCGTGCCGCTGCCGTCGCCGATGATGAGGTCTCCGCCAATCGCATTCACACCGGCGTTTTTTGCCAGTTCGAGGAGTCCGGCACTGACGGTGATGGTGCCGCTGAGCGTGGTGGCGTCCGCTCCGGTGATGCTCAGGGTGCCGAGCCCCGTCTTGTTGAAACCATTCACTCCCGTGAGCCTGCCGCCGAGTACGAGGCCTGAGGAACCGGCATCGACATTCACCACGGCGGCGGCATCCGCAAAGGAGAGGCGGGTGGCCAGCGTGATGGCCCCGGCGCCGCTGCTCACGGTGATGGCGGCGGCTTTGTTGAGCGTGAGGCTGCTGGCCACATCGTTCAGCGTCACGCTGCTGCTGTCATTGAAGGTGAGGGAGCCGACGCTCATGTTGGCACCGAGCACCATGGCGCCCTGATTGGTCGCGCCGGTGGCGGAGAAAATCACGTCGGTGGTGGTGCCGGGAACGAGGCCGGTGCCATTGAGTCCGGCGGCATCGGTGGTCCAGTTGCTGGCGTTGCTGCCGTTGGTGACGGCCCACACATTGGCCGCGCCGGAGAATCCGCCCTTCCAATAGGCGGTGGTCAGGGCGCTGACGGCGGTGAGATTGACGTAAATGGAGCCTGCGTCTCCGCCGACGCTGGCGACGGTGAAATTGGTGACGTTGTAAAGATTGCCCAGTGTGTAGCTGGCACCATTGAGACCGCTGGCGGCGGTGACAAGATCGTACCTGCCTGTGGTGAGGGTCTGACCGGCGATGCCAAAGAGGTTCACGGTGATCGTGCCTGCGGTGCTCGCCGCGCCGCTGACGACGATGGAGCCGTTTTTCACCTCCGCACCGATGCGCGAGCCATTGGCGAGGGTGAGGCTGGCGAGGTTCAGGACTTCGCCAGCGCCAGGTGCGTAATTGAAGGTGGCACCTGCGGACACGCTCACGGCGGAGGTCGCGCCCATGGCCCCGGCTGACTGCGCCCACAGGGTGCCTGCAGTCACATTGGTGGCGCCGGTGTAGGCATTGGTGCCGCTGAGGACGAGCGTGCCGCTGCCGGATTTGACGAGCGCGGCCCCGCCGTTGATCTCGCTCACATTGCGCAAGGTGCCGCTCTGGAAGGAGAGGGTGTCGATGACGCTGGCGGCGCTGCCGATGGCGTGGCCCTGCATGTCAAGCGTGGCGCCGTTGAGCGTGACTGCCGTGGTGGAGTTTGCGCCGCCTCCATCGGTGATGTCGCTGCCAAACTGAACGAGGCCGCCGTTCAAATTGAGGGTGCCCTGGGCGAGGCCCAGATTGGTGCCGAAGCGCCCGAGAATGACGGTGTCCGCCTGGAGCAGGCCGCCATTCCAGTTCAACGTACCGGTGCCGCGTGCGCCGGTGGTGGTGCCGCCGCTGAGATCGCCAATGATGAGGGTGGTGACGTGCACGCTGTTGTCCGCGCTGGTTCCCGAGGTGAAGGTGCCCACGCCGCCGCCGCTGGTGCCGCCACCATTTTTGTCGCCGATTTCAAAGGTGCCCAATTGCGCGATGAAGGTGCCGCCGGTGAGATTCATCGTGCCGGTGGCGACGCTGCCTGTGCCGATGCCGGCATTGTAGCCGAGGAAGAGATCGGTGGGAGCCGTGGTGCTTCCCAAAACCAGGGTGCCGCCGCTGCCGATGGTGACGGTGGCGTTGCTTTTCTCCCCGCCAATGACGAAGCGCGGTGTGTTCACGATGTTCATGCCTGAGCCAAAGGTCATGATCGAAGTGCCGGCGTTGCCATTGGATTTGGTGCTGCCGAGGACGATGGAGCCGCTCGCCGTGATGGTGTTGTTGGTGGCCCAGCGCACGGTGCCGCGCGTGGCGCCGCCGTTGCCGTTGCCGAGGTTGTAGCCGACGTAGAAATTGCCCACGTTCACCGTGGCTGTGGAGAGGGCGGACAGATTCAGGGTGGCGTCTGAGGCGCCGAGGGTGGTGGCGGCGATGCGGTTGCCGACGTAGAGCACATCGGAACTGCCGGAGCCGACATTGAAGGTGCTGCCAGCGGCGGCAGTAAAGGTGGCATTGGCACCATCTCCCACGATCAGGCTGGTGGCGGGAAGGGCGCCGCCTGCGCCGAGAACCACCGCACCCTCAATGACGCGCGTGGCCCCCGTGTAAGCCTGGGCGGCGGTGATGGTGAGCGTGCTTGTGGTGGTTTTGACCAGCTCTGTGGCACCACCGAGCGTTCCTGAGAGCGTGCCGTTTTGCAGGTCGAAGTTCGCCGTGCTGGAAAGCACCGAGCCTGCGCCTCCGGAGATGGTGCCACCATTGATGAGCGTGACCTGGCCCACGGTGTCGGTGTTGCCAGTGCCGAGGTCAAAGACGGCTGTGGAGCCATCCACGGTGACGGCCCCCACCAGCACATCGCTGGCACCGAGGCGCAGCGTGCCGGAGGAGACGAGCGTGAGCCCGGTGTAGGTGTTTGCCCCGCTGAGCACCTGCACTCCCGCGCCGGTTTTGACCACGCTCAGAATGCCGCTGCCGTTTTGAATGACGCCGCTGAAATTCGCGGTGGTGTCGTCGTTGGTACCCAGGGTGAGCGTCGCGGTGCCGAAGCCTGAGTTGGTCACCAAACCGCTTCCGTTGAGTCCATCGAAGCTCTCATTCTGGTCCAAAAGATCGAGCACACCGCTGCTGTTGATGAGCACGTCCGAGGTGTCGCTGATCTGATCCGCCGCGAGGAGGGCCACGGTATCGGTGCCGGTGCCATCGCCGATGATGAGGCCGCCGATGATCGCATTGACACCGAGTTTGCCGAGGAGCAGGGTGCCTGCGTTTACGGTTATGTCTCCGGTGTAGGTGTTCACACTCGTGCCGGAGAGGGTCAGATCACCGCCGCCGGTTTTGATCAGCGCATTGCCCGCCAGTTCACCGGAAAGGGTCAAAGCGGCGCCATTGTTGACCGTCACCAACGGGGAGCTGTCACCAAGGAAGATCCGGGCGTCCAGTGTGGCGAGTCCTGCGCCTGTGTTGACGGTGATCGCGTTGGAACCGGCGATGGTGAGGGTGTTGAGATCACCGTTCAGGGTGACGGCGGTGGTGTCCTGAATGGTGAGAGAGTGGATCGTCATCGCAGCGCCGAGCGTCATCGCATTTTGCTGGGTGGCCCCGGAAGTGACGGAGAGATAGACATCGGTGGTAGCCCCTGGCACCAGAGCGGTGGTGGTGCCGCTGGCATCGCTGGCCCAGTTCGAAGACGTGGCACCGGACTGCGCCCAGACGCCACCCGCCCCGGCCACCTGGCCGCCCAGCCAGTAGGCGGTGGACAGGCCGCCGGGCATGGCGGTGACGTTCACGGACACCGCATTGTCGGTGACGGCATTGAGCGTGGCGGTGAAATTGGTGGCATTGAACACCTTGAAATCATAGGTGCCGCCATTGAGCCCGCCGGAAGGGGAGGAAAGCAGCGTGTAGGTTCCTGTGGTGGGATTTTGCAGCGGATCGCCCACCAGATTGAGAGCGATGGTTCCTGAGGTGTAGGCGGTGGCGCCTGAGCTGAGGGCCAGGGTGCCGCCCAGTTCGATTTCCAAAGTGCTGCCGCCATCCACAAACAACGAGGTGCCGCTGGTGGCGGAGAGTGTGAGCGTCGAAATCATCCCGGGCCGGTAGCTGAAGGTGCTGCCGCTCAGAACCGTGAGGCTGGCGGTGCTCTGCATGGCCGCCGCACCGATCACCTGCAGGATGCCGGAATTGACAAAGGTGGAGCCGGTGTAGTCATTGGAGCCTGACAGAATCGTCTTGCCGGTGCCGATCTGCTGCAGGGATCCCGCCCCCGTGATGTTCTGGGTGATCTCCACCCGGTCGTTCCGGTTGATGGCCAGATAGGCAAAGCTTTGCACCGTGACCGTGCCGGACCCCAGGTTGCCTGCGCTGCCCCCGTCTCCCAGTTGCAAGGTGCCTGCGCTGATCGTGGTGCCGCCGGTGTAGGTGTTCACGCCGTCGAGAATCAGGGTGCCGTCAATGGTCTTCACCAGCCCCGCGCCACCGTTGATCTCGCCGACATTTCGCAGCACGCCTGACTGCAGGCTCAAAGTGGTGATGCCGATGATCGAGCCGCCATTCATGTCCAGGGTGCCGCCGGAGAGCGTCACGGTGGCCGCGTTGTTGCCGCCGTCCTGGCCGAGGGTCAGATTCCCGCCGATGCTCAGGGTGCCGCCGGAAAGGGTCAGCGTTCCCTCCGCAGCGCCGGTGCTGGCGGACGCCGCAGTGTGGATGCCCAGCGTGACATCTCCAGTGATGGTGGCGGTGCCGCCAGAAATGAGAGCGCGTCCGCGAATGGCCGCCTGCATTCCAGTGCTGCCATCTTGGTTGAGGCCGATGGTCAGCGTGGTCGCGTTCAGCGTGCCACCCCGCATGTCCAGCGTTCCGTTGGGAGTGGCCCCTCGGTCTCCCGTGATACCGCTGGCCGCGTCTGTCACGCGGGCGATGGTGATGGAGTTTGCGACCACGCTGCCTTCATCGAAAATGAAGGTGCCGTTGCCGATCCCCAGGGCTTCGCTGGCGATACTGCCGCCGACGCCGATGACCAGTTCGTCCAGCCTGAAGTCCACCGAGCCAGCAGTGGTGTCCACCGTGGTGGTGGTGAGTGAAGAACCGCCCGCGTAGGCACCGTAAAGAGAGGCGTTCAGACCGATGACGAGGTCTGCCAGGTCCGCATCTGTGCCGCCCGTGCCACGAATTTTCAAGGTGGGCGTGCCTGTGAGGCCGGAGCGAAAGCTGGCCGTCAAGAAGTCACGCCCGGCACCCAGCACGATGGTGTTGGAGTTGAGGACATTCGTCTGGCCGAATTTCAGCACCCCCGTGGGCGTGGGGGTGGTGTTGTCGCCAATGATCATGGCGTTGGCGGTGATGCTGGTGGAGTCCGCGAAGGTGAGGTTGAAGTTCATCTTGCCGGTGCCAAAGCCGACAAGGAACTGGTCCACATCCGCGACAAAGGAGGCCAGCCCGGTCATGTCCAGGGTCTGGGTGGAATTGGCCCCTGTGGTGTCCGTGTTCTGCAAAATGAAATCTTTGCCAGCCGCCCGTCCTTGGAGCACCCAGCTTCCGGCGCCGGTGATGGCGACGGAGGTGTTGGCGGCTGCGGTGTTGGTCCCGAGCTGAAAGACCGGCGCGGCGGAGGCGGTGCCGTCCAGGGTGAGGACCGCGCCGGAATTGATCTGCAGGGTCTGAAAGTTGCTGCCTGTGTTCTGGAAGTACAAGGACTGCACCGTGAGGCTGGTGGTCACGGTGCTGGTGACCGCGCCTGCGGTGCCGGAGGCTCCGGTGTTGTTGAAAAAGATTTCCTTTCCGGCCGGGGAGACATCGCCCGCCCAGTTGGCGAGGGTGGACCAGTTGGTGTCCGTGCCTCCCGCATCCCAAAACAGGGAGGCGGCATGGAGGGGCGCTGCCGCCGCCAGGAAAAGGCTCGCACAGGCAAAGAGAGAGTGTGACGATGACATGATTGGGTGGTTTGACGTAAGGGGCAGGGGCTTCGCCTGGGCTCGCAGGACTCGCTGGCGGACTGAAAAAGGGGCAGGCTCTCCGCCCACGGTTTTGCGTGGGGAAAAAGCGGCGGGAAGAGTATCACCAGTCGTGGAAGCTGCACGGGCGCAAACCGCGAGCGCCAAGATGGGTAAAGGCTGCCACAAAAACGTGGTTAATTGGCCTAAGAATAGAGTGCGATAAGTGAGAAGGTGAGGCGAATGCGGGGCAGGGGCCTGAGATTGAAACCCGTTGGAAATGAGGGCCTTGAAGGCGTGGAAACCGGACTTGGGGCGGCGATGCGGCCAGGAGCGCTTTCGTGGCAGCGAGGAAGCCGCCTGAGAGAGCTGTAAAGTTCAAAGTTCCATTGGCTTCCCCATGACGCTTTGTTAGTCTGAGCGGGTGAGTTACCAAGTTTTTGCCCGTAAATACCGCCCCAAGACCTTCGAAGACGTTCTCGGCCAGGACCACGTCGTACGGACGCTGCGCAATGCGATCGCCCAGCAGCGGCTGGCGCATGCCTATCTGTTTGTGGGGCCGCGTGGCACAGGGAAGACCTCCACGGCGCGTATTTTTGCCAAGGCACTGTGCGCCAAGGGCGGGCCGACGATTGATTTCGACCCGGAAGACGAGCTGAGCATCGAGATCGCCGAAGGGCGCTGCATGGACGTGCTGGAGATCGACGGCGCGAGCAACAACGGCGTGGAGCAGGTGCGCGAGCTGCGTGACAACGTGAAGTACGCCCCCACGCGCTGCCGCTACAAGATCTACTACATTGACGAGGTGCACATGCTCACCACGGGGGCCTTCAACGCGCTGCTCAAGACGCTGGAGGAGCCGCCGGAGCATGTGAAGTTCATCTTTGCCACCACGGAGGCGAACAAGATCCTGCCCACGATCATCAGCCGCTGCCAGCGCTTTGACCTGCGGCGCATCCCGAATGCGGTGATCGCCAAGCACCTGCTGCACATCGCGCAGCTTGAAGGGGTGAACCTGGACGAGAAGGCGGCCTATGCCATCGGCAAGGGCGCGGAGGGCGGGATGCGCGATGCGCAGTCCATGCTGGACCAGCTCGTGGCATTCTGCGGTGGCAACATCACCGAGCAGGATGTGCTGGATGTCTTTGGCTTCACCTCCGGCGAGTCCGTGGCGGCGCTGGCGCGGCACATTCTGGAAAGCGACACCGTGGGCGCCCTGCGCGCCGTGTATGAGCAGAACGAGGCCGGCAAGGAGCTGGGCCGCTTCCTTGGCGATCTGATCCAGCATTTCCGCACGCTGCTGGTGCAGCAGGCGGACCCGGAAGCTGCGGCGGAAGATTTGAGCCCGGAAGTGGCGGAGGAAGTCGTGGCGCAGGCCCAGATGGCGGACACCGAGCAGCTTCTGCGTGTGGTGGACGGCCTGGCCGAGGTGGACTCACGCATGCGCTGGGCCAGCAACAAACGCCTGCACTTTGAGCTGGGCGTGATCGCCGCGGTGCAGAGCCTGAACGAAGTCTCCATCAGCGATGTGATTGATGCGCTGGATTCCGGCAGTGCTGAAGGTTTGACCCGGCCGGCCCCGCGTGTGCAGGCGGCACCGCCGCCGCTGCGCCGTGCGCCAGAGCCGGTGAAGACCGCGCCCGTGGTGCGTGAACCTGCTCCGGCCCCTGCGCCCGTCATGGCCAGGGCCCCGGAGCCTGAGCCGCAGCCTGTGGCGAAGGCGCCCGCGCCTGTGGAAAAAGCACCTGAGCCGGTCGTGGAACGAACACCCGCGCCGGTGGTGGAAGCGCCCGCGCCAGTCGTGGAGAGAGCTCCAGCACCGCAGCCCGTGGCGGCGGTGAAGGTGAAGGAATCCTCTCCGGTGGATGAACCGGGAGAGTTGTTTAGCGAAGACGTTTTCTGGTCGAAGTTCGTGGCGCAGGTGAAGACGCGCCGTCTCCTGATCGCACCGTGGGTGCAGTCCGCGACGCTGATGAGCGTCTCGCGCAGCGCGATCAAGCTGGGCTTCCCGCCGAGCGAGAGCTTTAACCGCGACAGCCTGATGCGCCCCGCGCAGGTGAGTTTCCTGGAAGGGCTGGCGCAGGAGCTGACTGGGAGGCCGATGAAGTTTGAGTTTGTGCTGGATTCAAGCCTCAAGGCCCAAACCTTTGCCGACATTGATCTGGGCCTCCTGAACGAGCCCTCGCCTGAGCCCAAGCCTGCGGCTGAAGCCAGGCCTGAGCCGAAAGCCGAGGTGAACGCCCCGCAGCAGACGGAGCTCATGAAGGCGGCGGACGCGCCTGGCGCCGCCGCACCGGCCTCAGCCCCTACGCCCCCCGATGATTTCTACAACGACCCGCTGATCCAGCAGGCGATGGTGAAGTTCAAGGCAAAGCTGGTGGCGGCGGAGTAGGGGCCTGCAGCCCTCTGTTCGTTCGTAGGTCGTTGTGTTTGGCGTCGAGGGTGCTGGTGACATAAGGAAAAGCTCGCAAAGAGGGGCTTGCTGTCTTTGGATGGCGGCTTTTCCACGTCCATGACTTCCGAATCCACCGGCCATCCACGCGGCATCTACACGCTGTTCTTCACGGAAATGTGGGAGCGCTTCAGCTACTATGGGATGCGGGCGCTGCTGGTGCTTTACATGGTGGCGGAGGTGAACAACGGCGGCATGGGGCTGACGGATGAAATGGCGGCCGCGATCTACGGACTCTATACGGCGCTCGTTTACATGACGGCGCTTCCGGGCGGCTGGGTGGGGGACCGGCTGCTGGGCGCCAAGTCTGCGGTGTGGTGGGGCGGCATCATCATTGCCCTGGGGCATGTGGTGCTGGGCATTCACAGCACGCAGGCGTTTTTCATCGGGCTGATCCTCGTGGCCTGTGGCTCCGGGATGCTGAAGTCGAACATGAGCTCGATGGTCGGACAGCTTTATCCTGAAGGCGGGGCGCGGCGGGATGCCGGCTTCACGCTGTTTTACATGGGCATTAATCTCGGCGCGTTTTTCGGCCAGCTCATGTGCGGCTATCTGGGGGAGGAGGTGGGCTGGCGCTGGGGTTTTTCGGCGGCGGCGGTGGGAATGTTTCTCGGCCTGGTGCAGTTCAAGTTCACGCATCGGCATGTGGCCGGGATCGGCGAACGCGTGGTGCATGAAGGCCAGAATGTGCGGCGTGAATGGACGCTGCTGCTCGCCGGTCTGGCCGGGGTGGTGATCCTCGTCGCGCTGGGGGTCGCTGGAATCATCCGCATTGATGCGGTCAGGTTCGCACATCATACGGCGTGGTTCATCTCCGGGGTGGCGCTGCTGTATTTCCTGTGGGCGTTTTTCCTCGCCAAGCTGAACGGCGTCGAGAAGAAGCGGATGGTGGTCATCCTCGTGCTGTTTCTGGCGTCGGCCATGTTCTGGGCGGGGTTTGAGCAGGTGGGCTCGTCGTTCAGCATTTTTGCGGAACGTTTCACGCTGCGAAAATTCGGTGCATGGGAGGTGCCGGCGAGCTGGATTCAGGCACTGAATCCGCTGTGTGTGATCGCCCTCGCTCCGCTGGTGGCGATGATGTGGTCACGACTGGCGCGTGGGACGCGGTCACCTTCGCTGACGACCAAGATGTCCTGGGCGCTGCTCATGCTGGCGCTGGGTTTTGTGGTGGCAGGATGGGCGGCAGAGCGTGCCTTGAGCACGGGGCCCGTGTGGCCGACCTGGCTGATGTCCGTCGTGCTGCTGCACACGCTGGGCGAGCTTTTTCTCAGCCCGGTGGGTTTGAGCGCAGTGACCAAGCTTTCGCCTCCGCGCCTCACGGGGCAGATGATGGGCATCTGGTTTCTAGGCAGTTCGCTGGGCGATATTCTCGCGGGGATCCTGGCAGGTGGCGTCACCGGCGATGCGACGGCGCAGATGCCTGAGCGCTTCATGCATGTGGCGCTCATCGCGGGGATTTCCGGGGTGGTGCTGCTGATTTTGGCGCGCTGGATCACAAAGCTGATGCCGGGGATCAAGTGAGGAGGAGGAAGAGAGTTCCATGCCGCCAAGACGCTGCCGCGCCCACGGAGGTCAGGCGTCTCGCCTGACGGTGGATTGAGGCGTCCCGCCTTGGTTTGGAATCAGACAAAGGCGGGACGCCTCGATCCGTTGACAGGCCGGAGGCCTATCCTCCATTGACAGGCTGGAAGCCTGCCCTCCTGGGACAGCCGGGACGGCTATCCTCCGAGGCGATGGTTGGAGTCAAACACCTTTTCCAAACCAAGCCGCTGCAGAGGTTTGCTCGTGGCGTGAAGTAGTTGAAACAGCTTGGCCGTGAGTCAGAATCTTGCGATGCTGCACTGATGAAATCAGCGGCGATCAGATTGATGGGGTGTGGGATGGTCTGCCTCCTGGCGCCGGCGTTCGCTCTTTTACCGGCTGGTTGTCGAAGTACACGCCGCTCGGCTCAGGATTCCCGGGATGGACCCAGACCTGTCGCCGTGCTGCTTTACACCAATGCCTTGAATGTGAGCGGGCCCACTCCCCGCGTGGTGGTCGATGAGAATGGGCAGGTGGTTCTCACGGCCTGGGGAGAGAAGGGGAAGCAGCAGCGTGCATTTTCCCTCTCAACAGCCGAGATGGATGCCCTGCGAGAGCAGGTGCACGAGCTGACAGCCTTAAAACCGCTGCGCTCTTATGCCGCATTGGATGATCGTCACATGGTGATGGATGCTTCTTATGCGCAAATGTATGTGCGCGATGGGCGGCATGAGGCGGCTGTCAGCGTGTATGCGCTTGAGGATGTGCTGCCCGGAAACGCAGAGGGGATGAAGCTGCGTTCTTTTGAAACTGGCGGGCCTCCTCATCAGTTCATGAACTTGTACCATCGTTTGAAAGCCCTGGCCGAAACTCAGCCTCCCCGGGCGCAGCGCTGGACTCCCCGTCAGTTTGAAGTGCGTCTGAGAGACGATTTCAAAAATCTGGATTCGCCGCCGATGACGTGGCCGAAAGACTGGCCGACTCCCCATTCCGCCGGCGCGTACGCCCACGGGGATCATGAATGGCATGTCTTGCTGGATGCCGCGGCATTTCCACATTTGCGCCGTTTGCTGCCTTTTGAAGAGACTTATACCCCTCTCAAAATGGAGGGCAAAATCTGGGCTGCATGCTGGCGTCCCATTCTGCCCGGTGAGTCTTGGTGGTGGAATGCCATAATGATTCCCCGGCGATAGAGGAGCAGGATGCCTTGCACCGCATCCCGGACGGCGCGCTGAGGACGGAGTGGTTTCCATACCCCGCGAAAGCGGTAGCTCCGATGCAGGCTTGCGCCGTGCATCTGCGCGACCGCACTCCAAAAAGCTGTCGCGCTCACGGAGGTCAGGCGTCCCGCCTGACGGTGGATTGAGGCGTCCCGCCTTGGTTCGGAATCAGACAGAGGCGGGACGCCTCGATCCGTTGACAGGCCGGAGGCCTATCCTCCATGGACAGGCTGGAAGCCTGCCGTCCGGGGACAGCCGGGACGGCTGTCCTCCGAAGGCAACGATCAATGGTTGAAGTAGAACTCCTTGGAGTTCAGCAGGGCCCAGAACAAATCTTCGAGGACGTTCTGGCGGGCGCCTGGGTCTTCAGTGATGGCCTGCTGGACGTTGGCCCATTCCTTGTCGAGGGGCATGCGGCCGAAGACGCGGAGGAAGAGGTCTTCCACGATTTCGTGGTCGTTCTTCTTTTCCTGAATCATCTTGGCGACGACGCGACCCTGCTTGATGCGGTCGTTCACGGCGTCTCCATTCATGAGATGCAGCGCCTGGGAGAGCGTGGGCTCCATCTTCACTTCGCAGGAGCAGACGGACTCGCGCTTGGCACGACCGAAGGTGGTGAGGAAGTAGTTGGACACGGCACCGTCGGCGATCTGCACGGCACGGGCGCCGAGGGGCAGGCCCTGGAACTTGTTGGGCGTTTCGGTGATCTGGGAAATGGCGTCCAGCAGCACTTCGGCGCGCACTCGGCGGACCTGGGCGTGAGAGAAATTGCGGTGATCGCCTGCGTTGGTCTCATTGACCTTGGTGCTGCGCTGGTAGGTCTGCGAAGTGCAGATGTCGCGGACGAACTTGCGCATGTCGAACTTGTACTCGGTCAGGTGCTCGGCCAGCGCAGAGATGAGCGCGGGGTTGGAGGGCGGATTGGAGACACGCACGTCATCGACGGGTTCCACCACGCCGACGCCGTTGAAGTGCGACCAGATGATGTTGGCGATGTTGCGGGCGAAGAAGGGATTGTCAGGGGAAGCCATCCATTCTGCGAGCACCTTGCGGCGATCCATGCCGGGCTTGATCTCAGGGACGTCGCCACCGAGGAACTTGGGCTTCATCACGGCCTGGGTGAGGAAGTGCTTCGATTCACCACCCTTGCTGTTGAAGATGATGACTTCAGCCGGGTCGTCGGTCGCTTTGCGGCCGATCTGGGAGAAGAAGGCCTTGAAGCCATAGTAGTCATCCATGGTCCAGCGGTCGAAAGGATGGTTGTGGCACTGGGCGCACTGGATGCGCATGCCCATGAACACCTGCGCGACGTTTTCGGTGAGCTTGAGCTGGTCGAGCTCCGTCTGGTAAAAGTTCACCGCAGGGTTGGAAACAGTGCCGCCGGAAGACGAGAGCAGCTCCTTCACGATCTCGTTGATGGGGATGTTCTTGCCGATGCGCTCGGAGAGCCAGTTGTAATAGAGAAGCGCGTTCTTGTAGAAGGGCGGCACGTTGTTGTTGCCGGCGATGCCGGAGCGGATCTGCAGCAGCTCGGCCCACTTCATCACCCACAGTTCGGTGAACTCCTTGCGTTCAAGGAGGCTGTCCACGAGGGCGGCGCGTTTGTCGGGGTTTTTGTCAGCCAGGAAGGCGCGCATGTCCTTGGCTTCCGGATAGACACCGGCGATGTCGATGAAGGCGCGGCGCACGAATTCCTCGTCCGTGCAGATGCCGGAGGGCAGGATGCGGAGCTTGTGGAGGTTTTCATCGACCAGGGTGTCGATGTAGTTGGTCTCGGCGAGCTTGGGCCGCTCATACTTGAGCTGCGCAGGAATCACGAGCACCTGGGCGGTGACCGAGTACACGTCAAAGCGGGCGAGCATGAAGGCGGCGCCACGATCGCCGGAGGTCACGAGACCCTGCTTGTCGATGGTGGCGGTGGGGTCGTTGTTGGACATGAAGAGCGCGAGGTTCGTCACATCGCGGTCGGTGCCGTCGGAGTAGGTGGCGCGCACGGTGATCTGCTGGGTGGCGTTCTTGCCTTCCATGACGATCTGGCTGGGGAAGACTTCGATGCCGGTGACCTTGGCCACGTCGGCCTTGTCATCGGGGGCACCTGCGGTGATCCATTCGAGCAGCGCCTTGTTATAGACGGAGTCGGGCTCAAAGCACTGGTTGCCGGAATGCGGCACGGCACCCACGGCTTTTTCAATGAGGGAGCTTTCTTCCGGGATGGCGAGATTGATGCGGCGGCCGGGCATCTCGCGGGTGATGCGGATATAGTCACCGGCGGGGTCCATGCCGAAGAGGGAGGTGCGGAAGCCGTCCTTGCCGCGTGCGGCACCGTGGCAGCCGCCCTGATTGCAACCGCCGCGCATGAACACGGGCATGCAATCCAGGCGGAAGGAGATGGCGCGGTCCTTGGTGCCGTTCTTCACTTCGACGGCGGCTTTGACCGTCTGCCCGCCGAGGGTGGCGATGACTTCGGTGCTGCCTGCGTCAGCGACGGGCTTGAGGGTCAGGCCATCGAGAGCGGCGATCTTGCTGTCGGCGACGCGGAGGTCGCACACGCTGGTGACGTCCTTGGTGGTGGCATCCTGAAAGGTGGCCAGAACGACGACGCGGTGGAAATCGCGCTTGGTTTCCAGGGAGTATTTGTCTGGCAGAATCTGGATGTTCTTCAGCGTGGGCAGCTTCTTCTGCAGCTCGGCCAGGGCCTGGCGCTGCTCGGGGGTCTTGTACTGAAGCGTGAGGTTCTGCGGCCACTGGGCGCCTGCGGCGATCCAGCGCTTGAGCACGTCGATTTCCTTCGCGGCGAGAGGCCCGCCTTTGGGCGGCATGATGTCGTCGTGATCTTTGGGAAGGACGACGCGCTTGATCATTTCGCTGTCATCGGGCTTGCCGACGACGAGGGCGGGACCTTCAGCGCCGCCTTTGAGCAGGGCTGCGGCGGAGTCCATGAGGAGCTTGCCTTTGATCTTGTTGGGATTGTGGCACTCCAGGCACTTGGTCTCCAAGATGGGCTGCACATCGCGCACGAAATCGACTCCGGGAGCTGCGGCTGTAGGGGCTGCTGCTACAGCAGGAGCAGCGGCTGGCGCTGCGGGAGCTGCAGGGTCAACAGCTAGGGCGCAGGAAGTGATGGCGAGAATGAAGAGAGAAGCTCGCAGCGGGCTTTTCATAAAGGGTAGGATCGAGGGGTTAATCAAGCTACGGGCCTGAGGGGATGCATTTATCACGGATGCGAAAAAACACTGTGAATAAGCACTCTAGGCCTCCAGGGCCGCGAGCCGCTGCCCGATGGGCGGATGGGAGTAGTGCAGCCAGACCGTCAGCGCATGGGGATTGGGGTGCGTGAGGTGGTCGAGCGAAAGCTTTTTGAGTCCGGCCATCAGGGGCGCATTGCCACAGGCCTGACGGGCGAAGGCATCGGCCTGAAACTCATGCCTGCGGCTCAGGGCGCTGCTCACCATGCCCAGCAGCAGGCTGGCAGGCTGGTAGAGGATGCCGAAGAGCACCAAGCCCAGACCCAGCGGCTGGCCGGTGACGCCGAAGGCCTGGAAAAAGGCGGGCGACTGCAGGGCGGCATGCAGGAGGTAAAACATCAGCCCGCTTTCCAGCAGGCCGAGGATGAGCTGCTGCGGCACATGGCGGCATTTGTGGTGGCCGATCTCGTGCGCCAAAATCGCCTCCAGCTCCTCCTGCGAGTGTTTTTCGATCAGGGTGTCGAAGAGGGCGATGCGTTTGTTTTTGCCGAAGCCGCTGAGGAAGGCATTGGCCTTGCTGGAACGGCGGGAGCCATCCACCACCGAGACATCGACCACGGGGAATTTCAGACGCGCCGCCAGGGCCAGGAGCCCCTCACGCAGCGGGCCATCGGCCAGCGGCTGAAATTTGAGAAACAGGGGCATCAGCAGCCGGGGCGAGAGCCAGGCCATGACGATGCTGAAGCCGGCGACCGTGAGCCAGGTGTAGAGCACGGCGTGGACCTGGGTCTGGAAGAACCACAGGATCAGCGCCAGCAGCGGCCCGCCGAGCAGGGCGGTGAGCAGGAGGCCTTTGACGCGGTCTCCGATGAAGGTGCCCACGGTGGTGCGGTTGAAGCCGTATTCGGTTTCGATTTTGAAGGTGTCATAGGCATCAAAGGGCAGGGACAGGAGATTCTGCACCAGCATCAGCAGGCCGATGACGCCCACGCCCGTCTGCACCGCGTTCAAGCCCCAGCCGAGGCTCCAGCGCTGCAGCCAGTCAAAGCCGCCGCCCCACCAGAAGAGGACCAGCGCGCCCACGGAAAAGGTGCTGCGCAGCAGATCGAGCTGGGAGGATCTGCCGGCGTATTCCCCGGCCTTTTGCACGGTTTCATCCGGGAAAATGTCCTTCAGGCGCTGCGGCAAGGCATGGCGGAACTGCGCGAGGTTCAGAAACGTGGCGATGATTTCGAGGTGAAACACGCCGAGCACACCGACGAGGGCGGCGATGAACCATGGATTGGAAAAAGTCATGCGAGAGGGGGGGCGCGGCCGGGGGAAGAGGGTGAAAAGGATACGCTGAATCCGCAGGCGCGGGCGTCGTCCCAAAAAAAGAATGGAACCACTCGCGCTGGGCGGCATTTCAGTCAATGACCACCTCCATACCCACCATGTTCAAAGCCCTTCTTTTTGTCTTCACCGTTGTTTGTCTCACACCCGCGTCGGCACAGATCGGCGGGAGACTGCGCGAACTCATCGCCAACCGCAGGCAGTCGGGCTCGGGCTCCGCGCAGGTGGCCGGGGAGGAGTTCAGCTACGGCAGCGATGCGCTGCAAAAGCTCGACTACTGGAAGCCCACGACGCCCGGCTCGCCGCTGGTCATCTTTGTGCATGGCGGCGGCTGGAAGCGCGGGGACAAATCCATGTCCGTGGGAGACAAAAGCAGCCACTACCTCCAGCAGGGCTACGCCTTTGCGTCCGTGAATTACCGCCTGGTACCATCCTGCACCGTGGAGGAGCAGGCGCAGGATGTGGCGCATGCGGTCGCCTATCTGGTGAGGAATGCTGAGAAGCTGGGCTTTGATGGCAAGCGTGTGGCGCTGATCGGCCACAGCGCCGGGGCGCATCTGGTCGCTCTCGTGGGCACGGATCTGAGCTACCTGAAGATCGCCGAGGTGGCACCGAAGTCCGTGCGCGGGGTGATCCCGCTGGATGGCGCGGCGTATGACGTGCCGCGTCAGATTGCCGAAGGCGGCGATTTCATGCATGACACCTATTTGCAAGCCTTCGGCACCGAGCCGGAGCGGCAGAAAAAGCTTTCTCCGACAGCGCAGGCCGCCGCGCCCAATGCCCCCGCTTTCCTCATTCTTCACGTCCAGCGCGTGGATGGCACCGCGCAGTCGATCGCCCTGGGCGAAGCCCTGCGCAAAGCGGGCACGCCTGCGGAGGTCAAAGGCTTTGAGGGGCAAGGCCTCAAGGGGCACATGGAAATCAACCGCGATCTGGGCAAACCCGATTACCCCGCGACGCCTGTGGTGGATGCGTGGCTCAAGAAGGTATTGGCGAAGTGAGAGCGAGACCTGGAAATGCCGCTCATTTGGAGTGCGGTCGCGGAGGGAGGAACGACCGCAGCTACCGCTTTCCGTCGTGCTGGACGGCGCTCGAAGGCCTCATGATTTCCGAAGGCGGGAGCGGGTGGGCTTTCGCTGGCAGGCCTGGTATCCGAGTGTCACGAGACTCACGAAAGCGGCAGCTTCGATGCACGTCTGCGCCGTGCATCTGCGCAGCCGCAGTCCAAATTTGCCGATGCGCTTTCGCAGCAGGATATGGAGTGCGGTCGCGGAGGGAGGAACGACCGCAGCTACCGTTTTCAGTCGTGCTGGACGGTGCTCGGAGGCCTCATGATATCCGAAGGGTGGGCTTTCGCTGAACGCGCTGGGTATCCGAATGCCACGAGACTCACGAAAGCGGCAGCTCCGATGCAGGCTTGCGCCGTGCATCTGCGCAGCCGCATTGATTCGCTTCGCTCACCCTACGGGCTCCTTTCAGTCGTCTATCTCCGCTTCGCTTCGGTTCCAAATTTTGCCTTGGGCGCTCGTCAGTCTCAGGCGAAAGGCTCGCTGATTCGCACCTTACTCCGCGTCCGCTTCCACATTCACCACGGCCTCATGCCCGTGCGCGGCCTGATGCACGAGATACGCGGCAAAGATGTCCTCCAGCTCCATCAAGCTGCCGATCTGGGAGAACCTCTGCCGCAGCCATTTGCCGCCGGGGATGGACTTGGTGTAATTCATGAGGCGGTTGCGCATGGAGCGAATCGTGGGCAGCTCGCCCATGTGGGCATTGCGGGCGATGGCCATCTGGCAGTGGCGGCGCATGAAATTGAACCGCTCCTCCACGGTGGCATGCGGCGCATGCGTGCCGGTGGCGAGGTAGAGCTTGGCCTCCTTGAAGACCCACGGATTGACCATCGCGGCGCGACCGATCATGATGCCTTTCACGTTGGTCTGCGCACGGCGGATTTCCACATCGACTCCGCTGGAGATGTCGCCATTTCCAATGACGGGGATTTTGACCGCATCCGCCACCTGGCCGATCACGTCCCAATCCGCGAGGCCGGTGTAGCCCTGCGCTCGCGTACGGCCATGCACGGCGATGGCCTGCATGCCGCAGTCTTCCAAGATGCGGGCGACTTCCACGGCATTGACGAGGTTCGTGTCCCAGCCGATGCGCATCTTGGCGGTCACGGGAATGGGCACGGCCTTGGCCACCTCACGCGCCACGCTGGCGAGCAGCGGGCAGTCTTTGAGCAGGGAGGAGCCGCCGTTTTTGGAGACGACCTTGTTCACGGGGCAGCCGAAATTGATGTCGATGAAGTCGGGCTGCTTCCAGTCGATGATTTTGCGGGCGGCCTCGCCCATGCGTACGCCATCGGAGCCGAAGAGCTGCACGCCGAGCGGGCGCTGGGCATCGTCGAAGTCCGTGTAGTGGCGGGTGCGGTCGTCGCGCTGCAGGATGCCCTCGGCGCTGACGAACTCCGTGACCATGACATCTGCGCCCTGTTCCTTGCACAAATGGCGGAAGATCACGTCCGTGACCCCGGCCATGGGGGCCAGATAGAGAGGAAAACGGTCGTTTTCGAACCAGGGAAGCATCTTCCATGATAGCCGCACTGGCAGAGTGCGGCAAGTCGTGTCACAGTATGCGATGGCAAGACGCCGCCGCTACCGCAAACCGATCCTCCCCGGTCTCTGGACCGTGCTGGCCGCGTTTGCCCTGATCGGCAGCATTTGCGGTACGTTCTGGGTGCTGGGAAAGAAGACCAAATTAAGCCGCGTTGCGCCGCCCGCGCCTGTGGGCGCAGTGGCAAAGGGGAAGTGATGGGTGGAATGACGAATGACGAATGACGAATGGCCGAGTCGGATGCGTCGTGGTCAGCGTTTCTGTCTCATGCATTCGTCATTCGACATTCTGCATTCGTCATTTTACACCGCCGGCCGCACCACCACGATCTCTCCCAGCAGCTGCTCCTGCTCCACCTGAAGATGGTTGAGCTTGATGAGCTCCAGCATGGCCAGGAAGGTCACGATGACCTCGCCACGGCTGGCGGCGCTGGTGAAGAGGTCTTCAAATTTGATCTTGGTGCCCACGGCGACGGTCTGGAGGAGTTCCTCGATCTTGTCCGCCACGGTGTAGCGGTCATTGACGATCTCACGGAAGTCGCTGGCGTTTTCAAAGCGCTTGAGGATGCGCTGGAAGGCGCGGATGAGGTCGAAGATGCCCACCTGGCCGATGGTCTCCACCGGGGCGTCGAGGTCCGGCAGTTCCGGGGTGGTGACGAAGAGCTCGTCTCCCTTCACCTCCTGGGCGCCGAGGAAGTGCGCGACCTCCTTGAACTTCTTGTACTCCATGAGCTGGCGGATCAGCTCCCAGCGCGGGTCGTTCTCCTCCGCATCCTCCTCCGGCGGCTGCACGGCCTGCGGCAGCAGTTCGCGGCTTTTGATGTACATCAGATTGGCCGCCATGACGATGAACTCACTGGCCAGCTCGATGTTGAGCGCCTTGAAGGTGTCGATGTAATCGAGGTACTGCCGCGTGATGCGCTCCAGCGACACGTTGTAAATGTCGATCTCCTCCTTCTTGATGAGGTAGAGCAGCAGGTCCAGCGGGCCTTCAAAAATCTCGAGTCTTACTTTGTAGTCGGTTTCTTCCACGGAGCGAGATAGAGCGGGGAATCAGGGATGGCAACCGGGAGCGCGGGTATTCTGATCCGGTTCACTTCGTCGGCCGCAGGCGCACAAACGCGATACGTGTGGTGTTTATGCCGCCGCCCGGTGGAGGTGAAAGGCCGAGGCTGTAATACTTGCCGAGGAGCATGGAGAGGGTTCCACTCCATTCATCGACCTCGTGTTTTGCGCCGGGATACCTGGGATTTGCATGCGATGCGATTTGCAGGGTTTCCTCCAGGCCGGGTTCGACGGGTTTGGAGACAGAGCGCCTCAGATGATAGAAGGTGGCTTTGACGAGGTCTCCAGCCCTGTTTGAGAGGTCGCCTTCCAACTGCAGCCCGACGGGCAGCCGTTTCAGTGCGGTGGGACGCATGCGGAACGGAGCTTCACGCGATGGCGGATCGAATTCGACGGCCGTCATGTATTCATCCACGACGGTCAGTTCGAATCGAAATGAGGGCTGGGTGCGCAGCATCGTCTGAGACAGCAGGCTGGCGCGTCCGCTGGTGATCTGTTTTTGCGTGAAGGCTTCGAAGTCAGCGGTCGGCACCTCCAGCCAGGTGTCTGCATCGTTCACGGGAATCTCAAAGATCAGCGTTTCGAGCTCCACGTCTGGCGGCAGGTTTTCGGAGGCATCACCAGTGCGCTCAGAACGGCTGAAAAGAAGCAGGGTCTCGTTTGCTGGCAGGTCAGGCCCGGCCATCACTGCGGCGACATCGAGGGCTGCCATGAGGTGGGTGCCGGATGAATTCGAGGCAGCGGTTTGACTGAAAACCGACATCTTGCGAAAGCGTGGCTGCCACATGATCGCCTCCGGCATGTCGCGTGCGAGTTTCCACTCCGTACGGGCCGGAGGAGCGAGGTCTTGTGTGAGGGCCTGGCAATGATCATCCTGCTCCAACAAGGTGCCGACAAATGCATTTTCCCAAGCAGACGGAATGCTGGGCATTTCCTGGGGGAAGGCATGAATGCGTGCGCTGGTCTGCGTTCGGCGGTTGGTGTTATGCAGCGCATATGCGGAGGTGAATACACGCGCCTCACCGCGTTTGACCCGTGCGAGAAGGTCGCTTAACAGCGCTTCATCCTGTCCAGGCTGGCGTGCTTTCAGCAGGGCATGCGCGGCGCCTTTGTCGATCGCGATGCCGAGGAAGAGCGAGCGCATTGTTGGTGGCTGCGCCGCCCAGCCTGTGGTGAAGGGATTCGCAGGGGGCGCAAAGGGATCGGCGGGCTCCTGTGGGGCGGCCTGCACCGAAGGTTTGGGCACGTCTCCAGAGAGTTGCATCAGGGTGACATCCAGCCAGCGTCCTTTGCGGTCGGCTCCCCACACCTGATCCGCAGGCGGCATCATCGCCACGAGTTGCGGAGAGGTGGTGGCTGACAAGGAGGCCCCGACGACTTCCTGCTCAAAGCGATCGTACCAGTCCATCCAGCCGTGGATGGCTTTGCTGTTACCGCCTTTTGCATCACGTGCCCGCAGCCATGAGGTGGGCCACTGCACCGCCAGCGGGGCGCGGGGTGCGTAAAAGCTCTGGAAGCCTCCTGCGGCATTCATCTTCAGCCGTGTGCCTTCCAGCGCTGTTTGAAAGGCGACAGGCGGCAGATAAAGCTGGTCGAAGATCTGATCCACCTCTGAGGGCAGCGACCATTCGGTGCCTGTTTGCATCGCAGTGTCGGCATGGGGAGCCAGGGCGAGGGTCGCGCTGGAAACGATGCTGGCCTTTCCGGCGGCCACCGCCTTTCGCAGGTGATCTTCCAGGGCCGCATCAGCAGGCCGGCCTTGGAGCACCCATTCGATCATTTCCAGTTCTGGCACGCGATAGATGGTCTGCCGGACTTCCATGCTCGGTGCCAGGGTGCTGCCGCCGCTGCCTTTGAAGAAAACAACGATCCGTGTGCCGGGATCGTTCGCGGGGCGGAGGCTGGCGATCATGCGTTCTTTGACTCCCACCAGCACTTCGCCCTGCCAGCGCAGACGCTCATAGCGCGGTGAGGTCACCTGGTGCTTCTCACGCTCGGCTCCCACCGCCGCATTGGCATAGGGCAGGGATTGCAGCTGGAGCGGGCTGAGATCATGAATCAGAGTGAGGCTGATGCGTGTCGCGTCGGCGTGATTCTTCGGCGGTTCCTGCTGCAGCCGCACCTCGGTGCCGATGAACTCTTCCACCGTCGTGTCGGCAACGGCTTGATCCTTTTCGCGATCAAACTTCCATTCGGTGATCACGTCTTTCTTTTCACCGCTGCGAAGGACCGTCGTGCCTTCATTTTTGACAGAGCCGGTCAGCTCCGCCAGCGTGCGCGCATTCAGGCGCCCGCGCAATTCATCGGGCGTCCCCTCCTTGGCCATCTCGCGCTGCCAGTCGCTTTCTTTGACAGCCGTGATCCTGACCGTCACCTGAGTCATCGGCTCCTGCGCTCCGCTTTTGAGGTGAAAAAAGAACCCTAGGGAGAGCACCCAGACCAGACGCCAATAAGCATGCATGATGCAGGTGTATGAAATCGGGAGGGGCTGTGGCAATGCAAATCACTGCAGCCCTCGCTTTTTCACACGTCTGCGTTTATCTGGGGACTTCAGCCCGCATGCCCGCGAAAAAGAAACCCAATGCCAAGCCGCTCTCTGGCGCCGCCCTCATCAAAGAGGTCTGCCGGCGCATCCGCGTGGCGCGGGGGTACTGGGATGCGCACAACAACCGCGCCTGCCGGGGCGAGCGCGAGAAAGCGCTGGCACTCTATGAAACCCTGAGCGAGGCGGAGCGGGACAAGGTGCCGCAGGTGCTGCGCGTGTGGCTGCGCTACCGCAGCGAGAAATACTTCGGCGATGACCGTACGCCGCCGGGAGGTGGGAAATGAGCGGGACAACAAAAGCAGGCCTGCACCCGCGCAACCGCTTCAACACGCGCTACGACTTTCCGCAGCTCATCGCGTGCAGTCCGGCGCTGGCGGCGTTTGTGAAGCCGAATGCGCATGGCGATGAAAGCATCGACTACGCGGACCCGCTGGCGGTGAAGGCGCTGAATGCGGCGCTGCTGAAGCAGGCGTATGGGGTGGAGCATTGGGACATCCCGCGCGGATGTTTGTGTCCGCCGATCCCGGGGCGCAGCGATTACATCCATCATCTGGCGGATTTGATCGGGATGCAGCGCGGGCCGACGGTGCGCGTGCTGGACATCGGCACGGGGGCGAACTGCATTTATCCGCTGATCGGCGCGAGTGAGTACGGCTGGAGTTTTGTCGGCGCGGAGATCGATCCGGCGGCGTTGCGCTGGGCGAAGAAGATCGTGGCGACGAATCCGGGTGTGGCGGACTTGATTGAGTGTCGCCTGCAGAAATCGTCGACGCAGTGTTTTCACGGCATCATTCAGAAAGGCGAGCGCTTTGACCTGACGATGTGCAATCCGCCGTTTCATGCCTCGGCAGGCGAGGCAGCGGAGGGCACGCAGAGGAAGATGCGCAACCTGGGCGTGAAGAGGTCGGGACTGAACTTCGGCGGCCAGGCGAACGAGTTGTGGTGCGAGGGCGGCGAGCTGGGATTCATCCGCCGCATGATCGAAGAGAGCGTGGAGTTTGCGGCGCAGTGCGGATGGTTCACAACACTGGTTTCAAAAAGCGAGCACGTGGGCTCGCTGGAGAAAGCGCTGCGCAAAGTGAAGGCGGCGGAGCTGCGGATCATCGACATGGCGCAGGGGCAAAAGAAGAGCCGCGTTCTCACGTGGCGCTTCTGAAGCGGAGGTCAGGCATCCTGCCTGACGGTGGATCGAGGCGTCCCGCCTCTGTCTGATCCCCGGAGAAAGGCGGGACGCCTCGATCCGCTGACAGCCGGGACGGCTGTCGTCCTTGGACAGGCCGGAGGCCTATCCTCCGGAGGGAAGACCGCTCGGCACCTTCTCCGGCGCGGACTTGTCGTAGTCGTCGCTGTTGAGGGATTCGAGGAAGGCTTTGATGGGCGCGTGGTCTTCGGGGAGCATGTTCATCTGACGGAGCAGGGGATCGAGCGGGGGCAGGGTGGAGGTGTCGCCGCCCTCCAGAGTTTCGGCGGCCTGATCCATGAGGCGGTCGTAGAAGAGCAGGACTTCATCGAGCGTGGTGCTTCCGCCATGGTGCATGTAGGGCGCGGTGTGCTTCAGATTTCGCAGGGAGGGCGTGCGGAATTCGGTGCGGCGGGTGGCGCTGTCGGTGAGGCCGATGGCGTGGAGTTTGAAGTCGGAGAGCATGGGGCCGTTGTGGCAGAGGGCGCAGCCGGCTTTTTGAAAGGCGGCCATGCCTTGCTGCTGCTCGGGTGTCATCGCGGATTTGTCGCCACGCATGAAGCGGTCGAAGGGTGTGTCGGGCGCGATGAGCGTGCGCTCATACGCTGCGATGGCCTGCGTGACTTTCTCGGCGGTGATCTCGTTTTCGAAAAGCTTCACGTATTCGGGGATGCTTTTGAGACGCTCGACCATGGCGGGCACGGCCTCGGATTCACGGCAGGCATCGCCGCGCATCTCCTCGCGCTGGCGGATGGGCGCAAGCGCCTGCGCTTCGAGGCCTTGCACGCGGTTGTCCCAGAACATGGGAGACTGGGCGGGATCGAACGGCTTGCCGGATTCGATGCCGTTGAAGGCGGTGTTGAGGATCGTGGGCGTATTGCGTGTGAGGGGCAGAAACGCTGCGCCTTGGACCAGCCTGCGCGCGGGCCCGATGCCGCTGGCATGCACGCCCAGCGGTGTGGCGCGTGCATCCGCCCAGCCATGCTGCGGGCTGTGGCAGGTGGCGCAGGCGACATCTCGCGTGGCGGAAAGGATGGGATCAAAGAACAGAAGTCGGCCCAGCGCGATCTTGGCAGGCGTGTCTCCGGGAAGCGCGGCTGATTTCGGCAGCGCTTCAATCTGCGTGTCTGGCAGCGGCGCGGCAGGCGCCGTTGCCAGGAACACTAGAAGGAAGGATAGCATGGGAAAAGAACGTGCGCAGGCGGTGGAAATTTGCGGAAGGAGAGCGTCAAAGGAGCGCGGACTTCAGTCCGCAGCAGGTCGCTAGCGGGAGGAGGGTGTTTGAGTGCGATACGCGCGGCAAACAGGAAACCGCTGGAGGTGCGAACGCGAAGGAGGAATGCGGAGCATGGGATGCTGGCGGGGTGCTGCGGACTAAAGTCCGCGCTCCTTATTGCGCGTTGTTCAGCGGCCGGTCCGCATGCTGTAGGAACTCCTGCACATCACGCTCCGCCTGCGCGGTGCGCGCATGACCTGCTGCACGATACGTCTTGGCACGGAACTCCAGAAACTGGCGCTGCCAGGGAGGATTGGGCTCAAACTCCGAGAGCACCCTGATCTGCTGCGCCGGGGTGAGGAGGGTGATGATCTGGATCAGCGTGTTCAGGCGGGTGGGCTCGGCCAAGCCGCCGGGGAAGGGCGCATTCAGCACGGCCATGAACTGCGGCACGAGATCGCGATTGTTCGCGGCGAGCGGCGGCACCAGCGAGAGGGCGGTCTGCACGGAGGAGAGCCGCACCCAGACCTGCGGGCGCAGGGCTTTGAAACCATCGAGCAATTGAGTCGCGGCATCGTCGTAGGATTCGTGGCGGAAGGATGACAACGCAGCGGCAAAGTGGGCGTCGGCAGGCCAGTCCTGGCGCAGGGATTCAACAAACTGCGGCAGTTGCTCGGCGGTGCCGACCTGGGCGGCGGACTCCAGCAGCATGAGCTGCTCAAAGGGGCTGGCGGGCGTTCCAGCCCACGCGGCGAGCACGGTGGCGTAGTCGCCTTTGGCAAAGGCGGCGACTGCTTCGGCTCGGCGCTGGTCGTCGCCGCTGAGAAGGTCGAGCATGTCAAAGCTGGCGCCGTCCGCCGCGAGCATGCGCAGTCGTTCATAGGTGAGGCGAGTGCGGTCGATCTGGGACGCGAGCTGCGCGGGCACATCGAGGTCCTGCTCGATCGCCATGGCGAGCACCTGGGTGGTCTCAAAGGTGTTCTCCTTGGAGAGGGCGCGGGCAAAGCCGTACTCCAGCAGGTTGCAGTCGTCGGTGTTGATGCGGGTGGGGCTGGATTTCAGCAGGCTGCGGGCAAACTCGGGCGTGGCGAGGTGATGGGCCAGCACGCCTTCCACGGAATTCGTGAGCCACACGCGCTTGAGCGCCTCGGCAAAGAGCGGCTGGGTGATGCGTGCGCGCAACTGTTCCATGGTATAATCGGGTGCCTTCTGGTGCCCGATGAAGAGCAGGTCGTTCGGGCCGGAGATCCAGGTCTCGACATGCGGAAACACGGAGGTGAGCGTGGCATATACCTGCCGGATGGCCTGTGCGTCCACTTCATAGCCCTGCACCCACTGGGCGAAGAGGCCGTGCTCGTTGAGGCGGTTTTTGGCAGCGGTGTAGAACTCCTGCGTGAACAAGGTGGAAACCCCGGCGCGGTAGGGATTGGACGGCTCGGAGATGACCAGATCATAGCGGCTGCCTGCGGCCAGCAGGGCCTCGCGGGCGTCTCCGGGAATGAGGCGGACGTTGGGCTTGCTGGTCACATCGCGGTTCACCGGGGCGAAGTGATCGCGGGCGAGGGCGGTCATGCCAGGCTCGAGTTCCACCACATCGACCTGTTTCATCTCGGGCACATCGGCCACCCATCCGGCGGTGGTGCCGGTGCCGAGGCCTACGATGAAGGCGGTGTGCGGCGCGGGATGCAGCAGCACGGGGACGAGGCCCTGCATGACCTGCGTGTCGGCATCGCCAAAGGCGGAGCCGTCGGACTTGCCGTTCACGTAGAGGCAGTAGCCGTCGTCACTGTCCACGGCGGCCACGCTGGCCTCGCGGCCTTCAAATTCATGCGCGATCTTCCACCGGCTGGCATGCAGCCAGCCGCGCAGGCCGTTGATGGAATTCGGCAGCGACTCCACGCGGCCGTAGCCGATGGGCTTGTGCCGCCATGCAGCGGTGGGGCCGGTGCTGGTGATAATCAAAATACCCGCGCCGAGCCACAGGGTGGCCAGCGCATGACCTGACAGGATTGTGAATGAGCGTGCTCCCAGCAGCGCCGCGCCCAGGCTGAGCAGCAGTGTGAGCAGAAAAACTGCGTGCCATGCCCCGAGCGCCGTGAGCCATGGCAGCAGGATGAAGCCCCCCGCGAGTGAGCCAAGGATGGCTCCGAGAGTGTTGGCCGCATACGCAAAACCCACGTGCCGCCCTGCATTGCGGCTGCCGCTGCCCAGCAAACCCACGAGCAGCGGGAACTGCACGCCCGCGAGAATCGACGGCCCGAGCACGAGCAGGCTGGCGATGAGCGTCCAGCCTGCGATTTGTCCGGAGAGGCCCAAAGAACGCAACTGATTCACATCAATGGCAAAAACCGCGATGCGGTCTCCCAGCGCCCAGGGCAGCGCGAGAAACAGCGCCTGCCATGCCGCCACCCGCGCCAGCGCCGCGAGTGTGACCGCACCGGCCCGCGACGCCCACAGCATGCGATAGAGAAGGCCACCCAGGCCGATACCAGCAAGTGCCAGCGCCAGGATCAGGCCAAAGCCATAGACCGAGCTGCCCAGCAGCGGTGCCAGGATGCGGAACCACACGAGCTCGCTGAGGAAAAACGTGAAGCCGGTGACGCCTGCGGCGGCATAGATGAAGCGCCGGATGTGCGCTCCGGCACCATCTTCCTCCGCCTCTTCCTCATACTCCTCCTCCCTTTTCAGGATGCCTGACTCTCCCCGCGCCGCATACCACGCCATGCCACCAATCAGCAGATTGACCCCCGCAGCCGCCGTCACCGTGGCGCGGATGCCCCACAGCTCCAGCAGCCAGAAGGTGCTGAGCAGCACGCCCGCGAGCGCGCCGAGGGTGTTCACGCCATACAGCACGCCCAGGCTGCCGCGCTGCGTGTCCTGGTCGGTCTCCACCCATTTGAAAGCCGCAGGCAGGCTGCCGCCCATGAGCAGGCAGGGCGGAGCCAAGACGACTGTGGCCAGCAGAAGCTGCAGCAGCGTGGCCGGCACCACGCCCAGCGCAGCAATGCCGCCGGTGCTGAGATAAAGCGAACGCACCACGGAAAGCAGCAGCGGCGTGAGCAGCGCGGCAACACCCACTCCCAGCTCGATCAGCGCATACAGCCGCAGCGGATTCGCGGAAGCCTCCGCCCTGCGGCCAATCAGCGCGCTGCCCGCGCCCATGGCCCCCATGAAGATGGCCAGCACCGCCGCCGTGGCCGGAGTGGCTCCGCCAAACACCAGCCGAAACTCCCGCAGCCAGGCCATCTGGTAGATCAGCGCGCAGGCCCCGGAAAGCGCCAGCAGCGTGGCGAGGAAGGGGAGCCGGAGGGAAGGGGATAGGTGACCGTTGTTGACGGTTGCTGGCGAGGGTTGACGGTTGATGGCGGTGGAGCGTGAGAGATTCGGGCTGACTGGATAACAACGCGCAACCACCGTCAAGCCTTGGAAACAACACTCCCTGTTTCCTCATGAGCCGCACTGACGAGGCGATGCCGCCTGCCCCAGCAGGTGTTTTGGCGGTTTTGGCAGTGCATTTAAAAAGGGGGGGAGCTTTTTCAATGCGGGAGCTTTTGGCGGTTTCGGCGGTTTTGGCGGTGCATTTAAAAAGAGGGAGCTTTTTCAAAGCGGGCAGGTTTCGGGGGTTTTGAGGGTTTTGAGGGTGACTTTTGAAAGGGGGAGATATTTCCGCAGCATCGCCACGGGGGAGTTTCGTGGCAGGAGGTGGAAAGATGTTTCTCAAAGGTTCTGCCACATGGGGGCTGTCAGTCTGTTCTTGGCTGGGCAGGCGGAGGAAACATGGGGTCTAAGAGGCAAAAATGGAAAATGTAACGGTATACTAGTTACTGGTATATATGTATGCCAGGAGTCTTTGAATGCAGTCCTGTATTCCCATTGTGGCACACAGCTTGTCGTGCAGGACGTAGGTCGGTCGTGTTTGGCGGCGCAGGCATCTCTGATGCTCTGTCATTCCCTCCGCCAAACCGCCCGACTGCGAGGACGTTCGCAGGCTGGAGTGTTTGCCGTACGCTGATGGACGGGCGGGCTTCGCCACGGCCGTCCTACGACACCTGCGGTTTCATGGCAGGCAATGGCAGGAGAAGGAATGAACAGAGGGTTTCACCTGGCCTGCAGAGCCGGGCAGTAGCACGGGCAATCCTGCCCGTGTAGAGAGCGCGCCGCTTACGGGCAAGATTGCCCGTGCTACTTCTTGCGTCGTCGGTCCGCGCTGAATGCGATGACGAGTGTGCGCCATTCCTGGCTGGCACGTGCCCTGGTCCACAACCCTGCTTCCATCCCGGATGGCATGGAATGACCTGAGGAACTCCCGCCTGCCTTCCAAGACACCTCATCCCACGCGAGAAAAAAGACTGCCCCTTTGAAAACGCACCCTCAAAACCCTCAAAACCCCCGAAACCTCCCCCCGCTGAGTAAACTCCCCTTCTCAAAAGGCACCAGCAGAACCAGCAAAACCATCAAAACCCTACCGGGGTGGTGCTCGATGAAAATAAGGTCCCCCTTTTCAAATGAACCATCAAAACCTCCGAAACCTCCGAAACCCTGCCCGCTTGGGTTACGGCTGGGCAAAAAGACTCCCTCTTTTAAAAAGCACTGCCAAAACCGCCGAAACTGCCGGAACCGCCGATTGGTGAATTGGGTGAAGTGGGTGCGAGGGCGGTGCTCGATGAAAATAAGGTCCCCCTTTTTAAATGAACCACCAAAACCTCCGAAACCCGGTCATCGGGGCGGATGAGAGCGCAGACCTCGGGACGCTCCCGATGGCTGGCGTGGGGGAAAGGACAGCCAAAGACTCAGCGGCCAAACCGGTCGTAATACTTGGCCCCGTAGTTTTCGTAGCGTTTGATGAGGGCCGCATTTTTGGTTTCGATGGGAGAGAGCTTGGCCGAAACATCCAGAGCGATCGGCATGTACCAGTCCACATTGGCAAAGTGCTTCTGCATGTCCTCGATGATGAAGGAGTAGCCATGACGGGCGTAGATTTCATTGCGCATGAGGCGCAGTTCCGCCGGTTTCATGTTTTCCACATCGGCCTCTTTCAGCAGTTTGGTGGAGGTTTTGGGATACATGCCCACCTTGGGGTCATATTTGAATTTTCGCTGCACGAGCGTCATCTGGACCGAGGCCTTGGTCTTGTCGTTGGCGTCCCAGATGCCGCTGAGAGCCTTGGTCTTCGCATTGAAGGTCATCGTGAATGCGCCGTCTTCGGGGTGGTCTCCGGGCTCGGCCGCTCTGAAAGCGATGCCTTCGGGCACCTCCTGCCATGAGCCGCTGAAGGCGCGTTCGTTGGCCGTGACAATGCTGTAGCCCAGCACCGTGCGCCCGACGACTTTCTCGATGCTGATGGTGATCTTGTGCGGTCCGAAAGCTCCCACGTAGGTGCCGACCATCGCTGCTGCATTTTGATTGACGGTTTGAATGTCGCCGTTGTCCGCAGGCTGCTGTGCGAAGCCAAGGGGAGCCAGGGAGATTGAAATCGTGAGAAGGGTGGTGACGAGAAACTGCTTTTGTGGAAAGCTCATGGTGTCCAGTATGTTGGGCAAAATGCTGTTTTCCAATACAAAAAAGTCTGCCGCGCTGCAAACAAGCTTGCGGGTGATCTGCTACATTGTGCTGGCATGGCTTTCGTGGCTGATGCTGGAGATCACGCTGAATTACTGGCCGGTGCGCGATGATGCGGGTTTTCTCCAGATCAAGCAGCAGTACCTTGGCATCCGGCATTGGGAGGCGGCCTTTTGGATTCATGTCTTTACCAGCATGCTGGCGCTGGCTGCGGGCTTCACCCAGTTCGCGCGGGGGATTCTGCGCCGCATGCCCAGGCTCCATCGCTGGATGGGAAGGTGCTATGTGCTGAATGTCTGCTGTGTGACCGGGCCTGCCAGTTTGATCATGGCCTTCTATGCCAATGGGGGCCCCACTTCGCGGCTGGCGTTTGTCATCCTGGCCACGGGGTGGATCTTCACCACCAGCATGGGCTGGCGGCTGGCGCTGCGCAGGCAATGGGCGCGCCACCGGGAATGGATGATGCGGAGCTACGCGCTGACGCTGTCCGCCCTCACGCTGCGGGTGTGGAAGTACACGCTGGTGCTGCTGTTTGAGCCAAGGCCGATGGATGTGTACCGCCTGGTGGCGTGGCTGGGCTTTGTGCCGAATTTGCTGCTGGTAGAGTGGCTGATCCGGCGGGGGCGGCGTGATCTTTCCCGACGTGCTGGAGCAAATGATCCTGCGCTTGCTCCTCCTCTTACTCTTCCTCCCGTGGGACGAGATGGCGCTGGGTGTCGAAGCTTCCGGGGGGAAGAGGAGGATGCTGCCGCAGCGGGAGGGGCTGCTTGCAACTTGGAAGGTGAGACGTGCAGATCCGCCCCATGATCGAGGACGAGTTCGAGTAGGAGGACGATTTTGCTCCGACGTCACCGCCCTGACTGCTTAACCATTCCGTGACCTCTTGACCCTGCCTTTCCCCCTACTTCTGATAAATCGGCAGGAAGTGGTGATGCACGCTGAGGCTCAGCAGGGCGAGTGAGGTGGCATACACGGCTCCGGCGCTCTTTTCGTTTCCGTTGCGCGGGTACCAGCTTCCGTCCTGGCCTTGGGCGGCGATGAGGGTCTGCTCGGTCTTTTGGCGGGCGGTGGCGGCGAAGTCGCCGCCGCGCTGGTACATGCCTTGGGCGTAGTAGTAGCAGCCATAGAAGAACCAGGGCTCGTTGATCTCGGGCGGAGATTTCATGAGCCAGTTCGCGGAGCCGAGGACTTCGGCGGTTTCATATTGGCCGCAGACCTGCAGGGAAAGAAGTCCCGCAGCGGTGGTGGAGAAGGTCTGGCGTCCGCCATAGGGCTCGTAGCTGAAGGCGGCGCTGTCGCTCTTCGGATTGCCGTTGGAGTCGCGCTCCACGCGGTAGCTGCGCTTGATGTAGGCCACGGCGTTGTCGATGGCTCCTTTGGGCACCTCAAATCCGGCGTCCTTGGCGGCACGCAGTGCCATGACCTGCCAGACGCTTACGGAGATGTCGCTGTCGCTGGAGCTGGGCTCATAGCGCCAGCCGCCGCGGTTGGCCTCGCTCTTGGGCACCTGCTGGGAGCGGAGGATGAGCTGGATCGCGCCTTCCAGTTGCTTGTGCAGGCGTTTGTCCGTGGCCTCGTCCGGCGCGTGGCCGACCATCTCCGCCATCATGAGGGACATGATGCCGTGACCGTACATGCGCGAGCGGTCGCTGCGGCCGAGGTAGCCGTTTTCATCGGGCTCCACGCCTTCCACCACATAGCGCAGGGCCTTGCCGCAGGCGATGCCTTCCGGCGTGGGATCGTCCGGCATGTGTCCCACGGAAGCCAGTCCCATGAGGGCCAGCGAGGTCATGGCCGCGCTGTGGGAGGGCAGATCGCCGCGCTTCGGCTTGGCATCCGTTTTTTCATCCACGATGAATCCGGCAGACTTTTGCTGCCGGATCAGCCAGGCCACGGCTTTGTCCACCGAGGCTTTGACCTGCGGGGAGATCAGCTCCGGTTTGGGAGACTGAGCGATGGCGAGCGTGCTGGCCGCGAAAAGGATGAAAAGTGTTCGGAAGAGGGGCATCAGGGGACAAAAACAGTCCAATGCACTCTCAACGCGCGTTCATCCAAGGAATTTGCGGCTCATTCTGCAACTCCTTCCAATTGTTCCAAGCCAGCATGCCAAACAGCAGCAGGGTGAAAAGCCCGCTGCCCACGCGAATCCCGGCGTCAATGTCCAGCAGGTGGAGGATGCCGTCTTGCAGTCGCCGCCAGAGATCGCTGGTCACGGAGAGCAGCGCGAGGCTCACTGCGCATGCGATGCTGATGATCAGCGCCTGCCGTTTTTTGTAGGGGCCCAAATAGGCCTGGCAGAGGTGGCCGCCATCGAGCGGCAGCACGGGCACCAGATTGAGCAGGGCCCAGAAAATGCTGACCACGGTGAAGGCATCCAGCATCTGGTGCAGCCAAAGCGAAGGAGGCGGCCAGAGGGTGATCGCCCAGCCGACGGCCAGACCGGCGAGAATTTCCAGCCCGGGACCGGCGGCGCTGACGAGGAAGTCCTCCCGCCGCGTGCGCGGCCTGCTGCCGATTGCGAGCCCGCCGAAGGCATAAAGGACGATGCCCACCCGGCGGTCGCCATAGTTTCGCATGGCCAGCGCATGGCCCAGTTCATGAATGAGGACGGACAGCAGCACGGCCACCACCCAGGCGAGCACTGAGCGGAAAGCCTCGGGGGAGTTGCCCGCGGTGAGCGCGCCGCCCATGAGGGCGTTGTTGATCCAGAACATCCCGTGGATCTGGACGGGAAAGCCGAAGAGGGTGAAGCGGAGCATGGGGGCGAATGTGGAATGCGGAAGCGGGAATGTCGAACGGGGAGATGGGGGAGTGCTCAGTGCTCAGGGGGGGGAGCGTGGGGTTGGTTTGGGGAATTATGAGCTCCAGACCGCCACATTCACAGGCACGCACTGGTTGGCTTTTGCAACCCTCCTTCTTTCTTCCATTCTTCACCGAAGGTTGATAACAGGCTCTAGGTATTTCGCATCAACTTCAAAGCACAAAAAATGTTGGTGGATAATCCAACAATAGATAGGACGAGATACGTGGAGGAAGCGTTGCTAATGTAGCCAACCGCAAGTAAGTATATCATCAGACCTATCGAGGCATGCCAAAGTTTGGGAATAAGTCGTTTCATATCAATCAAAATAGCAATCACGAAAAAGATGCCATTCATTTTGTAGGATCCTGCGACGCAAGTATTTCATTTTCAGCATCATAATTCAGGATCAAACATGCCTGCGTCCGCGCGCGCTTGAATGGAAATCCGAGTCTGTTGAATACTGAGGCTAAGAAGCCAAAGGTTGAACCCGGCTGGATTGCAGGGGCATGCAGGGCACGAGCCCCCGGCAGCCCCACCCGCCGATGCGCGCCTGCAAAGAAAGCGCTGGGTCCATTAGCCACATTGCAAATCAATGCTTTGATGCTGTGCTGAACGCCAAGCATCTTTTTTCAGAACGACTTAAGGTATGTGGGGGAGTCAACGGTATTCCGAAAATGACACCGCCACATGCGCGTGCCAGGCGGCCCCGGAGCGCGGAATTTATTCCGCAGCAGGTCGCAAACATGAGGCTGTTGATGCGTGGTCTGAGAGGCGCAAGCACGGTGGTCCTCGATGTGGAGAGGGCCGGTGTGGAATAAGAGCTCTGCGGGCAGCGGAGAGCTGCGGAATAAATTCCGCGCTCCTGTCCTGCAAAAACCTCGGAAACATCCCCGCTTCAGCCTTCGTTACGCGCTGTTCCTCAAACTCATGAAGCATCTTCTTACCTGCCTCCTTCTTTCTGCCGCCGTTCTCCGTGCGGACGATGCCGCCGACCTGCTCTCCCAATCCGGTGTCAAAGGGGGGATCGTGGTGCATGTGGGCTGTGGGGATGGCAAAACCACGCAGGCGCTGCGGGCCAGCGAGCGCTACCAGGTGCAGGGGCTGACGCAGGACGCAGCGGCGGTGCCGGGTCTGCGAGAATCGATTCATCAGGCGGGCAAATACGGCCCCGTGGCGGTGGATTCCTGGGATGGGAAGCACCTGCCTTACATCGAGAATTACGTGAACCTGCTGGTGGTCGAGGACGCCGCTGCGGTGGACAAGGCGGAGATCGACCGCGTGCTCACGCCGCTGGGCGTGGCGATGGTGCGCAAGGCGGGCGGCGGCTGGGAGAAGATCGTGAAGCCCTGGCCGAAGCAAATGGATGAGTGGACGCACTATGCATATGACTCGAAGGGCAATCCCACTTCCAAGGACATGCTCACCGGGCCGCCTTCGCGCATGCAGTGGGTGGGAAATCCGCGCTGGAGCCGCCACCATGACCGCATGTCTTCGGTCAGCGCCGAGGTGAGCGCGGGCGGGCGCCTCTATTACATCATGGACGAGGGCAGCCGCATCTCCATCCTGATGCCGGCCAAGTTTGCGCTGATCGCGCGCGATGCCTTCAATGGGACCATTTTGTGGAAAAAGTCGATCCCGCAGTGGAGCACGCATCTGTGGCCGCTGAAGTCCGGCCCTACGCAGCTCACGCGACGTCTCGCGGCCATCGGTGACAAGGTGTATGTGACGCTGGGCATTTCAGATCCCATCTCCTGCCTGGATGGCGCGACGGGCGAGCTGATCCGCGAGTATCCGCAAACCAAGGGCGCGGAAGAGTTGCTGTATCGCAACGGCATCCTGTATGCCCTGGTGAACCCCGAGGCCTGGCGTTTGAATGAAGAGTTTGCTGTGAAGCAGCAGAGCGACCAGAAGCGCGTGGAGACGGAGTTCAACTGGGATGGCAAGACACGGCATCTCATGGCGATGGACGCGGAGACCGGGAAGACACTTTGGAAAGTGGACGACAAGGTTGGGCCCATCACCCTGGCGCTGGATGACAAGCGCATGGTGTACTACAACGGCGACGGTCTGACCAGCCGCGATGTGAAGACGGGGGCGGTGCTCTTTGCCGATGTGCCCGAGGCCCGCCGCAAGCTCTATGAATTCAACTTTGCGCCGCGTGTGGTGCTCAATAACGATGTGATCCTGTATGCCGGTGGCGACGGATTGATGAAGGGCATCAACGCGGACACGGGCAAGGAATTGTGGAGCTCATCGCATGAGAAGAGCGGCTACCGCAGCATGGAAGATGTCATTGTGGCCCAGGGTCTGGTATGGAATGCGGGCACCACGCAGGGCAACCAGACCGGCGAGTACACGGGCCGCGATCCGCTGACGGGCGAGGTGAAGAAGAAGTTCTATCCCGACGTGCCGCAGGGCACCTACTGGTTCCACCACCGCTGCTACATGGCCAAGGCCACGGAGAAATTCATCATCCCATCACGCACCGGCATCGAGTACGTGGACATGGAAAAGCAGCACTGGGATCTCAACCACTGGGTGCGCGGCGCCTGCCTCTATGGTGTGATGCCCTGCAACGGGCTGACTTATGCGGGGCCGCACAACTGCGCCTGCTACCCCGAGGCCAAGCTGGACGGCATGGCCGCCATGGCCTCCGCTCCGCGCTACCCCATGCCTCCGCATACGGCGGACAGCGCACGTTTGACCAAGGGACCCGCCTACGCTGAGGCCATCGAGGAAACGCCCGCCGATGCCAAGGACTGGCCGACGTACCGCTCTGACAATGCGCGCAGCGGTTACTCCAATCAGGACCTGAAGAAGGATCTGGGCATGGCCTGGGAGGTGAAGCTGACACCGCCGCTGAGCACCACGACGAGCGCCGCAGGGCTCACGTTTGTGTCTGAGGTGGACAAGCACACGCTGCATGCCTTTGACTCCGCCACCGGCAAGGAGGCATGGCATTTCATCGCAGGCGGTCGCATGGACTCGCCGCCCACCTACTGGCAGGGCCGCGTTTATATCGGTGGCAATGACGGCAATGTGTACTGCCTGCGTGCCAAGGACGGCGCACTGGTGTGGAAGTTCCAGGGAGCGCCCGTCATGATGAGTCACGGCGCGTGGGAGATGATGGAGAGCGTGTGGCCCGTGCACGGCAGCGTGCTGGTGGAAAACGGCCTCGTGAGCTTTATTTCCGGCCATTCCTGCTTCCTCGATGGCGGCCTGTGGTTCTACCGCGTGGATGCGAAGACCGGCGAGATGAAGGTCAAAATCAACTACGATGACCGCGATCCTGACACCGGCGGCGATTTGAATGACCGCCACAAGACGCTGCAGATGCCCGTAGCTCTGAACGACATCCTGAGCAGCGATGGCAAGTGGACCTTCCTGCGCACGCAGAAGATCGGGGCCGATGGCAAGCGCGTGGAAGTGGGGCCAGTGAGCGGTGATTTCGACAAGCAGGGCGGCGCGCACAAAGGCGAGGGGCAGCACCTCTTTGCACCGATGGGCTTCCTGGATGATTCCAATTTCCACCGCAGCTACTGGGTCTATGGCAAGAGCTTCGCCGGTGGTCATGGCGGCTACTTCCAGGCTGGCAAGTATGCGCCTGCGGGCCGCATCCTGGTGCATGATGACAAGAACGTGTACTCCTACGGCCGCGAGGCGCAGTATTATAAATGGACGACCACGATGGAGTACACCCTGTTTGCCACGCCCAAAGCACCGCCGGAGGAAGCCTACGACACGGAATCCGCCACCACCGAGCGCAAGGGCAACAGCGTCGTTCTTGATGAAAAGGGCGTGCCACTCGCGGTGCAGCCCAAGGGGGAAACTCAGGTGGGCCATAGCGAGACCCTGAAAGCCCAGGCCGAAGCGAAGAAGAAAGGCAAGGGCAAAGGCAAGGGGGGCGAGGCTCCCAAGAAAGGCGGCGGTGGTGCCAAGGCCGCGCCGATCCCCGGCAGTGTGCAGTTTCCCAATGTGCCGGTGATTGATCCGACCAACACGGCGATCACCGTTGAAGCCTGGGTGCTGCCGGACAAGCCCAGCGGCACCATCATCAATCACGGCGGGCCGCGTCTGGGCGTGGGCCTGGATTTCCATGACCGCAAGCCGCAGTTCCACATCCGCGATGACAGCAAGGTCAGCACCATCGTCTCCTCAGAGGCGTTTGGCGACGGCTGGCACCACATCGCGGGCGTGCTGGGCGCGGACAAAAAGATGAGCCTTTATATCGATGGCAAACTGGTGGCCGAGGGCACCGCTGCAAACCTCATCTCCGCCAAGCCTGCCAACCCGCTGATCGTGGGCAACGGCAACGGCGTGGCCGAGGACAGCGCCGGGGCCTACAGCGGCCTGCTGGATCAACTGGCCGTCTATCACAAGGCGCTGAGCGCCGCCGAGGTGCAGCAGCGGTTTGAGCAGCCGGAGGCAAAACCGGTGGATGCCGTGCTCTTCTGCAACTTCGACAACGGCGACTCCCGCGACAGCTCCGGCAGCGAGGTGCACGGCGTGGGCGCGGGCGTGGAGTCCGGCAAGGGCAAGGTGGGCGGCGCGCTGTGGTTTAAAGGCGGTGCTGGAGGCGGCAAAGGCGGCAAAAACAGCGGCAGCTTTGTGAAGCACACCTGGGACCGCTTTGTACCCATCGTGGCCCGCAGCATGGCGCTGGCCGGCAAGACGGTGCTCGTCAGCGGTGCACCGGACACCATTGACGAGGAGTATGCCTTTGAACGCCTCGCCGCCAAGGACCCCGCCATCCTCGAAGAACTCAAGGAGCAGGACGAAGCTCTGGAAGGCAAACGCGGCGCCAAGATGTGGGCCGTGAACACCGAAACCGGCGAGCAGAGCGCGGGCATTGAACTGACGAGCCCCGCCGTGTGGGATGGCATCACTGTCGCGCAGGGGCGCGTATTTGTCAGCACCATGGATGGGCGGTTGCAGTGCTTCGGGAAGTGATGGAAGAGGTGAATGACGAATGATGACACCCCACCACGCATCCCAAATGAAGCGTCCGTACGCCGCCCATTTGGACTGCGGTCGCGGAGGGAGGAACGACCGCAGCTACCGCTTTCCGCAGGCTGAGCCCGTTTGCGCATGGAGGGGAGCTTCCTTTGGCAGACGCCATTCGGCACGCGCAGGCCATATACCTTGCGCGAGTCAGGAGACGCTCGAAAGCGGCAGCTTCGATGCAGGCTTGCGCCGTGCATCTGCGCGGCCGCACTCCAAACTTGCCTTGGGCGCTCGCTGCAGGATATGGAGTGCGGTCGCGGAGGGAGGAACGACCGCAGCTACCGCTTTCCGAGGGCCGGGCGGCGTACGAGTGCCACAAAGCCTGCGAAGGAAGGGAACTGGTGGGCTTTCGCTGGCAGGCTGGGTATCCGAAAGCCACGAGACTCACGAAAGCGGCAGCTTCGATGCACGTCTGCGCCGTGCATCTGCGCGGCCGCACTCCAAATTGGGGCTTGGGCCACGCGTCAGCATGGTTAGTCCCTCGATCTTCGTCATTATCTAGTCATTCGGGCTTACTCATTCGTTCTTTTCTCCATGCGCCTTGCCTCCTTCATCGTCGCCCTTTGCACCAGTGGTGCTTGCGCCTGCACCATCCCGGTGTTCCGATTTGCTCTGGACCGCTGGGAGGCGGACAAGTTTCATCTGGTGCTGCCACAGGCTGCGGCGGGGACGCCGGAGATTCAGGATCTGCTGCGCCCGCTGCGTGCCAATGGCAAGGCGAACCTCGACATCGCCACCTCCACCGATGCGGCTCAGCAGGAAACCGTGCTGCGGTATTCCCGGGAAAGCGACAAACAGGTGTGGTCCGGCAAGCTGGATGCGGCCACGCTCGGTGCTGTGCTGGATTCCCCCGCACGGCAGAAGATTGTCCAGCAGTTGCTGGCCGGGGATTCCGTCATCTGGGTGATCGCCGACAGCGGATCGCCAGTGGATGTGCTGGAGGCGGAGCGCATCGAGAAACGGCTGAAATTCCTGGAGCAGGTGGCCTCCCTGCCGATCCAGGACCCGAATGACCCCGACAGCCAGCTCGGCCCCGGACCGCCATTGAAGCTGAAATTCAGCACCCTCCGGCTGAGGCGGGACGACCCCGCTGAACAGCTGCTGCTGCGCATGGTCGCCGGACCCAAGGCCACCTTTGATCCCGCCACCACCAGTTTTGCCGGGGCGGTGTTTGGCCGGGGCAGGGTGCTGGGTGCCTGGCCGCTCGAGATCCTGGATGATGCCTCGCTGGAGGACGCCTGCATGTTTCTCGTGGGGCGCTGCGGCTGCCGCCTGAAGAATGAAAGTCCCGGCTGGGACATCCTGCTCAATATTGACTGGGAAAAGGCGCTGCCGGCCGCCGCGCTCAGCGAGGCCAAACCAGCGGCCACCGCTCCTCTCCCGGCACCGCTGCCAGAGCTGCGGGAGATGATTCCGCCCACTGCCATTCCGGAGGAAATAAGCATCCTCCCTGAGCCCGAGCCGCCGCTGCCGGTGAATCGGGGGCCGCTGATTGTGGGCCTGGCTGCGGGACTGGCCTTGCTGTTCCTGATCCCGAGGTGGCTGAGGAAGTAAGCTGGCTCATCCCTCTGCCGGTTTTCAACCTATAGGGCTCATAAGTCCTGTTTAAGACCACCGTGCCCAGCATGCGGCGGTATTCTCTCTAACGACTGGAGCGAATGGAAATCTCATTGCTGAAAAAATGATTTGCCGAATCCATGGATTTGAGAGATTATTTAACTTATCTAAATAATCAATAGATGCCCCACTTCTCATGAAAAGGACCTTAATTTACGCTCTCAGCGTCGGCGTTGCCTTTTGCCAAAGTGCTATGGGCCAGACTGGATATGGCGTGATGGGGGTGCCTCCTCCTCCTGCGGGCTATGGGACGACGCCACCTCCCGGCTACGGGACCACGCCGAGCGTGCCTGCTTATCCCAATTCGCTGCCACCGGCTTCCGTTTCCCCCAACGTGACGGCACCGCCAGCCTATGCGGATCCGTACGCCACGGCACCGCCCCCCGGGCAGGTGTCTTCCTACACCCCGCAGGGCGTGAGCAATTACAGCTCTCCGCCAGCGGCGTACGGGACGCAGCCGACCGGGCCTAACATGGTCAATTTCAACAACTTGGAAGCCTACTACCGCTATGTGGCCCCCAAGGCGAACAACCTCTCCGGCGCCAACACCATTGGCGGCACGCTGACGGTGGCTCTGTTCAACCCGCTGTATTTGAAGTTCGGTGCCTCCTGGGGCAGCGGCGGTGGCGGCAGCGTCACGGGTGCCACCAAAGGCAATTATGACTTCGCGAGCATCCAGGCCGGTGTCGGCTTCCACACCGCGCTGATCAATGAGAAGCTTACTTTTGTCGCGGAAGCAGGTCTGAGCTATGCCACGCTGAGAGCCCAGGATACCACCGTGAGTTTCAGCGATGGTTCGATCTATGTGCGTCCGGCCCTGCGCTTCACCCCTCTGAACTGGCTGGAACTGCAGGCCGGTGTGACGGTTAGCAGCGCGGACAAATACGACAGCAAGATGGTGGACCTGACCTCCTACTTCCGCCTGCTGCCGATGTTTGACGTCGGTGTGGGTGGGGATTTCGGCAACACCACCCGTGCCTTCCGCACCAGCCTGCGTCTGCGCTGGTAGTTCGAAAAGTACTCATGAGCTTTAGCTCATTGCGGGGCATCGCAACGCCCTTTCCAGAACGAGCTGAAGCTCGTAAGTGCTTTCGTCACGCCTTTTTGGTGCCGACAGGCTTGCGCCGGTTGGGAAAGCAGGTGCGGCAGATTTCGCAGACGGTGCCGTCGCAGCCGCGTGCGCTGCAAAACTCCCTGCCGTAGAAAATGATCTGCAGGTGCAGCTTGTTCCAGCTCTCCACGGGAAACAGGCGCTTCAGGTCACGTTCCGTTTGCACCACCGATTTCCCCTCGGTCAGGCTCCAGCGCTGGGCGAGGCGGTGGATGTGGGTGTCCACGGGAAACGAAGGGATGCCAAAAGCCTGCGCCATCACCACCTGCGCGGTCTTGTGCCCCACGCCGGGAAGGCGCTCCAGAGCCTCCAGCGAGGCCGGCACCTGGCCCTGATGCTCAGCCACCAGGATGCTGGAAAGCTGTTTGATGGCTCGGGCTTTCTGCGGCCCCAGACCGCAGGGGCGCACGATGGCCTCGATTTGATCCAGCGGGGCGGCTGCGAGCGCCTCCGGCGTGCTGCCCAGGCGAAACAATGCGGGCGTCACCTGATTGACACGCACATCCGTGCACTGGGCGGAAAGCAGAACCGCCACCAGCAGCGTGAAGGCATCCGTATGATCCAGCGGGACGGGCGGGTCAGGGTACAACTGCCCCAGCCGGCTCCGAATGTAATCCGCGCGCTGCTGCTTGGTCACTCGATGAAAGCCGTCGGAAGCGGTGGTTACGAGCTGTGCTCGATGCGCGACACCATGCGGCGGATATGCTCATAGGCCGTGCGCTGCTTCATGATGGAGAGGCTCTTGGAAAACGAGCCCCACTTGAGCACGCGGATGTTCACATTGCGCACACCCCAGGCATTCATGGTGGCCTTGTCAGGCTTGTAGAGGTCGATGGTGTTGGTGCCCACCAAGGCGGAACCATAATCATCCACCTGATACACATAGGGCAGTCCCTCAATCTGGAAAATCGTGCCTACCGGATACACGGACCAGTCGGCGGCGGCGCTGCGAACATTGCCATACTTGAGCTGGGTTCCCACGGCCGTTTTGGCTCCATAGACGATATGATCAGCTTCACCATGCGTGTAGGCGGTGGTGCGAACCGAGGTGATCCGCGTGCCCCGGCCCATGAAGCCTGAGGATTCGCAAGAAGTCAGAATGCAGGCGGAAAGGCCGAGGAGAAGGAGTGTGTGGTATCGCATTTTTATTAACAATATCTGATTGTTAACTTTCCTTTTAGAATACTTATTGTGGGTTAAATCCGCTTTGAAATCAATCTTTGATTTTCATGGTCCCGCACGCCCCCGGGGCCAGGGGGTGAAAAAAGCACGCCGCCGGGTCAGCGGCAGCGGCTGCTGGGGAGGTCGCGGGCCCCGGTGGAGACCCGCTTTTGGCCCTTTTCAGCGCTCAGCTTCCGGCTTTTTGGGCCGCTTCCGCCTTCTTCAGGACTTGGGTGAGTTTTTTGACGAAATCCTTCGGGGCGGTCACGTCTTTGAGCTGGTCCAGCGTGGTTTTGCCGGTGGAATCGAGGAAAAAGAGATGGGGGATGGTCTCCACATGAAAGCCTTCCGCGAGCTTGCCATTGGCCTCGTCGTCGATGTCCAGATAGGCCCAGTTGAACTTGTCATGCAACGGCTGCACCAGTGCGTTGGGATAGACCTCCTTCTTCATGGTCTGGCAGGGGCCGCACCAGGCGGCGGAGAACACCATGACGATGGGTTTGCCGTTCTGTTTGGCCGCTTTCAAAACCGCGGGGGCGCTGGTGAAAAACTTCGGGCTGCCTGCCGGGAAATCCGAGGCATGGAGGCTGATCGAGACGAAGAGCGAAAGGAGGAGAAAGGCTTGTTTCATGGGGTGGAGAATGGACGCCCGCCATGGCCGATTTATTTCAGCTTGAGCCCGGACTCGGCCTCAGGGGGCCGGCTTTTCTTCTGAACGCAATGCCTGGGCCATGACGACCAACCGCCGCCAGCAGGTCCACAAACCTCCGGCAAAGATCAGCGTCAGCGCCAGCAGGATGCCCCAGCGATCGCTTCCTGTAAGATGCTGGATCATTTCGATCAAAAGCCCGGCGCAGAGCACGGCCATGCGGTGCTGCTTGGCCATCGGGCCGCGAAAGTCATGCTTTCCAGTCAGGGAGGCCCCCAGTACGCGGAGGTAAGCCGTCCAGACGGAGACCACAGCGCAGCACCAACCCAGAGGAATGACGTGGAACAGCTTCACCACGCCCGGATCTCCCGCGCCGCTGTAGCCCGCGCCCACCATGATCAGCACATCCGCCACGCGGTCCGGCGCATCGTTGTAAATGGCTCCCACAGGCGAGCCTTTGCCGCCTTCCACGGCCACCATGCCGTCCATCAGATTGCACAGCAGCCGGAGCTGAATGCAGAAGAGGGCGCCCAGCCAGACGGCGAGAATGCCGGGGATGCTGGTTTGATCTCCAGCGACCATGAAGCAGACCATCGCCCCGCCGGCGAAGAAGACGCTCAGCACCGAAATGGCATTGGGGCTGAGGCCGGAACGCGCCAATGCTCCTGCCAGCGCATGCGCCCAGCGGGTGTCGCGAGATTTCAGGCTGCGGCGTGACGCCAGGTGCTCTTCGGGCACGCTCATGTGACGCAGGGAGCGAACTCAGCGTGCCGTGGACTTCCAGCTCACCACGCGCCCGTTGACGAAATCGGCCGTGCCTGCGGTGTAGGGGATGTAGGTCACAGAGGTGCCGCTGCCCCACATGGGATAGCCGCCATAGCCGAAGGGTCCGAAACCGCCCAGGCCGCCGAAGCCGAAACCGCCATACCCGAAGCCGCCGTAGCCAAAGCCCATGCCCATGTTCATGGAACGCACCGGGCGCTGGCCCTCATAGGTCCAGTTTTCGCTCTCCCTGCCACGGTTGATCCCCACCGAGACGCTGTCCGGCCGGCCCCAGGCGAGAAACACCGCGTCCCGCGTCATGCCCTCGCGAATCAGGCCGTGAGTGACGAGCTGGCGGTCTTTGGCGTTGAGCTTGGAGAACATCTGCGGGTTGTTCTCGATGCGCGTCTTGGGCGTCGAGGAACATTGCACCAGGAAGGCGGTGGCGATCAGAACCAGACAGAGGCGGAAAAAGGAGGGCGTTTTCATGGTTGCAGGCAGTTTGCTGCCGGTGGGGTTGTTTGTCGAACACTCTTAAAGACGTTGCATCCCAGCTAATCGTTCAACGCGATCTTTTTGGCTGGCTGAAAAACCCGCAGCAGCATCCAGGTGCCTGCCGCAACGATGGTGCCGGCAAACCACCAAGGCCAGAGCTTCAGGGATTCGGCAAAGACGCGCGGATCATCCGCACCCAGGTGCAGGTGTCCGGCCACCCATTTCGTCTGCCAGCCGAACAGCAGCGTGAGCATCCCGTAGGCAAGATTGATCGTCAGCCCGCGAAAGCTCAGCGCCGTGGCCCGCTGCTCGGAGTCCACGATCTCATTGAGGTAATGGGACAGGAAGAACTGCAGGAAGCGCATGCTCAGGAACAGCGGCATGACCAGTGCGATGCCCGGCCAGCCCGGCTGCGGGTGCGCCGCCGCCATCAGGCCGCCAAACACCACGAGCCCCAGCCAGAGGAAATTCTGCCGCGCATTCATGACTTTGGCGCTCGTTTCCATCAGGCTCGCGGTCAACAGTCCCAGAAGGGACACTGCGGTGCCGATCACGCCATACCAGCCCTCTTCGATGCCCACGAGGCGGTAGAAATTGCTCGCCACGGTCAGGAAGAGGCGGATCACACTGTCAAACACCAGCCCGAAGAGGATCAGCGCAAAGGCGGCCTTGGTGCGCCACATCCAGGCGCCGGTTTGCAGGATGGACACCCAGGTTTCACGGATGCTTTGCAGCAGGGAAGTCTTTGGCACAGGGGCTCGCACCTCCGTCATGCGCAGCGTCACCAGCAGGCAGGCCAGCGCCGTGCCCAGGCAGAGAAACAGGGGCAGCTTCATGGCCACCGGCTTCGCCACCGTCACATCCAGGCCGGCCCATTGCAGCGCCGCCGTCAGGCTGTGCGCATCATACAGCACCGAGCCCGTGATCGAGGAAACCACAAAGCCCAGCGCCATGCCGCGCGAGAGCTTGGCCATGATCTGCGGCCACAGCGTGGTGCGCTCCGCTTCTGGTAGGGAGTCATAGGCCAGGGCCTCGTCAGCGCCGCTGGCACAGGCTTCGGCGGCGCCGCTGAGTACGCGATTTGCCACAAAGAGCCAGAGCACTAGATCGTGGTGTCCGGGCTGCATCAGGCACAGCACCGCCATCTCCAGCACCATCAGCACGCCCGCCGCCACCACCAGCGGCCTGCGGCCAAAGCGGTCTGCCAGCGCGCCGGAGGGCACCTCCAGCACCACGCTGGTCAGCGCCCACACCACGTTCAGCGCGGCAAATTCACCGATGCTCAGCCCCAGGTCGAGAAACAGAATCGTGAAGACCGGGTAATAAAACCGGCAGTTGAATAGGATGCGGAACCAGATGAACAGGCGCGCGTTGGAATGCTCGGGCATGCCTCTCTCTACGCTTCAAATCAGGAGGCGGGCAATGCAAAGCGGCGGAAACAGAACGGGATGCAGCGCCTGATGCCTGCAGATGCCTAGGTCATATTCAGCATGCTCTGGTCATGCCGGGGATACACCCTTCGAGGAATGCCCTTAGGCCGCCTTTCAATCTTGCCACGGGACACCGTGGCCTCCATCCTCCTGCGCATGTCCCCAAATGATGAATCCCCTTCCACGGCTGACGTTTCCACCGCCGCTGCCGTGATGACCGCCGTGGTTTCCGAGATGCTCGATCAGCGCGAGACTCATCTGGCTCGGGCCAGGGCGTGGATCGCATCTCCCGCCTTTGAGGAAGTTTACCAGGACCTTCACCACGGTCTGATTTTCAAGATTTTGCTCACGCTGATGCGCAAGGGGCCGTCGATGAAAATGCGCAGCTCCAAGCTGCGTGCGGGCTATGCGCGCCTGGCCCGCGAGGGCGAGCTTCTGTTTGCAGGAGTGGTGATCGGCAACAAGGGGCTTTTTTCGGACGATCATGATTTCCGCTATCCCATGGCGATTGTGGCTTCAAGGCGTCAGGATGTTGAGTCGGTGGTGCAGACGGCGGTGCTGGCGGAATGCATGGCAGACGCCTACATAGAGGGCGGATCGAAAACGATGCCGCAATGCGCGCGCATCATTGCCAATGACACCTACAGGGCCATGCGCCGGCAGGTGCTGCCTGTCGAGGAAACGATGGGGCTGCAGGCTGCCATGTTCGATGTCAGAGTCTCCATGAACGAAATGGTGGGAGATGGCAAGCCTTCGGTGTTTGTCCCGCTTCTGGTTCATCCAGGCGGCGGCCCCTTTGCGGTGGTGCCCTGGCCCATTTTGCATGGCAGGGCGGTTCCGGTTAAAAAATCGAAGCCTCAGCCTCCGCCGCTTCCTGCTGCAAAACCGCGGGCCACACCGCCGCCGCTTCCTGGCGCGAAACGATGAGCGGCCGGGGATTTTGGGGCGGCTCTAGAATCTGACCCGCAGGTAGGTGACGATCACGGATTCGCTTTTCCAGGCCGTCTTGGTGCGCTTGGAGTCGATCATGTACATGAGGTCGAGGTCCATCGAATCGGTGAGCTTGAACGTGAGGCCCAGGGGGACAATGCGGTTCTCGGTTGGGCGGCGGAGATGCAGGTCCATCAAACACTCATCGCTGGCAAAGAGGCGTGTCAGCGGGCCCAGCGGCTGCGGGAGCGTCCAGCCGAGCTGCATCCGGTGCCGGGTGCGGTTGGCTGCGGAGGGGGCACCCTGGTTCTCCCGCCATTCCATGCGGTTGCGCCAGTCCAGCCGCACATGGGATGTCAGTTCGTAGTGGGGATTGACCTCCAGTTCCGCACGGAGCTGGTCGTAACGGGCATGGGTGGCGATGTTTTCGAGCCTGAACATCGACAGCCCCAGCCCGAGATCCAGCCACCTTGCTGCGGCATACTTGACGCGCGGGCTCACCATCTGTGCGTAGGAGCCGTCCACTTCATCGGCAAAGTTGCCCATGAACACGCTGCCGGTCCACGGCGGCCTGCGGTAGTAATCCACATTTGACCACGCCCACCATTCATCAGCCTGCGCAGGCAGGACCGCCAGCAGGCCAAGCAATGTGAGCAGCAGGCGCAGCATCGGGGTCAGTAGGAAACGCCGACGATTTCGTTGGTCATGGCATTGATCCGCTGGATGACCTCATCCGCCTCCTCCTGAGTCACGCCCAGGTCCTGCAGAGTCTCCACCAGATGGCCGGTGAAGCGTGCAAAATGTTGCTTGGTGATGCCGCGACCGTGATGCATGTGCGCCAGGGGGCGGCCGCTGTATTCGAGGGGGCCTCCCGTGGCCATCACAAAGAATTCGTGCTGCATGGCGTGCAGCTTTTCCAGCTCGGTGTGTTTGAAAAACGGCCCGAGCTGGGGATCTGCCAGCACGCGGACATAGAAGGCGGGAATGAGGGCGGCGATCGTTTCTTCACCACCGATGCGTTCATACAGAGAAGGGGAGTGTGGGTTCATGCCTTCCGATAAAGCACAAAGAGAACCGTCTTGCCGGGGCAAAACTCGTGCGGACAAACCTCGCACAGCGTTTGCCAGCAGACGCATGATGCGAACACAAAAATGATGCACAAAACGGCTGTGGCTCTGGCACCAAACGTGCCTATGGAAGAAACATGTCTTTTCTTCAGCAACTGCATCAGGACAATCCCGTGGCCAGCGATCTGCTCATCTTCAGCATCGTCATTCTCGGCGGCATCGGCCTGGGCAATGTGCGTTTCCGGGGCGTGAAGCTGGGCACGGCGGGCGTGCTGTTCGTCGGGCTGGCGGCATCGCACTTCGGCTTGCGGCCGGAAACGGAGGTGGCGCACTTTTTGAAGGAGTTTGGGCTGGTGCTCTTTGTGTTTGCGCTGGGCATGCAGATGGGGCCGGGCTTCTTCGCCTCCCTGCGGCGGCAGGGGCGCATGCTGAACACCTACGCCTTGGTGCTGGTTCTATTGGGGGCGGTGGTGGCCCTCGCTGGCGGCTGGATGTTTGGCATGCCGCTTCCTGCCGTGGCGGGTTTGTTTGCCGGCGCGACTACCAACACACCTGCGCTTGGCGCTGCGCAGCAGGCGCTGGCCACCGCCCATGCGGACCCGGCGCTGGTCACGCTGCCGGCGCTGTCTTATGCGGCGGCCTATCCGCTGGCCATCGTGGGCATCATTCTTTCGCTCGTTGCTCTGCGCTTCTTCTTCAAGGTGGATGTGACGCAGGAGGCGGAGCTGTTCCGCCAGGAGCAGGGCGCAGGCATCGAGCCCCTGCAGCGCATGAACCTGCGGGTGGAGAATGCGAATCTCGAAGGCGTCAGCATCGCCAGCGTGCCCGGCATTCAGGAAACCAGCGTCGTCATTTCGCGGCATTGCGCGGCGGCTTCAGGCGGAGAGGTCACCGCCGCCACGCCGGAAACCAAGCTGCATGTGGGCGATGTCATCATGGCCGTGGGAACTCAGGCGCATCTGGACCGCTTCCGCCTTGTCATCGGCAGCGTGAGCCCGGAGAATCTCATGAAGGCCCCCGGCCGCATCACCTACCGCCGCGTGGTGCTGACGAATAAAAAGCTGCTCGGCAAGACGGTGCGCGAGCTCGGTCTCGATCATTTCCATGGCGTGGCCGTCACCCGCGTGAGCCGTGGTGATTTGATCTTCACCGCGCTGCCGGATCTGCGCCTGCAGTTTGGCGACATGCTCCAGCTTGTGGGGGATGAGGATTCCCTGAATGCCGCCACGCAAAGGCTCGGCAATGCGGTGCAGATGCTGCAGGAGACGAAGTTTGCGGCAATCTTCGCGGGCATCCTGCTGGGCGTGCTGCTGGGGCTCTACCCCATCCGTATCGAAGGGCTGCCTGCGCCGGTGCGCCTGGGGCTGGCGGGTGGTCCGCTCATTGTCGCCATCTTGATGAGTCATCTCGGGCGTCTTGGGCCCATGGTGATGCACATGCCCATCAATGCGAACCGCGCCCTGCGGGAGCTGGGCATCATTCTATTCCTGGCCAATGTGGGGCTGCTTTCCGGCGAGCGCTTTGCAGCCACCGTTTTTTCCATGCAGGGCCTGCAATGGGTGGTGCTGGGCGTCCTCGTCACCATGCTGCCGCTGCTCATCGTGGGGTTCATCGCGCGCAAAGTTCACCGCGTGAATTTCATGACGCTGTGCGGCCTGCTCTCCGGCGGCATGACCGATCCGCCCGCGCTCGCGTTTGCCACCACCATGGCGCGCTGCGATTCACCCGCCGTGGCCTACGCCACGGTGTATCCGCTGACCATGCTGCTGCGAATTGTCGCCGCGCAGGTGATCGCCCAGCTCGCCTGAGGCGGGAAACGTTTCCGCTGAAAACACAAGACATCCGGCGCACTTGGGTTTCCTTGGGGGACTGCCATGAAGTCAACCCTCGTCGCTTTCCCTTTTGCCGTACTTTTGTCGGGCTCTGCAATCCTGCGCGCTGCGGAGACGCCGCCTGCCGACCCCAAGCTTCCGGAAAACCTGCCCGCTGAGCTCAAGAAGCAGGCTGAGGAGTTTAAGAAGCAGCAGGCTGAGGTGCGGGACTACATGCAGGCGGGGAAATACGCGGAGGCCGAGAAGGTGCTGCGCTCGCTGATCGAGAGTTTTAAAAGCTACTTCGGGCCTGGCAACGCGCTGCTCCCGGAATGCCAGGGGGCGCTGGGCACCTGCCTGCGCGCGCAGGGCAGGCTGGCCGAGGCGGAGCCGGAATTTCGCGCCTCATGGGAGGGGCATGTGAAGTACTCTGGCGCGGAAAAGCCGGAGACGCTGCGCATGCACAACGCGCTGGCGGAAACCCTGCACCAGCAGCAGAAATACGCGGAGGCGGAAAAGGAAACCCGCGCCGTGGTGGAGGAATCGAAAAAGGTCTATGGCGCGGAGCATCCCTCGACCCTGCTGAACCGCACCAACCTCGCCGTGGTGCTCGGCGATGAAGGGAAATACCCCGAGGCGGAAAAGGAGCTCCGCGATATTCTCAAGATCGACGAGCGTGTGCTCGGCATCGACAAGCAGCCGACCCTCATGGCCCGTGGCGCTCTGGCGATGACGCTGCGCGCGGAGGGCAAGCTGGCGGAGGCCGAGCAGGAATTCCGCAAGGTGCTGCTCTTCATGGACGTCAATCCCGGCGAGGACCATCCGGACACGCTGACCTTCCGCTATCAGTTCGCCCTCTGCCTGACGATGGAGAAGAAATTCGCCGAGGCGAAAAAGGAGGCCGAGCAGGGCCTCGCGGCGGCGAAGAACAAGCTGGGTGAGGACAATCCCATCACGAAAGATCTTCAGCAGCTTGTCACGAACATGCAGAACCCTCCCAAGTGAGCTGGTTCATAGGTGCAGCAGCAACCCGGAAGAGTTGCCGCTGAAGTAGGCGGCAATGAACGAGGAAAACACATGTGCTAAATAATTAGCACATTGGACTTGCGTTGATCTGGCTTAATGTGCTAATAATTTAGCATGTCGGAAAAAGCCAGCCAGTTGAGCCGTCGCGAGCGTCAGATCATGGACATCATCTACGCGAAGGGGGAGGCCACCGCGTCCGAAGTTGCGAGCGCGATGACGGACGCACCGAGCTACTCCGCCGTGCGCGCTCTGCTGCGCATTCTGGAAGAGAAGGGGAGGCTCAAACACCGCGAAGATGGCAAGCGCTACATCTTCCTGCCCACCGAGCCCGTGCAGAAAGCCAGCCGCTCCGCGCTCAGGAACCTCGTAAACACGTTCTTCGAAGGCTCGCTCGTCAATGCCGTCGCCGCGCTGGTGGATGGGAAGGAAAAGATTTCACCCGAGGAGATCCAACGCCTCGAGTCCATCATCAAACAGGCCAAGAACCGCTAACCCAACCGACCATGAATCCAGTGCTATACCATGTCCTCGACTTGCTGGCAAAGAGCTCCGGCGTCGTCCTCCTCGCCTTCGCCACGCTGAGTCTCTGGCGCAGCGCATCGGCAGCCCAGCGCTGCGCGGTGTGGCTGGCGGCATTCTTCGTTTTGCTTCTGCTGCCGTTCACGCTGCTATGGCAGCCGCACTGGTCCATCGCTCTCGGGCAGCCAGCGGCAGCAGTGCCTCTGCCCGAAGTCAGCGGGGAGATCATGCCGTCAGCTCCAAATCTCACGGTTCAGGCAGCGCAGCCGGAAGCTCAAAACGGGCTGCCCGCCTGGAGCACCGCGCAGTGGCTCGCGCTGGTGTGGTTCAGCGGCTTTGCCTGTCTTCTGGCTCATCGGCTGCTCGGCAGCCTGCAGCTGCGTCGTTTAAAATCTCGCAGCCATCCTGTGATGGACGAGCGTGCACTCGCCTGCACGGCACGCGTGGCCGCTGCGTTGGGCGTGAGGCGCGGTGTGGCGCTGCGCATGTCCTCCCGTGTCGCCGTTCCGCTGACCTGGGGCTTTATCAAACCAATGCTGCTGCTGCCGTCCGATGCCCTGGAATGGGACGCTGAACGCCTGGAGGCCGCGCTGCGGCATGAGATGGGGCACATCCGGCACTGCGATGCTCTGACGCGTCTGATCACCACTATCATCACCGCCGTTTACTGGCCCAATGTGCTCGTCTGGCTCGGGGCGAAAGCATGGCGCACCGTGCAGGAGCAGGCGGCGGACGACCTTGTGATCGATGCGGGCACGGTGGCGGAAAGCTATGCGCTGCAACTGCTCGATGCCGCACGCAGCGTGCAGGCCGCCGGTGGGCTGCGTGCTCCGGCCCTGGCCATGGCTCAGCCATCCACCTTGGAGACCCGCCTTGCGGCGATCATGGACAGCACGCGGAACCGCCGCTCCTACAGCATGCGCGGGGCGCTTGCCGGTCTTGCGGCCGCCTTTGTGACGCTGGCGCTGTGTGCCACGGCCCAACTCCGCGGAGCCGATGAAAAGGCCGCGCAATCTCCCAGCAAGCTTGCCACCAAAGCCAGGACACTCATTCTGCCCAGGCTGCAGCTCAACGGAGCCACTCTGCAGGAAGCCGTGGACTATCTGCAGGCCCAAGCCATTGAGCAGGACCCGCAGCATGCCGGGCTCAACCTCATCATCGAAAAGCCCGCCCAGGACAAGGATGCCCGCGTCTCGCTGGATCTCACCAATGCGCCCTTCAGCGAAGCCCTGCACTACGTCGCTTCTTTGAGCAAACGCGTGGTGCGTTACGAGGCCCTGGCCACCGTGATCGCGCCGATGCCCGAACCCGGCGAAGTGGTCACGCGTTCCTACAAGCTGCCCGTGGGGGCGGTGGCAAACGTGGCCAACGCCAGGGAATGGCTGATGAGCCAGGGGGTGGTGTTTGACGGCGTGGCTTGTTCCGCGGCCATCGTTGGCGGCGGCAGCCAGCTTGTGGTAAGAAATACCCGCGCACAGCAGCAAACAGTGGAAGCCATTGTCAGCACGCTCGTTGCAGGAGACAAAGCCAGTCCGCCGGCTCCCGCGCCTGCAGAGCCGCAGTCACCCCTGATCGCCAAGGCTGCCGCCATCATCATTCCAACGATGCGTTTTCAAAATGCCAACCTGCCCGAAGTCTTGGAATTTCTGCGGGTCAAAGCGCGTGAGTTTGACCCCGACAAGAAAGGCGTGAGCATCCTGATCCGCGAGACCGACGTGCCGCCAAATGTGAACATCTCGCTGGATCTCAAGGACATTCCGCTCACCGAGGCGCTGCGCTACACGGCGGAGCTCTCGGAACTGCAGGTGGTGGCCGAACCCTATGCGTTTGTCCTCAAACGCAAGGCGACCAAATAAACCGGCCGCAGAGGAGCAATATCACGCGCAGTTGAAAATGAGTCTGCACAGGATCAGCAGCAGAGATTCTTCCGTGGATGAAAAATACCATGCAGCCGCAGGTGCCGTAGGACGGTCGTGGCGAAGCCCGCCCGTCCATCAGCGCGCCGCAAACTCCACGGCGGACGCAAGTCCTCGCAGCCGGGCGGTTTGGCGGAGGACGGGACAGTGCATCGGCAAGCCCTGGCCGCCAAACACGACCGCCCTACGGCCGGAGCGCGGCGTTGTTCGCCTGCGTGAGAACCTGTCTGCCACAGCGGGAATGCAGACCTGTTTTCAAAAACGTTGGGTATCAATACCCCTCGGCACGCAGGCAGCCTCAAACAGTCAGCAGCGAGACGGAGACCCTGCCGCTGAAGCACGCCTCCACGTCAGATCCCTCATCACGCGGGCGTGAGGCGTAGGAGGCGCTGTAGATGTAGCCCTGCTCCTCCCGGCGATAGCTCACATTCAACGGCGAACGCGCCGGATGGCAGCGAATGCGCGGCGGCAGCGCCTTCTTGTCCGCGGGCAGGTGGGGAAGATTGATGTTCCAGAAGGTGCCGTGCGGCTGGTCTTGCGCATGCGTTTCCCGCACGATCTCCGCCATCCATGCGGCGGTGCGCTGCCAGTCCACCGCCAGTTCGCGGATCATGTAGTGAGAAAGCGCCATGGAGCGAATGCCGTGATAAGCGGCCTCACGCGCAGCGGCCACCGTGCCGGAGATGACGATGTCCTGCCCCATGTTGCCCCCGGCATTGACGCCGGAGAGCACGAGATCAGGCTTCAAATCCAGCGCAAACAGAGCCAGCCGCACGCAGTCGGCAGGCGTGCCATGCACAGCATGGCGATGCTCTTCCAAGGTGTCCACTTGAAGCATCTGATGCGTGGTGACCCGGTGCCCGCACTGGCTCTGCTCCATGGCGGGAGCCACGGTGGTGAACTGCCAGCCGAGCTGCTTCACCGCATTTTCCAAAGCCTGCAATCCCGGTGCCGCAATGCCGTCGTCGTTCGTGAGGAGGACGTGCATGGTTTACGCGAGGTCGAGAATCACCTTGCCGCCGCGCGAGCCTTCCTGCGCGCGCTTGATCGCCCGATTGTACTCGGCCAGCGGCACGATTTCATCGATCGCGGTGACGAGGTCGCCGGTTTGAATCAGCGCGGTGAGAGGATCGAGCACTTCGTAAAGCTCCGGCGTGCTGGCTTTCTCAAACCATTTCGTGATCCACAGCCCATGAAGCTGGAGGTTTTTGAAGATGAGGAATTTGTTTGGCACCTTCATGCTGCGGCGGCTCATCGCCCCGTAGGTGACGAGGATGCCCTCCTGGCTGAGCAGGTCCATCAGATGGATCGCGCTGTCTCCGCCGACGGCATTCGTGGCGAGCATCACGGGCTCATCGCCGATGAGTGATTTGGCTTCAGCGACGCCTTCGTCGGTGTCGAGCATGACCAGGTCAGCGCCCAGTGTTTTCAATTCATCAAACAACTCCACGCGACGCACGAAATTGATCGTGCGAAAACCGAAGTGCTTGGCGAGCTGGATGAAGGCGCGGCCCACACCCGAGTTGGCCGCGTTCTGCGCCACCCACGCGCCCTTGGGCAGATCGGTGTAGTGCTTGAGCAGCGCCCAGGCGGTGGAGGGATTGATGCGCAGCATGCTCGCCTGCACCTGATCAATCTGCGGCGGGAGTTTGGCAAAGTGATGCTCCGGCGCGGTGAGGTGCTGCGTCCAGCAGCCGACCCCCACCAGCGGAATGACCACGTCTCCTTTGGCCAGAGACGTCACGGCGCTGCCCACGGCCTCCACCTCGCCACAGCCCTCATGCCCCGGGATGCACGGCGGATGCGCCGGGCGGCCATAGGTGCCCTCGATGAAATTCAGATCCGCCGGATTCACCGGCGCATACCGCATCCGCACCCGCACCTCATGCCCCTCCGGCGGCGCGAGGTCACGTTCCTGAAGCTGCAAAACTTCAGCAGGATTTCCGGTGCGGTCGAATTGGAGGAATTGGGACTTCATGGAGAAAAGGAATACGTGGGGAATGGGGAGGAGAGATCTAGTTTCCGCATTGTGGGAAGGAGAGGCGGAATGGCAAATGCGTGATCGAAGAAGCGCGAACGCCAGGAGCACGGGTGTCTGGCATTCTCATTCACAAGCTTTACGATGGCAGCAATATCGCCTATTCTTTCTGATGAATACATTGGAAACCGATGTCGAAATCAGCGCCGATGGCAGCCTGAAGCTGCTTTCGCCACTGCCCGATTGGTTGAAGCCCGGGCGCATGCACCTGCTGCTTTCGGTTCCCAATGGAGTGACGTCAAAGCCGAAGCGAATGGCGCCGACCGCCACGCCGGAAATGCTGGCCAAACGTGCGGAGGCTCTGGCTGGACTGCGTGCCATGGGAGGATTGAAAGACGTCATTCCTGATCCGGCAGCCTGGCAGCGTGAAGCCCGGGAGGACGTCATCCTTCCTGATCAGAAGTGATTCATATGATTTGCGACAGCAATATCGTCATCTATGCCGCCGAGCCTGGAGACACTCTTTCTCTGCCTTATCTGCAGAAAGCGGATGCCATGATCGCGAGTGTGACACGAATCGAAGTGCTTGGGTTTCCGAAATTTGGAGAGCTCTCGCCGCAGCGGCAAGTTCTGCTCCATGACCTTCTGGCGTCCACAACTGAACTGGCGTTGGATGAAGAAATCATCCAGCAGACGATCCAGTTGCGTCAGCGGAAAAAGATGAAATTAGGGGATGCCATCATCGCCGCCACAGCGCTCGAGTATGGTGTGCCGCTCGTCACCCGAAACGAAGATGATTTCAAAGACATTGAAGGTCTTGAAATCATCAATCCGTTCGCATCCGGTGGGCGGTAGGAGTTTCATACTATCACTCCCGCACCCCAATCTCCTCCACCGGGATCTTCTTGAAGCCGAGCTTAAAGGCCAGTGACTCTGGCTTGAGGCGGAAGTCGTCGTGCTTCCAGTCCACGAACAGCGGGTCAGCAACCATGCTGTGTTTGTCCCATCCGGCATTTTGCCAGGCGGACCACTCGTCCAGCGGCTCGGCTTCGGTGATGCGCACGTCGTCGAAGAAGACCTGGCCTTTCGGCTCGTGGCAGTCCACGCGCAGCCAGAAGGAGGTCATCCAGGGCTTCCAGCCGGCTTCGTTTTCGCGCAGCATGCGGCCGGTGGCTTCGACTTCCTTCCATTCGCTGGTGGCGGTGATGCTGGTGCTGCCGGCCTGCCAGTAGCCTTCGCCGTTTTTGAAGGAGGCGAAGGCGAGACTGATCTTCGCGGTGGGCTCGGTGGACTTGACGCGAAGCCTCACACGATACGCGGCACCGGGTTTGATCGGCACATCAGGGCCGTGGAAGACGCTCTTGGGGTTCTTGGGATCGGTTCCCAGCGCGCAATCCACGCGCAGCGCGCCATCGGCGACGACAAGCAGCACGTCCTTGTTCGGGCGATGGTTGAAGCCCCAGCCCTTGGGCGTTTTGTCGGGCGCGGTGCTGTCGAAGTTTTCAGTAACGAGCGGCTCACCTTTGTCCGGCCCCACCTGGTTGATGCCGGTGACGATGGGGTTTCCGCCGTTCCAGGCAAGGTTGTAGTCGATGGTGTTGTACTTCGGCGAGGCATTGCGGATGTCGCCGTATTTCACGCCGGGGGTGTCGCCAAACATGATGTTGTGCTGGAAGCTGTTGCCGCTCATCATGGTGCCGTCCTCGCGGATGGCGTCCTTCGGGTGCAGTTCCATGTTGCGCATGTTTTTCCATGCGGGCAGGCCCGCCACGGACTCGTAGCCTTTGATCATCGTTTCAATGTGGCCGGTGTAGAAGCGCTGCTCCTTCGTCCAGCCATGGAGATCAAACTGAAACTTGCCGCCGAGGGCGAAGATGTTGTTTTCCACGATGCAGTCGCGCGAGTTGTGCATGTGGATGGGCGTGTGGGCCACGCGAAAGACAATGTTGCCGATGATGTCGAGCCCGCCGCTGTTGTCGTCCGGGTAGAGGCCAAAGGTGAACCACGGATGCTTCAGGCCGCCGGACTCCTGCCCGCAGCCGACGACGTCGTGGATCAAATTGTAGCGCCACTTGCTGCCACGGCTGCTGATCCAGTCCCGCCCGCCGGTATAAATAGCGCCGCCGTCCTGCGTTTCGAGGCAGAGGTGGTGCAGGTGATTGTATTCCACGATGAGGTTGTTGCCGCTCATCTGCACGCCCATGCGCGGGCCGTCGTGGATGTGGTTGTGCGTGGCGGTGTTGTCCACGCCATACAGGCTGATTCCGCAGGCGTTCTTGTTGAAGACGCCCATGTGGTGGATGTGGTTGTCCTCGGCAATGTGCCCGGGGCCGGTGAGCGTCTTGCGGTCGCCGCCGCTCAGGCTGATGCCGTTGCTGCCGGTGAAGCTGATCTCGCAGTGCGAGACCCGCACGTTTTTGCCATCGCTCACGCTCACGCCGCTGCCGCTGAAGGCCCCCACTTGCGTGATGACGCAGCGCTCCACGATGCAATCCTCGGCACGCTCAAAGGTGATCGCGCTGCCGTGGCAGCCGGTGAGCGTCAGCCCGCGAATGGCGATGTTTTTCGCACCAGCCTTCACCTTGAAAAAGCTCTCCAGCACCGGCAGGCGCACGTCGTACAGTAGCCCTCTCGCTCCGCGAGAGGAGCTGGAGGCTTCGCCAGCAGCAGCGCGGTCGGATTTCGGAAGACTTTCTTTGCCTGCGTCAGCGCTGGGCTCATCTCGCGGAGCGAGATGGCTACTGTCCGGCCAGAAATACAGCATGCCTTCGCGCTTGTCGTAGTACCACTCGCCAGGCGCATCCAGCTCCTCCAGGGCGTTTTGGAAATGGTAGCGGTTGTGCGGGTGGAGGTCATAGCTGCAGTCCTTCTTCAGCGTGAGCAGCCGTGTCTGCGGATCAAGCGAGGCCACGGGTTCCACGAAATTCCACCAGCCGTACTGCGCGAAGATATCGATCTCCACTTCCTCCGGGTGCGCCCACTTGCGCAGGTCCTCCGGCTTCACATACAGCGTGCGCTTCCACAGGTGGCCTTCCGGTGCGCCTGCAGGCGGAAACTCGGCCACAAAGGCCCAGCCGCCGTAGAGGGGATCCTTCGCATCGAAGTTCGGATAACGCGCCAGGATCTGTCGCTTGCCATTGCAGAGCAGTTGCTTCGGGATGAAACCCTTCGGCAGCAGTTTGGAGACATCCGCCTTGAAGATTGCGCCTGCCACCGGCCCCCAGGTGGTGACTAGCGGCGCGCCGATGAGCGTGCTCTTCGTGCCTGTGATGGTCAGGTTCGAATCCTGCGCTTCGAGCTGGATCGGCTGCAAGAGCTCCGTGACGCCTTCCGGCAGAAGAATCGTCGCCGGGGAGTTGTCGCCACCTTTGCGGGCGGCGCGGACTTGTTCGAGCGCCTGGGGCAGCGTGAGGGCAGGGGAGACCTTGACCTCCAGGGCATGCGCGGAGGATAGCAGGGATGCGGAGAACGCGAGAAGCAGGGAGCGGGGCAGGAGCATGATTGCGCAGCGATACGCCATGCTGCCGGGAGGGCAAATGCCTGTTGTGGGCGGGAATTGGCGTGGGGGAGGCAGATTTGGGGCGGACGAGGCAGGATCAAGGACACAGCCCTCCGTCCTTGCCACGCGCCCCCATCTCGCTAGGCTCCGTGCTCCTTTTCCCGTACCATGAGCGCCCCTGACACTGCCAAGAACTACAAAGACACCGTCCTCCTGCCCAAGACCGACTTCCCCATGAAGGCGGATCTCGTCACGCGGGAGCCGCAGCGCCTGGCCAAGTGGCAGGAAGGGAAGCTCTACCAGCGCATCGTGGCCCAGTCGAAAGGAAGGCCCACCTTCATCCTGCATGACGGCCCGCCGTTCGCGAATGGCGATGTGCACATGGGCACCGCGCTGAACAAGATTCTCAAGGACCTCATCGTGAAATCGAAGACCATGGCGGGCTTTCACACGCCTTTCGTGCCCGGCTGGGACTGCCACGGGCTGCCCATCGAGTTCAAGGTGGTGAAGTCCGCCGCCGGTCTCACCCCGGTGGAGGTGCGCCAGCGCTCCGAGGCGGAGGCACGCAAGTACATCGACATCCAGCGCAACAGCTTCAAGCGCCTCGGCGTTTTCGGCGACTGGGAGAATCCGTATCTCACGCTCGATCCCGGCTACGAATCCGGCATTCTGCGCACCTTTGGCAAGGCCGTCGAGCAGGGCCTCGTCTATCGCATGAAGCGCCCCGTGCTGTGGAGTTACGGTGCGCAGACCGCGCTCGCTGAAGCCGAGGTGGAGTACAAGGAGAAGACATCCCCGGCGGTGTATGTGAAGTTTGCGCTGGTCAATCCGCCCCCCGGCTGCGATGGAGCATCGCTCGTCATCTGGACCACCACACCGTGGACGCTCCCTGCCAACCTCGCCATCGCGCTGCATCCCACCTTTGACTACGTCAGCGGCACCTTTGCGCATGCAGACGGTCGCGTGGAAAAGCTCGTCATCGCCAAATCCCGCGTGGAAGCCTTCGCTGCCGCCACCGGCTTCAAGCTGAACACGGAGCACGCCAATGAGGAGCTCAAAGGCGTCGCGCTCAATGGCTGCGAGGCGCAGCATCCCTTCCTGCCGCGCACCTCGAAGGTCATCAACACTCTCTTCGTCACCGACGACACCGGCACCGGCGCTGTCCACATCGCCCCCGGTCATGGCGCGGACGACTACCAGGCCGGGCGCGAGCACGGTCTTGAAATCCTTTCCCCGGTCGATGCCGACGGCAAATACACCGCCGAGTGCGGCCTGCCTGAATTCGTGGGCAAGCATGTCTTCCAGAGCAACGACGGCATCATCGAAATCCTCACCGGCAAAGGCGCGATCCTTGGCAACGAGAAGTACGTGCATCAGTATCCGCACTGCTGGCGCTCCAAGACGCCGATCATCTTCCGCGCGGTGGAGCAGTTCTTCATCAAGATCGACGATATCCGCGCCAAGGCGCTGTACGAGATCGACAAAGTTCACTGGATGCCTGCCTGGGGCCGCAACCGCATCTACGGCACGGTGGAGAGCCGCCCGGACTGGTGCATCAGCCGCCAGCGCACCTGGGGCGTGCCGCTTCCCGTGTTTTACTCCGCCACCGGCGAGATCATCATGGACCCCGAGGTCATCGCCAAAGTGGCGGTGGTCATCGAGCTTCACGGCAGCAATCTCTGGTTTGAAAAAGACGACGCCTGGTGGGCTGCGGAAGTCGGCCTGCCTGCGGGCACGAAGCGCGGCAATGACACACTCGACGTCTGGATCGATTCCGGCTGCTCGCACGTCTCCGTGCTGGACCGCCACCCCGAACTCCACGCTCCGGCGGATCTCTACATCGAGGCCACGGACCAGCATCGCGGCTGGTTCCAGAGCAGCCTGATGATGAGTATCATCGCCCGTGGGCATGCGCCGTACAAGGCTGTCATCACCCACGGCTTCGTCGTTGATACCAGCGGCAAGAAGATCAGCAAGAGCGACCAGGGCGCCGCAGGCAAGAGCGCCAAGCCCATGACCGCCGACCACTACTACAACACCTACGGCGCCGACATGGTGCGCCTCTGGGTGGCCAGTGTGGACTATCAAAACGAAGTGCCGTTCTCCGAAGACCTCTTCAAGCAGAACAGCGAAAACTACCGCCGCATCCGCAACACCCTGCGCGTGCTGCTGGGGAATCTCAACGGCGAAAAAGCGCCCGCCTCACGCCTGCCTGACGTGGACGTGGAGCAAGCCTCTGGCTTGCCTGCGGAAGACGTGCCCGCCGCTTCCCGCCAGCCTGCTGCGACTGTTGCGGTCGCACCCGCCTACACCCTTGTGGACCGCTGGATCCTCGAGCGCCTGCACGCCGTGACGAAGGAATGCGTGGACGCCTACGCGCACTACGACTTCCGCAAGGTCTTCAGCGTCATCAACAGCTTCATCACTGGCGACCTCAGCTCACTCTACATCGACATCACCAAGGACCGGATGTACTGCGATGCCGCCACCAGTCCGCGCCGCCTCGCCACGCAGGCCGCTATCCGCGAGATCACCGAGACGCTCTGCCGCCTGCTCGCCCCCATGCTCGCCTTCACGGCGGATGAAGCGTGGGAGCACCTCGGCTACACCGACAGCGTGCACCTCCAGTCCTTCCCGCAGCCCAATCCCGCCTTCCCCGGCAGCGATGCCACCCTAGCCGTGAACGAACTGCTCAAGGTCCGTGGCGTCATCCAGCAGGCCATCGAAAAAGCCCGCCAGGAAAAGAAGATCGGCTCCAACCTCGAAGCCACCGTCGCCCTGACCCTGCCCGCCGAAGGCTTCGACCACCCCGTCTTCAACGACCCCGCCACCCTCCACGAATTCCTCATCCTCAGCGACCTCCAGATCACCCGCGGTGGCGATCTCAGCGCCATCGTCCAGGAATCCACCCACTGCAAATGCGGCCGCTGCTGGAAGTATCTGCCGGACGTGGGAGCCAATGCCGAGCACCCGACGCTGTGCGGCAGGTGTGTGGAGGCGGTGGGGTGAATTCGATTGCCTCAAGCGTTTAAAATTCAAGGGGAAGGAAACCCTGCGGGGGAGCCACTGCTCCGCGTGATCTTAATGCTTGGAGAAGCTCGGCTAGAATCCTCGTGTCCAACTGTTCAGTCACGGGAGTTACGTTTACATATGCTTGCGATCTCTTTGAACTGAGATTAGTTCCTAATAGTGAATGCTTGTAATTAACGCCTAAAACAAAGGGCATTGAGCAAAATGTTAGAAGTCCTTTTTCCGAAAAACCTATGTTCATATCCATGAGTAATCCTCCGATTCTGTGTTGGCTTTCGATGACATCGTAAGTACTCGGAAATAGGCATTCGATAGTCGTGCTAATAAAACCCGACATTGAGGCGGTGCTTACCAACTGTGTTACAAGTGTAAATTTGGTCTGCCAGAATTGGGGACTGAATGAGAATGAAATTTGCGCTTTTTGATTCTCTTCCCTGAGAGAAACCCAGCCTCCTGGAAATTTCAGCGAGTCTTTCTGTCGGAACGTTTGCAATCCAAGGCTTTCGGCGAGTGATGCGATTTCTTCGAAACTATCTCTTCCTTCAAGCTTGATGGAAACTTTAATTTCTTCCAAATCTTCGGGGAGTTGCCCCTCATATTCTATGGTGCCGAAGTTGCCCAAATTGGCTATTGCGTGGTGATCCTCAGTCGAAAACGATTCAACGTGTTTGAATCCAAATTCCTCATTGGTGACGGCAATGAGATTATTCAAGCCTTCATTATTTATAATATTGAATCCTTGAAGTAAGTTCAAAGGTGGGCGCAAGTCACCCAAATCCACCCCTAGAAATCCAACCGGAATCACGCGAATATCTCGTGAGTGGGCGTAGCCAGCCTCAAAATAAATCCAGTTCGATTCCAGTGAGTTTGGCGTGACAAAAACGATCATGAATTTTGCATCGCCAAGTCCTTTTTCAACTCGATGCACCCAATTTCGCCCGAGTGGGATGCTTTGGCCATCGCTCGACAGAAACACTTCGACCGTTCCTCCCGTCTTTGCCATGTATAGCTCCTTGAGCTTGGCGAGAACCGTTTTGTCCTTTGAGGAGTGACTAAAGAATACGACTGGCTTATTCATGGCTCAAGAAAGCTAGATTTAACGCCCCTTGCAACTCAGTATAATTCTCTGAATTAAGTGTTTTCCGTCGACTGGCCGAACCATTGTTGAATCGACATCCAACTAGTGCAATGAAATTGCCGATGACTTTGGAGCATGAGTGAGATGCTCCAACCTCTCATTGGCGACATTTGCTATTGAATTACCACAAAAATACGGTGGATTGACGTATGCCAACCGAGCTAACAGAACTCAAAGCCGGCCTTGAAGCCGCATTCGCGAGCTTGGCTCAACAGCAAAATCTGGGTGATTCTCGTGTGCGTGTTTCTGAGGCACAATTGGATATTTTGGCGCACGAAGTGAGTCGTTACATGCCTGAACTGGCGAAAATGCTGGCAGAGGGTGGCAGAAAAACCTTGGCCGCTATGAGTAAATTGGTTCGGGACGAACGCCCTCTCGGAGCACGGGCGATGATTGGTTTTGCTGTGCAAGGCGGACGCGCGCCGCGCGACACGGCAGCCTGGATGAAGGAATTGCGCGAGGGAGATGAGGACTAATATGCCTTGGGTCATCGACACCTGCCTGCTCATCGACATTGCGGACGCAGATCCCCAGTTTGCCGCAGCATCGGCGGCTCTACTTGATGGCAAACGTGTTGATGGGTTGGTGATTTCGCCTGTGACCTATGCTGAACTGGCTCCCGTGTTTGATGGTGATGCCACCCGGCAGGAACTTTTTCTCTACCATCTGCAAGTCTCGTGGTCAGAGGCATGGACCCAGTCAGAAACTCAGGCGGCACATGCTGCCTGGAATCGTTATGTGCAGAGCCGTCGGCTACGCCGCATCGACAAGCGACCGATGGCTGACATTCTGATCGGAGCCTTTGCCGAGCGTTTCGACGGTTTGTTAACACGTAATGAGAACGACTTCCGAAGTGTGTTTCCAACACTGGTGATTGTGGTGCCTTAAACGAGTCAAATTGCAGTATCGTACAAAAACCGGCGCTACCAGTATGGCAAACCTGTTCAATGATATCTGCTATAAAGAAACGCATCGCGCCTTCACCTCACCAAAAAATCCGGCGTGATCTGCGCAATCGAAGCCGCACCCGCCTGTCGCATGTCGATTTGCAGTTCTTTGCGCAGCAGGGTGAGTACGGTTTCGACACCGGTCTGCCCGAAGGCGGCGAGGGCCCAGAGGTAGGGGCGGCCGATGCAGACGGCGCTGGCGCCCATGGCGAGGGCTTTGAAGAAATCCGTGCCGCGCCGGAAGCCGCCATCCACGAGCACGGGCACCTTGCCGTTTACGGCGGCGATGACCTCGGGCAGGCAGTCGATGCTGGCGCGTTTGCTGTCTTCGCTGCGGCCACCGTGATTGGAGACGATGATGCCATCCACGCCGTGCTGCAGCGCGAGTGCGGCGTCCTCCTGGGTGACAATGCCTTTGATGAGCAGCTTCATCGATGTGAGTTCCTTCAGGCGCGGCAGCACCTCCCACGTCATGTTCAGCGGGAGCTGCGTGGTGACCTTGGAGAGATCGAGACCGGCAAACATGGGCCTGCGGCTGGCGACGGCGTTGTAGGTGAAGCCGCCGATGTGGCAGTCCGTGCACTTCACCGGGGCGGAGCGGCGCACTTTGAAAAGGGTGTCGCGCAGCGCGCCATTTTGGGAATCGACGGTGAGCACCATGACCGGGCATCCGGCCTTTTCGGCACGCTTCACCACGGCGCGGGTCACGTTCCAATCATCCGTGGGGTAAAGCTGAAACCACGCCGGGCGCTCCATGACTTTGTTCACTTCCTCGATGCCGGTGGAGGAATGCGTGGAGACGATGAAGTTGTGCTTTTGCGCTGAAGCGGCGCGCGCCGTGGCGAGCTCCGCCTCCGGATGAAACGCACGCTGACTGCCGACGGGCGAGAGCATGATGGGTGATTCCCACTCGATGCCGAAGAGCTTCACGGACATGTCCACCTTCGCCACATCGACGAGCCTCCGCGTGCGGAGCTGGTAGCGGGCAAAGGCATCCCGATTGGCCTGCAGCGTGGAGTCATCCGTGACGCCGGTGGCGAGGTAGGCGTAGTGCCAGGGCGGGAGGTTCTTGCGTGCCACGGCTTCAAATTCCAGCACGTTCACGGCCTGATCCGCCGCTGCGATGAGGTCTTCCTCCGCATGTGCATGCCCGCTTAAAAGGCTGCTCAGGCCAAGGCCACCCGCGAGAGCCGGGCTGGTTGCAAGCATGTGCAAAAACCGACGACGGCCGAGCTCGTGTGTGATCATGGTGAAGGGAGGGGGAAGGCGGTGCCAGTCGTCCGCCCCCGACAGGCTGTCAATGCCCATCCGGTAAAGCTCTGGCGCTGTTCAGCAACCCTCCAAGCACATGGGTTTGGATAGGTCTCTTGCTCATCCACGCGCATTCTTCTCGACCACCGGCCATTCGCTGTGCAAAGTCGCGGCCCCGTATATGCCATCTGCCACTCGCGACATCTTTCTCGGCACCGATTCCGGAGCCACCACTTCCAAGACCGGCGGCGTTTTTGCCAATGGTGAACCTGTCTCCACCCAGCTCCGCCAAAGCTCGACCAATTCGCAAAACGGCACCGCTGCCGTGGTGGCTGGGTGGGTGGAAGGTGCGGAAGGTTTCCTCAAGGACAACGGACTCACGTGGGATCGCGTCGCTGCGGCAGGGCTGGCCCTGCCGGGCCCATATCAGATCTATGGCGTGCTCGATAAATCTTCCAATCTGCCGGAGAGCTTCATCGGCTGGAAATTCCACGCCGAGTATTCCGCAGCTATCGCCAAGGCCGCAGGCCGCGAGATCCCGCTCTACGTGGGGAATGATGGCGACTTTGGCGGTGTGGGCGAGGCCGCGCGCGTCCGCGGCGAAACCAAGGCGACCGTGCTTCTTCTCGCACCGGGCTCAGGACTGGGAACCGCCTACATTGATACCCATGGCCTCCCGCTCAGCGGCGATCACCTCGCAGGCATGGAGGGCGGGCACATGCCCATCCCGCGTCATTTACTGGGTCATGGTCTGGATGAAGTCCCCGCATTCCGCTGCGGCTGCGGGCGCGACTGGGGCTGCATCGAGGCCTACTCCACCATCTCCGGGCTGACGCAATTTCTGGACTTCTTCCTGCCCAAGTATCCGGACCATGAACTCAACTCCAGCAACGAAACGATGAAGAGCAAAGGCTTCTCCCTGCGTGGTCGTGCACAAAAGGGCGATCCTCTTGCACTTGAGATCTTCGACATTCAGGCCCGAGCCCTCGGCATCCATGTGGCCAATCTCTGCATGGCGCTCGATCCAGGCATCGTGGTGATCGGCGGCGGTCTGGTGGACCCAGAAAGCACCACGCCCGAGTTCCGCGAACGCTACCTCGGCGGCATCCGCGCCGCAGCTTTGCCTTATCTTTTCCCGAAACAGCGCGCTGAGCTTAAGATCGTGCCGGCGACTCTGGGAGAGCTCTCTCAGTCCATCGGAGCCGCACTTGTGGCGCTGTATTCTTCCAAGGCCTGAAGCACGCATGGCCACGGAGATCGAACGCAAATTCCTGCTGAAGCCCGGCCGGTGGCAGCCCAGCGGTCCGGGTCGCCGCATGGCGCAGGGTTATCTCTCGCGCGATCCCGACCGCACGGTGCGTGTGCGCGTGGTGGGAGATGAGGCGTTCATGACCGTGAAAAGCCGCCGCACCGGCATCTCGCGCACGGAGATCGAATTTCCCATCACGCTGGAGCATGCGCGCGATCTTCTTGAACTCTGCCATCAGCCGCTGATCGACAAAACGCGGCATCACGTCGTTCACGCAGGCATGCTGTGGGAAGTCGATGTCTTTCACGGTGCGAATGACGGCCTCGTAGTGGCTGAGATCGAACTGCCTGCTGAAGACACGCCGTTTGAACTACCCGAATGGATCGGCGAGGAAGTGAGCCACGACATGCGCTACACAAACTCGAATCTCTGCGCGGTGCCGTTCAGCCAGTGGTGAAGGAGCGCGGAATTTATTCCGCAGCAGATCGTTCGCGCATGGCGGGTGGAATTTCCCACGCAGTGCAGCAATCACGTTGACACTCGGCTTTAAAGGGAAGGGTGGGAGGGTTAAGAACTTGGCGCTCCGGCGGAGTGCTGCGGAATAAATTCCGCGCTCCTGGGCTTAGGTCTCTTCGTACACGTAGGTCCATGGCCATGCTTTCCAATCCGATGTCAGACCTGCCTTGACGGGATTGTTCCGGATGTAGCGGATCGTCCGATCCTGATGATCTGGATCTCGCATGTAGGTGTCCCAGTAGTCGCTTTGCCAGAATGAATTTTGAAGGCCCAGCAAAGTGTTCGCAAGTCGGGAGGTTGAACCTTTCCATTGATGCAGGATCTTTTGCATCGGCACTTCAAAGGTTTTAAAGAGGGAATGCACATGATTGGGCATGATCGTCCAGGCTAGAAGATGATACTTCGTGCCATCAAACTTCTGCATTTCACCGGCGACGATTTCCGCCACGCGGTTGTTTCTCAGATGACACGCTCCGTGGCCAAGATCGAGCCAGGCTTCGTGCTGAAGGCGGCGCTCCCGGTCATCTTCGATTTTCAGCAGCTTTTCCCACTCGCTCTGCAATTCAGCAGGGAAGCTGTCAGCTAGGCGAAAAGTGACAAACTGAGTCAGTCCCGGTTCATCGCGATGGGGAAGGTAGCCACGTTCGTGCCAGCTGTGGAAGCCTTTGATTTTCTCCTCACGGGCGAGCTGTGGCGAAGCTTGACGTTGCCGCTCGACCAGTCGCCGAACTTCCGGCCGATGCGGTGGTCCAGAACGGCGGGGATGTGACGCTTCGCTCATGACGCATAGCAAAGGAAGACCAATGCGGCACGCAAATGGAATCGGAGCGCGGAATTTATTCCGCAGCAGGTGTTCCGCGCGTGACGGGGGAATTGTCCACGAAGTGCTGCAAACACGTTGATGCTCGGTTTTAAGGGGGCTGGCGTGGAGGGTAAGAATTTGGAGCTTCGGCGGGGTGCTGCGGACTAAAGTCCGCGCTCCAATTGCGCCTTGGCCTGCAAGCCTTCGCGCCAGTCCGCAGGAATCGCTTCAATCCCATGCGCAGCTCCGAGGAGCATGCCCAGCGCGAGGGCTCGGGCACAGTTGTCGCCGCCGGCCATTGCGTTTTCGATGGTGGCAGTTTGGAAGTCGTGACCGTGATGGCGGATGAGCCAGAGGACGGCGGGCAGAGCCTGAGGGATGGGACAAGCGCGGCCGAGCTGGCCGATGGCATCGCTATCCGTGGCTGTCCCGGCGGCTTTCAAAGCCCATGCGGGCGCGGTTTCGGAGATCGTACTTTGCAGCTCGGCTCCATGCAGCAGGCGATGCGTGGCACGTGCCAGAAACTCCGCGCATTCGATCGTCTGCGGCGAGCGATGCGTGATCACTGTCTGCTCAATCGCTGCGGCCACGGCTTCGGCTTCGGGCTTGTCGGCAAAGAAGGCCATGAGTGGCGCGATGCGGGCAGGGCCCGCAAGTTCATCGGAAGGCGCACCGCTGGTGGCAGGTGTGGCGCCGGCTTCGAGATTGGCGAGCGTGGCTTTCGTGGCCTTGTCGATGTAGTCGTTGTAAGTCGGCCACATGGACTGCCAGTCGGCGAGGAAGGCGGCTGCGTCCCAGCGTTTCTCACGTTGGAGGAAAGTCAGAAGACGCAATGCCTGATCTCCCGCATGGCCCTGCTCCCCGGCTTTCTTGTGGGGATGGTAGGAGTCCGAACCCGGCGCGAGGTAGCCGCTCACGCGACCATGCTTTTTCACAATCAATGCAGGATCGTAAATCCAGTGCACGCCCAGCGAGATGGATTCCGCGATGAAGCTGCCCTGCAGCATGCCGGCAAGACGGGAGGAAAAATCAGAAGTCATGATCAGCCACTAGCGTTTGAAGGCCGGGCTGGCAAGAGCGGGTCCCGCTCCCGATCCTCCATGCAGGCAAAACCCTGTTGGAAAGTGCCTCCACGTTGGCTAGAACTGCACCCCATGAAAGCGCTCCTCTTTCCCTTCGGTCTCCTCGGCATCATCTCGCTGGGCTGGCTCCTCGGTCTCGCCGTGGCTGCGCCTCCCGCTGCTCCAGAACCTCCTTTTGCTGGCGGCACGTGGATCGACCTCACGCATGAGTTCGCGGCAGACACGCTTTACTGGCCCACGGCGCAGCGCTTTCAGTTGGAGGTGGAGTCACGCGCCATGACCCCAAAGGGTTACTTCTACGCCGCCAACCGCTATCGTGCCTCGGAGCACGGCGGCACGCACATTGACGCGCCCATCCACTTTGCCGAGAAGGGTAAGACCGTGGATCAACTGCCGGTCGATCAGCTCATGGGTCCGGCGGTGGTGGTGGATGTCTCGGCGCAGGCTGCCGCCAATGCGGACTATCAGGTGGGCGTGGCAGACTTCGAGGCCTGGGAAAAGGAACACGGCCAACTGCCCAAGAGCATCATCGTGCTGCTGCGCACCGGTTATGCCACACGCTGGCCTGACCCCAAGACCTACCTCGGCACCGAGCAGCGTGGCGCGGAGGCCGTGCCGCAGCTTCATTTTCCCGGCCTCCATCCGGATGCCGCACGCTGGCTCGTGACTCAGCGTTCCATCAAGGCCATCGGCCTCGACACTGCCAGCATTGACCGCGGCCAGTCCTCACTGTTTGAAAGTCATCGCATCCTGCTGGGGGAAAACATTCCCGCCTTTGAAAACGTGGGAGACATGAGCCAGCTCCCCGCCACAGGTGTGTACATTGTCGCGCTGCCGATGAAGATCAAAGAAGGCAGCGGCGGCCCCCTGCGCATCGTCGCGTGGGTGGCTGGCAAACGGTAATCCTCACTCACACTCCCCATGACCCTCCGCGAACCTGAAACCATCGAACTATCCACCCCCACGGGGCCTATGCGCGCGCTGGTGCTTCGCCCGGCATGCGATGGGCGCTTTCCGGGGCTGCTCTTCCACTCGGAGATTTTTCAAAACACGGGGCCCATCTGCCGCACCGCCGCATTCCTCGCGGGTCATGGCTTCATGGTCGTGCTGCCGGAGATCTACCACGAATACCTGCCCGCCGGCACGGTGCTGGCCTACGATCAGGCGGGCTCGGATGTGGGCAACAAGCTCAAGACCGAAAAGCCCGTGGCGGCTTATGATTCAGACAATCGCGCCGTGCTCGACTACCTGAAGGCTCACGCCGACTGCACCGGTCGGCTGGGCTCCTTCGGCCCCTGCATTGGCGGTCATCTGACCTATCGCGCCGCCCTGCAGCCGGATGTTTCCGCCTCAGTTTGCTTTTACCCCACCGACCTGCACAAGCGCAGCCTCGGCGCTGGAATGAACGATGACTCGCTGGCCCGTGCCGCCGACATCAAGGGCGAGATGATGCTCGTCTTCGGCCGCCAGGACCCGCATGTGCCCGCCGAAGGTCGTGCCATGATCTACCAGACGCTGACGGCTGCGGGTGTGAATTTCAGCTGGCATGAATTCAATGCCGCCCATGCCTTCCTCCGCGATGAAGGCCTGCGCTACGATGCCGAGATCGCCCGTCAGGCGCTGGGCATGACGGTCGATTTCCTGCGCCGCTGCCTGTGCGAGTAAAACGAGTTACTTGCAGGGAGCAAGGTAGTCGTAGGGACTGCTGCCGCTGACGCGATAGAGGACATAGCCCGCCTTGGGTGCGGAGATTTGCACCCATGAGGCTTCGGGGTCCTGGGCGTCTTTGGAGACGACAGGCAGCACCTTCTTTTTGTCATTGTCCGCCGCGTTGCCAGCAAGCGTGACCTTGGTTCCTTCTTCCAAGACAGCCAGTCGTTTGCCATCGGTGCCGGGCTTGCTGCGAATGACGAGGCCCACCGGGGCGTTCACCTTGTGGCAGCGGTTCACGGGTTCATCCGCACCGGCAACAGTGGTGAAAAGGCAGAAGGCAAGAACGAGGGCGGCACACCGCAGAAGGGAGAAGCACATGTGGGATTGTTGTCAGCGCATGGCCTGATAACTCAACACAAATCTTTACTCCGCAGCAATCAGGGACGTGCGGCACAGTTTGGCGTACATTCCATCCTGCGCGATGAGTTCGTCGTGCGTGCCCTGCTCGATGATGCGGCCGTGCTCCAGTACGTAGATGCGGTCGGCATTGCGCACGGTGCTGAGGCGATGGGCGATCACAAAGCTGGTGCGGTTTGCCATGAGGTGCTCCAGGGCACTCTGGATCTGCCGCTCGGTTTCGGTGTCCACGCTGGCGGTGGCTTCATCCAGGAGCAGGATGGGCGGATTGCGCAGCAGGGCGCGGGCGATGCTGATGCGCTGCTTTTCACCCACGCTGAGTCTGACGCCGCGCTCGCCTACCTGGGTGTCGAGCAGATCCGGCAGACGTTTGACAAAGGCGTCCGCATTGGCGCTTTGCAGAGCTTCCCAGAGCTGCTCATCGGTGGCATCGCGTTTGCCGATCACAAGGTTCTCGCGCACGGTGCCATTGAAGAGAAAGCTCTCCTGCGTGACATAGCCGATGTTGCGCCGCAGCCAGGCTTTGTTGAGTTCGTGAACCGGTGCACCGTCAATGGTGATGACGCCTTCATCGTATTCATAGAAACGCGTGAGCAGGTTGATGAGCGTGGATTTGCCCGCGCCTGTCGGTCCGACGAGGGCGATGGTCTGGCCGGGGCGTGCATCGAGCGAGACGCCATGCACGGTGGGCGTTTTGCCCGCGTAGCTGAATCCGACATTCTCATAGCGCACGTGACCGGCGATGGCGCCCAGTTCACGTCCGCCTGTGGTATCGGCCTCTTGCTCGGCATCGAGGATGTCGAAGACGCGCTCCCCAGCGGCGCGGCCTGTTTGCAGGATTTGATTGAGCTGGTGCAGGCTTTCGATGGGATCATAGAAGAATTTGAGCAGCAGTAGGAATGCCGTGAGGTCCCCGGTCTGAATCCTGCCTGCCATGAGCTGGCGTGAGCCCACCCAGAGCACGATGACCATGCCGGTGCTGGTCAGGAAGTTCATGCCGGGGCGGTAGATGGACCAGATGCGCATGACGTGGAGCGTGGCGGTGCGCAGGGCGCCGCTGGCGCGGTTGAAGCGATCATGCTCCTCGCGCTCCATGGCGTAGGCTTTGATCTGGCGCATGCCGGAGACGTTGTCCTGCAGCAGGGAGTTCATGGCGCTGCTGGCCTTGCGCACCTTGCGATGGCGGTTCTTGGATGTCCGGGTGTAGAGCAGCGCACCAGCCAGGAGAAAGGGCAGGGGAATGAGGGAGTAGAGCGTCAGCGTGACATCGGCCTGAAGCATGAAGCCGCCTACGACGATGATTTGAAGCACGGAGACGAGGCCTTGCTCGATGCCATCAATGAGCACGCGCTCCACCGAAGGAATGTCCTCTGAGACTGTTGTCATGATGTCGCCGGAGTGGCGGTTGTCGAACCAGCGCAGAGGGAGGGTTTGCAGGCGCTGGTAGATGTCGCTGCGCAGATCGTAGATGACCTTCTGCTCAAAGGTGTTGTTGAGCTGGATGCGCAGGGAATTGAACAGATGCTGGGCAAAGTAGGCGGCCAGAGCCCAGAGTGCGAGCGGGCCGATGCGGTCCCACTGCTTGCCGGGCACGACGACATCCATCACCTCACGGGTGATGGATGGGAAGACGATGACCATCAGCGTACCGATGATGGCACAGGCGATCTGGGCGGAGCCGAGCCAGGGGTAACGGCGAAGGTAGGAAAAGACGCGGGCGATGGTTTTCAATCGGGATGGGAGCTTGATGCAGGCGGGTTAGCAGCTATCTAGCATACGACCTACAGCAACAGGCATATACATGAAATACCATCTGGCACGCGGCGAGGAACAGCTCGGCACTTTCAACGATCTGGACGTGAGCGCGGGCCTGCGGAACGGGCGCTTCAAACCCACGGACCTGTGCTGGACGGAAGGCATGAAGGAATGGCAGACCCTGGAGGCTCATCTGAAGGAGGTGTACCCGGAGGCCGCCATGCCCGCGGTCGCCGAGCCGCCGGGCATTTCAGCCCTGCGTGCCGAGGTGCGGCAGGATCAGGTCATCCGGCTGGAACTGGCCTCCCGAGGACAAAGATTTGCAGCCAAGCTCATCGACCTGGGCCTCCTGCTCGTGCCGCTTGTGGTCATTCTCACCCTGTTTTTTGATCCGGCATTCAAGGAGGAAGCCCAGAAGCTGCAGGACGATCCCACCGCGATGATGGCCGCCATGCAAAAACGGGCGGATAAAGTCCACGCGGAGGGCGGGATGACCGTGCCCGTGATGAGCCTGATCTTTGATGCGACATTGATCATGAACGTGCTTCTTCTCACGCTGCGGGGCCAGACAATTGGCAAGCTCTGCCTGGGCATTCAGGTGGTGCGCTCGCCTGCGGGCACGCGGGCGGGCTTTCTCAAGGCCGTGCTGCTGCGCTCCATTCTCTTCCTCATCCTGATCTTTGCCGGCTCCGTGTCGCTGGGAGGCATCGGCCTGGCGCTGCTGCTGACGGACTCCCTCATGATTTTCCGCAAAGACCGCCGCTGCTTGCACGACATGGTGGCAGACACCCTGGTGACAAAACGAAACGTGTGATCAAGGAAGGCTGGTGTTCGTCTTGGTGCTTTGCTGATATTTGTTGATCTCTTCCAGTCTCTCACGCTGTTCCTGGGAGAGATTGCGCATTTTGTCACGATAGCGGTCCGTCACGCCGAGCACGAAGCAGGAGACATCCACCACGAGGATCACCATGGCCACCACGATGCCGTAGCGCTTCAGCGCTTCATCGATGACCTTGTTCTTGTTGACGGAAAAGGTCTCCGACTTGGAAAACATGGACTGAAACAGCCGCCGCCAGCCCCGTGGCTCCCGCGCAATGCTGAACGACCAGATGAAAAGGGCCGTCAGGATGACGCAGGCGATTTGGTAATGGATGGGTATGTCACGCATGTCTTTATCGCCCGAAGAGGGATGACCTCGCAGGGGCGCAATTTATAGGTGGCACAACATACGTGTGCAAACGGCGATTTGTCACGAAGCGGCGAATTGATCCAGAGCCGGACTGTCGCCGGTGACAACAATGCGCGCCTGACCATTGGCAGCAAGGTGATTGAGCATGTGGAAGGCATCCTCGGCATCGATCCCGAGGCTCGCGGCCACTTCGTCTGCCGTGCGCCCGGTGCTTGAGAGCGCGGCACGCACCTTGGCGAGCTCATTGAGGAATTCCGTGGCGGCCTTTTTACCTGCTTCGACGCCGGGCTGGTGGTAGGCATTGATGTTCACCAGGCTGGCATAGAAGCTGACAGCCCGCTCAAACAGGGCGATGAGCATGCCCAGATTGAAGGCGTTGAGCTCGGAGATTGTGAGGGTGATGGACTCGCGGCCCTTCTCGGCCAGCGCCTTGCGGGTCCCGCGCAGGAAGCCCTGCAGGTAGTCGCCGGTGGTGAAGCCGGGATCGACCTCCATGGAGTCTTTGTCACGTGATTTGCCCACTTCGATGAAGGTGACGAAGAAATTGTTCACGCCATCGCGCAGCTGCTGCACATAGGCGTGCTGGTCGGTGCTGCCTTTGTTGCCATAAACGGCGATGCCCTGGTTCACCACGGCGCCGGACAGATCGTGCTCCTTGCCGAGGCTTTCCATGACAAGCTGCTGAAGGTATTTGCTGAAAAGAACGAGCCTGTCCTTGTAAGGCAGGACCACCATGTCCTTGAGGCCCCGGCCCTTGCCGGCGTGGTGCCACATCAGCGCCAGCAGCATCGCGGCGTTTTCGATGGCAGGGCGCTGGCGTGTTTCCACATCCATCGCTGCGGCACCCGCCAGGAACTGTAGGACATCCACGCCCTGCAGGGCTGCGGCCAGAGTGCCCACGGCGCTCATCAGGCTGGTGCGGCCGCCCACCCAGTCCCACATGGGGAAGCGGGTCAGCCAGCCCTGGGCGGTGGAGTGCTTGTCCAGTTCGCTGCCGGCGCCTGTCACCGCCACGGCGTGCTTGGCGAAGTCGAGCCCGGCGGCCTTGTAGGCGGCCTCGGCTTCGAGCATGCCGTTGCGTGTTTCCTTGGTGCCGCCGGATTTGGAGATCACGATGGTGAGGGTTGTGGCCAGCTCATCCCCGATCTGGGCCATGACGCGGTCAATGCCGTCGGGGTCCGTGTTGTCGAGGAAGGAGATCTCCAGCGGCGGGTTGGCCGGAGTGATGGCATGCGCGACGAGCTGCGGACCCAGTGCGGAGCCCCCGATGCCGACAACGAGAACGCGGGTGAATTTCTGGCCATTGGCCGCCTTGATGGCTCCTGAGTGCACATCGGCGGCGAATTTCAAAGTCGCGGCGAGCGTTTCGCTGATCTCATGCTGGATGGCGTCGTTCGGGGCGAGACGGGCATTGCGCAGCCAGTAGTGGCCGACCATGCGCTTTTCGTCCGGATTGGCGATGGCTCCGGCTTCCAGCTCGATCATCGCCTTGTAGGCGGATTCGATGCGCCCGCCCATCTGGGTGAAGAGATCGTCTGCAAAAGCCATGCGGCTGATGTCGATGGAAAACCCCAGGTTTGAGTAACGGACAAAGTATTTCTGAAAGCGGTCCCAATGGCTCATAAGTGCGTTTAAGGAGCATGCACGATGCCACGGCGCAACCTGTTTGAGCCGTTGACGCACGGAGCTCTCTGCGACAATTTCGCCCACCATGAAAGCCGCCCTTTTTGCGCTCGCCATTCTACTCTCCGCCATGACCACCCTTGCCACCGCCGCAGACGCCCCCTACCGCCACGTCGTGTTCTTCAAATTCAAAGACAGCGCCACACCGGCCGAGGTCCAGGGGATCGAAAGCGCCTTCATCGAACTCACCAAAAAGGTGAACACGGTCACCGCCTTTGAGTGGGGCACGAATGTGAGTCCGGAAGGCCTCAATGATGGCTTCACCCATTGCTTCCTGGTCACCTTCAAAGACAAGGCCGGCCTTGACGTTTATCTGCCGCATCCGGAGCACTCGGCATTCGTCGCCAAGCTCAAGCCGCTGCTCGACAAGGTCTGCGTGGTTGATTACGTGGCCAAGTAAGCTCCGCCGCACACCGCGCAGTCGTCACGCTTTGGCAGTCGAATTTTGCGGAACTGCATCGTGGAGAGATCCATGGAAAGGAGTTCGCCGCAGAGTGTATGACCGATGCCGGTGATCAGCTTGATGACCTCCATGGCTCCGAGGCAGGCGGCTGTGCCTGACACCGCGCCAAACACCGGGAACTGACGCTTCCAGGTGGGAGGCACCTCGGGTACATAGCATGCCAGACATCCTGATTTGCCGGGCACAAACGTGGTCACGCTGGCCTCCAGCGTGTGCATGGCGCACTCCACCATGGGTTTGCCTGCGCGGACGGCGGCGGCGTTCAGCGCCAGACGCTCCTGAAACAGCGGGGCCGCATCCACCACGATGTCCCCCTGGGCCACCAGAGACGCCGCATTGGCCTCCGTCGCATTTTCCGCCACGCCCACCACTTCGCAGCGGGGATTGAGCTCTTGCAGGCGGCGAACGATGGAATCCATGCGCGGTTTGCCGATATGATCGTGGGTTTGCAACAGTTGCCGGTTCAAATCAGATGGCCGCAGATTGCCCCCATGGGCCAGCACCAGCCTGCCCACCCCCGCCGCAGCCAGTTCCAGCGCCACCAGTCCGCCCAGCCCGCCGACACGGGAAATGAGCACGGAGGCCGCCTTGAGCTTCCGCTGGCCCTCCTCTCCCACTCCGGGCACCCACATCTGCCATTCATAAATCGAGCGGTCGGAGTCTGTCAGCGGAGGAGTTTCAGGCATAGGGACACAGGGAAACGGAGCGGCTGGCAACCTTGCGCAAAAAAACTTCCATCTTTTTTCAACACATTTCCAGCACCCCCTGACTAACACCGGTACAGTATATGCGGGGATTTCAGCCCTCCATAGACTGGGTCTTGAGAGTGATTGGTTGTTAACTAAAACCCCTGCTTCACCGCAGGTCCGAGTTGAGGTTGATCAAACCAGAGGTCGGGCGGAATCGGGAGCCGCCCGGCCTCAATCTCTTTCGGAAGGATACGCGGCAATGCGTGGGCTGTAAAAGCCTCGGGGCGCAAGGGCTCATCCCGCCGTCATCGTGGACTGCACCCAGGCCGTCTCGCCACACCAATCCTTGGCTTTGGCCGCGAGTTCTGCGGCCTGCGTGGGCGTTTCGGTGATGGCAAACATGGTGCTGCCGGAGCCGGACATCAGAGCTGCGTGCACCTCGCTCTGCTCCAGCAGCCAGGTTTTCAAGGTGGGCAGGAGGAGGTGTTTTTCGAAGACGGGGCGCTCCAGGTCGTTCACCATGGCTCCCCAAGGGCAAAGCTGCGGCGCATAGAGGATGCCAGGGATTTCCTTGGAATCCGCCCAGCGTTTGTAGGCCCACGGGGTGGGGATGGGGAAGGGGGGCTTGATCAAGACCAGCGGCAGCGTCCAAGGAAAATCCACCTCGGTGACCAGTTCGCCGCGCCCGGCACCATCCGCAGCAGGGCTGTCGAGAATGAAGCAGGGGATGTCCGAGCCGATCTTCGCGCCCAGCTCGATGAGCTGGGCCTGCGTGAGCGGCGAGCCCGTCAGTTCGTTGGCCCCCATCAGCACCGTGGCGGCATTGCTGCTGCCGCCGCCCAGCCCTGCTCCAGCGGGGATTTTTTTCTCCAGATGCATGCGCCAGGAAGACTGCTTCCCCGTGCGGGATTCAAAGGCGCGCAGGGCACGCATGGCCAGATTGGTCTCATCCAGCGGCACCGTGGGGTCTGAGCAGGTCAGTGCCACATTCTTCCCTTTGCCAAGGTGCTCAAGCTCAACGGTGTCACCCAGGGCCAGGCGGCACAGGCGGGTCTGCACTTCATGAAAACCGTCCGGACGTTTGCCGAGAATGCGCAGCCAGAGATTGATTTTGGCGGGTGAATGAAATGTCATGGTGAATCAGGCGGGGCGACCGAGCAGCGCGAGCATGCGACCGGTGCGGCCTTTCTCCATGCGGTAGGAATAAAACCGGTGCAAATCCAAAGACGTGCACAGTCCGGTGTCATGGATTTGCGCCGCTGGAACTCCGGCATCCAGCGCCTGCTGGCGAATCTGCGCGGCGAAGTCGATTTCATAGGCCGGAGGCCGGATGCAGGGGCTCAACTGGATGCAGAGGTCTGCGGGATGGCTGCCGAAGTGCTCCTGCATTTTCCTGATTGCCTGCGTCGTGATTCCCATCTCGGACCCCTTCTTGCCGGAATGCACGATGCCGAAGGCTCCGCTGCGCGCATCGGCGAGATAAACCGCACAGCAGTCTGCCACGTAGATGCCGATGATGAGACCGGGCACGTTGGAGACGAGGCCGTCAGTGCCGGGGATGATCTCATTCGTGGGTGCTGTGAGCACCGCCACTTCAGGCCCGTGCACCTGCTCTGCGATGCAAAGTGCTGAACTTGAAAAGCCGAGTTCTTCCGCCTGGGAGCGATGCCAGTCCCACAGGCGGTTCACAACGACGGCGCGCTCGTCGTCCACATCGATGTCGGGATGTCGAAGAGTGAAGCGATGTGCAAATCCTGGCAGTGCTTCAAGGGCTGGGAAAGTCATCCAAGGTTGATTGTGATTCATCGCATGACTGTTCTGCCATGGAAAAAACAAAGGCGCACGGAAAACCGGGCGCCTTTGCAAAAGAATGGACAGAGCTGATTAACGGGCCGTGGCGGAGGTGTCCAGCGCACGGTAGGAGTTCATGAAGCTGTCGGCGTCCGCGGAAGACGTTTCGCTCATGGCGTCAGCGATCTGATTCTGCAGTTCGTCACGCAGGCGGCTGACGAGCTCGATGCCACGGGAAGTGATGCGAACGAGCACCTTGCGGCGGTCATCCACAGCGTGGGTGCGCTCCATGAGGCCGAGCTTTTCGAGGCGGTCCACAAGGCCGGTGGCCGCTGCGGTGGAGTGCCCCATCTTGCGGGCGATGTCTGTCATGGTCAGTTCCTTCGACGTGGCGAGGTAGCCAAGCAGGAAGAACTGAGCGAAGGAGATGTTATCGCGGTTCAGCTCCCGGGAGAGATTAAGCAAGAACTCACGTTGGCTGAACAGGATGAAATCTGCCAGCTTGGCGTGGTCTTTAGCGGGGTTTTTGGTTCCGTTAATCATGGAGGGGTGTCCTTAGAGCTATGGTTTCCGAGAAATTCTTGAATAATGACTAATGTAACAAGATCCATTGGTAGGATCAAGGTAAAATCATAGAATCCATAAGTTTTTACTCAGTTCGGGTAATAACTTCTTATTTGTGAGAGGTTAATATACGCTGATTATTATCGATGAAAGGAGGTTTGGCAAACACTCTTTCAAAGAGTGACTTTGGTCAATGTCCCCAATTGAGGGCAACCTATTGCAGTGAGCGCCCTTTCGTTTCGGGTGCGAACCACACCAGCACCATGCCGACCAGGTAGATGCAGGAGAGCACCGAGTAGGCGTTGGCGGCGGACTGCACGGCCGTGACGTTTTCGCCATTGAACATCAACATGAGATTTCCAAGCTGCAGTGCGCCGATGGCGGCAATGAGGCGGCCGAAGTTGAAGCAGAAGCCCTGGCCGGTGGCGCGAACGCTGGTGGGGAAAAGTTCCGGAAAGTAGAGCGGGAAGAATCCGTAAAAGGAGGCGGTGATGCCGCCCAGCAGGAAGGCGGTGGTGATCAGGGTGGTGGGGACGGAATCGCCGACGAAGGGCACATTGATGCGGAAGAAGCCCAGAGAGGCCGCGAGAGCGGCGGCGCAAAGCAGGGTGTAGGTCATACGGCGACCCAGCTTGTCGGCGATGAAGGGAGTGATTAGGGTGGCAAGAATGGCGCCGAGCGCTGTCGAGATGACCACGTAGTCGATGACCGGGAGAGTACTGCCTTTGGGGGCGAGATCTGAAGCCCAGCGGGCGGCCTGCTGGGCAGAGCCCCAGGTGCCGAGCAGGGCCACGGCGGCAAGGCCGGCACCGATCAGGAGATTGCGCATGATGATGCTGCGGTCGGCCGTCAGCGTGCTGCCAGCAGCCACGGAGCGGGACATGTACTGGCGCATCGGGTGCAGGTAACCCCACAGTGCAATGGCAAGGCCGACCAAGGTCACCAAGCCTGCCGCCACGCCGCCGAGCGTCGTCATGGGAGACCAGACATAAATGATGGCCAGGGCCGCCAGGCATGCAATGAGGACGCCCATCAAGTCCATCGTGGCCCAATGAGAGGTGCTGCCAGATTTCTTTTCCGCCTCCCACTTGTGGGACTCGGGCACGAAGATCAGGATGAAGAAATTGATGATGGCCGGCAGGGCGCTGCTCACGGCGATGAAGCGCCAGGCGCGGTTGTGCAGCAGGTAGTCTGTGTTTTCCGGGGACAGGCCCATGGCATTGATCCAGCCCGTAACGACTTCCAGGCTGGCATTGAGCTGCCAGCTGATGAGGCCCGTGAGGAGGAAGCCGATGTTGGATGCGGCACCGATCATGCCGGCGATCCAGGCGCGGTTCTTGTTGCCCCAGATTTCATTGACCAGCGCGACGCCGAGCGCCCATTCGCCGCCCATGCCCAGAGAGGCCACAAAACGCAGGCCCGCGAAGTGCCAGGCTTCCGTGACGAAGGCGCAGAGGCCGCTGAAGATGGCGTAGGTGAAGATCGCCAGGGTCATGGCCTTCACACGGCCCAGCTTGTCTCCCAGCCAGCCGAAGAGCACACCGCCGGTGGCCGCACCCACGAGGAAGACGGCGATGATGACCGTGAACCATTGCCCCTGCACGACAGCGCTCGCCTTGGGCAGCAGGTCCTGCAGCGCCGGTTTGCCGATCAACGGGAACAAGCCCATTTCAAAGCCATCAAAGAGCCAGCCGAGGAATGCTGCGATCAAGGCGGCCATGGCGCCCTTGTTGGAGGAGTTGGGTTGGGTCATGAGTGCGTTGGTGTGGGTAAGGAGAGTGAGCTTGAACGTTTCGGGGAGTCGTGGGCAATCAAAAAACAGGCCGCTGGGTGGCAGCGGCCTGTTTGAGATCAGCGGGAGCGCATGTCGTTATTCTTTGGCGACACCGTTGTTCCAGGCGGCGAACATCTCTTCCACCGTGGGGATTTCCAGTGGGCGCACGATGCGGAAGCCGAGCCAGGTGGCGTCCGTCAGGTACCAGATGCTCTTTGGCAGCTGTGGGTCCTGCTGCTTCCACAGCGGGTCGGAGGCCTTGCGGGCGGCGCTGCGGAGAAACTCCGGATCGTCGTCATAGGTGCCGCCACGGGCGACGTGCGGGTAGGGGGTCTTGGAGCGCACCCAGTCGTTGCCGGGGATCGAGGCGCCGGGCGTGGTCGGGGTGTACTGATCCAGGCACCATTCGCAAACGTTGCCGTAGATGTCGTAGAGGCCCCAGGGGTTCGGCTTCTTCAGGCCGACCTTTGCATATTGGAAGTTCGGGGCGTTGTCGAAATACCAGGCGTAGTCTTTGAGCTGCGCCTTGTCATCGCCGAAGAAATAGGCGGTCTTGGTGCCGGCGCGGGCGGCATATTCCCACTCGGCCTCGGTGGGCAGGCGGTAGAAGTGCCCGGTCTGGGCGCTGAGCCACTGGCAGTACTTGTTGGCGGCGTGCTGCGTCATGCAGATGGCGGGGTAGTGGTCACGGCCCATGCCGAAGTCCATCGGCTGATACGGGGGCGTCGGCTGGGAGATCAGATCTTCCGGCTTGTCGGTGGGCTTCCACACCTGGCGGGAGCCGTCCTTGTTGCGGCCAATGCTGGTGAGCTGGAAGGGCTCATACTCGTCCCAGGTCACTTCGTATTTGCCCATCCAGAAGGGCTTCAGGGTCTTCTTCACCTGCGGGCTTTCGTCGTCGCTGCGACCTTCTTCGCTCTCCGGGCTGCCCATGATGAACTCGCCGCTCTTGATCACCACCATGCTGAAGGGGATGCCCGTCTTGGGGATCTTGGCTTCATAGGCCTTCATCTCCGCCTCTTTCTTTTCCTTGGAGGTCTGCACGATGAAGGCGTGGATCTTTTTCACCAGCTCCATGTTGTCCGGGTTGGTCGAAGCCGGGCCCTTCTTTTCCTTGGCGGTCAGCTTCAGGTCCTCCGGCCAGGGCGCACCCTGCTGGATCCAGAGCTTGAGGTAGTTGATGTCCTCCTTGCTCAGCGGGCCGCCGCTCTTCTTGGGGGGCATCAAATCATCGTCATCAGCGGCCAGCGTCGTGGCGTGGTAGATAGCGCTCTTGAGGTCAAAAGGGACAATGTTTGGCGCGTTTTCACCCGTGCTGAAGGCTTCCTTCTTCGTGGTGATGATCCAGTCGCCCTTGGCCTTGTCGGCGTTGTGGCAGGAGACACAGTTCTGCTCCAAAATCGGCTGGATATGCTTTTCAAACTTGATGCGCGGCGTCTGCTCCAGCACCACGCCCGCAGGCCACTCGGCGCCTTGCTCGATCCAGGTCTTGATCAGTTCGATCTGTGACTTCTCAAGAGAGCCTTCCTTCTTTGGCGGCATGGCCATGTCTTCATCAGCGGCCAGCAGCAGCGTGGTGTAGATGGCGCTCTTCTTCAGGTCTCCGGGGGTCAGGCCCGGGCCGTTCTCATTGCCCTTCTTGATGTCTTCCAGCGTGTGCATGCGGAAGTCTCCCTTGTCCTCTTTCTCGCCATGGCAATGCGTGCAGGCACCTTCGAGCAGGGGCTTGATCTGAGTATTGAAATCAATCTTCTCCGCTGCGCCAAGAAGCGCGGGAGTCAGGACCAGGGCAGAAAGGAGAGGTCGGGATAAAAACATGGGTCGGGGCGATAGCATAGGCTTGGGGGGTTGTCCAATACGAGGAAAAGCTGTGGAAATTACGGCGGAGCACGGGGAAGGGCGTGCAAACAACCATCGTTCCACGATTCCGCTGATCATTACGCAGCAGATGCGGCGGAAGGGGATGCTGAAACGCGAAGCCCTGAGGAACGAATGGCAGCAAAAGGTTGCGACTTCGGGTGAGCCGCTCTTATGATTTCGCCAGATGACAGCAGCGGACAAAAATGCAGCCAAAGCCGCCGAGACCCCAGCAGGAGGAGGCATGAATGAACGCCCCGTCCGCCTCACGGAGCCGCCTGAAGGCTATCTCGGCTGGCTGGCCGACCTGAAGAACCGAATCCACATCGCCCAGCAGCGCGCCTCCCTGGCGGTGAACCGGGAACTCGTGCTGCTGTACTGGCAGATCGGGCAGGACATCCTGGCCCGGCAGGCGGCCCAAGGGTGGGGTGCAAAAGTGATCGAACGTCTTTCTCAGGATCTGCGCACCGCTTTTCCGGAAATGAAGGGATTTTCTTCGCGCAATCTGAAATACATGCGCGCTTTTGCTGAAGCATGGCCAGATGAGAGATTTGTGCAGCAGGCTGCTGCACAATTGCCGTGGTTCCATCTCTGCACTCTTATTGACAAGCTCAAAACGCCCGAAGAACGCGGCTGGTATCTGAGCAAGGCCATCGAACACAACTGGTCGCGGAACATCCTGGTGATGCAAATTGAATCCCGCCTGCTGGAGCGCAGCGGCGCGGCGGTGACCAATTTTGCGCTCAGCCTGCCGAAACCGCAGTCTGATCTGGCGCGGGAATCCCTCAAGGACCCGTATCGTTTCGATTTTCTGGGGCTGACGGAGGAAGCGCAGGAACGGGAAATCGAGGATGCTCTGGTGAAGCACGTCACCAGCTTCCTGCTGGAGCTGGGCGCTGGCTTTGCCTTTGTGGGAAGGCAGGTGCTGCTGGATGTGGGCGGGGAGGAGTTCTTTCTGGATCTGCTGTTTTACCACCTCAAGCTGCGCTGTTATGTGGTGATCGAACTCAAGGCCGGAAAATTCAAGCCGGAGCACCTCGGGCAGTTGAGCTTTTATCTGACGGTGGTGGATGCCCAGGTCAAGCATCCGACTGACGGGCCGACCATTGGACTGCTGCTGTGCAAAAGTAAAAACCAGGTAGTGGCCGAATACGCGTTGCGTGACAGGTCGCAACCACTGGGGGTGGCCGAGTATCAACTCGTGGAGTCCCTGCCGCCGGAGCTGAGCAGCAGCCTCCCGAGCATCAAGCAGATCGAACAGGAATTGGCTGGCGGCCGCCTGCCGGATGAGGAACAAACAGATGAATCTCCGCCAACGAACGAATGATGAGCCATGCGGTCACTGCCACAAAGTGACCGTCTTGGTTTTCCATTCGGGTTCCCGCCTCATTCCTCAAACGCCCGCTGGCACACGTCCATGATCCCCGCACGCGTGGTGCAGCGGCGCATGGCGCTGAGAAAGCCCTCCGAATCCCGCAGGCCCCAGCCGAAGAAATTGAGGTGCTTTTTGATGCGGTTCACCATGTCGAGCTCGCGCGTGTTCGGCAGCGTCACGCACTCGTACAGCTCTTCCACATAGCGGAGGCGGTCGGCGGGAGTGGGCTGGAAGACCGGCTCTCCGCGCACATGCTGGCGGATCTGGTCAAACATCCACGGATTGCGGATGGCACCACGTCCCAGCATGAGGCCGCGCACGCCGGTCTGCTGGGTCACCTCTGCGGCATCTACGTGGGAGCTGATGTTGCCATTGGCCAGCACGGGGCAGGGGAGGTTTGAGGTCGCAGTGCCGATCAAGTCATAGCGCACGCCATCACGATACATCTGCAGCACCGTGCGGCCATGAATGGTGACGAGGTCCACCCCATGCTTGGCAAACAGCGGCACCAAGGCGTCGATGGTCTCCGTGTCATCAAACCCGAGGCGTGTTTTCACCGTGAACTTGATGGAGATGGCCTCGCGCAAAGCGCCCAGAATGCTCTCGATGCGCGGCACATCGCGCAGCAGGCCGCCGCCCGCGCATTTCTTGTACACGATGGGCGCCGGGCAGCCGAGATTCAAGTCCACCGCCGCGATGTTGTAATGCTGGAGCTCCTTGGCGCTGCGAACGAGCGAGGGGATGTCATTCCCGATCATCTGCGCGATGGCCGGCATGCCCGTGGGATTGTGGATCAGCGAGGCGAGGATGGGCTTGTCGAGGTGTGAGTCCGCATGCACGCGGAAGTACTCCGTGTAATACACGTCCGCCCCGCCATAGCGCGCCATAAGCCGCCAGAACTCCAGGTCCGTGACATCCTGCATCGGCGCGAGCGCCAGCAACGGCTCTGGCCGCGCCAGCAGGGCATCGAGATGTTCAGTGGGATTCAAGACAGCCTCTTAACCACGGAAATTGCCATGTTCACGAAAAAACAGCGCGACTGCGCCGAGGTTGATCATGAGTCAAACAGCAGCATTTGCGGGTCGGGACCCCCTGCCGCTGTGACCGGTTGGTCCCCGGCCTGCGGTACGGGCGGCGCGATGGGGCGCAGGGTCTCCTCACTTTTATTGCGGGCCTGATTGGCGGACGTGGAGACGCGGTAGGCTTCCAGAAGTTCGCTTTCGTAGGGCCTGAAAAAGGAGCGGAGATCTTCGGCCTTCAGGTCCGGCTGCAGCCAGGAGAGGGCCTCTTCACCTTCCAGGATCAGTGGGCTGCGGTCGTGAAACTTTGCCATGTAGCGCCCCGGTGGCGTGGTGATCACGCTCATGGAGGTGATGACGCACCCGCTTTCGAAATCCTCTGGAAAGGGGCTTTCCCAAACATCCCAGATGCCGGCCAGCAGCACGGGCGCATCGTCCCTGCGGTGGATGAAGTAGGGTGTGGCGCGGTCCGGCCACTCATGCCAGCCACGCACAGGCACGAGGCAGCGCTGGCGTAAAATGGGCCCGCGAAAGGAAGCGAGTTCGAAAAGGCTCTCACTGCGCGCATTGAAGGTGTGGGCAAACTTCTTGGCCACCTCCGCCTTGCTGCCTTTGGCCCATCCGGGCACAAGACCAAAGCGCATGCGCTCGATGCCAACCTCTTCGGCCTGCATCGTTACCACGTCGGCGTAGTCCGTGGGGCAGATGTTGTTGAGCACCTGCACCTCGGCCCGTTTGTCCTCGTCCTTCTTCCTGGCGCGGCGTTCGATGCGCAGCTTTTTCCCCGCGAGGGAAAGCGCAGGGACGCTGGCAAACTGGTTCACACGGCCACACATGAGACAAGGAAAGCGCAGTCGGGGCTGGCATGCAAAGTACTCGTGAGCTTTAGCTCACTCTGGGAAGCTCCGCAGCACCCAGAACGAACTTAAGCTCGGGAGTGCCTTTTACTACAGCGCCGCACGATACATTGCCACGAAATCCGCCACGCTGGGCAGACGCGGATTGAACTGAGCCGTCCACTGCTTCGCGGCCATTTCGGCGAGGTCCTGCAGGTGCTCTTCCTTCACGCCATACTCGGAGATGTTGCGGGGCATTTTGGCCTCCCACAGGAGTTCACTCACGCGATCGGCGAGGTCGCCGTCGAAGTAGCTTTTGTAGATGGCGGCGATCTCGGAATCCTGGGAATTGAAGCGGATCACATGCGGCATCATCACGCCGACGGCCTCGCCATGGACGACGTTGAATTTGGCGGTGAGCGGATTGGCGCAGGAGTGCGCGGCGCCGAGCATGCTGTTCTCAATCGCAATTCCCGCATACGCTGCGCCGAGCTGCATCATGCCGCGGGCTTCGAGGTCCTGCGGATCGCGCAGCACACGGCTAAAGCCGCTGTGGCAAAGGCGGAAACCCTCGCGTGAGTAGAGAGAGGAAAACGCATTGCGTTTGTTCGTGACGGCGGTTTCCAGCGTGTGCGTCAGTGCATCGATGCCGGTACAAACGGTCACGCGATGCGGCTGGGAAATGGTGAGCTCAGAATCGAGGATGGCCACCTTCGCGGCGGCCTTGGGATCGCCACAGGCCATCTTCACATGAGTCTCGGCATCGGAGATCAGCGCAAAGCTCTGGCACTCGCTGCCAGTGCCGGAAGTGGTCGGGATGGCGATAAGGGGCAGCATCGGCTTTGTGGCCTTGCCCACGCCCCAGTAGTCGTGCATGCGGCCGCCGTTGGTGAGAATGAAGTTGCAGCCCTTCGCGGTGTCCATGCTGCTGCCGCCGCCGAGGCCGATGATGATGTCCGCCTTAAACTCGCGCGCCACGGCCACGCAGGCGTCCACGTCTTCCGTGCTGGGATTCTCACGAACCTCTCCAAACACGCGAGCCTGCAGCCCCGCCTCGATGAGAAAGGAAACTGCACGCGTCACGTAGCCCGCCTTCACAATCCCCGGATCACTCACCACCAGCGCACGTGTGCCGCCGAGATCACGCGCCAGTTCGCCCACTCGAGCGAGCGTGCCGTTGCCGTAGATGAGCCGCGTGCGCGGCTGGTGGTCGAAGGGTGCGAGGGACATGCAGTTCGTGAAGAAAGATGTGGCCTGCAGGCGAACCATCACAGGCCGCCTGCAGACAGGATGACGAACTCAAGCGCAGTCGATCGACCGGCGCTTGTAGAGGAACTCGAACATGTTGCCTTCGTGCGGCTGGTCCCAGCTGATCTTCATGGTGCTGATCGGCCCGATGTTGAGGCGGTCGATGTCGCCGCACTCGAGCAGGTCGTTGATGAAGGCGGGATCCTGGGTGATGGCGGTGACGATGAGCGAGTAGCCGATGCGGCCGAGCACCTCGCCCTGAGGCACTTCGAGCACGCTGGCGTAGGGGCAGAGGAATTCGCGATTGGCGAGCGGGTGTTTATTATCCGAGCACCAGATGATGCTGGGGCGCAGGAAGGTGCCGCCTTCAAATTCCACTTTGCGCGGGCCTTCGCGGAACTTCGCGGTCATGTCTTCCGCACCGGGGGTCTGCAGGTCGTGGTCGATGGCGCTGTCGATGTAGTCGGCCATCTTCACGTTCGCAAAGCCTGCGAGGCGTGCGTTTTCGTCCTCAGGCGTGGTCGGTCCCACAGGGCCCAGGCGTTCAGCGAGAGCGGTGGCAATTTCCTTGCCATACTTCGGCACGATGATGGCGGAGGCATTGATGCAGGAACGGCCGCCGTTGTCGCTGATGGAGGCCACCATCACATCCAGGTAGTCCTTCCAGTTTTCGATCTTGTCTTCGCCGATGATGATCTTGCTCCAGCCCGGGCCATGCACCTGCACGGAGGGATTGCCCTCATACATCTTCGCCATGGCCACGTCGCCAAAGACGAGATTGCGCCCGCTGAGCTTCACCACTTCGCCGCTGCCTTCGTGGTCGGTCGGGTAGAAGCCAAAAGCCTCCGCAGGTGCGCCTGCGGCGATGAAAGCCTGGATGAGGCGGTACGGTGTCCAGGGCTCTTCGCGGCCCGGCTTGATGACCACGGGAATTTTGAGCGCGATGGCGGGCAGCCAGAGGGAATTCACCGCAGGCGAATTGCTCGGCATCACGAGGCCAAGGGACTTCGTCGTGGGGAAATAGGAGACTGGGCAGCCTGACTGCGTGCCAAAACCGCGATCGATGACGCTGAGATCCAGGCCGCGTGTGAGGCCGTTGAGGATCATCTTCATGTTCGTCAGGGCAAAATGAAGCTTGGTCATGTTGCGCTTCACCATGACGTGCGGCAGTCCGCTGGTGCGGGAGAGCGTGGCGATGTACTCTTCCGGTGTCTGCGTGTGGCCTTTGTCGCCCAGTGGCAGGGTGCCGTTGAGGAAAAGTTCGCCGGCTTTCGCGGTGATCTCGATGAGCTGCTCCACGGTGAACTTCTTCAGCGCGGCGCGGGCTTCGCCGATCTTTGCCAGATCCTTGCGAACGATGCCGGCATTCACCTGGCTGATTTCGGCGCAGACCTCGCCGGTTTTGTGGTCTTTGACCTGAGCCTTGTCGAGCGACTCATAGGGGCGGCCTTTGCGGAGAGCAGGAAGATGGGGAATGGACATTGGCGGGTTGGTTTTTAGGAGGTGTGAGGGTTACGAGCACCATTCACGCGGGGCAATGAAAAAAACTGGCCTGCATGGCCAAGTCTTTCAGAGACATTCAGGCCGCCTTCTGCGGCGGACGCAGCGCTTCGGGGATCATCTCGATGAGATCCTCGCTGAGATTGGAATAATACGGATAGTCCGGGTGCGGAACGCCGTGCTCGCCGACCGGCCGGTAGCGCCATTGCTTGTACATCCACAGCCAGCATTCCGGATGCTTGCGGATCTCCGCCTCAAAGAGGTTCCAGATGCGCTGCGTCACCTCACGCACATCATCCTCAGGCTTGGGGGAGATGGCCTCAAACAGGTGCGCCTCATAGCGGCCGTCGTCCAGCGGGCGGCACACGCCGGTGATGATGGAAAGGCCGAGCCGTTTCGCCAGCTCCACATGCAGCGTCGGCACGGAGGTCCACATGCCGTAGCACTGGATCGCTGTCGCAGCCCTGCCGGGTTCGATGCTCAGGTCCGTGAGCAGTCCCGCATGGCCTTTGCGCTTGAGCGCCTTGACCAGCTTGATCATGGCATTGTCCTGAGAAATGAAGGTGTGCCCGGACTGCTCACGCAGTCTTCGGAAAAGGTGGGTGATGGCCGGGTTCTTGAAATCCTGCGCCACGACGGTGAAGGGAAAGCCGCGGAAGCCCCAGATCTGGCTGACGAGCTCGAAGTTGCCGTAGTGCGGCGTCACCCACACCGCGCCCGTTTCACGCGCTTTCGCCTCGGTTTCGAGATCCGTGATGATGTCGAAATGCGGCTGCCAGTTGTCCGCCTTGAGCTGCGGAGACCAGAACAAATCCACGAAGGTGCGTGCGAAGACCTGGTAGGAGCCGCAGGCGATGCGCGCCCTTTGTGCCGGTGTGTACTGGTCTCCGAAAGCGCAGCGCAGATTGTCCAGCGCCGTGGCACGGCCGCGGGCGTCCAGCCAGTAGGCCAGCCTGCCAAGGACGCGGGAGAGCACCATGAGCACATGGCGCGGCACGCGTGGGAGCAGCCAGACGGCCAGATCCAGCAGCATGATCTCAAGGGAATATCGGAGCTTCTTCACAGATGATAAAAAGGGGCAATTCGTGTTACGACGGCCCGGGGCTGCGATCAACCACAATAGCCATTGTCATGGCGGCGACCACATGCCGCATTCACCCAGGCGGGCTTCCTCGAAGAAATATCGAAGCGGCTTCACGTGGCGTTTGGTGTTTGCATAAATTCGCGTTACGATGGCCCATGCCAGTCACCAACCTCAACAACATTCTCAAGCGACTCCTCAAGCAGCCCACCGCCCCGTTTCATGAATATCATGTCCGCGCGGAGATCGAGGCTTTGCTCAAAGACTGTCCTCATGTGAAGTTGAAGCACGACAAGTTCGGCAACCTGCTGGCCACCTACAAGAACGGCAAGTCCAAGAGCAAGCCCACCTGGGTGCTAGGTGCGCACATGGACCATCCCGCTTTCATCAAGCCCCCCGGCAGCACCAAGCGCGATGAGTGGGATTTCCTCGGCGGCGTCGGCCAGATGGAAGTGGAAGCCGGTGTGAAGCGCGGCCTGCGCAAGGCCAAGGGGCAGATCGCCACCTGGAATTTCCCGGTGAACATCACCAACACCCGCATTGAGGCCACCGCCTGTGACGACATCATCGGCTGCGCGGCCATCGTGATGACCTTCCTTGATCTCGCCCGCCTGAATATCCAGACCACCGTGCATGCGGCCTTCACCCGTGCGGAAGAAGTGGGCTGGCTCGGTGCCTGGCACCTCGCGCAAAACTGGCCTTTTGGTGCTGACAGTGTCTTCCTCTCCCTGGAAACCAGCCGCCCCGTCAATGGCGCGGTCATGGGCGGCGGTCCCATCCTCCGCGTCGGAGACCGTGTTTCCATTTTCGACAGCGAAGCCATGGCCGTGCTGATGACCACCGCCAAAGAGCAGGGCATCCGCGTGCAGCGCTGCCTGCTGGATGCCGGAGCCTGCGAAGCCACAGCCACCCAGGCCGCCGGAGTCCGCAGCGCGGGCATCTCCATTCCGCTGGGCAACTACCACAATCTCAACGACGCCCGCCAGATCGTCCCCGAGTACGTCATGATGGACGACCTGAAGTCCCTCATCGACCTCCTCAAAGCCCTCGTCGCCACCAAGCACGACGGCATCGGCGAACGCACCATCCGCGAACGCGTGGAACTGCGCCTGATGGAGCATGCGGACCACCTCAAGGCGGGAACGAAACTGTTCAAGTAACAGCCTTCCTGCGCCCAGCGCCGAAATCAGTTCCCGCCGCGCCGCCACACCTGGGCTCATCAGCTCAGGCCGGCCTGTCAGGGTTTGCCTTTGGGCGGGACGTAGGTGTTGCCATCATACGTGCCGCCGACCATTTCCTGCACCGACTTGAGCTGGTCGTTCATGGAGTTGTTCAAAGACTCGCCGCTGACTTTGGAGGCATCGAGGGCGCGGCTGGGCAGGGAGGTGACTTCCTCCTCGGGAGGAGAAGGTACGGCTTTGGGAGCGGGCGTGACTGCTTCTTTCACGAGCCATACACCGCCGCCGAGGGCCAGCAGAATGAGGACAAACGAGGTGCTGGAAGAGGAGGAATCGCTCACGATAACTCTCTCAACGCCGGACTTGGGCCAAGATTGCGGTTTCCAAGGCGAAAAATGGCGTCAAATTCCCGCCCGGCCTAATTTTCCTCTGTGCCTGCCCGTTCCGATCATGAACCCTCGCATGCCCGACCCACACGTACAGGATGAAGCCGCCGTGCTGGTCAGGCGGGCGCTGGACCAGCATGAAAGCACGCTCATTGCCTACACAGCCAGCATCCTCGGTGGAGACATCGAGCGTGCGCGTGATGTCGTGCAGGACTCGATGCTGCGGCTCTACCTCTCGGAGCCGGACAAGGTGCGTGAAAATCTCAAGTCCTGGCTGTTCACCGTCTGCCGGAACAGGGCCTTCGACATCCTGCGCAAGGAGCAGCGCCTGGACCTCGGCAATGACGAGGTCATTGATGCCGCGACCGATCAGGAGCCGGATCCTTCCCAAAGCGCCGGCATGCACGAGCTCTATGAGCACATCTGGAGCTGCGTGGACCGCCTGCGGCCCAATCAACGCGAGGTCGTGCGGCTCAAGTTTCAGCATGACTGCTCGTATCAGGAAATCGCCGGCATCACCGGCCTCAGCGTTGGCAACGTTGGCTTCATCATGCATCACGCCATCAAGAAACTCCGCGAACTGATGAGCACGGACATCAGCGAGGAATACACCCCCACCCACTCATGAATCCCCAGGACAACCCCCACTTTACCGCCTACGCGCTCGGAGAACTGAGCGCCGAAGAAGCGCGCGCTTTGCATGAGGTGCTGGCCTCAACCCCCTCCGCCGCTCACGAGCTCGAACAGATCGAGGCTGTCACGGACGCCTTGCGCCAGGGCGCGCCGATCCCCACCTCCCGCCTGACGCATGAGCAGCGCCATGCCGTGCTGCATCCGTCCAATCTCCCCAGGCGCATTCAGCCCATGCTGCCGCGCCAGCCCGCCAAACGCAACCAGCAGGCCTTCTGGCCGGTCATTGGCGCGATCTTGAAGGCGGCTGCCGTCATCGCACTCAGCGGCGCGGCCTTCCTCGCCGGGTGGATGTACGGCCCCGAAGTACAGTCTGCCGCGCAAATGGCCGCAACGCCTGAAAAGGCCACCGAGCCCCCCAAGACCAGTCCGAAACCCCAGACGGAGGCAAAGAAATCCGCCTCGATCCGCTTGGTGGCGGAAAAGCCTGAACCCAAACAAACTCAGTCCGCAGCGCCCGCTCCTGTGGCTCCAAAGCTCGTGGTCGAAGTGAAACCCGCCCCTGCGCCTGCCCCTGTGGTAAAGGAACTGGTGGTGGTGGCCAATGCGGCCACGACCAAGGACAAGCCTGCCGCTCCTGTGGTGGCCTCTCCCAGCCTGGGCTTCACGCTCCCCGCCGGACACGGCACGTTTGTGAGCACGACCAAGGCGGCGACGGATCAGTTCACTCTGCATCCAGGGCAGATCAAGCCGCTGCCTCCCAAGGCCAGGGGCCAAGCTTTTGCCTCGCCGCAGTTGAAGCCGAACAAACCTGAACCCAAGCCGGAGCGTGCGTCGAACTTGTACATTCACTCTTGGAAGGCCGAGGTGGCAGCCTGCCCTTGGAATCCCGCAAACCGCCTGCTGCGCCTTGTGATCCAACTGCCGGCAGACCAGGCAGCGGTGCTCGGTGGAGACGCCAGCTTTCCTCTTCAAGTCACCTTTGATCAGGCGAATGTGAAGCAGTACCGCATGCTGTGTGAGCGCCATCTGGCCGCCGCCGAACTGCGCAGCGCCGGCACGCATGTGCTTTGGTACGAATTCCAGCCCAATGGCAGCGGCGAGATCCCCCGGGACAGCAGCCGTCTGGTGGCCACCGTTGTGCTGCCCGGCGCCCACTTCACCTCGCAGGCGGTGGGCCCCTTTGACAGCAGCAAGCTGCAGATCCTCGACCGCGGGTATTCACTGCAGAACGCCCGGGAAGATTTTGTCTTTGAAACCTCCGTCGTGGGCTTCGGCCTGCTGCTGCGTGGGGCGGAGCAGCTTGGGGGGTTGAATCATGATCTCGTGCTCAGTCTCGCCAATCAATCCAAAGGTGCCGACAGCAACGGCGAGCGCGGGCGTTTCATCCGCCTCGTGCAAGACGCCCGCCAAGCGGCCGGCTTGTAGGGGAGCGAGTGCAACAGCGATGTCCGGCCGATTTCGGGTGTCTCGCGGTAGCCGCGTGCCGACCTCAGGGCGAGGGCCGCTTTGCAGGTAATACGAACCGCCATTGAAAACGGGTCTTTACTTGATGGTGGCCTCCCTGATGGCGTAGCCATCAAAGCTTGTAGCGAGGGGTTGAGCGAAGCGACACCCCTCGTATCCATCACATCAATCCTTGAGCCCCAGGTCGCATCGCGGAGCGATGCCAGCCTCTGCCTTGCCGTGTCGCAGGGGTGCTGGCATCACTCCGTGATGCGCCCTTCCATGGCTGACGTGGGGCTTATTTCGAGGGGTGTCGCTGCGCTCAACCCCTCGCTACAAGCTGGTATCGCTCCGCGATAGCTTTGACTCCCTGGGATAACTCCCCGTTTTCAACTACTGATGGTATCATACGAAACGCCATTGAAAACGGGGTCTGTAATCCTTCGTAGCAGAGGCTGTTCTCGGGTGGGAGAACGGCGCGGCGTCCAGGCCGTAGGCTGGGTTGTGTTTGGCGTCGGGCGCGTCTCATGCCCCACGGCGCTCTCCGCCAAACCACCCGACCGCCAGCGCGTTCGTACGCCATGTTGTTTGCCGCATGCTGATGGCCCGATCCGTTATCCGCACCGCGTGCTTCGAAGGGATGCACGGGCTGCCGCCACACTCGTCCTACGACCGCCGATGCATGTCTTCTCGCGAGAGTGAAACCTCCAGACTCGTTTCTAAGGGCTCGTGGTATAAAAAAGCAGAAACTACCCCACATTTCTCACACTGCTGGAAATCTTCGAACAGCGTGTTGCACGCTTGGATGTAGCTCGGAGCCGTAGCGTAGCGGAGACAGCCGAAGGCAATTCCGATACCGAGTCGGCACCTTCGCGGAATCGGAATTCCGCGCTACATCGACGCAGGTCAATGTTGGGAGTGTGAGAAGTGCAGGCCAAACCAAGTCGCCGCCAAAAAAAAGACCATGAGAACGAATTCTCATGGTCTGAATCTGTGCCCGGATGGGGCGAAGTTAGAGCCTTCCGATCAAACAGTCCGGCGCTTGCGCTTGATGTGGAGATGGAGGGTGGCGCGCTGGATGGCGGCCATGGCGGCGGCCACTTCTTCCTGCTGTTCGCCGGGCTTGAGAGTTTCGAGGGCCTTCTTGGCGCGGGCAATGGCTTCTTCAGCGGCTGCTTCGTCGATCTTGTCCGAGTCGATCGCCGCATCGGTGAGGATGCGGGTCACGGAGCCGGTCACTTCGACCAAGCCTTCGCCAACCGCCATCTCAATCGTTTTGCCGGCCTTGGTGATGCGCAGCTCTCCCGGGACAAGGGTGGTCACGAGGTTGCTGTGCGCAGGGAGCACACCCATTTCACCCTCATATCCCGGAAGCACGACGGTATCGACCTCATCGGAGTAGATGCGGGCTTCAGGTGTGACAATCTCGAGTTTGAGGGGCATGGGAGGAAGGAATGACGAAGGGCGAAATCAGAATGGCAGATGAGCAGGCCGCTGGTTGGGCGGCGCGACGGACTAGTCTTTCTTAACGGAGTCGATGCCGCCCTTCATATAGAAGTTGGCTTCAGGGACGCTGTCGTGCTTGCCGTCAAGGATTTCAGCGAAGCCCTTGATGGTGTCAGCCACCTTGACGTACTCGCCCTTGGTGCCGGTGAAGATTTCGGCCACGTGGAAAGGCTGGGAGAGGAAGCGCTGAAGCTTACGTGCGCGGAAGACGGTGAGCTTGTCTTCTTCGCTGAGTTCGTCCATCCCCAGAATGGCGATGATGTCCTGAAGGTCTTTGTAGCGCTGAAGGACGCGCTGCACACCACGGGCGACGCGGTAGTGCTCTTCACCGACGATTTCCGGGGCGAGGGCCTTGGACACGGAAGCGAGAGGATCCACAGCCGGGTAGATGCCCAGCTCGGCGAGGGAACGCTCAAGCACGACGGTGGAGTCAAGATGGGCGAAGGTGTTGGCCGGGGCAGGGTCGGTCAAGTCATCCGCAGGGACGTAAACGGCCTGGAAAGATGTGATGGAACCGGTCTTGGTGGAGGTGATTCGCTCCTGCATCTGGCCCATTTCTGCGGCGAGGGTGGGCTGGTAACCCACGGCGGAAGGCGTACGTCCAAGCAGAGCGGACACTTCGGAACCGGCCTGGGAGAAACGGAAGACGTTGTCCACGAAGAAGAGCACGTCCTGATTCTTTTCATCGCGGAAGTACTCAGCCATGGAGAGGGCGGAGAGGGCGACGCGGAGACGGGCACCTGGAGGCTCGTTCATCTGGCCGTAAACAAGGGCCACCTTCGAGCCGGGCTCGCTGATGTAACCGCCCTGGTCGTTCTTCACGATGTCGTGGCCGTTCTTCTTCACCTTGATAACGTCGGACTCGATCATTTCATGGTAAAGGTCGTTACCTTCACGGGTACGCTCACCCACACCGGCGAACACGGAGTAACCACCGTGGCCCTTGGCGATGTTGTTGATCAGCTCCATGATGACGACGGTCTTGCCGACGCCAGCACCACCGAAGGCGCCCACTTTACCACCCTTGGTGAAAGGGCAGATAAGGTCGATGACCTTGATGCCGGTTTCGAGGATCTGAGCGGAAGGATTCTGATCGACCAGAGCAGGAGCGGCGCGATGGATTGCATAGCGCTTCTGGGTCACAGGGGCGGCCTGGTCATCGCAAGCGTCGCCAGTGACATTGAAGATACGACCGAGAACTTCTTCACCGACAGGAACAGTGATCGGGCCGCCGGTGTCTTTGACATCCATGCCGCGCTTGAGACCTTCGGTGGAAATCATGGCGATGGAGCGCACCCAGCCGTCACCGAGATGCTGCTGCACTTCGCAGGTGAGGCGTGCGGCCTTGCCACCCTGCTCGAAATTGATTTCGAGGGCGTTGTAAATGGCGGGCAGCTTGCCAGTGGCGGAGAAATCCACGTCCACCACGGGACCAATGACTTGAACGATTTTGCCGATGTTGCTCATAGAAGGGAAAAGTGAAAGGGGATAAGGGAGGGGGGCTTATTCAAGAGCCATCTTGGCGGTGGTGATTTCGAGGAGTTCGTTGGTGATCGCGGCCTGACGAAGCTTGTTGTACTCAAGGCTGAGATCCTTGATCATCTGCTTGGCGTTGTCGGTGGCGTTCTTCATGGCCACCATCCGGCTGGAGTGCTCGGAGGCGCGTGATTCGAGCACCATCTGATAGACGGTGTCGTTCACATACTGAGGCAGGACGGTTTCAAACACCACTGCAGCGCTTGGCTCAAACTTGTACTCCAGGGAGTCAGCCGCAGTCGCGGGGAGCTCGTGGCCGAAGTCACGCTTGCCACCCAGAGTCACCGGATTGACGGGCAGAAGCTGCTCGACCGAAGGAAGAACGGTGACGGTGTTGATGAAGTTGTTGAAGACGACAAGCACCTTCTTGTAATCGCCCGTGCGATACTTTTCCTGGATGAAGCGGCTGACGGAACGCACTTCAGCAAACTTGGCAGGGTCCTTGATCGGGAAGTCTGCAAGCAGGGTGCGGCGCAGGCGGTTGATGGCCTGAACGGCTTTGCGGCCGATGGTGACGTATTCGACTTCACCCTCGATCTGCGTGGTGATGAGCTTCTTAAACAGGTTGGTATTCAAGGCACCGCAAAGGCCTTTGTCGGAGGCGATGAGCAGGACGAGGGTCTTGTCTCCCTTGCCTTCGGTGAAGAAAGGATGGATGCCTTCTTCGGCGTGCGCCTTCAGGTTCACAAGAACCTTGTTGAGCATCTCGGCGTAGGCGCGGCCATGGCTGGCCTGGTCCTGGGCTTTTTTCATCTTCGCAGCCGCGACGAGCTGCATGGCCTTGGTGATCTGGGCCGTGTTTTTGACCGATTTGATTCGGCGTCGGATGTCGCGGGTGGAGGGCATGGAAGCTGGATGCTAGATTCTAGATGCTGAAGGGCTGAGACGAGCTGTTACTTCCAGCTTGCCTTGAAGTCGTCGAGGGCGGATTTGAGGCCGGCTTCGACATTGTCGAGGGTCTTCTCGTTGGCGAGCTGGTCCATGAGCTCGCTCTTGCGGGTGGTGAGGTAGTCTTCCAGTTTGGCCTGGAATTCCTTCACGCGATCCACGGAAACGGAATCGAAGTAGCCTTTCTGCATCGCGTAAAGCGTGCTGACCATGATCGGCAGGCTCTTCGGCTGATACTGCTGCTGCTTGAAGAGTTCCACGATGCGAGCACCGCGGTCGAGCTTGGCCTTCGTGCCGGCGTCGAGGTCGGAACCGAACTGGGCGAACGCGGCGAGTTCGCGGAACTGGGCGAGATCGAGCTTCGTGGTGCCGGAGACCTTCTTGATGGCCTTCGTCTGAGCGGCGGAACCCACGCGGGACACGGAAAGACCGACCGAGATGGCGGGACGGATGCCTTGATAGAACAAGTCGGTTTCAAGGAAGATCTGGCCGTCGGTGATGGAGATCACGTTCGTCGGGATGTAAGCGGACACGTCGCCAGCCTGGGTCTCGATGATCGGCAGAGCTGTCATGGAACCACCGCCATAGTTTTCGGACACGCGGCATGAGCGCTCAAGCAGACGGGAGTGGAGATAGAACACGTCACCCGGATAAGCTTCACGACCGGAAGGACGCTTCAGGATGAGGGAGACCTGGCGGTAGGCGACGGCCTGCTTGGAAAGGTCATCGAACACGATGAGGACGTCCTGGCCCTGATCCATGAACCACTCGCCGATGGCGCAGCCGGAATACGGAGCGAGGTACTGGTTCACCGCGGAGTCAGAAGCGGAAGCGCTGACGATGGTGGTGTATTCCATGGCACCGGCGTCTTCGAGAGTCTTGACGACTCGGGCGATGTTGGACTGCTTCTGGCCGATGGCGACGTAGATGCAGTAGAGGGGCTTGTGGCCCTTGAGCTTGCCCTGTTCGGCGGCCTTGTTCTGCTGCGCCTGGGAAATGATGGTGTCCACCGCGATGGTGGTCTTGCCGGTGGAGCGGTCACCGATGATCAGCTCGCGCTGGCCACGGCCGATCGGGATCATGGCGTCGATGCTCATGATGCCGGTCTGCACAGGGACGGACACGGACTTACGGGCGATGATGCCAGGGGCGAGCTTTTCAACGGGATACTGGGTTTCACCCTTGATGTCGCCTTTGCCGTCGATGGCCTGACCGAGGGCGTTCACAACGCGACCGAGGAGGCTCTTGCCGACTGGCACCGAGAGGAGGCGGCCGGTGGTCTTGACTTCGTCGCCGGCTTTCACGTTTTCACCAGAGCCGAGAAGCACGCAACCGACTTCGGTTTCTTCGAGGTTCAGAGCGAGGCCATAAACACCGCCGGGGAACTCGATCATTTCGTTGAGCATGACATCGCTCAAGCCTTCAATCTTGGCTGCGCCGTCACCGATTTCACGTACGATGCCCACATTGGACTTCGTGACGGCGGTCTTGAGGCCGGCGATTTGGGATTCGATCTCCTGGAGGATGTTGCTCATGGTATTGCGGGTTTGAAAAAGCTGAGAGAGGGGCTGAGTGCGGGAAAATTAGGCGGAAAGGGAGTCAGACAGGGCTTTGAGACGGGCTTTGACACTGCCGTCCCAGACGTCGGAACCGACTTTCACGCGGATGCCGCCAAGCAGTTCTGGATTGACACTGAATTCGAGGGTGAGCTGGCGGCCATACTTCTTGGAGAGGCTGGCCTGGAGCTCGGACTGCGTGGCAGGGGTCAGCGCGGTGGCGCTTTCCACAGCGGCACGCTGACGGTCCACTTCATTGCCCACGAGGCGGGCGAAAGCATCGAGAATGCCGATGAAGCCACGGGGCTTGTTCTTGGCCACGGTGCTGACCACTGTGCGCACGCGGGACTCGTCCAGCTTCCCGTCTGCGATACAGGCGCGGAAAAGCTGACGGGAGGTGCGGCGGGCTTCCTTGGTGATCTTCATGGTGGCGAAGCGTAAAGAAAATTAAGCGGAGACCTGGGCGGAGGTTTCCTGATTGATGCGGGTCTGGTCTTCGGTGTTGAGGACCTTGCCGGTGACGCGGCTCGTGGCGTCTGAGACCATGCGGCCGAACTCACGCTTGAGCTGGGACATGAGCTGCTCCTGCTCAAGCTGGGCGGCTTCACGGGCCTTGGCGATGATGGTGTTGGCGGAGGAGACGGCCTCCTGCTGGCGGCGCTCCTGGATGAGCTTGGCAGCGTCATCGGCTTCCTTCACAAGGCGGGCTGCATCAGCCTCCGCTTTGTCGAGAATGGCCTGGGAATTCTGCTTGGCCTCGGCGGCGTCGCGGGCGATTTTTTCGAGCTTGGCCTCGCCGTCGGCGATGCGCTGGCGGCGCTGCTCCAGCATGGCAACAACGGGGCCGAAGGCGTACTTCTTCAGGATGGTATAGACCAGAATGAAAATGATGACTTGAGCAAAGAACTTGCCCCAGGCGAGTCCGAAGTCGCTTGCGATCTGGTGTGCGATGCCTGTAATCTGGTCCATAGAAACTGTGTGAGAAAAAAGAGAGAAGGAAATTTTTAGCTGCGGCGGGCTGCCTTCAGCCCGCCGCGGAATTCAGGGCTTACTTGCCAAGAATGAAGGACAGAATGCCCAGACCTTCTGCAAGGGCCATGGCGATAATGCCGAGGGTCAGGATGTTGCCGAAAGCGCCGGGGTTGCGGCCGACGGCTTCCACAGCCTTGGAGCCGATGAGGCCCACGCCGATGGCGGCGCTGCCTGCACCGATACCGGTGGCGATGGAGCCAGTGACGCCTGCGGCGACGGCTGGGGCGTGTGCGGCTGCTTCCTGGGCCATGGAGATGAGTTCCATTGTCATAATATGTGTCGAGTATGTGGTTTGTTGTGTCGCCGGCGTCCACGCGTTGCGCATGGTCCCGCAGGCAAAGTCAGAGATTAGTGATGGGCCTCCTCATGACCGTGGTCGTCGTCATGAGTGGTGGAAAGCTGGATGTACACCGCGCTAAGCAGGGTGAACACGATGGCCTGAAGCAGACCGACCAGAAGTTCCATGAAATAGAAGGGGAAGGGGGCCAGCACGCTGCCGATGAAGCCGCCCATGCCGCTCATTGTGTGCAGCACGTTTTCACCCGCCAGCACATTGCCGAAAAGACGGAAGGAAAGGGTGACCGGACGGAAAACGATGGAGAAGACTTCGATGACGCCCACGAAAAGGAAGACCAGGGCCACCATGGCGCCCATCAGACCTTTCAGACCGCCTTTCGCACCAAAGGTGTGCTTGAGGAAGCCGATGACACCCACTTCCTTGATGGTGACGTAGAGCCACACCAGGAACATGGAAACGGAAAGACCGAAGGTCATGTTGAGGTCGGCCGTTGGCGGGCGCAGAAGCGGGTCGTGAATCTCTTTCACACTCATGAAGCCGGTGCCTTCGCCCCAGCCGATGGTGCCGATGCCCGGCAGGAGGCCAAACCAGTTGGAAACCAAGATGTAAATGAAGATGGTGGCAAGCAGTGGGAACACGCGCGGGGCGATCTTGGCACCCACGATGCCTTCGACCTGGCCGTAGAGGAATTCGACGACGAATTCGAAGAAGTTCTGCGCCTTGTGCGGGATCAGGGACATGTTCTTGGTCGCCTTGCTGGAGAACCAAAGAATGATCCCGACGACCACCGCCGCAACGAGGAGGGAATTGGTGAGGAAGCTCAGATTGCCCTCTTTGAGAAGCTCCGAAGCGTAGCTGTGCACATTCGCGAGCAGCGGCTGGAAGGAGGTTGATGGGAGAAACGTGAGCAACATGGGGGTAGGGGCTACCGGGGAGGGTCGGTGTAGGGTCTCGCCGGGATGGCGGGCGGTTTTTTTAGCCACATGAAAGGGGGGTAGCAAGATCTATTTGTGAAAAATTTCACAAAGTCGCCGTTTGAGGCGTTTGTGAACGCGGATTTACCCCACGGAGCGCCGCGGAGGCACCCGTTTGAGGGGATAAACTGGTATTTCAGGGCCCCATTTGGAAATTGCCGGGCAAGCTGCGGAGCTTTGAGAACGGCGGAATCCTCTGTAGTGCTTCCTGAACGGGCGGGTTTCTCATTTGCCTATGGCATTCGGCCTTTCCGGGGTGACGCCGTGTAGCGATGGCAATGGCATCATTCGTCCCGGACGCTGGTTTCAATAAGTGAGGTCAATGCCTCGACATCTCAGCAGCTCCGTGCGAGCGTCCTCATAATGTTGTCCCGCTCCTGTATCCTCTTGTTTTCCTTCGCGCTGCTGGCTGTGCCGGCCGGAGTTGCGGCGAAACCGAAGGCGAAGGTGATTTCCGCCCAAGGAAAGCCCAATGTGCTGTTCATCATCGCGGATGATCTGCGGGATTACGCCGCGTGGATGGGCGGGCACCCGCAGTCGGTGACGCCCAACATGGACCGCCTGGCCAAAATGGGCATGCGCTTCACCAATGCGCACTGCAACTACGCGCTGTGCAATCCCTCCCGCACCTCCTTGCTAACAGGCATGCTGCCCTCTTCCAGCGGTGTGTTTGGCAACGAGCAGGACTGGCGGCGCAGTGTGCAGATCGTCGGCAAACCCACCCTGCCGGAGTATTTCAAGACGCAAGGCTACACGACGGCTGCCGCAGGCAAGATCTTCCACGCCAACCACGGCGGTCCTGAGGGGCGCCTTGCCGGATGGCATGGCGGACGGCGCGGCTTTGAGCAGGATGCCGCCTGGGATCTGCGCTTTCCGCAGGCGGGGGTCCAGATCCCGGACCTGCCGGTGCACACCGGGCAGAACTTCAACGGCCTCAACATCTGGCACTGGGACTGGGCTGGCATTCCTGTGGAGGATGACAAGACCGACGACGGCCAGATCGCGACGTTTGCCGCTGAGTTTCTCACGCAAAAGCAGAAGAAGCCCTTCTTCCTCGCGCTGGGGCTCTACCGCCCGCATTCCCCCTGGTATGTGCCGCAGAAGTACTTCGATGCGCTGCCGCTTGATTCCATCAAGCTTCCTGAGGTGAAAGAGGGTGACCTGGACGATGTGCCCGCCATCGCGAAGTCGCATCTCAAGGAGGGCTATCACAAGCTCATCCTTGAAAAGAATCTCTGGAAGGACGCCGTGCGCGCCTATCTGGCCAATGTGGCGTTTTGCGATGCCATGCTGGGGCGCATTCTGGAAGCCGTGGAAAAAGGCCCGAACGCGGCCAATACGATCATCGTCTTCACTTCCGATCACGGCTGGTATCTTGGCGAAAAGCAGATGTGGCACAAAGGCAAGCTGTGGGAGCCAACTACCCGCGTGCCTCTTTCGATCTATGCTCCGGGTGTCACCCAGCCGGACAGCCTCTCCGCGCAACCCGTGGCGCTCATTGATCTCTATCCCACGCTGTGTGATCTCACCAAACTGCCTCTGCCGGAGCATCTGGATGGCGACAGTTTGAAGCCCTTGCTGCAAGACCCCGCGAAGAAGCGTGATCACCCCGCCGTCACCTGCATGAGCGGTGGCAAAAACGCAGGCTATGCCGCGCGTGATGAACGCTGGCGCTACATCCGTTACGCGGACGGCAGCGAAGAACTCTACGATCATCAAGCTGATCCGCACGAATGGACGAACCTGGCTGCGAAGCCGGAGCACGCGGCGCTGAAGGCCACCCTGGCCGGCTTTTTCCCCAAGGAGTTCAAAAGCGCCGTGCGTCCGGCGGCAGAAATCATCGGGCCTGCGAGTCCGGCGGGTTCGGTGGATCTCATGTTGAACATCGGTGATGTCCTCAGCGCTGCGGATGCGCCCAAGCTGCAGGGCAGGGGTGTCTTCATGGATGCCTCCTTTGAATTTGATCCGCAGGTCGATCAGGACAGCACGCTGCTGGCGCAGGGGGACGAGCAGTCCGGCTACGCGCTGCATCTCGTGGCCGCCCAGCCCACCCTGACGGTCTTTGCGAATGGAAAGAGCACGAGCATCAGCGGCGCGGCTCTGGAGAAAGGCCGGGTGAACATTCGTTCGCAAATCGACACCGGCGGCGTCATCACGCTGGCCGTTCCCGGACACAGCGAGGTGCTCGGAGTGGCCCCTTTTGAACAGGGATTTCCGCAGGAGCCCAAGGCAGGCATTGCCGCCGGTCAAAGCTTTGGCCTTTTGAAGCTCGCCCAGCATCCCAACAGCACTCCGTTTGACGGGGTGGTTTATCGCTTAAAACTGACGATCCTCCCACCCCACAAGGTCTCCGCGCCACCCGCTGCACCTGCGCCGGACAAGGATCCTTAGCGGAGGCTCCGGCCCTCAGCGGCTTCATTTATCAAATTTCGCACATCAATTGTGCTGGTGAGTGGATATTCGTGGGTTAAAGACTCCCCCACCCAAAACTCATGCGCGCACGCATCATCAAAGACTTCCGTTTCGAGGCCGCCCAGACGCTGCCCAATCTTCCTGGCGACCACAAGTGCACCAAGATGCACGGCCATTCCTTCAAGCTGGAAATCGCCATCGAGGGCGAGGTGGATCCCAAGATCGGCTGGGTCTATGACCACGCGGAAATTTCCCGCGCGATGAAGCCGATCATGGACCAGCTTGATCACTCCTATCTCAACGAGATCGAAGGACTGGAGAATCCCACCATTGAATACATGGCCGCCTGGCTTTGGAAAAAACTGGCCCCTCAACTGCCGGGACTCTGCGAAATCGTGATCCACGAAACACCCAACGCCCGTTGCGTGTTCCGTGGCGAGTTTTGAAGCATTTTAAGCTTCGGCTGTGAGCCGGGCCTTACGCCGACGGCGCAGGGCCATGATCGCAATGCCCACGCCGCCCAGCATGGCGCGTGAAGGTTCAGGCACCGCATCCACGTGCAGCGTGAGCGAATTGGCCCCGATGGTGAACTGACCTGCGAAACCGGCAGGTGTGCTGCCGAAAGCAAGATTCGAAAGCGTCAGTCCGGAAACAGAGCTGTAGTTCATCAGAGTGTAGTCCGCGCCCGAGGTCAGGCCATTGTTGAGAATGTCAAAAAGCGCGGTGCCTCCTCCGCTGTAGTTTAGCGCGCCGCCGATGTTCAGCAGATCGGATGTGCTGCCGAGATCGAAGGCAATGTGAGACCCGTCCACGAGGCTGAGATTTCCATCAATGGTCAATGTGCCCGGGCTGAGGCCGGGAGCGAGAGTGCCGCCGCTGGCGATGGAGACATTTCCTGCGATGTCGCCCGTGCCATTCAAGGTTCCTGTCGCGTTCACGATGACATCTCCAGAGCCCGTGGCGCTGCCGGTGACATTGGTGACGCTCAGAGTGCCGCTGACGGTGGTGTTGCCGCTGTACGTGCTGGCACCGGACAAGATGACGTTGCCGCTGGAGATGTCCACACTGCTGAAATTGGAGATCGCTCCGGCATAGCTGAAAGTGTTGCCGGTGCCTGGATTGAAGGTGGCGGTGTTGGTGCCGGTGCCGCCATCGATGTCTCCGGAGATGGTGCCACCTGTGACCGTCAGCATGTCATCTCCGCCCTGCAGGTCGATGGCCTTGCCATTTTCTCCCGTGATGGTCCCAGCGTTGCTGAGCGTGTCGTTGCCGTTGCCGGTTTGGATGGCGGCTCCCACCGTCTGCGCGTCGCCTGCGCCGCGGATGACGCCGTCGGTGTTGTTGGTGATGGTGTTGTTAAAGGTGCTGACCATCTGAATTGCATAGCCAGTCGTGCCTCGAATAAGACCGCTGTTGGTGATGCTGGTGGCTGCGAAGGCGTTGCCGTTGCTGGAATTGTCCACCAAGATGCCGTGCCCCTCGATGCCTGTGCCGTCCAGGGCGCCGCCGGTGATCTCCGCGCCCGAGTAGTTGATGATCGTGCCTCCTCCAATTGAGACGCCTTCTGGATGATTGGTCAAAGAGTCGGAACCCACGCCATTTGCACTGAGGCCGCGGATGATGCCATGGTTGTAAAGGGTGGTGATGCCGTCCACATCGACCCCATCACCGTCTCCTACGTCGTAATGGGCGCTGTCATAGTTGCCAGTGATGGTGCCGTAGTTGGTGACAGTGGCGGAGGATGAGGCTGCGGCGGCGCTGAAGTTGTCAATGTTGATGCCGGAGCCGTTCACGCCCGTGATGGTGCCACCGAGATTGTTCGTCACGGTGATTGTGAAAGAATTGACGGTGTCCGTGCTGGCTCCGCCGGTGATGCCATGGCGGCCGGAGATGGTCCCTCCGTTGTTGTTGGTGACCTGAACCCCTGTGTTGGTCTGGGCATCAATGCCGTCGCTGCTGGTGGCTGCATTGTAGGCTGTGACGGCAGCATCCACAATGGGCACCGCGAGGATGGAGCCATGGTTGATAATGACGCCGTTGACGCCCGGACGCACGGCATCCGCCGCCGTGGCTTTGATCAAACCCGTGGAGTAGTTGGTGATGGTGTTTGTCCCGGAAGTGATCGCGTTAAGATCGAATGCCTGCGCGCCACCGGCTGAAGCATTGAAGGAGATGATGCTGCCGTAGTTGTCCACCGTGACATTGTCGGATGCCTTGTTGGCACGGACGGTGTCGGCATCAGCGGACTGGATCAGGGCGCCAGCGTTGTTGGTGATGGCCATGCTGACGCTGGCTGTGTTGAGATCAATGGCTCTTCCCGTGCCGGTCTGGCTGATGGTGCCGTTGTTGGTGATGCTGGCATTGTTGCCCGTCACTGTGACAGCCACCGTGCTGCCGCTGACAGTCAGCGAGACGCCGCTGTTGACGGTTCCGGTTTGTCCCGAGCCGCTGCCAAGCGTCTGGGCGGTGGTGGAGTTGGAACTGATGACAAAAGTTGCCGCTTTGAGCGATGCAGCCGAGAGGAAGCCGGCAATCGTCAAGACGACTGCGGAGATGTTGCGATGCTGGATTTTCATGTCGGGAGGAGGGTGAAAAACGCGCGCTTATGCGTGCTGTGGCAGCGGCTGTCGAAGGGCGTGGCGTTACGATTTTGCCTTGTGGCAATCCCGCCATATTCAGCCTCTCCATCCCCGCTTTTTGCGGCCTCCAATCTGGAAAAAATGTAACATGACTTGTCGCCTTGCTTCCATGGCTATAGTTCCGCCATGCCCGTCCTCACCGAACGCAAAACGCAGCCGCAGTATGATGTCATTGTCGTGGGCTCAGGTGCCGGTGGCGGCATGGCGGCAATGATCCTGGCCTTGAACGGCGTGAAGGTGCTCATGATCGAGGCCGGGCGGAATTATGAACCGGTGAAGGAGACGCCGATGTTCAACACTCCGGAGATGGCACCGCTCCGGGGAGCGGCCACACCGGACCGTCCCTTCGGCTTTTATGATTCGAACATCGGCGGCTGGCAGGTGCCGGGGGAGCCCTACACCAACAAGCAGGGCACCGAAGGCGACTTCTGGTGGTGGCGCGCGCGCATGCTCGGCGGGCGCACGAATCACTGGGGCCGTATCTCCCTGCGCTTTGGCGAGTTTGATTTCAAGCCGAAGTCTCGCGACGGGCTGGGCGTGGACTGGCCGTTAAACTACTCTGACATGGCCCCATGGTACGACCGCGTGGAGCAGTTGATCGGTGTTTATGGTGAAAACGACGGCATCGCGAACGCGCCGAATTCATCGCCCGGTGTGCTGATGCCGCCACCGAAGCCGAGGGTGGGTGAGCTGCTGGCGAAGAAGTCGGGAAGGAAGATTGGCGTGCCGGTGGTGGCCGCACATCGTGCGGTGCTGAGCCAGCCGATGGACTGGAAGAACCTCCCGAAGGTGCTTTTCCCCAACAACCCCAAGGCGCAGGAGATCATCGGCAAGGACATGATGTCGCGCGCCGCCTGCTTCTGGGCCACGAACTGCATCCGGGGCTGCAGCATTCGCGCCAATTTCCAAAGCACCACCGTGCTGCTGCCGCCTGCGCTGGCCACGGGAAATCTGGACATCATCACGGATGCGATGGTGCGCGAAGTGGTGATGGGAGCGGATGGCAAAGCCACAGGGGTCCACTACATCGACAAAATCACGCGACGGGATGCGGTGGTGAAGGCCCGCGTGGTCATTCTCGCCGCGAGCACCTGCGAAACTTCGCGCATCCTGATGAATTCCAAATCACGCGACAAGGCGGGGCTGGCGAACTCCTCCGGGCAGGTCGGGCGCAATCTCATGGACAGCGTCGGCACGCGGCTCGGCGCTCACATTCCCGCCATGGAGGACCTGCCGCCGATGAATGAGGATGGTGCAGGCGGACTGCACACCTATGTGCCTTGGTGGCTGGTGAATGAGCACTCCAAACTCGGCTTTGCGCGTGGTTACCACATCGAGATGGGCGGTGGCCGGCAGATGCCGGAGGCGAAGAGCTTTGGCTATCTGGACTCCACTTCGCCCGGCGTGTATGGCCGCAAGCTCAAGGAAGAAGCCCGTCGCTATTACGGCGCGCAGTTCGGCTTTTCGGGACGCGGCGAGATGATCCCCAACAAGGACTGCTACTGCGAGCTGGACCCGAAGGTGGTGGACCAGTGGGGCATCCCCGTGCTTCGCTTTCACTGGAAGTGGAGCGACCACGAAATCAAGCAGGCGGAGCACATGCAGCAGACCTTTGCGGAGCTTTTGGAAGGCATGGGCGGCAAGGCGAAGCCGCAGAGCGGGGCCGATGCCATTCAGCGACCCGGCGAGATCATCCATGAAGTCGGCACCGCCCGCATGGGCGACAAGGCCGCCGAAAGCGTCACCAATCAATACTGCCAGACCTGGGATGTGAAGAACCTTTTCCTCATGGACGGCTCCGTCCTGCCCAGCAACCCCGACAAAAACCCCACCCTCACCATTCTTGCCCTCGCCTGGCGCTCCTGCGAATGGATGATGGAAGAAATGAAGCGGGGGAATGTGTGAGATTGGTTCAAACAACGGGTCCTTGAAATGAATCGCTCGCCTAGAAATCGACGTCGCGGGGTGGCTGATCGGTCGCCACGCAAAAAGCCTAACCCAAGGAGGGCACAGTCACTGGCTCTTACGGGTGTCATGCTTGTCGTGCTGGGGTTGATTCTTAGAGGTGTCTCGCTGCTCATGCTGGCACGCGGAGCGGGAGGGGTGGAGATTGGGCCCGTGAATGATACGGCGGCGCTCTCGGGAATGCTTGCGCCCTTTCTGGATGTGTTGGCGAGTGCCGCCACGGTGGCAAATGCGGGTGACTGGCTCCAGCTCATCGGCGCGGCGTTTGTCACCTATGCCTTCCATGGGGGCGGATGCCGCGCACGGTGGTTCTTTTGGGCGATGCTGGTCCTCGCCCTGTGCCTTGTCTGGCAGCCCGTCCTTGGAACCGTTTTTGGCGTGTGGTGGTTTTGGTGTCTCGCCTGGACCCGCCATGAATTTTTCTCGAAACAGGTCATTATCACCTCCTCATGAACAGCGATCCCTCTTCCATCTCCCGCCGCCATGCCTTGAAAGGCCTCCTCACCGGTGCCGCCGGTGCTGTGGCGGCCCCGGCCATCGCTGCGCCGAATCAGACCGAACCTGCACCACCGGTGCATCCTTCTCGGTTTGTGTTTCACGATCCCGACTTCATGCAGCCGCTGAAGTTCCCCTGGGAAAAGCTGCTTTCTGCCGAGGAGCTTGCCACCACGCAGGCTCTGGCGGATTTGATCCTCCCTAAGGATGACACCTCTCCCGCCGCCTCAGAAGTGGGCGTTCCAGAATTTATCAATGAGTGGGTCAGCGCCGATTACCCCGCTCATCAGGAAGACCGCGAAACCATTCGCGGCGGTCTGGGCTGGCTCAATACGGAGAGCTTCAAGCGCTTTTCGCGGCGTTTTGAGGAGCTGGGCGTCGAGCAGCAGGCCCAAATCGCGGATGACATCTGCGGCGCGGCCAAAGTCAGGCCGGAGCACCACGTCGGCGCGGCATTTTTCAAGCGATTCCGCCAGCTCTGCGTCGGCGGCTATTACAGCCACAGCCAGACCTGGAAAAGCCTCGGTTACGTGGGCAATATCAGCATCGGCGGCCCCTATCCCGGCGTTTTGCCGGAGGTCATCGAGAAGCTGGGACTGCAGGACGTGGTTTGAGGCCGGATTTGGGGCCGAAAAAGACTTCGTTTCAGAGCAAAAAATCCCTTTGCTCACCCTTGCATCTTGCTAGTCTGAACAAGTCATCATCGAGCACGTTTCCGGTAGCGGTTTCAAGGACGGATTCAGTCGATGGGCAGCCCTTCAAATCTTATGTCCGAACAGTCCTCTGAGCAGAACACTGCTTTCAATACCGGTGTGGCCGAAAACCAGGCCTACGGCGCCGACCAAATTCAGAAACTCGAAGGCCTCGAAGCCGTCCGGCTCCGGCCCGGCATGTACATCGGCGACCCCGATGAGCGCGGCCTGCACCACTGCGTGTTTGAGGTGGTGGACAACTCCATCGACGAGCATCTCGCAGGTCATTGCAAAAACGTCTGGATCACCATCCACACGGACGGCTCCATCACCATTCAGGACGACGGCCGCGGCATCCCGGTGGAAATGCACAAGGTGGCAAAGATTCCCACCGTGGAGCTTGTGCTCACCAGCCTGCACGCTGGCGGCAAGTTTGGCGATGGCGCTTATGAATTCTCCGGCGGTCTGCACGGCGTGGGCGCGAAGTGTACGAATGCGCTGTCTGACTGGTTCAAGTGCGAGGTCTTCCGCGATGGCCAGATCTACGCCATCGGCTTTGAGCGTGGCAAAACGACGGAGCCGCTGACTGTTCTCGGAGATCTCGATGACCCGACGACCACAGGCACGAAGATTTCCTTCTTCCCTGACGCCACCATCTTCACCGTCACCACGACGTATAACTTTGACCGTCTCCTCGTCCGTCTGCGGGAGCTCGCCTTCCTCAATCCCGGCATCAACATCACCCTCACCGACGAGCGCACCGAGCCGCAGCGTCAGGAGGTGCTGTTTTATCAGGAAGGTGTGAAGCAGTTCGTGCGCGAGATGGGTGCGGACAAGGACAAGATCCATCCCGAGCCCGTCGCCCTTGCTGGCCGCCGTGAAGTGCCGATTGATGACAAGAAGAAATTCATTCTCGTCGATTGCGTCCTTCAGTGGAACAAGGGCCTCAATGAGCAGACGCTGTGCTTTGCCAATGCCATTCCGAATCCGGATGGCGGCACGCATTACAGCGGCCTCAAGACGGCGCTGACCAAGGCGGTGAAACAGTACATCAACGCCAATCCAAAAAGCTTCAAAGACAAGCTGCCCGACATTGAAGGAGATGACTGCCGCGAAGGCATGATCTGCGTGCTCAGCGTCAAGCTCACCAATCCGCGCTTCAATTCGCAGACCAAGGTGAAGCTGGTGAACGGCGAGGTCGAAGGCGTGGTGAACTCCATCGTCTATGAAGGCCTGCTGCGCTTCTTTGATGAGAATCCCGACACCGCGATCGAGATCATCAAGAACATCATCATCGCCGCTAAATCCCGCGAAGCTGCACGCAAAGCCCGTGAGGCCATCCGCAAGGACGCCATGAGCAGTGGCGGCCTGCCCGGCAAGCTGGCCGACTGCTCCGAGCGCGATCCCGCCAAGACCGAGCTGTTCATTGTCGAAGGTGACTCCGCCGGTGGCTCCGCCAAGATGGGCCGCAACCGCCACAATCAGGCGATCCTCCCCCTGCGCGGAAAACTCATCAACACCGAAAAGGCCCGCCTGGAGAAGGTTCTGCAAAACAAGGAAGTGCAGACCATGATCACCGCCATCGGCACCGGCATCGGTGGCGACAGCGAGGTGGAAGGTTCCTTCAACATCGACAAGCTCCGCTACCACAAGATCGTCATCATGACCGATGCCGACGTGGACGGCAGCCACATCCGCACCCTTCTGCTGACCTTCTTCTTCCGCCAGATGCCGGAACTCGTGAAGCGCGGCCACATCTATGTCGCGCAGCCGCCCCTGTATCAGGTGACACGTAAAAAGCGCGAGGAGTATGTGCAGAGCGACGCCGAAATGGACGCCATCCTGCTCGAACTCGGCTCCGGCGAAATCAGCCTGCGCAACATCGCGGATGGCAGCAAACTCGCCGCCGACCGCCTCAAAGCCATCCTCGATCTCCTCGTGCCAGTGGCCAAATTTGCCGACATCATCCGCCGCCATGGCGCTGACTTCGAGCACTACCTCCAGGCGCGCGATGAAGCCACCGGCAACCTGCCGCATCACCTTGTCGTGATTCGTGAAGGCAACGAGGTCAAGATTCATTACTTCCACAGCAACGAGCAGATTGCTGCCTTCTCCCGTGACAACAGCGACCTGCATCTCTTTGGCAATCCAGCAGCCGTCGAGGCCAATGGTAACGGCAATGGAGCCGTTGCTTTGCCGAAATCCCACCGCCGTGCGCGTCTCATTGAGATCCACGAAGCCCATGGCATGAAGAAGCGCTTCCAGCAGCTCGATGAGCTGGGCCTGCACGTGGATCACTTCAGCAGCCAGGACAAGCCGCTCTTCGAGGTCATCGAAGGCGATGGCGAAAACGCCAGGGTGCATCCCGTCTTCAGCATCCCCGGCATCCTCGACAAGGTGATGGAGATCGGCAAGCGCGGCATGGAGATCAAGCGATTCAAAGGTCTGGGTGAAATGAATGCCAAGCAGCTTTTCGAGACCACCATGGACCCGAACAAGCGCACCCTGCTTCAGATCAAGCTGGACGAAACCAACGCCCATGAAGCCGAACGCATGTTCACCATCCTGATGGGAGACGTGGTCGAGCCACGAAAGCATTTCATTGAAGAGAACGCCCTCAACGTTCGCAACCTCGACGTGTGATCTGAATTGAAGGAAGAACAGCCAGGAATCGTTACGAACTTGGAATGGCCACGGTCAATCTACATGAACTCAGAGTCTATCAGCTCGCGATGCGAGCCGGGGAGGACGTGTGGTCATTGACCGTTGGCTGGGATTGGCTGGCGCAGCAGACTGTCGGTGTGCAGTGGGTTCGTTCTGCCGATGCCATCGCAGCCAACATTTCCGAAGGCCACGGGCGCGGATCCTCCAAGGAAAACGTCAGATTCTGCTACTATGCCCTGGGGTCTCTCCTCCAGACGCGGACCTGGCTCGAAAAAGCTGCGGAACGAAAACTCGTCATCGATTCCGTGGCCAGAGACCTCTCCACGAAATTCGAAACCCTCCGCCATCAGCTTGAGGGCTACATCGTTTCATTGGATCCATCAGCCCCCAGTCAATCAAACGCCGTTCGCGGAGCTTCCAGCGGCGGTTCCATTCACCTTCTGCCTCTCGAAGAGTTCTTCCTCCCACGCACAGACGCCTGGCATAATTGACCTTTTGACGGCGCTTCGTCGCCAGCCCTGACTTTTTTCATCTCATGCAAGACCCCAACATTCGCCCCATCTCTGTCGCTGAAGAAGTGAAGAACTCCTTCCTCGACTACTCGATGTCCGTCATCATCGCCCGTGCGTTGCCGGATGTCCGGGATGGTCTGAAGCCCTCCCAGCGCCGCATCCTTTATGCGATGCATGAGCTGTCTCTCTATCCGCCGAAGAAGCACATGAAGTGCGCGAAGATCTGCGGTGACACCTCCGGTAACTACCATCCGCACGGCGAGGCGGTCATTTATCCGACGCTCGTCCACATGGGTCAGCCCTGGGCCATTCGCGAGCCTCTCATCGACCCACAGGGGAACTTCGGTTCCGTGGAAGGCGATCCTCCGGCAGCCATGCGTTATACGGAAGCCCGCATGACTCACTTGGGCGGCACTTTGATGTCGGACATGGAGAAGGAGACGGTCGATTTCGTGCCTAACTACGATGAACGTCTCACCGAGCCGACCGTGTTCCCGGCGGCCTTCCCGAACCTCATCGTCAATGGCGGCACCGGCATCGCCGTGGGCATGGCCACCAACATGCCGCCGCACAATCTCGGCGAAGTCGTGGATGCCGTGTGTGCGCAGATCGACAATCCGGGCATCACCTGCACAGAGCTGCAGGCTCACATCAAAGGCCCAGATTTCCCGACGGGCTGCGTCATCCTCGGCACCAATGGCATCCGTGATTACATGGAAACCGGCCACGGCAGCGTGCGCATTCGCGGACAGGCGGAGATCGTCGAAAACGGCAACCGCGAGCAGATCATCATCACCGAGATTCCCTTCAATGTGAACCGCGCCGAGCTGGTGAAACGCATCGCCGAACTCGCCAACGAAAAGGTCATCACCGAAATCAGCGGCGTGCGTGACGAGTCGGACGAAAACACCCGCGTCGTCATCGACCTCAAGCGCGATGCGCGCGGCCAGGTGGTGCTGAACAATCTGTACAAGCACACCGCGCTGGAGTCGAGCTTCTCCATCCACATGCTTGCCATCGATGGCGGCAAGCCGCGCGTGCTGAGCATGAAGGACGCGATTGCCTGCTACATCGAGCATCGCCGCGAGGTCATCATCCGCCGCACGCGCTTCCTGCTGAAGCAGGCCGAGTTCAAGGCGGAAAAACTCGAAGCCCAGCTCCTCGCGCTCGGCCATCTGGATGACTTCATCAAGATCATCCGCGACAGCCGGAACCGTGACGAAGCCCGCGAACGCCTCAAGGCCTACAACTTCTCCATCACCACCGCCGAGCAGCTCGGCATCATGATTCGCGGCCAGGCCAGCATCGTGGGGGACAATTACATCTTCACCGACAAGCAGGTCGAAGACATCCTGGAGCTCCGCCTCTATCAGCTCGTTGGCCTTGAGCGCGACAAGATCAAGGCGGATTACGATGAGGTGCTCGTCAGCATCCGTGATTTCATGGACATCCTGGCTCGTGAGGCCCGCGTGCTCCAGATCATCAAGGACGAGCTGCAGGCCATCCGCCTCAAGCACGCCACCCCGCGTCTGACCCGCATCGAAGCCGCCGAGGGCGAGATCGAAAACATCGACCTCATTCCGAACGATCCGACCGTCGTCACCATGACGCACATGGGCAGCATCAAGCGCACTGCCACCGCCGAATACCGCGTGCAGGGCCGGGGCGGCAAGGGGCTCAAGGGCATGGAAACTCGCGATGCCCAGGGCGACGACGAAGCCAGCGACTTTGTCGAGCATCTCTTCAGCGCGCATCTGCACGACTTCCTGCTCTTCTTCACGAACACAGGCCGCATGTATGTGGAGCGCGTCTATCAGATTCCAGAAGCCTCGCGAACCGGCAAAGGCCGCAGCATCAAGAACATGCTCAACCTGCGCGCCGAGGAAAAGATCGCCAGCGTGCTGATCCTCAAGGCGCAGGGCGCCGAAGACGAGGCCATGTGGGCGCCGGACAAGTATGTTCTCTTCGCCACCAAGGACGGTACTGTGAAGAAGACCGCTCTTGAAGAGTTCAAAAACTACCGCAGAGACGGCATCATCGCCATCAAGCTGGATGAAGGCAACGACCTCGTGGACGTTGTGCTCACCGACGGCAACAAAGAAGTCTGCCTCGTCACCCACGAAGGCATGTTCGCCCGCTTCCATGAAACGGGGGATGATCCTGAAACACCGAATCTGCGCGCCATTGGCCGCAACACCGCCGGTGTGCGTGGCATCACCCTTGATGACGGAGATTTCCTCGTCAGTTGCATCACCAACGAGCCGGACACCATGGTGCTCGTGGTCTCGGAGAACGGTCTTGGCAAGCGCACTCCTTTTGCCGAGTACCGCCTCCTGGCCAATCGCGGCGGCAAAGGCGTGACGACCATGAATGTCACCGAAAAAACGGGCAAGGTCGTCGCCGCCATGGCGGTGCATGACAAGGACGAGCTCATGCTCATGACCACCAAGGGCCAGAGCGTTCGCATTCGCATCTGTGACATCCGCGAAACCGGCCGCAACGCCCAGGGCGTCAAGCTCATGGGTCTCAAGGAGGGCGAAACCATCCAGGACGTCGCCACTGTCGTCGCGGACGATGCAGAGTCCGCTGCGGACGCCACGCCTGTGGCGGAAGCTGCCGACAACGAACCGGTTGCAGAGGCACAGGCAGAAGACACACCTGCGGCGGAATAACGCAGGCTGCAAATTCAAAGGGGTGCAGGCAACTGCGCCCCTTTTTTATGACCATGTCTGCCATGCGGAAATAGGACGTAGAAAAAGGGCAGGGGCATCGTTTGGATGCAGCATGATTCGCCTGCCTGTTTTCTTTCTGTTGTTCGTCTGTGCCACGCTGAATGCGGCACCGCCAAAGCCGAATTTCGTCATCTTCCTCGCCGATGATCTCGGCTACTCCGACCTCGGCTGCTATGGCGGTGAGATCGCCACGCCGAATCTGGACAAGCTGGCGGCGAGTGGTCTGCGCTTCACGCAGTTTTACAACACCGCCCGTTGCTGGCCCACGCGAAGCGTGCTCATGACCGGACACTATGCGCAGCAGATCGGGATGGACCCGCCATATGGCAAATTCCCCGTATGGGTGCGCACGCTGCCGCAGCGCCTCGCGCCGTTGGGGTATCGCAGTTACCACTCGGGCAAGTGGCATGTCACCAATGCGCCGCGCGTCGTGGCTGATGGCGGATTCACGCATTCCTACCATGTGGCAAAGCAGGACAATCACTTCCATCCGCAAAAGCATGAGCTGGATGACAAGCCGCTGCCAGAGCCGGAAGGCACGTGGTATTCCAGCATCGCGATCGCAGACCACGCCATCGATTTCCTCAAGGAGCACGCGCAGCAGCATGCGACCACACCGTTCTTCACTTACGTCGCCTTCACCGCACCGCACTTCCCCATTCAGGCACTGCCGGAAGACATTGAGAAATACAAAGACACTTACACACAAGGCTGGCCTGCCACACGGGCGGCGCGCTTCGAACGGCAGAAAAAGCTGGGCCTCGTCGAGACCACCCTGTCCGATCCTGAACCCCAAATTACCGCACCAAGTGGCAAAGAGAGCGATCTGGAAATCCTCGGCCCCGGCGAGACCCGGCACGCAGTGCCTTGGGACAGTCTCACCACTGAACAGAGGCAGTTTCAGGCCACGAAGGAGGCCATTCATGCGGCGATGATTGATCGCCTGGATCAAGAGGTGGGCCGTGTGCTTGCACAGCTCAAGGCCATGAACGCCTACGAGGATACGCTCATCCTCTTCCTCTCTGACAATGGCGCGAGCGCGGAGATCATGGTGCGCGGCCTCGGCCATGACAAAAACGCGCCGATGGGCGCTGCTGCCTCTTATCTCTGCCTCGGGCCTGGGGGATCCACGGTGTCAAACACTCCGCACCGACGGCACAAAATCTGGGTGCATGAAGGCGGCATCAGCACGCCGTTCATCGCCCACTGGCCGCAGGGAATCAGTTCAAAGGGCGAGCTGCGCCACACTCCGGGGCATGTCATCGACATCGTGCCCACGATCCTCACACTCGCCGGCGGCGATGTCACGGCCATGCCCGAAAATGCGCCACCATTCCCCGGTCGCAGCCTGACGCCTGCGTTTGCCAAAGACGAGGAGATCAGCCGCGACTTCCTGTTCTGGAACCACTCCGGCAATCACGCGCTGCGTGAAGGCCGCTGGAAGATCGTCAGCGCAGCCGACAACGGTGACGTCTGGGAGCTCTACGACCTGACCACGGATCGTGCGGAATCGAACAACTTGGCAGCCAAGGAACCGGAGCGAGTGAAGGCCATGGCCGAACGCTGGGAAAAACTTGAGAAGGAATATGTGGCACAGGCGGGGCCGAAGCCCGCAGGCAAGGCGAAGAAGGCAAAAGACAAAAGGGAATAGAGGGGAGTGAACGCCGCTATTCTTTGAGGGGGACGTTTTGCTCCACTTTGCCCGTGCGCGGATCGGGCTCAAGGTGGTGAACCAAAACGGCCCTGGAGTTCACCTTGCCACAGCCGCCTTCGATCAGGCATTGCCGGATGCCGGCCTCCAGCCGCCGCTGGATTTCAGTCGGATCGGTGCCGGGCTGAACGACGAAGCGGCCTTCGATGGAATCCGGGCCCGTTTGGCAGAACTGGTACGCGGCTACCAGCGGCTGGTGTTCCATCACCGTGAGAAATTTGGTTCCCACAAAAATCAGCTTTTCGGGGGCGTGAAACGTGTAGGTCATGGCGCTGCGTCCGCTCAGTTGTTGAATCACCTTGAAAGGCCATCCTTCGGGACAGGGGCCAAAACGCACCCGGTCATTGAGGCGATAGCGCAGCAGCGGCAGCGCTGTGTTGAACAAAGGAGTGACGAGGGCATGATCGGAAAGCTCCTCTGGCGGTGACTCCTGTTCGTTCGCGTCCACCGCTTCAAAAACCGCCAGATCTTCAAACACAACCATGTGCTGCATGCCTGCCCATTGGCGGGCAATGCCGAGCGTCTCGCCGCAGCCGTAGCCATCCAGCGGCTCGATTCCAAAGGCCTGCCTGCACAAGGAACGAATGCCGGGCGTGAGACTGTCGCCGCCGGTGGAAATCGCTCCGCCCACGGCTGGCAGTTCCAGCCTCAGGGTGCCGTCGAGCTTGGCCTGGGCAAGGCGTCCGATCAGGGAAGCATATCCAATCAGGATCGTGGGCTTCATTTCATGCAGCCTGTCAATGATCTCCTGCCAAGGCGCAGTGACACTGATCGGCTGGTAGTCGCAGAAAAGCGCGCCGATCCATGGCCGCGTTTTCAGCAGGGCTGCGGAAACAGACGGCGCCGCCGAACATACGAATGAGGCTGCCACAGGACGTTTTCGGAACAGTGACGGCTTCGGGGTTGCTGATCTGGCTGCCGTTGGGGCACTGCGGATGGCGTGAGCTGCGTGATTCCAGTCCACGGAGGTGATCTCATGCGGGATGGCCAGGGCGGCACCAGTGGTGCCCGAGGTCATGCTCACCATCCAGCGGTTGTTGAGCAGCCGGCCCCAGTTGCCTGGATCTTGGAGGTATCGCTCCAGCGCCGTCCAGTGCAGCCGTGGGTCTGGAACGATTTCATCCCAGTTCTTGACCAGCTCAGCCTTCGTCAGCACGGGGATGTCTTCCAGGGCGCAGCGGTCCAGATCCAGTCCCGCCAGTTGCCGACGGTAGAACGGACTGGTGGCAAAGGCACGGCGGGCCAGTGCACGCCAGCGCCGTTCCTGAAGCTGCAGCATCTCCGCGCGGCTCAGGCTCTGAGCATGGCGGATGGACTTCGAGGCACGGTAAAGATTGAACAGCCGGTTCATGGTGGTGTGGTGTCGCAATGCCTGAAGCACGTTTTTCTTTACGCCTCCACCAACTGAATTGATGCGTGATCATATGAATCAGAATTGTCTTTATTTGCGGATTTATTTCGCATGAGTCTTCGGCTTCACCCGACCACGACAGCGCTTGTTTCCGAACTCACTTCAATCACAGACTCAACCAATGGTTAGAGAAATCGAATTTCAGTCCTATCGGAGCACGATTGAATCGTTTCGTAGGGCGTCCTATGGAGCGTCCATCACCCATGTTCTGGATGAGTTTGATGAGCAGGCTCACCATTTCGCCTTGTTTGACAGAAAGGGCGATGTCCTGGGGGTCACACGGGTGCTGCGCAGCGACGAGGTCCCGAAGTTTGAAATGATGCATGAATCGCAGCTCAAGGATCTGGTGCTGCCTCCTGCAAAACTGAGTCTGGAGCTATCACGTGCCTGCACCGTGAAGGGAAGCGCCGGCGTCCATCTTCTCAGCCTCTGCATGGGCATCAACAAATACGCGGTGAAAAATGAGGCGGAGTATCTGATCACGAAAACAGGCAAGCATCTGCTTCCTCTCTACCAGCACTTTGGTTTCACCACCTTTGGTCCGCCCTTCGTCTCCGACTTCTTCGAGGACAAGCGCCCCATCTATCCCATCATGTACCGCTGGACGGTGGTCAGACGGGAAGAGCCGGAGGAAGAGGTGCTGGTTTGGTAAGGTCGGTCATCAAAGGCAGCGGTATGAACTGCTGCAGCTTGCCCGTGCACGGATCAGGATCAATGACCGGCACCGCATGTGCCGTGGCCGCCACGTTGTGGCAGCCGCAGGAGTCGAGATGGGCACGCATGTTGAGCTCTATCTCTGAGGTGAGCTGCGACTGATCCTTTTCATGCACAGGCGTGAAAAGGCACTCCACGCTTGCGGGGCCGGTCTGGCGGGCCTGCCAGGTGGTCACGCGCGGGTCAGTTTCGTGAATGCCGAAGACATTCATTCCCACGACGATCCGTTCTTCCGGCGCGTGAAACGCGAAGGTCATCGCGGTGCGGCCAACGATTTCATCAATGCTGCGAAACGGCCATCCTTCACACACCGGGCCAAGTCTGACGCGATCATCCAGCCGGTAACGCAGCAGCGGGAAGGCGCGGTTGATCAATGGCGTGATGAGGACGTGGTGAGAAATCTCCCCCTGCGGCACAGGCTGGTCATGCGCATCCACAGCTTCAAAAGCGGTGAGATCCTCCAGCAGCATGAGACGGTCCATGCCCTGCCACTGTCTGGCGATGGCAAACGACTCGCCGCATCCATAGCCGTCCAATGGCTGGAGATTGAACGCCTTCTCGCAGAGCGCGCGAATGCCAGGGGTCAGCACATCCCCGCCGGTGGAAATGCCAGATCCTGGTGCGCTGAAGTCGAGGTGCAGCCGGCCTTCGAGCTGCGCCCAGGCAAGGCGCTCCAGCATGGATGCGTAGCAGATGAGCACATTGGGCCTGAGCTTATGGAGACGCTGCAAAATGTCCGGCCATGCCATGCTTGCATCGATGGCGTGATGGCTGCAAAACAGAGAGCCGACCCATGGCCTTGTGTGAAAGAGCGCTGCTGAAGCGGTGGGGGCATATTCCCAGATGAAGGCCGCCATGCGCGGTCTGCGCCGGAAGGGGCTCAAAGACGGCGGAGCGGAGGCAGAGGGCAGGGCGCCGTTGCGCGCTGCATGCACCGCATGCATCCAATCCACCGATTCGATGTCATGCGGTGTGATAATGGGGATGCCCGAAGTACCCGAGGTGTGGCACACCAGCCAGCGCCCCATGAGCAGGCGGTTCCAGTTGGCCGGTTCTGCCACGTATTTTTCCAGAGCTTCCCGGCGCAGGCAGGGCTCCGCCACGATCTCATCCCAGTGCTCGACGAGCATGGCTTTCGTCAGGGGCGGAATATCCGACAACATGCAGCGACCGGGATCGATGCCTTTCAGATGCCTGCGGTAGAATGGACTGGTGGCCAAAGCGTAGTGCAGGAGCGACCGCCAGCGCTTTTCCTGGAGCGCCAGCAGCTCATGCCGCGTCAATGACTGAGCCCTGCGAAGTGAGTTACTGGCGCGAAGCAGATTCCATAACCTCATTTAGGCGGTTATCGCATACGGCGCTTCGCACTCAAGCGGCGAATTTCACTGCTTCATGCCGCCGATCTTGCAGCCCTGAGCAGGCTCCTGCGGAGAAGGGACGGGATTGCCTGCAATGATGGCATCTAGCGCATCGCGCAGGTCCTTGGTGGTGGCGGCACGCTGGCGCTTGGTGGGGCCGAGGTAGAGGTCATTGATACGGCCCTGGTACAGCGTCTTTCCATCCGGCCCGGTCACCACAGCCTCCGGGGTGATCTTGGCCTGCACCTGCTTCGCCAGCGCCTGCTCCTTGTCCAGCAGCACCGTGGCCTTGACCTCGGAAAGCATGGCATGCTCCTTCGCCACATCATTTGTGATCTCCGGATCCGAATGCACGAGATATACGACAACCCGGTCGCTGTAATCAGCCGTGATCTGGTTGATCTCCTTCATGAACGACTTCGTCGTCGAACAGAACGGCGAGACAAAGAAGAGCACCACAGCCTTCTTGTCGCCCACAGCCGCAGGATCGTAGCTCTCGCCATCCGTCGCGGGAAGTTCGAGAGCAGAGGCGCCACCCGTTAAAATCAGAGCGGAGAGGAGCAGAGTCATGAAGGAGCAGTGAAAAATCATCCCATGAAAACGAGCGGCTGTCCGTGCTTCTTTGCAATGAAATCGCGCGCTCAAAGAATCAAAGCTCCACATCTGAATTACACCTGCGCTTTCAATGACTGTTCCCGTGTGAGATACCATTGCCTGCTCCTCATCTGGAATCTAGCATCTGCATTCATGAAACCCCGCCTTCTCCACGCTACGACAACGTACTGCCAGAAATTAGCAGTTGTGTGGCTCGTCGCACCAATGCTCGTCATTTCTTCTGGCGCGGCAGTAGCTGAGGCGCAGAAAGAACCGCTCAAGGGCAAAGTGGCTTTGTCCTTCAAGGCAGACAGCCAGCAGCCCGTCGGCGGCCCGGTGGTGGTGGAGATTACCCTGACCAACCTCGGAAGCGAAACTATTCATTGGTGGTGCGGCGGACCGGCAAGGTATCCCAAGGCTTCAGATTTCGCCGTCGAAGCATCTTATTATGGATATAGATGGCAGCTGAATTCAAAGTTATTCAGCAACGGACAGTATGAACAGGGTTCCGGTAGGGGCGTTGATCTTGCACCCGGAGAGTCCATCATGGCACCTCTCGCGGTGGTCCTCTCAGCGCCGGAAAACGTGAAACTCCCTACTGGGCCTCCAGTATTTGATCACATTCATCTCTATGTCTCTACGGTGGCTTGGGAAACAGAGCAGCCACCGGAGGTGTACGTCTCTCTGAAGGACGACAAAAAGACCTTGGATGAACGACGAACCCAGCTCATCAAAGCCATCACCAGCAGCGGTCCTCCGTTCTGGCTTCACATGGCGCAGACCTATGCCGACCCGGTTGTGATCGAGGCCCTGCTGAAGCTGTCCACCATTGATGTGGAGCCCATGTGCTCAAATGCGCGGACCGCACTCGCCTGGCAGCCGCGCCTCCCGGAGTCTGCTGGAAAAGACCTCGCCGCGCTGGTGCGCAAGATCTGCATCCCCGGCAAATCTTTTTCCACCTACTCTCCCCCTGGCGATCTCCTCCGCGCTGCATTGAAAACCCTTGCGGAGGAGGCGCGCGAGGCCGTGTTGGGATGTCTGAAAACGGCAGATGATCCGGAGACGTGCAAGGCTTTGTACAACCATCTCGTGCACTCTCCCGGAGATGCCGCATGGTATCAGCGTGCACGGCAGGCCATCGTGGAGCAGGACAAGACTCACCCTATAAACACGGCTACGTCCCGCGAAGCGAAAAATGCCGTGGATTCCCTGGAGCAGTCAATTAAATACGGCAAGCGCTGAACGGGTCTCTGGGCGGCAGTTGGCTAGCGCTGCCACCCAAAGCTCCACGTTCAATCAATGCTTCATGCCGCTGCGGTCAGAGCGGCCACCGCTGCATCCAGCGAGGCCGCATCCTTGATGCTGATGACCTTCACGGACTTGTCGATCTTGCCCATGAGTCCGGCGAGTGTGGCGTCAGGCCCCAGTTCGATAAAGGTGGTGTGGCCTGCGGCGATGAGGTGCTGCATGCTTTCCACCCAGCGCACGCTGCCGGTCACCTGGCTGGTGAGCGTGGAGCGGATTTCTTCAGGGGTGGAAACCGGGCGTGCTTCGAAGTTGCACACCACCGGAACCTTCGGGCTGTGGATGTCCGCTGCGGCGAGTGCCACGGCCAGCTTGTCCTGCGCGGACTTCATCAAGCGGCTGTGGTAGGCACCAGCGACGGGCAGGGGAATGGCGCGCTTGATGCCTTTGTCTTTCGACTTGGCCGCGGCATCGGCGATGCCTTCGGAGCTGCCACTGAGCACGATCTGGCCGGGGGCGTTGAGATTGGCCACGTCCACATCGCATTCCTTCGCGAGTTCACGGATGGCGGATTCCTCACCACCGAGCAGGGCGAGCATCGCCCCCTTGGTGTTTTCGCAGGCTTCCTCCATGAAGCTGCCGCGCTGGAAGACGAGATTCAGACCGGTGGCAAAATCGAAGGTGCCGGCGGCGGCATGCGCGGTGAATTCACCGAGGGAAAGACCGGCCGTGGCGGTGATGTTCAGCGCAGGAACCTTGCTCTTCAGCACTTCGAGAATGGCCAGGCCGTGGGCGTAGAGTGCGGGCTGACAGCGCGAGGTTTTCGTCAGTTCCTCCATCGGTCCTTCAAACATGATGTTCGAAAGCGAGTAGCCGAGGGTGGCATCGGCCTGGTCAAAGAGTGCGCGGACGGTGGCATAGGCTTCGGCAAGATCTTTGCCCATGCCGACTTTCTGGGCGCCTTGACCGGCGAAAAGGATGACTGCGTTCATTCGGGATGCTGGATACGGGGATGCGGGTTTCTGAATAAGAGGGAGAGATCACTGAGCACGGTCCATGGGACCGGTCAAGAGGCCGCGTAGGGCAGTGCTTTGGGCGAGTACGGCCGCCTCAAGGAGCTCTGGCCCCCGCCGCATGGCTTCATCAAGTGGCATCTCTACGGGTTTGATGGCGCAGAGGAAATCGATGCGGGTCCGGAGCTGGTCTTCCGCTTCGATGGCTCCGGCAAAGGCCGCGATCGGTTTGCCGAGTTCGCGGGCCATGTCGGCGACACCCATGGGGCCTTTGCCATGCAGCGTCTGCGCATCCATCCGGCCTTCTCCCGTGATGACGAGGTCCGCACTGCCGATCCGTTCACGCAGATGCACGAGATCGGCGATCAATTCAAAGCCGCTGGTGAGCCTGGCCCCGCAGAAAGTCATGAGTCCAAAACCGAGACCTCCGGCGGCACCCGCCCCCGGCACATCTCGGTGATCGACGCCGAGATCACGCCGGGCGATGTCCGCCACCTGTTGCAGGCGCTTCTCGAAGAACTCGAAGTCCGTCACGCCCTTTTGCGGCCCATAGATTCGGGTGCATCCTTGGGAGCCCAGCAGAGGATTGTTCACATCACAGGCCACAAGAATTTCGGGGATATCAGCGTCTGGCGGCTCAATTCTCGCCAGCCGGTCCATGTGGTCGATGATGGGGTCCAGCGCTGCGCCAGAAGCATCCAAGAAACGAAACCCAAGCGCTGCCGCCATGCCGATGCCCCCGTCATTGGTGGCGCTGCCGCCAATGCCAATGACGATGCGCCTCACGCCGCGTTCGATGGCATCCTGCAGCATCAGGCCGGTGCCGTGCGTGGTGGCCGTGGCCGGATTGAGCGCCCGATCGCTCACCATGGCGAGACCCGAAGCGGTGCTCATTTCCATGACGGCCTCCAGACCTCCGGTCTCCCGCAAGAGACCATAGCGGGCGGTGACAGGCCGGTTTTGGGCATCAAAAGTTGCGGCCTCACACCATTTGCCGCTCAAAGCGGTGACGACCGCCTCAGCCGTACCTTCACCCCCGTCGGCCATCGGGCAGAGGTCACACACGGCTTCCGGCAAAGTCTGATTCAGGGCCGATGCAATGGTTTGGGCGGCCACGGTGGCGGGAAAAGAGCCTTTAAACTTGTCGATGGCGATGAGAATGCGCATGAGCCATCCATCATGCCGAGGCGTGGGCGACTGCCAAGCAGTCAGGAGTGCCAGCACCTCGGGGAGCCCCCGCATTTGCTGGGACAGCCCGCTCCCTCAAAACCGCCGGCCAGCCGCTCAATGCGCCCCGAACCCTTCATAGAGGGCTGATAATAAATGGGTTGAGTTGCTGCTGGTCGGATGTCAGGGAATTGTAAAAAACCTTGAATAGACCTTGCTTTAATAACGCAATTATTATTAATTTTATAGTAATTATGTCAATCGCCGCCCTGGCAGAGATTAGTTCGCCACTGATCACATCCAGCAATGACCGTGCCTTCCGGCGTGGTTCTGCTGAAATTGCGCCTGCTCCAAACCGTTTTGAGAAGGAGCAGATGGAACTCAATCTACGCAATGCCCGCATGGGAGCGTGGTTTGTGATGGTGCTCGTGCCACTTTGCAGCTTTCTTGACTGGATGGCATATCCTGCGGACTACTGGCAGTTTCTGGTGCTGCGTCTGGCCTGCGCGGCCAGCTGCGTACCGCTGCTGCTGGCGCTGAACGGCTCGCTCGGGCGCAGGTACTGCCGCGCCTATCCCATCATTCTCCCTCTGCTGCCGGCGCTGATGATCTGCTTCATGATCTACCTCAGCGGCGACTCCGGCTCCGGCTACTACGCCGGGCTGACGCTGTGCATCGTGGCCACCTCGTTCGTCTTCCACTGGACCTTTCGCGAGATTGGCATCACGCTCGGCCTTGTGGTGCTGGCGTACTTTGCCGCCACGCTTCCAAATCTGGACTTCCATGACTCCCACGCACTGGGCATTTTCGTCAACAACACGGGCTTCATCCTGCTGAACTGCGTGGTGCTCTATTTCGGCAGCCGTCAGCATCATGCCATCCGCCTGCGGGAATTCGCCAACCGCTGCAAGGTGGAAGACCAGCGCGAAGAGCTGGCCGCGCGCAATGAAGAGCTCACCGCCACGCTGAAGCGGCTGCGCGAAACCGAGGCCCAGCTGGACCAAAGCGAAAAGCTTGCCTCCATCGGACGCCTCAGCGCCGGCATCGTCCACGAAATCAACAACCCGCTGAACTACGTCAAGTCGGCGATCTATCTGCTGAAGAAAAAGGGCAGGGCGCTGCCCCCGGAAATGGCGGAAACCTTCAACAGCATCGCCGAAGACATTGGCGAGGGCATTGACCGTGTGGCTGCCATCGTTTCAGATCTGCGCACCTTTGCTCATCCGGAAAATCGCGGATCACGGCCTGTCGATTTGCAGGAGACTTCACGCAAGGCCCTGCGCCTGCTGGCCAAGGAAGTCGGAGACCGTGGCGTGCTGCTGGTGGATGAGATCCCCCCCGGCGTCATCGCGCAGGGCGACGAAAACTACCTCATCCAGATTTTGCTCAATCTGGTGCAGAACAGCCTGGACGCCCTGGCGGGCAGGCCGGAGCCGACCATTGTGCTCTCCGCCCGTGAAACGGCAAACGGTGTGGACCTCATCGTGCGGGACAACGGCGCCGGCATTCCGAAGGAGAACCTTTCGAAGATCTTTGATCCCTTCTTCACCACCAAGCAGGTGGGGCAGGGCATGGGCCTGGGCCTCAGCATCTGCTTCCGCATGATTCAGAACATGGACGGCGAAATCAAGATCGACACTGCCGCAGGAAGCCACACCCAGTTCACCCTGAGCCTGAAGAAACCTGCCAGCAATTGATCCTGATGCCGAGCCCGCTGCTATCGCCTTATCACATTCTCTACGTCGATGACGAAGAGAAGGCGTTGCATTACTTCAAGGAGATCTTCGGGGACGAGTACACCATCCACATCGCCAACAATGCGATGGACGGCTACCGCATCCTGCAGCAATACGGCCCGCAGATCGGCCTCCTGCTCACGGACCAGCGCATGCCCGGCCCCAGCGGCATTGAGTTGATGGAGCATGCGCGCAAACTCAATCCCAATCTCGTTCGCATTCTCGTCACGGCCTACACCGATTATCAGGCGGCGGTGGATGCGGTGAACTCCGGGCGCTGCTTCCGCTACCTGCACAAGCCCTGGGATCCGGATGAGCTGAGCGTGATCATCAAGCACGCGCTGGATTACTACCATGCGCTCATCGAGCGCGAGCGCCTGCTGGTGGAAAAGGCGGAGTCCGTGCGCAACATGCTCTCCGCAGACAAAGTTTCCGGCCTCGGGATTCTGGCGGAAGGCTTGAATCATCATCTGCGCAACGCGCTCACCGTCGTGCGTGCCTTCATCGATCTCGCGCCCATGAAACTGATGGAGGAAATCGGCGGCGCCCATCCGCGTGATCCCTCTTTCTGGATCGATGTCCAGAACCAGGCGCAGTCGCAGCTTGAACGCATTCAGTCCATGCTGGCCCGCCTGGCCGAGGCCTCCCACTCCAAGCGCCTTGACCGCAGCGACCAATGCCACCTCAGCAGCGTGATCAACGAGATGGTCGACATGTTTGCCACGCAGATGAAGGAAAAAAATCTGAAGGTGGAAGTCTCGGTCGATCCCGCCCTTCCGCCCGTCATGGTGAATGATGCGCGTTTCCGTCAGATGTGGCGTTTGATTTTCATGGAGGAGCTCACGCACCTCAGCCCCGGTGACAGCATTCACATCAGCGCCCAGGTCCGGCAGGACGCGAAAGGTCAGTCGCATCTGGTGATGTATGTGCGCGACACTGGCGTCTGGCAGGGAGGGGACAAGCCGGTGAACCTGTTTGACCCCTTTTACACGCGCAGCCGCAAACCGGATGATTTTGGCGTGAACATGATGGCCTGCTACGTCACCATGCACCTGCATGGCGGCACCGCCGAGGCCCGTCATCTGGAACCGAGAGGGCTGGAGCTCGAATTCAGCCTGCCCGTCGATACCAACTTCGAGCCCAAGAAAGAAGAAGATTTCTTCCGCACCCTCCTCAACCACGAACAGCGCTGGAAGCTGCGTGATGAGATGGTGGCCGCGTAAGACCGGAACTCGAGGAGCGGCACTTGCCAAGTGCCGCCGTACGGACTTCGAAACAGCCTTCGCACACGGGACTTGGCAAGTCCCGCTCCTTGCTTAAAACCCGCTGACGCGCAGGGCTCAACCCAGCTTCCATCCATCACGCGGCACTCGACTTAGGAAACGATTCGCAGCCTCGTTGTTCGTGATCCGCATGGCCTTCGCATCCCAAAGGATCTTGCCGCCCGCGCGGTGCGCGACGTTGCCGAGGTGGTTGGCCTCAGTGAGCGGACCCGCATAGCTAAATGGGCTGCCGGTGGGCGTTCCATTGCGGATGGCGGCGAGGAATTCGGCATGCTGGCCGGGTGAGTCCGCGATGAATGGCTTCGGAGCCTGGAAGTCTTTGAATGTGGCCTCGGGCAGCAGGACATGCTTGCCGTAGTCAGAGAGCAGCATGCCCTTGTCGCCAATGAAGAGGACGCCGCTGCTCCACTTGCTGATGAGCGGATCATTCTTCCACACGTCCGGTTTGTCCGCGCCCTGATGCCAGTGCAGCTTGCATGCAGGCATGTCCCCACGTGGGCCATACTCATACACCGCGTGCATGGAAGCCGGGGCGATCTCCGGATGCGGCGGCGGTCCAAAGGCTTCGACGCTCAGCGGCGCATCGAGCTTCAGCGCCCAGAAGGGCAGGTCGTTCCAATGACTGCCCAGGTCGGACATCGTGCCATTGCCAAAGTCCCACCAGCGGTACCATTTGGGCCCGGGGAAATAAACGCTGCTGTAAGGACGCATCGGCGCAGGGCCGATCCACAGGTCCCAGTCCAGATATGGCGGGGGCGTTTCTGCGATGGCGGGACGCTCGGTCACATGGATGATGTCGCCATTCTTCTCGGCTTCTTCCTTGCTCTGCAGCCCCCACGCACGTGAGACGCACACATGCGCCTCGGTCACTTTCCCAATCGCGCCGCTTTGGATCAGCTCCACCACGCGGCGGTAGTTCGGCATGCCATGAATCTGCGTCCCCATCTGCGTGACGACGCCAGCCTTGGCCGCGGCCTCGGTGATGAGACGTGCTTCGGCGACGTTGTAGGAGAGCGGCTTTTCACAATACACCGGCTTCTTCATCAGCAGCGCGGGCAAGGTGGCATAAGCATGCGTGTGCTCCGTGGTGCTCACAGCCACGGCGTCGATCTCGCCTGCCCTGAGGGAGTCATAGAGCCTGCGGAAGTCGCGAAATTTCTGCGCTTTGGGAAAAGCCGCGCCTGCACGGTCAAGATTTTCGCCATTCACATCACAGAGTGCCACGACGTTTTCACGTGGTTCGATGGCCGGAGGCGGGGGCTCGGACGCAGCCGGTTTCTTGTCGGCGTTTTTGCCGCGTGGCGGCGTGTACAGCGCCACCCCAGTGAGCTCCTTGATGTTCGCCGCACCCCGCCCGCCCACACCGATGAAGACGAGGTTCATCTTCTCATTCGGCGACCGAGAGCTGACAATGGCGGGAAATCCCAGCGCTGCAGCGGCGCTGGCACTGTGGGCAAGGAACTGACGGCGGGAGGTGACGGGCTGGCGTGTGCTCATGGTGGTGGAACTAGAACGTCAATCGGACGCCAAGTTTCAAAGGAAAGTTACACCCCAAGGAGGGGCGCTTGCCAAGTGCCGCATTGACATCCCCAACCCAATAGTCCCCGCGACGCCTCTCCCAGAGCGAGCTAAAGCTCACAAGTACTTTCTCTGCGCCGCACGCTCCGGGAAAGTACTCGTGAGCTTTAGCTCGCTCCGGCCAGCGCATCCGCCAACCTCCCCAAAACTCTCACGCCCAGCACGCAGCCATTTTGACTGCGCGCATCGCACCGATCCATCACCTGCCACCTTATTCCGCCTTCTTCTCCTCAGCGGCTTTCTTCTTTCCAGCACCCGGTTTCTTCGGCTCATTGAGCGGCTTGTCCGGATCATACTTCGGATTGCGATCGGGAATCTGCGCGCCGCTGTCCTTCAGCCAGGTCATGAGTTTGTCGTGAAGCTGCATGGCGCGCACGGAGTCAAAGGGAGCCCGGTTGTCCACTTCACCCGCGTCGAGCTTCAGGTTGTAGAGCTCCACGTGATTGTCCTCATGGAAGAGGATCAGCTTCCAGTCGCCTTCACGAATGGCGCTGTAAGGCGTCGCGCTGCCGGGGTGGTAATGCGGGTAGTGCCAGTAGATGGCATTGCGTGCCAGCGTGTCAGTCTGCCCGAGCAACGGCAGCAGCGATTCGCCATCGATGACCTGGTCTTTCTTGAGCGGGGTCTGCGTGGCAGCAAGAAGCGTTGGCACATGGTCATAGGTGATCACGGGTACGTCGCAGGTACTGCCCGGTTTGACCACGCCGGGCCAGGAGACAATCAGCGGGATGTGCACGCCGCCTTCGTAGGCGCTGCCTTTGCCAAGCCTCGCTGGGCTGTTGTCAGTAGGTCCGCGCGACCAGCCTTGCGGGCGCACCAGATGGCTCAGACCGCCGTTGTCGCTGGTGAAGATGAAAAGGGTGGTTTCGCTGAGCTTCAGCTCATCCAGCTTGGCGCGCAGTTTGCCCACACTGTCGTCGATGCTCTCGACCAGCGCGGCATACACAGGATTGCTGTGACCACCCACGGCCGGCTTGGCCTGATACTTGGCGATGACTTCCGGCTTGCCCATGATCGGCGTGTGGACGCCGTAGTGCGGAAGGTAAACAAAGAATGGCTTGGCCTTGTTCTTTTCGATGAACTTCACCGCTTCATCGGTCAGGCGGTCGCTGAGAAATTCATCCTTGGGGCCATCGGGCAGCGTGGCGATCTTGTAAGGGGAGAAATAGCTCGGTGGTGAGCCCGCATGAGTGCCGCCGATGTTCACATCAAAGCCCTGCTTGGTGGGGTAAAACTCCTCCTCGCCCAGATGCCATTTGCCAATGCTGGCCGTGGCATAGCCGCGCGTCTTGAGCCGCTCGGCGATGGTCTCCTCCTCCAGCGGCAGTTGCATCGTCCATTTGGGGATGAGCAGGCGGCCATTGTCCGGCACATGGCCTGCAATCCAGTCGGTGAGGTGCAAACGGGCCGGCGTTTTCCCCGTCAGCATCGCCGCACGTGTGGGCGAGCACACCGTGCATGCCGCATACGCCTGGGTGAAGCGCATGCCGTCCTGCGCCAGCTTGTCGATGTTTGGCGTCTCGTAATACTTGGAGCCATAGCAGCCGAGATCCGTCCAGCCCATGTCATCGATGAGCATGACGATGATGTTCGGCGGTGGTCCAGCCGGAAGCTGCGGCACCACAGGCACCTTCACCGGCGGCGGTGCGATGGGAGGCAGCGCGGCGGGCGGGGGAGTTTCTAC